>JAESFU010000141.1_pt1 | contig 101571 bp, 67 predicted proteins | sample 9269461 | NCBI WGS metagenome assembly JAESFU01 (sample SAMN14502556, study PRJNA617107) | algae metagenome | isolation source: Stenomitos rutilans HA7619-LM2 and co-occurring heterotrophs from cave walls | place: USA: Waikapalae cave, Hawaii | collected 2009-07-28
GAGGCCTGCCACGCGTCCGGCAGTGGATCCTCTGCAAACTGACGCTCTACCAGACGTACAGGGCACTGCGACTCAAACTCGCCTGATGCAATTCCTTGTTTCAGGCCCTGTCTGTTTTTTCTGGTTCTCTGTTCTCGTGCTCCCGTCCGCCAAATGAAACCAGGCAAAGACAAGCCACGGATTGCACGGATGAACACCGATCAGGCCATGAGTATGTCATGGAGAATCGTCAGCATGACGCAACATGCTTCTCTTGTTCCTGAGCCGCGAAGCGGCGCCTTTTGATAGCCATGGGCGCGAGCCCATGGTGAGCGTGCGCGCACCTAGTGAGCCCGGTACGGGCGGCTCTTGCAGGATCTTGTCCGTGCCCGGCTCAAAGCCGCCGGATACGGGCACCTACGACCAATCGCCTCTGTCTTGAACTACTTCTCACGCCGCGCCATCGCCCCTGCAAGCTTGTGCAAACCCTCTGCCTTCGCACCCAACTGCTTCAACGCCTCAAACGCGTGCGTTTCCAGTTCCGCCACGATCCGCCGCGTCTCATCGATCCCAAGCAGGCCCGGATACGTCTTCTTTCCTGCCTGCACATCCTTGTTCGTGCGCTTGCCCATCTGCACATCGGTCTGCGTCACATCCAGGAGATCATCCACCACCTGGAACATCAGCCCCATCGCGTCCGCATACGCAGTGATCGCGGCAAGCTCAGCCCCATCTTCCGCAGCGCCGCCACAGATCGCCCCCATTCTGCACGCAGCGCGGATCAACGCGCCCGTCTTGTTTCGGTGGATCAGTTCGAGCTTCTCGCGATTCTCTGCGTTCGAAGGCAGCCCGCCCAGCGTGTCGTACACCTGCCCCGCGATCATCCCCTCTGTTCCCAGCGCCAGCTCTCTGCACAACCTGGCAGCCAGCGTCGGCGCGACCGTCTCATCGCACACCAGTGCATGAAACGCCAGCGACAGCATCGCATCACCCGCGAGGATCGCCATCGCCTCACCTGCATGAATATGCAAAGTCGGCTTCCCACGCCGCAGATCGTCATCATCCATCGCAGGAAGATCGTCGTGCACCAGGCTGAACGCGTGTACCAGTTCGACTGCGTTGCACGCAGGGAGACTCGCATCGCCATTCCCACCGACCGCAACTGCACATTCCCACGCCAGCATCGGCCGGAGCCGCTTGCCGCCGCTAAGCAGGCTGTACGCGATCGCGCTTCGCAGGTTCTCCGGCAGCGCAAGCCCCGCGACGAATGACTCCAGGGATTGTTCGATCCGCACGCGCGGGTCCATCAGCACGGTTCCTCGATCACAGCCTTTGCAGAAGACACAGGTAACTCAAGCCCACGATGCACCGAGCGTAGGGTGCTTCCATCGCGTTCTTCCGAGCAAACCCCTTTGACCCGCGAGAGCGAGCAGCAGATTCACTCTAAAAACACAACCCGGCAGGACATGCTCCCGCCGGGCGTGCACTCTCTCTTGCTCTGTCCTTCTGCTTTCCCGTGCACCCATTACCTGCGGCGACGCTTCGCCGCGGCCACAAGACCCGTGCATGCCAGCATCATCCCTGCAGGTGCAGGGACCGGTTCGCCATAGATGAAGTCATCCATCGCGACCACGTCCGCGGTGTCGATGCCATCGAGGAACACGCCATCCACCTGCCCGCTCTGAAGCGTCACGTTGCCCGCGATGATGCGGACGCGTTCGACATCAAGCCCGTTGAACAGCACGCCCAGGAAGCTTTGGCCGCCCTTGCCGACCGTCGCTGCAGGGACGAATTCGCTGTGCAGAAGCTGATTACCCGCGCCGTAGAACTCCATGCGCGAAACACCCTTGAGATCAACGTCGGTGAACACTGCACCAAACCCGTTCACCTTCGCCGCAACGCCCGGGAGCGAGGGAACGCGGAACGTCACGTCCGTGATGAGGCTGCCATCTGCGACAAACAGCCGCTGCGAGCTGAACGCAGTGAACTCGCTGTTGTACGAGGCATCGATGCTGCCAAACCGCAGGCTGGGATCTGCAGGGTCGCTTGCATTGCGCCTGCTCACGAAAAAGCCCTTGCCGGGCGTCGAAAGCACTGCACCACGCTTGCTGTTGTTGTTGAAGAAGTCCGGCGCCATGTGATTGGGATCTGCGGAGGCATCGAGCGCGGGTGCATCCCAGTTGATTTCTCTGCGCCCGCTGGTGAATGGCCCGCCACCGACGCCGTTGTTGCTGCCAAGGGCAGCACGGAACGCGTCAACCGTGCCCTGAATGCTCGCGTTGGTCGAATCACCACCCACAGAGAACACCGTTTGTGCAGAGGCAACATTCGCTGCAACCGCGACCGCACCGAGCATGGACAGACCGACAGCCTTGGAACGATTCATCTCGATCTCCTTTACCGCGAAATCAACCTGTGTTGAGTGCCGATGCCCCTGCAACTACGTGCATAAGCAGCATGCACACGCCACGATGCGTGATGCAGCACCGCGTGGTTCAATCGCCCTGATCCTGCGTTACCTGCGATTGACCAAGCGTTCTCGGCACCCAGAATGTCGATCTCGCAGGCCGCCTTGCAGGTTCATTCAGAAAATCATGCCTGTCCGGATCGCCATCCGACCTGCTTTTCTCCGAACCCCGCCAGCCATCTAATATAGATGGCTCTCGTGGATTTGAGCCTTTCACCTTTGCAATGGCTCCCGACCCTTCGAACATCACCCCTTCGATGGCACCTTCGGCTGCATTCGCCGCCACGCCACCCGTGCACGCTGGTGCACCGCGGCTTTCCTCCGCGGACTTTGCCATGCACTTTGAGAACTCTTCCAGGACGCTCTGGTGTGTTGCTTTTTCAGTCCTTCGCGACCGCGAGCTGGCACGCGATATCGTGCAGGAAAGCGCGATCATCGGTCTTCGCAAGGTCCACGAATTCGAACCCGCGACCAGCTTCGTCGCGTGGATGAGCCAGATCGTTCGCTACACGGCGATGAATGAAGTCCGGCGCCGTTCGCGCAGGCGAGAGAACGCAGGCGTCGAGGCTGCGGAGAACAGCGTCCGCGCGCACGCGGACACGTCCGAGCTTGGTTTTGATGAAAAGCTCACGCAGGCCCTCGATCTTCTCGACGAGACCGCCCGTGCATGTCTCCTGATGAAAGTGGTCATGGGCCTGGAATACAAGGACATCTCTGAAGCACTCGGGATTCCCGAGGGCACCGCGATGAGCCACGTCTTCCGTGCACGCAAGGCTCTCCGCGACAAGCTCGGCAAGCAGGGTGATGGCAACGCAGCAGCGAAAGACGCAGCAGACAGGGACGCAGGAAAGGGAGGGCCGCGCCAATGACGTTCCGGCCGCCGAATCCCCAGGCCATGCATGAACTCATCGAGCAGTTCATCGATGGCACGCTCACGGGCGAAGAACTTGCGTTCATGGAGCAGTGCATCGAGAACGATGCCCAAGTTCGCGAGCAGATCGAACTCCAGTCACGGATCGATGATTCGCTCCGTCGCATCTGCACGGTCGAGAAAATCGCGATGCCCGCGATCCCTGCAGATCGAGAGCAGCACGACGCAACCCCTGCACCAATCCCTTTTCGCGACCCGCAGACGATCGCGAGCGATCTTCAGCAGATCGCGCAAAGCTCTTCTTCACGGGCAGAATCACCGTGGAAGCGGTGGGGCATCCTCGCGATGGCTGCTGCACTCCTCCTGACCTTTGCAGGTCTCTATCGCAGCTACTGGGACGCCAAGGTCCCAGACTTCCGCATCATGGAGCCCGTCGCGATGTACGACCGCCTGGTCGGCATGGGCTTCACCCCTGCAGTGGTCTGCAAGACCGAGCCCGAGTTTGCTCGTCTCGTCCGCGAGAAGCTCGGCAGTACACTGGTCGCGACCGCCACGCCCGGCATCGAGGTCCTGGGCTGGGGATATCAGGACGACTACGACGGCTCACCGATCAGTCCCAAGACCATGATGCTCCTGACCCGCGTGGATGGGACCAACGTCCTGGTGCTGATGGATGAAGAATCCCGCGACCGCACGCTTCGCGTTCCCGAGGGTTCCAGCATGAAGATCTTCCGCAGGGAGATTGGCCCGCTCGTCACCTACGAGGTGACACCCCTCGCAGAACCGCGAGTTCTCCCGACGCTTCGCGAAGTCGAGTGACCGGCGGTTTGAATGTTTGGATTTTGATTGGATTAGATCTATCATCAGCCGCCCACCCATCCCAGACGGTGGCCACTTGGTGCACGTCGGGACCGCGCATAGACTTGAGGCCCTGCCCGGTGTCCCGGGTGGCGTTATTTCATATGGAAATCCCCCGCGAGAACGTCGCGGAGTGTGATTCGGAGTTTCGTCCCATGGCCGATACCGCGACTGCAGAGCGTTCCAACAAAGTGACCATCTCTGACCTTGGCCCTGCTCGCAAGAAGCTGGCCATCGAGATCCCGGCCGCCACGGTCGATGAGCAGCTCCGCCAGTCGATGGATTCGCTGACCCGCTCGGTCTCGATCCCCGGCTTCCGCACCGGCCACGTGCCGCGCAAGCTCGTCGAGAAGCGTTTTGGTGCATCGCTCCGCGATGAAACCAAGGGCCGCCTCATCTCCGACGCGTACCGCAAGGCAGTCGAAGAGCACAAGCTTCAGGTCGTCGGCGAACCCACTGCAGAGAGCATCGACAAGGTCGAGATCGTCGACGGCAAGTCGCTCGCCTTCGAGCTCGAAGTCGAGGTCGTTCCCGAGTTCGATCTCCCCTCGCTCGACGGCATCCCGGTCAAGAAGCCGGTGATGGAAGTCACCGAGACGATGGTCGAGGACGAGATCAAGAAGATCTGCGTCAACGAAGGCGACCTTGAGTCGCGTGAGACGCCCGAAGCAGGCGACTATCTCACCGGCCACGGCATCATGACCGGCGCGGACGGCACCGAGTTCTACAACCTCCCCGGCGCGGTCATCCAGGTCCCCAGCTCCGACAACGGCGGCAAGGGCATGATCCTGGGCGTCATGGTTGACGACTTTGCCAAGCAGCTCGGCATGCCCAAGGCAGGCGACACGGTGACGATCAAGACCACCGGTCCCGAGAATCACGAAGTCGAGAAGATCCGCGGCGCCAAGCTCACGATCAGCTTCAAGGTCGATCGCGTCGACCGCATCATCCCCGCCACGCTTACCTCGATCGTCGAGCGTTACCAGTGGCCCGATGAATCGAAGCTCCGCGAGTTCATCAAGGCCCGCCTGACCCAGAATGTCCAGGTCCGCCAGCAGGTCGTGATGCGTCAGCAGGTCGCCAAGCACCTGATGGAGAACACCAAGTTCGATCTGCCCCCGCGTATGGCTGCATCACAGGCTGCACGCCTTCTTGAGCGTCAGCGCCTCGAGCTCATGTACCGCGGCTTTGATCCCCAGAAGATCGAAGAGAACCTCGCAGAGCTCCGTGCAGCCTCGGGCAACCGTGCTGCAAGCGAACTCAAGATGTTCTTCATCCTCCACAAGGCTGCAGGCCAGTTCAACGTCCAGATCACCGAGGGCGACGTCAACCAGCGCATCATGCAGCTGGCGTCTGAGAACAACGCACGCCCCGAGCAGCTCAAGAACGACCTCATCAAGAGCGGCCGCATCCAGGGCATCGCGATGCAGATCCGCGAGCACAAGGCCATGGACGCGATCGTCGCCCGTGCAAAGGTCGAAGAAGTCCCTGCAGACGAGTTCGACAAGCTCATGAAGCAGACCGCCTGAGTCTGCGGATCGAGTTGAACGACAACAACGTATCTTGGGGCGGGGCCTGTCAGGCCCCGCCTTTGTTTTTGCGAGCCTTTCTGACGTACTCCGATGCTGCATTTCCCATCATCGACATAGCAGCATCAGTCCGTTCTCAGCCGCGAAGCGGCGACCGAGTAAAGCGTGGGGCGCAAGCCCCACGTCATCGTGGACACGCTACACGAGCTGCGAAGCATCGACACTGATCAACGCCGCACTTCGATTTCGATCCTCATTCCGCTCGCTACCTCGCCGATCTACTTGCCGTGCACCCTCACCCACTCCACCGCCCGCTCCACCTCTTCCACCGTGTTGTAATGCACCAGGCTGATCCTGATCACGCCATCCTCCGGATCGCGCTCCGGCAGCACGGTCTTCACCAGCCGCAGCGAGTAGAAGTGCCCGAACCGCATCGCAAGCCCATCGTGATTGGCTGCTTCCGCAAACGCCTTCGATGATGCGCCGTCAACGACAAAGCACACCGTCGGCACGCGCGTCTCGTCGGTATCGACCGGCCCGATGATCTTGACCTGCGGGATCGCTCGCAGCCCGTCGATCAGCTTCCTCTGCAGCACAAGCTCGTGCCGCACCATCTCTGTGCATGCACGTTCGATCGTCCCGCGATCAATCACCTGCTCTGGCGCACCACTTCCCAGCGTCTGACCACCCGCCAGGAACCGCATGTACGCCTGCACCCCCAGCAAACCTGCACACCCCTCGTGCGAAACGCCGCCAAGCTCAAACTTCTTCGGCCACGTCTTTGGGTCAATGAAATAGTGGTTCGGCCCCGTCACTTCCGCCATCGCCTCGGGCGTCCCTGCAAGCACCGCCATGTGCGGGCCCATCACCTTGTACGTGCTCCACGAATACCAGTCGGCACCCAGTGCACGGACGTCGACCACCCGGTGCGGTGCATACGCGACACCATCAACCACCACCCTCGCGCCCGCTGCATGCACGCGCTGAATGATCGCCTTCGCATCGACCACCGAGCCCAGGATGTTCGAGACGTGCGGGAACACGACCAGCTTTGTCTTTGCAGAAAGCAACGGCTCCAGCGACTTCACGTACGCCTCGCCCGCCACTGGCAGGTCTTCCCACAACTTGACCTTCCAGCCAAACTTGCCCATCCGCACCCACGGCCCGACGTTGCTCTCGTGCCCATGCGGCGAGACCACGATCTCATCGCGCCCATCCTTCGGACCTGCATCGATGTACGCGTCCGTCAGCATCCGCGTCAGTGCAGTGTCGGATGGCCCGAGGATCACGTTCGCCTCGCTCGGTGCATTGCACCACCGCCCCATCAGCACGTGGGCGTCCGCGACGGTCTTCACCGCAACCTGAGACTCGCGATAGCTCCCGCCAAGCTGTGCATAGCTCTGCGTGTAATACGTGCTCACCGCGTCCGCCACGCCGCGCGGCACCTGCGAACCACCTGCGTTATCGAGGAACACAGTGGGGGAGTTGAGGCTCGGGAACCACGCCCTGATGGAGTGAATGTCTTGCACGCCTCAGCGTAGCACGACCCCGCTCCCATCCTTGGGCCAGATCATCCCCAGCCGCCGCAAAAACTCTTCCGCGGCGATCACTTCCTTGCGGGAAAACGTGCACGGACACGGCGGAAGTGCACGCGGGCTCAAGAGCAGCGGGATCTGCGGAAGCCTTCCCTCCGCACGGGCCTGCATCCGCGCGATCGCAAAGTACACTGCAGTTGCTGCATCACAGAGCCGCTGCGGATCGATGCCGTCGACCAGTTCCCTTGCATCGTCGTGCATTTCACCGCCATCATGCTCGCCATGGCCGCCATGACCACCGTGTGCGTTGTTCACGGCTCGCTCCAGTTCTTGTCGCCCTGCTTCGCCGCTTCGTTCGACCACCGCGTCATATCCCGCATCTGCTCCAGGCTCAGCACATCGCTGTGCCCATCGAGCGACGTGTAGATCGCACGTCCATCCCAGCGAGGGTGCACATACCCGAATGCAGCAGGTTCAGTTATCGCGTCAAAGCCGCTCTTGCTCCAGCCGTTCGCGCTGAATTCAAACGGCTTGGTCGGCGGCACGAGCTTGAAGTACCCCTCGACCGGGACCGATTCACCCGGCGACCATGCAGAGGCAAACACGATCATCCGCGATGGCGTGATCGCACGGTCAAGCTTCGTCAGCACCGCGCTCGAGTTGTTCGCGCCGCCCCCGCTCAGATCCCCGCCCAGGTTGTAATAGTTCAGCCCAAGGCTCGGCGTCAGGCTCACCATGTACGACCACATGCCCTGCCTGCGGTTTTGCAAGGCCTTCGCACGCTCATTCACGAGCAGAGACCCACGCACGCCGCACGAGAGATACGACACCAGCCGCCACGGCCAGCGCTTGGTCACCTCTGCAGGGGAAAGGTCGTTCCCCATGTCGTCCTTCACCGCAACCGGCTGTGACAGATGGCCCGGAATCAACGCATCACGCGAATCCATCGCGTAGCCCACATACCCCTGCATCAGCGTTCTGCTCGCGGTCATCTCCACGACCTTGCGAGCCTGCCGACGTGCACCGGCGACGGACGGTAGAAGAATCCCAAGCAGGAGCGAGATCACGCCGATCACCACCAGCACTTCAATCAGCGTGAACCCACAGCGAGATTCCAGATTCGCCCTGCGTTTCATATAATCCTCGCTGACTGCTGACTGCTGACTGCTGACTGCTGACTGCTGACTGCTGACTGCTGACTGCTGACTGCTGACTGCACAACTCAAACCGCCGGCACAGCGGGGGAAGGACGTGATGGCAACACGCCAGAGCACACCCGACGCGCTCCCCGCCGTGCCGGCCGGTTGATCGGACGATGCAACAGACCTGCCATCAGGCCCGTGCATCAAAGTTCACTGCTTCAAGATGCTCAGCGGCGACGACGAACGGCCGCCACCACGCCGCCCGTGAAGATCACGCCCGTGCTCACCGACGGAATCGTCGTGTACACGTCCGACTGGTTGAGCTGCGCGCCGTACACCTGTGCGTGCTGCACGCCGGTGAACTCAACGCGGATGCTCGTGATGGGATCAGTCACGCCGCGGAGATCCCACTGAAGGGCGTACGTGTTGATGTACACGTCCTCAGGGCCCGTGGGCATGTCGACCGTGCCGTTGTAGAAGCGCTCGACGACGACCGTCTTGGTCGGGACGATGTGCTGTGCGCCACCGTTGATGCTCAGCGTGGGCAGGGCGTCGTTGTAGAAGTCATGCGTCCACGCCTCGCCGATCTGGACCTGGAAGACGACGTTGGCAAGGTTCGCGACCGGGGTCGCGTCGGTCACGCCCAGCGTGCCGCCGTAGTTGTTGAAATCGCCCGAGAAGCCGCCGAAGTAGATGCTGGCACCTGCAAGGTAAGGACCGCCGCCCGTGCCGTTCGAAACCTTGATCAGCTCCGCATCGCCAGGTTCGGTCTTGTTGAACGTGTTGGCTGTCGTCCGGTTGGAGCCGACGCCTGCAGGCCATGCACCTGTGCCGGGGAAGCCGCCGTAGCCTGCGTAATTGGCCGCAGTCAGGCCGATCCAGCCGTCATACGACGTGTTGCCCGACATGACGGGATTCATCAACGCAGCACCCGGAACAAAGTCCGCCATCGCCGCGGCTGAGATGAACGAAACGAACGCACCGGCAAAAACAAATGCTCTCATCGACGCACCTCCGGAGGGTTCCCGATGTAGAACGGGCCCTCGTCGGGTTTGGTCGCTGTGGTCGGGCCGGCTGTGTCCTTCAGTCACTCGTGGGGAATGTCCCGTTTGAATCGCGTCGCCCCGCCCAGGCGCGTCACAAAGGCGGAGTCGTCCAGCGATCGCACGGGGCCACAAGTGCCTGGCGCGTCGGACAGCAGAAACCTCGCGGTACAGCGATGAAACCGTAGTTGAGACTAAGTCTCAACGTCATCAGGATAGACGCTTCATCGCCATCGTCAAGCCGTCTGCAAAACTCCGTCACGGTGTTGAATACCCCTTTAACGGATCAAACCGAAGCTTCGGGATCCGCCCTTGGGCAGCGATCCGCTGGGTCTGCGGGATCGGGAAGATCTTCCCCTCATACGCCACCTCCGTGATCACGTGCACATTGCCAAGGTTGTCGATCGAGAACGGGATCAGCTTCTCCCATCGCATCCGGTCGCCAAGGAAGAGCCTGACCGTGCACCACTCGCGTGTGAGCTTGCCCAGCCCATGGTCATGCCACAAGCCGTACGCGCTCAAGAGATCATCACGCTTGTACGTTGCGCGAATCGCCCACCGTGCAGACCACCATGCATGGAACGGCGACCAGTAGAAGTGGTCGAATCGCGGGATCCTCCCAGGCTTGAGTGCAGGCAGATCGACGTACACCGGCACGAACACGCTCCACGGTTCAGGATCCGGTACAAGCGCATGCAGTTGCGAGAGCTCGTGCTCATCTTGCCGGGTACGTTCGACATACCCATGCTGGAACCCGACCATCGCACCTGCAGGGACGAGCAGGAGCCCGCCCACGACGTGCGCGATGCCCACGCGCATCCACGAACCTGCATGCACCCCCATCGATGGGATCATCCGTTCGATCAATGAGCCCGACGCAGCAACCACCAGCGGGATTGCCATGTTCGGTGCATACATCACGCGCGAGACCATCCAGTAGCACATCACGATGATCGGCACCATCGGCCCGATGAACGCAAGGAGTGCAGCTGCGAAAACCCAGCCAGAACGCAGTGAGCAAGACGCAGCGACCGATCCTTCTGTCGCGTGGCCCCGGGCTGCACGTCCTCGAACCTGCGCCCGTGCAGTGGAATCGCGCCCCATTCGATCTGCCCATATTTTCAGGCTGAATGTCGCAATCAGGCCCAGGATCACTGCACGCCGTGGATGCTCGCGGATCACGTCGCCTGCAGAGACCAGCGCAGAGCGGATGTACCCAAGCCCGAACGACTGCTCAAAGATCCACGGCCCTGCAAGCTTGATGTGATCGATCATCCGCTCCGGGCTTGTCGTGAAGTGTCCGTCTGCAGTGGGCGGTGGGGGCAGGCCCATGCTCTTGTGAATCGCCATGTAGACGATGATGAGCATTCCCCCTGCAGTCGCAGGCAAAATGCACTTACCCATGAACGCACGCCACGAGCCCAGCCCTGCAATCGATGCAAAGTAGATCGCAGGGAGTACGGCGATCCCGCACGCAGCCTGCTCGTTGCTGCACACCGATAGTCCGACGCATATCGGTATCAGGTACGCAGCACCGCGCCGAGTTCCGCGTGCAGAATCCACCTGGAGATTCCACGCGCACGCCATGAACCCTGCAGACATCACCGTCGGTATCGCCGAGATCCACAGCACTGCTTCAAAGTGTGCAGGCCACACAAGAAAGAGCAACGCTCCAACTGCAGCAGCGATCGGCCCCGCGCCGAGCGTTCGCACAAGCCGCCAGAGCAAGAGCGCAACCCCGCCGTGCACCATCGCGGCCACGCAGTACGCGATCCATAGATGATCGCTGCACGCAGTGATGAGCACGGACACTGTGACGCGGTAGATCGGCCTCCAGAAGTGGATGGGCCGCTCGAGTATCAATGATTCGATCGTGCCGTCCGCTGCGGATCGCTGCATGTAATACCAGTCATCGAGGAACAGCCCCCGCTCGGTAAAGCAATAGCAGGTCGATAGGACGAGCAGGACAAGTGGATAGAGCCACCGCGAGGCGATCTGCCTCGACGCACGCCAGTCACGCAGCATGTGAACAACCCCGATCCGCGCACCGTCTGCGTGGTCACGACATCATGTCGGACGTTGCAGCAGGCTCCCGCGCTGTCGTAGGGACCGTGTGGGCCCCTCCCTGATTTCCATCCTTCGGTCTTCAGCGCGGTTCAGGCAGGCTCCGGCCCGCCCCTTCGCGCCCCTGGCCTTCCGACTATGCGGAAAGTCCGAGCACACCGATCGGCTCGTCCGCGCACTCTACCGAATCGCGCACGAAGTTGCACGGCGAGGGGGATCACAAACCGCTGATTTGCAGGGTGTTTGCACAAATTCACAATGTGAAATCGGACACGGATTCTGTTCGACCGTACGCGCTGCAAATCGTCACATCGGTGAATCAGCTCCATCAACGAAACAGGGCACGGCGTGTGCCGTGCCCTGCGTGAAGTAGCGCATGTGATTGCATCGAAGCAATCGTTCAGGACGCGAGACGAATCAGGTCTCGTCTGCCTTGCCGATCTGCCATTCCTCGAGCTCGATCGGTGCCTGGCGGCCGAAGATCGTCACCAGGACGCGGACAAGGCCCTTCTCAGGCAGCAGCTCGTCCACCGTGCCTTCGTAGCTCTGGAAGGGGCCTTCCTTGATCTGGACGTGCTCGCCCTTCTGGAAGACCAGCTTGACCGAGGGCTGATCCTCGGGCTTCCTGCTGTCAAAGAGCATCTTCTGGATCTCGTGATCCTTCATTGCCGTCGGGCGGCCTGCAGTGCCGACAAAGTCGCCCACGCCCGTCGTTTCCTTGATCAGGAAGAAGACGTCCTGCGGGATGCGGCCGTCGTCCTCCAGTCGCATCTCGACAAAGACGTACCCAGGATAGAGCTTGGTCTCGGTGATCTTCTGCTTGCCTGCCTTGACGGTCTTGGTCTTCTCGGTCGGGACGAGGATGCGACCGACCAGGTGCGTCATCTTCTCGATCTGGACCTTGCGCAGGAGCGTCTCGCGGACGCTCGATTCCTTGTTCGAGGCGACGCGCAGGACGAACCAGTTCATCCCGTCTTGGCGCAGCTCCTCATCGGACTTGAGAAGACCTTCGCGTGCATCGGGCCGACCGTCATAGACGCTGCTCATGCTGACTCTCCCGAATCTGGCCCCGAAATACAGGCCTTCCGTGCGGACCTTGAGATGCTCCCAAGGCCCGGAAAAGTTCGATTGACGTCCTGTCGCACGCAAGCCGGGAGAACAAACCGGCAGGGGCGAACACAGAACCCGTGCACCTGGACTGAGCCTGTCGCAGTCACGCGAAAGGCCCAGGCCAGAACGATTACAACTTCGATTGTTCCCGGATCCGGACGTCGTGTGCTTGACTGACACACGCCGTGCTTTCCGCGACCGGGCGTTTGCAAAACACGTGGCCTTCAACGCAGCGGCCACCAACCCCAACCGAGCTCACTAACCGAGCCCTCGCCCCAAACCACGAACGTCCTGCTTCTTACGGCACCTGGAAGTCGCGGTTCGTCCCATTCAAAGGGCACGCAAACCGTAGCCTCGACCGACCGATCATCCCCCGCGTTTGAGGAGGCCGATTAGTTCAAAGAACGTCGCCAGGCTCGTGTCGATCACGAAAAGGAAGGCGGCGATCAGGAAGCAGGCACCGATGACGACCCAGGTCGAGCCCCAGATTTCCTTCTTGGTCGACCAGTTGACCTTCCTCATTTCCCCGTCGGTGGCGATGAGGAACTCGACCGAATTGGCCCGCACGCCCACAAACCAGTAGATCAGGATCGCGCCCATCACGAGGATGACGCCGACCACTGCAGCCTGGAGGTACAGCAGTTCAAAGTACGGAACTGCCTGGGCGACCGAGACGATGGCACGGTTGCCGTTGACCATCGCGATCATGTCGCGAGCAGGGACCGCAGCTTTTTGAAGTGATTCGACCGACTCGACGACCAGCGCCATCGAATTCTGGCCGGGGTTCGATTGAACCTGGCGGATGGTGCCGCGTGCATCGGTCCCGCCGATCTCACCCGCGCTGGCGCCCGGCTGATGGAACTCGACGACGTCGCCCGCTTTGAACGGAGCAGCCTGCCCGTCTGCAGTCACGGTGACGTTCCATTCCTTGGTCGGAATGGTGACTGCAGTGAGTTCCTGGAATGCCCACGCGGCGGCCGACAGAGTCAGGACGCCAAGAAGGCAGGCCGTCAGCATGCGAGTCCAGTATCCCTGGCCGGGCTTGTGGAGCCCTGCAAAGGTACTTTCGTCATCGCCTGACGCCGCACGGGACGTCGCTGGCGTAGCTTGAACGCTTTCGTTTGAAAGCATCACTGCCCTCGTTTAAGGAGAAACACGCCGGGAGGGACTCGAACCCGCAACCTGCGGATTTGGAATCCGCTGCTCTACCAATTGAGCTACCGGCGTATGAGACTTGAGTCCGTTTGCGGATGCGGACACGTACGCTCGCTTCCAGAAGCACCCAACATCGTCCAAGCCTGCATCTCCTCACGGAGACACTACCCGGACGATGGCCGGATCACTTCCTCTTGATCTTGTGCAGCGTGTGCTTCCGAAGGCGGGGGGAGAACTTCTTCATCCCTTCCTTGAGACCTTCGGGCAGTCCGCCCTTGGTGTTCACCGACGTGCGGTAGTTGAGATCACCGCACTCGGTGCACTGGAGCCAGACGTACTCGCGTGCTGCCGACTTCTTCTTGGCCATAACCGATTCCACCTTTCGCGATGTGGCGAGGGTCATGCACCCAAAGCCATCCGATCGCACCCGATTCTTCTGAAAGAGTCGCCCGGACCCTTCGATCCGGGCGACTTTGATTCGAACCTTGCGTCACTGTAGTCCGGACGAACCCCTCCCGGGACGCCGTACGCAGTGACGGATCAGACTCAGGCGATGATCTCGGTCACGACGCCCGAACCGATCGTCTTGCCACCTTCGCGGACTGCGAAGCGGACGCCCTTCTCCATGGCGACGGGCTTGCCCATCAGGTCGATTTCCATGCCGATGTTGTCGCCGGGCATGCACATCTGTGCGCCACCCATGAGGGTGACGGTGCCGGTGACGTCGGTCGTGCGGAAGTAGAACTGAGGACGGTAACCCGAGACGAACGGGGTGTGGCGGCCGCCTTCTTCCTTGGTCAGGACGTAAACCTCGCCCTTGAACTTGGTGTGGGGCTTGATGCTGCCGGGCTTGCAGAGAACCTGGCCACGCTCGATGTCAGACTTCTCAACGCCGCGGAGGAGTGCACCGACGTTGTCGCCTGCCTGGCCGCTGTCGAGGGTCTTGTTGAACATTTCGACGCCGGTGCAGACCGTGTTCTTGGTGTCAGGGCGGAGACCGACGATCTCGACGGTGTCGCCGACCTTGACGATACCACGCTCGATACGACCGGTTGCGACCGTACCACGGCCCTTGATCGAGAAGACGTCTTCCACCGACATGAGGAAGGGCTTGTCGACTTCGCGCTGGGGCTCGGGGATGTAGCTGTCGATCGCATCGAAGAGGTCGTCGATGGGCTTGCAGATCTTGTCGTCCTTGGGATTCTCAAGAGCTGCCTTCGACTGACCACGGATGACCGGGGTCGTGTCGCCGGGGAAGCCGTACTTCTTGAGAAGTTCGCGGACTTCGAGCTCGACGAGGTCGAGGAGCTCGGGGTCGTCGACGAGGTCGACCTTGTTCATGAAGACGACGATGTAGGGCACGCCGACCTGACGGGCGAGCAGGACGTGCTCGCGGGTCTGGGGCATGGGACCGTCAGCTGCAGAGACGACCAGGATCGCGCCGTCCATCTGGGCGGCGCCGGTGATCATGTTCTTGACGAAGTCGGCGTGGCCGGGGCAGTCGACGTGGGCGTAGTGGCGCTTGGTCGTCTCGTATTCGGTGTGCGACGACGCGATGGTGACCGTCTTATTGGAGTCGCGGACGGTACCGCCCTTGGTGATGTCGGCGTAGCTCTTGATTTCGCCGCCGAAACGGGCCGCAGAGCGGGCCGAGAGGGCCGCGGTCAGGGTCGACTTACCGTGGTCGATGTGACCGATCGTGCCGACGTTCACGTGGGGTTTGGTCCGCTGAAATACGCCCTTTGCCATGACAAGTCACTCCAAGTGTTCAGGCCTGTCGCGGCCCGTGTTGAAACTGCTTCCGATCTGATACTTCTCGATCGCTTCTCTGCAAGTCCCGGGCCAGAGACAATGTCCAAAGCCCCGCCTCGCAGAACGCGATACCCACCAAAGCCGCTGGCGGGATTTGAACCCGCGACCTCACCCTTACCAAGGGTGCGCTCTACCACTGAGCTACAGCGGCGTTTTCAGGCAGTGAAAGAACGCTCGTCACGTCCCTGCTCTGCCACTGTTTCCAGCCGATCCTGCCAAAGTGACCCTTGGCACGACCCATCTGGAAACGCCCCGACGCCCTCATCGGAAACATCCGATTGACTGATCGATGGCAAGTGACCGCCCCAACCAGACAAAACGCCCGGCCGAAGCCGAGCGGGGGGAGCATGATAGCCCCTGCGCCCAATGGGTCAATTGCCCCTGTTTCTCGCGGCCCGCAACGCTCTTGCACCGCTGTCATTTGACCCTGGCAAATACCTATCAAAACACAATCGCGGCCGCTTCGCACCTATCCTATCCACCGCAGGCCCCGAGACTTCGCTAGCATGGCATCCGTCGTCCTGCTTAATCCCTGCACGGACCGTACCTCCCCGGGCCGATGCTTGTCATGAATCCTGTCGTACCCCGCGCTTCTGCTGCAGGGGTACCCCACCAGAACCGAACGTCTGACGTGATTTGACGTGACCTCTCTGACACGCCTTTCCATGCCCTGACATGCGATACCTGGGAATCGATCTTGGTGAGCGTCGCACGGGAATCGCCGTCGGGGATTCCCAGACGCGGCTCGTCTCGCCCGTCGAGGTCATCGAGATCCCCATGGGCATGGCAGATGGTGGCCCGCTCATCGAGGCCATCGTCCGTGCCTTTGAGCGACAGATCGGCCCCGGCACCTCCGGCGAGCTTGTCTTTGGCCTTCCGCTCAATATGGATGGCTCTGAAAGCAAGCAATCCCGCATCTCGCGGTCCTTTGCACTCCGCGTGAAAGCCCGGCTGGCTCGCGAGGTCCGCTTTCAGGATGAACGCCTGACCTCCGCAGATGCAGACTGGGCCATGTCGCGTTCAGAACTGACATACAAGCAGAAGAAGGAACGTCGCGACGCGCTCGCTGCTGCAGCGATCCTCCGCGACTACCTTGCCGCGCTCCCTGCATCGACCGGCCCATCATCCACGCCTGCAACGGACCAGCCATCTGAAAATGACGGCTCTCATGATCCGCAATCACCCTGAAACGGCCAGGATTGCACCGCTCGCCATGCCTCGGTCGTAGGGTGTTTGCCAAATCTGCACCGTGCACGTTCCAAATCGGTCCGCACACTTGAACCGTTCACGCCTCCGTGCATCCAATCTTGCAAGAGGATCCATGCGACAGATCTACACCCACGCTGCACGTTCGATCATCGCTCTCACGCTCGCTGGATGTGCAGCGACCGCGCAGGATGCTGCAGTTCCATCACCCGCAAGGCAGCCCGCTGCAACTGCATCCACCCCTGCGCCAACCGAGTTCAAAACCGCAGATGAGCTCCTCTCTGCACTCGAATCCGCGGACAAGGGACTCAAATCCCTCCAGGCAGACATCCTCCTCCACCGGACCTTCGTCCTCGAGGGCGATGAGCAGCAGCGCTGGGGCAAGCTCTATTTCAGGCAGATCGCGCAGGAAAACGCGTCTCTAGATGATCTCCCGCTTCGCCAGTTCTCCGTGCGTTTCGACACGCGCCGCGTCGGTGACCGTCTCGAAGAGAAGGAACAGAAGTTTGTCTTCGACGGTGTCTGGCTTGCGGAGCTGAATCCTGACGAGAAGCGGTTCAGCAGGCGTGAGCTCGTGCCGCCCGGCGAATCCTTCGACCCGCTCCGTATCGGTGAAGGTCCGCTCCCGATCCCGATCGGCCAGAAGAAGGACGACATCCTTACACGCTTTGCTGCAGAGCTCGTCGCGCCCGATGCAGGGATCGAAGATGGCGACAACCCGCGCCAGGCAACCGAATGGCGCAAGTTCGTCGCGGGGACCTATCAGCTCCGGCTGATTCCCAAGGTTACGTCAAGCGACGACGCATTCACCGAGATCCGCCTCTGGTACAAGCCTGCAGCCAAGGTCGAAGGCAGCGAAGATGGCAGGCTCATCCCGCGCATGGCCCGGACCATCAACCACGCAGGGGATGTCACGACTGTCCAGCTCGTGAACGTCAAGACCAACTTTGAGATCGGGCCCGAGTACTTCTCGACCGATCCGCCGCTCGAGGGCGGGTGGGATACGACCACCATCCCGTACCGCAAGCCCTCTGCACAGTCCCCCGATCTGCCCAAGGGGCCGTCGAACGAAGTTGCACCGCGCTGATCGCTCGCAAGGCTGTGCACCGGGCTGTAACCTCCCTTTTCACCACGGATAACACGCAGGACCTTGCTGCAGATTCACCTCGCGGTGCCGCACACCAGGGGCAAGGTCCCCTTTCGTGCTTGATCCCGTGATCGCCCCCCTCAAAACGCCCGATCTTTCCATGAACTTCCCGCCTTCCCTGGCAGCCTGACCCTGCGTTTTCCGCGTATCAAAGTGCATGGGGATGAACGGTGAGACCGGTGGGGCCCCAAGCACGGGCAAGGCCGATGGAGCAGGACGCACGGATGCGACGAGACTCTGCCAACAAGACCCGTCGACGCTCCCACGCAGCATTCATCTGCATGCTCGCGCTCGTTGCAGGGACGCACGGCTCGATCATCACCCCTGCATACGCATCCACTGCCCTCGTGATCCCTGCACCTCCCGCGCAGCCCGTAACGCCACCTCCATCCGATTCGCAGGACCCTGCACCGATGGAGGCACCGAGCGTCTCGCGCTCGGTCCAGAACCTCCTCGCCGCGACGTACCTCACCGACGATGAGAAGAAGGAACTCCGCATCACGCACGGCGTGTGGAGCGATGCGGATCTCGACACCCCTTCCCGCCGTGCACGTGCTGCAGTCATCAGCGGCAGGTTCCGCGATGTTTCCATCGACGATGAAACCGTCCCTGCAGTGATCCGTGCAGAGGGCCTCCTTGGTCGCGGCGATGCGGACAAGGCGCTCGCGTTGCTCGATGGCGACACGTCGCTCCGCGCTGCACGTCTCCGTGCACAAGCCTTGTGGGACCTCGGCAGGCTCGAAGATGCCAGGACCAGCCTCGAAGCAACACGCACGACGTTGATGAGCACACCGCTCAAGAGTGCAGCAGACGTTGCGGATGCAGTGCGAGCGATGGTCATCTTCTCGCGCCTGACCGGTGATGTCGCGCCGCCCCCTCCGGGCGTTGATGCACCAAAGAACGTTGACGGCCAAAGGCGTGCTGCAGACTTCAAGATGTTCATGTCGATCCTCGCCCGTGCACGCGAGGAACTGAGCAGACTCGAGCCTTCGATTTACCTTGCGGAAGCAGAGCTTCTCGAAGAGAAGGAAAACTACACCGAAGCCTCGCAAGCGATCAGCCAGGCTTTGGAGCTTTGTCCAAAGAACACATCTGCATGGGCACTCTTTGGCAGGATGATGGCTTCAAGCTGGGACTTTGAACGTGCACTTGCGATCGCAGCACGGCTCGATGTCCTCGCGGTGCCCGAGGAAGACAAGCAGTTCTTCATCCCGCGATCGGTGTCGGGCGGCGAGATCGCTGCAAGAACATTCCTTCGCCAGAAGGAAACAGAAGCTGCAGAAGCAGCCCTGATCCGTGCACTTGAGCTTGCCCCGCGCAATCGAACGCTTCTCGCGCTCCACGCTGCAGTCGCTGCAGCCAGCTACAGCGACGACCGCATTGCCAAGCGCGTCGCGGCCTTTGAAGAGCTCTCGCCCAATTCGCCCGACGCGTACTACGAGATCGGGACGATCCTCTCGGATCTTCGGCAGTATGAGGAGTCGGAAACGTTCCTGACTGAAGCTCGCAGACGTGCACCGATGTGGGCCGCGGTCCAGGCAGAGCTCGGACTTCTTCAAGTCCAGGCAGGTCGAGACAAGGAAGCTCTTGAAACCCTGTCGAGCGCCGCTGCACTCGATCCCTTCAACGTGCGCGTCGCCAACAGCCTCAAGCTCGTGGCCGAGATCATGACGTACGAGCGCGTCACGAGCGATCACTTTGAGATCCGCTACAAGCCGGGCATTGATGCGATCCTCGCGAAGGAAATGCTCCCGGTGATGGAGAAGAACTTCGAGCGCGTCACGGGCAATGGCCCGGGCGGGATCGACTTTGTTCCAAAGAACAGGACGGTGATCGAGCTTTACCCCGATCACCAGTGGTTCAGCGTGCGCATCACCGGTGTGCGGCAGGTCCACACGATCGCAGCTGCAACCGGCCCGGTGATCGCGATGGAACGCCCGATGTCGGGCCCTGGTCACTCGATCGGCAGCTACGACTGGCCGCGCGTCCTTCGCCACGAATACACGCACACCGTGACGCTCGGCAGGACCAAGAACCGTCTCCCGCACTGGTTCACCGAAGCAGGGGCCGTGTATCTGGAGGATGCACCGCGCGACGAGAACCGCTGCACGCTCCTGACGCGTGCACTCGAAACCGGCGGTCTTCTTGACTTCTCCCAGATCAATATCGCCTTCGTCCGTCCGCGCACGCCGACCGAACGCGGCCTTGCCTACGCGCAGGGCCACTGGATGTACGAGTACATCGTCGAGCGATTCGGTGCACGTGCTCCGCTCAACCTGATGGACCGCTACGCCAAGGGCGAGCGCGAAGCAGACGCCTTCGTTGCGGAACTCGGCAGGACCCGCGAGCAGTTCTTTGAAGAGTTCAAGACCTGGGCACGCGGCGAATGCATGAAGTGGGGGACCCTTCCGCCCGAAGGCATGCCGACCGTGTTGGAATTGATGGAAGCAGAGGCAAGGAACACGCCGCCCACCGCGCCGGGCGAATCACCCTCCGCGCAACCCTCGCTCGAACCCACGCCCGAGTTGATCGAGTCGTGGCTGGCTCTGCATCCCAAGCATCCCGACCTTCTCCGGCTTGCAGTCGGCTTTGATCTTGCAGAAAACAACGGCGAAGCGACCGAGGCGATGATCCCGATGCTCGAGCGGCTCGCTACCGCACGCCCCATCGATCACATGCCCCACAAGCAGCTCGCGCGGCTCTACCTCGCTTCAAGCGACCCTGCTCGCGCGATCCCACACCTTGAATACCTCGATGCACGCGAGCAGTACCAGACCACATTCGCGATCGAACTCGCCAAGCGATATGCAGCCAGGAAGGACTGGCAGAACGCTGGCCTCAAGGCAGAGCGTGCAGTCTCGATCTCACCCTTTGAAGCATCCATCCGCGAACTCGCTGCAACGATCGCGATCCAGACCAAGGACTTCACCACCGCCCGCAGGCACATCGAAGCCCTGATCGCCATCGAGCCCGACCGCGAGGTTCACAAGAAGCGGCTGGAGGCCCTGGAACAAAGGGCCGGACAAAACTCCACGGCAGCAAATGGCCAAAGCGCCAAATAGACGCAACGCCCAGCAATACGTGTCTCTATGTGCGGCTTTGCCAATTTGCCGCTTTGCCTATTTTCAAGCTCTCTGCTTCGCCAGATCCGACGTCGACTTGTACATCACGCGGCCGTGATAGAACGCAGTGACGCTCTTGGCGATCGACTCGGTCATCTTTGCAAGGTCTTTGAGCGTAATGTCACACTCATCAAACTGGCCGTCCATCAGGCGACGGTTGGCAAGCGTGCGAACGACCGTTTCGATGCGTGCAGGGGTCGGTTCCGCGAGCGAGCGTGCAGTTGATTCGACTGCATCGGCCAGCATGAGGATCGCCGCTTCGCGCGTCCGCGGCTTGGGGCCGGGGTAGCGGTACTCGAATTCGTCGGGGACGTAGGCAGGGTCCGGTGGAAGCGGGTCATCGACCTCGCCATCTTCGCCCGCGAGCCTCGAATCCGGCGGTGCGTTCCTCCGGGCCTCTTCCATCGCCTGCTGCTGCGCACGCTGGAAGAAGTACTCAACCAGCGTTGTCCCGTGGTGGCTCTCGATGAAGTGCTGGATCTGCCGAGGCAGCCCGAACTCCCTCGCAAGCTCCATCCCGTCCTTCACGTGACCGACGATGACCAGGAGCGACATCGCAGGGGTCAGCTTGTCGTGCTTGTTGATCCCGCCGCGCTGGTTCTCGACGAAGTACTCGGGCTTGTTCATCTTGCCCACGTCGTGGTACAGCGCCCCGACATACGTGAGCAGGCCGTTCGCACCCATCGCATCCGCGGCTGCTTCAGCGATCGACGCCACCGTCAGCGAGTGGTTGTACGTGCCCGGCGCACGCTGAAGAAGCTCGCGAAGGAGCGGGTGCTTCGAATCCCGAAGCTCGATCAGCGTCATCCCCGTCACGACGTCGAACCAGCGCTCGATCGCAGGGAGGATAAACAGCGTCACGCCGCCGATGACGAGCCCGCCTGCAGCAGCGAACATCGCGTCAACCAGCGTCTCCCGGAGCACCTGGTCGTTGATCGGCCGGTCAATGAACCCGACCAGTGCAGTCGCCAGTGCGAGCGAAAGCCCGACATACATGCCGGTCTTGAAGAGATCATCGCGACCGCGGATCTCCTTGAGGTTCCACACTGCAGTGCCCACGCCCGTCACGATCGTCGCAAACGTCCCGACGCCCTGATCAAGCCCCACGCACACAAGCACGCCGTGCAGCGCACCAAATGCCAGTGCAACCCGCTGGTCATACGTCACTGCAAAGATCACCGCGGCAAACACCGTCGGACAGACCGCGGTCACTGCCATGATCGAAGGCTCTGCGCTCGATCCAAAGCACGCGATCGCGAGCGTCCCGAGCAGGATCCCCGCTGCACCCGCGATTCTCGCGGGGTTCCGCCGGATCCTGGTCGCAAAGAGCGCCGTGTATCCTGCAAGCGCGCCCGCGATCGCCACGACCGCTGCAGTCAGGCTCGACCACCGGAGCCACACGCGCCACCAGTCTGCACGCTCGTTGAAATGCTTCATCTCCGCCACGTACAGGTCGTACGCAGTGGAAGTCAGCACCTCGCCGCGACGGAAAATCGGTTGCCCCTCGCTCGTCACGCGGAACTTCGGCGGCACGTTCTGTGCAGCTTCGTTCTGATCTGCGAGCGTCTGCGTCTCATCAAACCGGTACGTCGGCCTCGGGAGCGAGAGCACGCGAGCGACCACGAGCTGGCGGAGCGGCCCGATACCAAACCCTGCATCCCGCGCGATCGAATCGATCGCATCACCCAGACGTCCATCCTCGACGCTCAATACGTCGGTCCTGAGCACTTCCTTCTGCGTGTCGCCGATCAGCAGGCGCACGCTCAGGCCGATGCCCTCGGTCGTCGCACGCTGGAAGGTCTGCTCATCCAGCAGTGGCCTGCCCTGGAGGAGCGAGACGAACGTTGCGACGCGCATCGCCCATCGCTGCGAGGGCTCTGCGCCCTCGCCGACCTCGCCGCGAAGCGCAGCGAGTGATGCTTCCGTCAGCCGGAACTGATCGCGGAGCTTGGGGTCAACGTCCGCCAGCGTCGTCGTGCTCGCAAGCGCGCGGGGCAGGCTCTCGATCGAGGTCTTGAGCTCGTCAAAGTACGTGATGTCCGCGACGTAGGTCCGCGGCGTGCTCTTTCGTGCAGCGTCCTTGGCTGCTTCGGTCAGCACCTTGTCCTCGGCGCTCATCGTCAGACGGACGAGCCTGGTCTCGTTCATCACGCGGCCGACCGCGACCAGCGGCTGCTCGCGCGACCAGATCACCGTGAGTGATCCAAGAACAATGAACCCGATCAGGATCGCAACGCCCCACACCACCTTCGGAGACTGGACGAAGTCGAAGGTCTTTTCGACCAGCGACTCCTCGCGCAGCCGGATGTTCACGCGGCGCGTCGACCCCGCGGGCTTCTTTCCCCACGAAAAGATCGATGTCCTGCCGCGATCACTTGGCATGCTTTACGACTCCGCCCGGTAGTTGCCGGACTGCTCATCATCCCCGTACGCGTCGATGATCCTCTGCACCAGCGTGTGCCGGACCACGTCCGACCTGTCCAGCGTAACGAATCCCACGCCCGCCGTCCTCATCAGCCTTCTCGCTGCATCCACCAGCCCGCTCTGGCGTGGGTCGGGCAAATCGATCTGCGTCGCATCCCCCGTCACAATCACCTTCGACCCGATCCCCATGCGCGTCAGGAACATCTTCATCTGGCCGCGCGTCGTGTTCTGGGCCTCATCAAGGATGATCACCGAGTTGTTCAGCGTGCGACCACGCATGAACGCCAAGGGGCACACCTCGACCACGTCGCTCTCCATGAAGCGCCGAAGCGTCGCGTACTCCACCATGTCGTTGAGCGCGTCAAAGAGGGGCCGAAGGTACGGGTTCACCTTTGCCTCAAGATCGCCCGGCAAAAAGCCCAGCTTCTCACCTGCTTCAACTGCAGGTCTGCACAGGATCACCTTCGCGCACCGGTCGGTCCTGAGTAAATGAACCGCAGCAGCGACCGCAAGGTACGTCTTACCCGTACCTGCAGGGCCGATCGCAAAGACAAGATCGTTGTCGCGGATCGCGTGCATGTACCGATCCTGGTTCCCCGTCTTGGGGCGGATCCGCCTCCCACGCACGAACACATCGAGCGAACCATCCCACTCGCGCCGCACCGGCGTATCTGGAGGTGCTTCGCGCTCCCAGCCGATCGAGGCGGGGGCCGATGTGCCACGCTCGTGCGCACCACGCGGCTTGGTTTCCTTCTCTTCATCCTCTTCCACGACCACTGCATGCCCTGCAAGGTTCGAGGATTCATCCGCGATGATGTTCAGGACCTCCGCGCGGGTCGGGGCCTTGCCCGTCGAGGCTGACGCCCCTGCTAGGCGGTCGATCACCCTGCGTGCAGTGGCGACCTCTGCCCGGTCGCCGCGAATACGGATGCTCCCGTCGCGAACGGTGAGCGCGACGCCCAGCGCCTCGCGGATCATCTTGAGGTTGCGGTCTGCAGTCCCCAGGACGCTGACGCGGTCGGTGTTGGCGGGTAGTTTGACGTGAATATCCAAAGCGTGTAATCCAGACCCACAACGACGACGGCCAGAACGACAAAGCGGGGGTAGGTTCAAATCCTGCCCCCCCTGTATGTCGGGGCAGTGTGAAACGACCGGCCTTGATTCTAGTCGGTTTTTGACGATATCGGGCGTACCCCGATTCCACGTCTCTCGACAGGTTACACTCCACTATCCGTGGTGAACGGGCTCCGTTCGGCACTTCTTGCGCGTTCAAGATCCATCCCGCGATTCGCACCTGCTTCCTGAGCCGGCCTCCACCCTGCAGTTCTGCCTTGCCATGCATCCTTCCTACCCAGCCAATTCCGATGCAGGTACCCCGTGTATGCACGGGTCGAGCGGGCACATCTGCGGGGTGGTCACCGTGGTTCGCTCCCTCGTCGCAATCTCCATCCTCTTTATAGTGGGCTGTGCGACGCCCGAACCGATTCCTGCTTCTGAGCGGTTCACTGCCTCCACCCCGGTGAAAGTCGTGGGGGACTTTGACGACATCGAGTCTGCAGTCCGGATCGGGGCCTCCCAGTCTGAGATGGCCATCCTCGAGACCCGCCGCCCGTCTGCGACCGTGTACGAGTTCGACCTCCTGACCATCACCGACGAACCTGCCCGCCTCCGGGTCGAGCAGGACGCAGAGGTAGGCTCCGGTGTCGCCTCGCTCACGCTCAGTGCTTCTGTGGGCCGCTTTGGCAACCGTCCGTGGGAAGAGCGGCTTATCGGGCGTATCGCACGCCGTCTGGAAGCTCTTCACGGGGTCGATGTCGCGCCACTGCAAGATCCCTGATCGACCTCGGCGCTCCGTCATGTAGACTTCATCCATCGCACGCGGTGTGATCGCGTGCACGTACGTTCGTCCCCATCCAACGATGGCCGGTTTGATATGGCCCGCTCTGATATGGATAGCGAGATCGTCCATGCCATGGTCCGGCTTCTGGAGGTCAAAGACCTCTCGACTGCTGCACATACATGGCGGGTCGTGCTCTACACACGCACGCTCGCGGAAGATGCAGGGCTTGAGCACGACTTCATCGGGCGACTGACACACGCAGCTGCTCTGCACGACATCGGCAAGCTCGACATTCCCGAGTCGATCCTCCAGAAGCCCGGCCCGCTGACGGATGACGAGTTTGCGATCATGAAAACCCACACTACGCAGGGCCACGACCGGCTCATTGCGATGGGTGAGGATGATCCGATCATGGTCGGGCTGGTTCGCTCGCACCACGAGCGGTGGGATGGGCTTGGATATCCAGACAAGCTCGCTGCAGAGGCGATCCCGCTCGCTGCACGGTACTTCGCGGTGGTCGATTCGTTCGACGCGATGACGAGCATCCGCCCCTACCGCGCGACGGTGGGGGACGACGCTGCTGCAGCTGCACTGGCGGAGATTGTCGCAGGTCGGGGAACGCGGTACGCACCCGAAGCAGTGGACCGGTTCGCGGAGCTCTACTCGCTGGGCAGGTTTGACTGGATCTGGCACCATTTCAACGACAAGGTCGAGCTCCCTGCATATTCCAGCATCGCCCAGATGCCCCCCATCAATCAGATGCCGCCCATCAACCAGCCCGCTCCCCGCCCGGAGGTCAGAGTCGTGGCCCGCCAGGACGACCAGATCCGTGTTGGATCCACGCCCGATAGCACCGTCAGGGGCGGGTCAGACCCTCGAAAGGGCTGAATCTTCATGGTGAACTTGATCACCATGCCCGGGATTGGCATTTGCCCGGGGTGCGGCGTCGTGTAGACTGAATCCTGAGCAAACCGGGCAAGTCCCGCACCTGCGGTTGCCCGGCTGCATTATGAACAGCGACCACACAACGTCCCTGCCTTCGAACGTTCCTGAGCATGTGGTTGCCATGGAAGCGTTCGCCGCTGCACACTTTCGCGAACCGATCCGCGTGTCGGACATCGCCCAGGCAGTGGGGCTCCACCCTGCATACGCCTCGATCCTCTACAGCAGGACGCGCGGGAACACGCTGATCCGACATCTCACGCAGCTGAGGATCAACTACGCACGTCAGCGTCTTGCACGCCCCGATGCACCCGCGGTGGTCCGCGTCGCGTTCGAATCGGGCTTCTGCTCGCTCAGTTCGTTTTATGAGGCATTCCGCAAGCTGACGAACCAGACACCCACGCAGGCCGCGACCGAGCCGATGGAAGTTCCGTTGGTGGCGCAGGGCTCGCAGAGCCGCGCATCTGCGCGGAGAGGGCGAAAGGCTACGTCGCGCGAGATCGTCCATGCACTGTGGATCGACGATCAGCCGCCCAACAACATCGACGAGCGCCGTGCGCTGGGCGAGATGGGGATCTTCGCGGACAGCTACCAGTCGTGCGATGACGCACGCGCAGCGCTCAAGCGCGGCGGGTACCGCTTTGTGCTCTCTGACATCCGCAGGAGCGAGCAGGATTCGGGGCTCGACTTTGCACGCGAGATCCGCGCACGCTACCCCGAGATCCCGGTCTTCTTCTACTGCGGGTACGTGAGCGACGAACGCGTCACGCAGGCCCGGCAGATCGGTGCTTCGGGTGTCTTTGACCGGAGCGAAGACCTCTACGCAGCGGTGCGTGAGTATCTCGCGATGCGCGGCCGTGCAGGGTGATGCACGTGAGCGAGTGATGCAACCGGACAGTTGATTCTCTTGCAAATGGTTCAGCGCTGGCCGAGCACGCCCGGAAGCTCGACGGTCATCGTCGTGCCCTGCTTCCAGACCGATTCGACCGCGATCGTGCCCTTGAGCGCCTCGACTGCACTCTTGACGATCGCAAGGCCAAGCCCCGTTCCGCGCCGATGCGTTCCACCTTGGCGAGAAGGATCGACCTGGTAGAAGCGTTCGAAGATCCGTGTCTGACCTGCGAGCGGAATGCCCAGGCCCTGGTCAACGACCATGAAGCGGGCACCGCGCGACTTCCCGCGTTCATCCATCAACTTGCCCACGACGTGGACCGTCGTTCCCTCGTATGCGAACTTCACCGAGTTCTCGATGAGGTTGCGGAGGATCATGTCCAGGAGACGACCGTCGGTGTAGAGCGTCTGGATCGCAGGGTCGATGTCGAATGAGAGCGAGACCTTCTTGGCTGCGCACGCCTGATCGAACTCACGATTGAATGTCTCGATCAGGCCCTGCATCGAGACCGGCGCGATCGTCGGGCCCGTGTCCTTGGATTCGAGACGGGAGAGATCGAGCAGATCGCGGATGAGTTCCTCGAGCCTGCTGACGTTGGTCTCGATCATCTGGAGAAGACGGAGGCGGAATGCAGGGTCTTCGGAATCATCGATCAGCGTCTCGGTTGCTCCGCGGATCGAAGAGAGCGGCGTGCGAAGCTCGTGGCTGGCGTTGGCGACAAAGTCGGTCTGGAGCTGGCTTGCAGAGGCAAGCTCGGTGATGTCGCGAAGGAAGACCGACACTGCACGTCCCGAAGTGCCGCTCTGGGTCTGCGTGCCGACGCTCGCGCGCCAGTCCATCGGCGAGGCGATGACCTCGAATATACGGTGCCCGCTCTCGCGTGCGATGCGGACGGTCACATGCTTGCGAACACCTGCAGCCGCGGATGCATGGACCGCGACAACATCCGCGGACGTGAAGAGTTCATCGAGCGTTCTGCCCGAGATGCGGTCTCCACTTCGTCCAAGGAAGGTTTGTGCAGCGACGTTCCAGAGAACAACGTTCCCCGATGGATCGGTGACGAGGATCGGATCACCTGCAGCGTCGAGCACGTCGCGGAGCGTGTCGCGCCGCGTCGCAAGAAGGCGAACCGCCTCTGCACCAGAGCGAATCACCTGCTCAAACCCTGCAGGCTCGCGCCCCCACGCCAGGGTTTCCCCGCCCCCGTCACGGAGTGCACGTTCAAGGTCTCCCGAGGCTACCTGTGCACCTGCCATCGACCGCTGTGCTTGCTCGTGCCTGCTTGTGCGTCTCCGCTCGATCACGATCGCTGCAGCAGCGAGCATGAGCGTCGCGACCCACCACCATGGCCAGAACGCGCCAAGGAGCGAGGTCACGAGAAGCCCTGCAAGCAGCCACATCATGACTTGCGTATCGGTGCGATCGCGCGACGCAGTGCTTTCAGCGGCGGGCCGGGAAATGGATGACGCTGCCCCGTTCATCGGGAGCGATGCAGGTGCCTGCTGCTCGGTCGAGAGCTGTGGTGTCGACGTGATGCTCATCTGCCCAGTACCGCCCTGAACGGGGAGTGATGATGATCACGCCCGCACATGCATTATCGGGCCAAACGTATCGCCCGCCATCATTCCTATACAACCCCGACGATTCGATGGCTTGCCTGCGATCGTCCTGAGCACGCAGGGCTCAGGTCGCTTCAGGTGCTTCCATCTCGACCAGGTCGTCCGCGTCGTCGGAATCGACCATCCGATAACCAACGCCGCGCACCGTCTTGATCTTGTTGGCGTGGTTCCCGAGCTTCTTGCGGATCGACGTGACATGCACGTCGATCGTGCGCTCAGTCACGGTCACGCCCGGTCCCATCGCACGCTGCATGAGTGCAGAGCGAGAAAGGATGCGGCCCGAGGCCTGGATGAGTGCGCACAGGAGTCGGAACTCGGTGAGCGTGAGCTTGATCGGAACGCCGTCGACCGTCGCCTGGTGCGTGTCGGTGTTGAGGACGATCGTCGAGAGCGCGAAGGTGCGGGGTGCAGCGTCGGGCTTGGCGGTTCTGCGAAGCACTGCTTCCACGCGTGCAAGAAGGACCCGCATCGAGAAGGGCTTGGCGATGTAGTCGTCCGCGCCCATGGTAAGACCGGCAAGCTGATCCCCCTCGGTTCCCTTGGCGGTAAGCATGACGATGGGAATCTGGGCAGTTGCAGGATCGGTGCGGACGCGGCGGGCAACTTCGATCCCTGAAATCTCGGGGAGCATGAGATCCAGCAGGATGAGATCGGGGTGCGCAACCTCAAGTGCGGCCAATGCTTGGCGTCCGTTCAGTGCTGCCGACGTCTGATAACCCGCTTTTTGCAGGTTGATGGTCAGCAAATCGACCAAATCTCGCTCGTCATCGACAATCAAGATGCTCTTGTATTGATTCAAGCGTGAACCTCTTGGATCGAGTCGGCCAGCGAGCCCGACGGATGGACCGCCGTGCCGATCGCTCGGCAGACGACGATTTCACGAAACGATAGGGAAACCCGAGCAAAGTGAGTGGTTCTCGTTCGCTTATGTTGCGCTAATACCGCCGGATGCGGGGCGATTGGGGTGGTCGCTTGGAAGGTAGGGTAAATGCCAAAAGCCGGGGCTGAGCTGGGGTGCGATTTTGCGGGTTGCAGCGGATTTTTGAGCATGTTTGGATTTTATTTGCACTTGATGGCTCATGGTTCGGGGTGGATCGGGCCGAAAAACGTTATCGGTTGGTTTGCGGTCGCTTTACTTGTTGGCTAGTATCTGCTCGCTCTGGATCCGCCATTCGGCGCATTGAGGGCGAAAGAACCTGGTGTTGTGCGGCGGAGTTCGTGTCAGCCGGGTTCGAGTTCGCGGTTGGGAGTTTCGCTTCAAGCTGGTTTTTCAAGTTCGTTCTTCAACTTGGTTTTTTCAACTTGGTTTTCAAGTTGTGTTCCGCGGGGCATGTCGCCCCGAGAAGCTCGCCCGGAGCGGGCAAGCGGAAATGGAAATCGTCCGACGGGTCGGCCTCGTGGTCGTCCCCCTCGCAAAGTCGGACCAAAGTCGAGCCCGGGCTCAACGGACCGAAAGTCCGGGTCACATTCGAAGGAGTTTCGCGAGATGAATCGGAATAAGTTTCTTGTGACGCTCGCGGGTGCGGCTCTCGGCCTCGGCGCTTCGGGCGCCATCGCCCAGAGCGACTCGGAGCGGGCCTACTCGGCCGAGCTGAACGCTGACGCCGCTGCGAAGACCCAGTACTTCGCCAAGAACAACGGCTTCACCATCACCGACGGCACGAACAAGCTGCGCATCGGTGGTTTCACGCAGTTCCGCTACAACCTGAACTTCCGTGACAACCCCCAGACCGGCGGTGACCACGACAGCGGTTTCACCAACGGCTTCGAGATGCCCCGCACCCGCCTGATCTTCACGGGCAACGTCCTTGATCCCAACCTCGTCTTCAAGATCGAGGGTCAGTTCACGGATGTCGCAAGCGAGAGCGGCTCGGCAGGCGCCAGCGGCTTCAGCCTCCTCGACGCGTACGCCGGTTACAAGTACAGCGACGAGATCTCCTTCTACGGCGGTCAGTTCCAGATGCCGCTCATGCGTGAGTGGAACTCGAGCCCCTTCGGCGTCCAGGGCGCTGATTACGGCATCGTGACCGACGTGTTCGCTCCCGGCTACACCCAGGGCATCTGGATGGAGTACAAGTCGGACGCGTTCAAGGCCATCGTCTCGGCCAACGACGGCATGCAGGCAGCCAATACCCGCTACAGCAGCGGCGTCGAAGCTGACTACGCAGTGACCGCCCGTATCGAAGGCAAGCTCTCGGGCGACTGGGCTCGCTTCAACGACTTCCAGTCGTGGAAGAGCGACAACGGCGTTGCCTCGATGATCGGTGCAGGTATCCACTACCAGCACAACGGCAACACCGCTCACCCGGGCAGCGGTCCGGTTCCCCAGGGCAGCATCCTCCAGTGGACCATCGACGGCTCGATCGAGTTCGCCGGTGCAAACCTCTACGGTGCGTTCGTTCACCGCCACTCTGAGCCCGACGACAACAACGGCGATTCGGCCGATGACTTTGGCGTGCAGGTCTCGGGCGGCGTGTTCGTCACCGAGCAGGACGAAATCTTCGGCCGTTGGGACTGGGTTATCCCGGACGACGATCGCGTCGGCGATGACGACGACTTCCACGCCCTCACGGTTGGCTGGAACCACTTCCTCGTTCCCGACAGCAGCGCGGCCAAGTTCACGACCGAGCTGATGTGGGCCCTCACCGAGGCAGACGAGAACAGCCTCGTCAACGCCACGACGGGTTCGGCGGCCACCGGCCTCCTCCCCGACAGCGAAGACAGCCAGGTCCTCGTTCGCTTCCAGTTCCAGCTCGCCTTCTAAAGCAGGCTGAACCGGATCGCGACGATCCACCGATTTTCCTTGCGGGTTTCGGCTCACGGGATTCGGCTGGACCAAGATCTCGAGTTTTCAATCCCGGTCGTACCGAAAGGTGCGACCGGGCTTTTTTTAGGGGCCTGCGTGTTGCAGGCCCTGTTGTTCAGATAGAGAGTGTCGGGAGCTTCACTCATGTCAGTCCGTCGTTCTTCCTTTGTTTCCGCGGCAGCGATCGCCATCACCGCGGGCTTGGCGTGCGCGGGTGATGATGCGGCCAACGCTGCTCGTGCAGAGATGACCGCAGACGCATTCGCCAAGTCGCAGTTCATGGAGAAGGCCAAGGGCTTCACCATCACCGACGGCGAGAACAAGCTCAAGGTGGGCGGCTTCACGCAGTTCCGCTACCTCCTGAACTTCCGCGACGATCCGTCGACGGGTTCTGCGCACGACAGCGGCTTTGCCAACGGTTTTGAGCTCGCGCGGACTCGAATCAACCTCTCGGGCACGGTTCTTGATCCGAACCTCAAGTTCAAGATCGAAGGCGACTTCAACCGCAACGGCGGCGAGATGATCCTGACCGACAGCTTCGTTTCGTACGCGTTCAGCGATGAGCTGACCGTCCGCGGCGGCCAGTTCAAGATCCCGCTCCAGCGCGAGCAGCTCGTCAGCGACACGCTCCAGCTCGCGGTCGAGCGTTCGGTCGTCGACTCGGTCTTCAACCAGGGCCGTTCGCAGGGCATCGAGCTCCAGTACGCGGTCGACACCTTCCGCGTGTTGGGCAGCATCAACGACGGCATCCAGGCGCTCAACACGCGATACACCTCGCCCGCGGAATCGGACGTCGGCGTGACTGCACGTGCGGAGTTCAAGTTCGGTGAAGCGGACTGGAAGCAGTTCGAAGACTTCACCAGCTTCCGCGGCGGCAAGGACGGCGGCCTCATCGGCGCTGCAGTGCACTGGCAGCACGACGGCAACACCGCGACCCCCGGCTCAGCCGAGGATCCCCAGAGCGACCTGATCAGCTACACGGCTGACTTCTCGTACGAGTCCGACGGCTGGAACCTCTTTGTCGCAGGCATCGGCACGCACTACGACGAGGGCGATTCCTCCGACAGCCTCGATGACTTCGGCGTCGTCGCGCAGGGCGGCCTGTTCATCAGCGAGCACGACGAAATCTTCGGCCGCTGGGACTGGGTCATCCCGGACAGCGACCGCGCCGCGGACGATGACTTCCACACCTTGACTGCAGGTTGGAACCACTACTTCGTTCCCGACAGCCACGCGCTGAAGTTCACCGCGGACGTGTGCTGGTTCATGAACGAGCCCTCGCGTAACGAGCTGATTCCGACCAACGGCCGGACTGCTCTCCTCCCTGACAACAACGACAACCAGATCGCGGTCCGCTTCCAGCTCCAGCTCATGTTCTGAGCAGGGCTGGCCAGACGTTGATCGAAGTTCAAGTACGAACGACAAGGCCCGCGTGAAGCGGGCCTTGTTCTTTTTGCTCGGTTGTTGTGGCGTGCGATTCGGCCTTGATTTCAAGGCAAATGCATCGTTCAGCAGCCGGTCTCGAATGCGAGGATGAAGGCGTCGTAGTCGTCGGTGTCGACCGAGCCGGACTGATCGATGTCTGCAGAGTCGAGCCCGCTGATGAACGCAGCGATGAAGGCGTCGTGGTCGTCGGTATCGACAAAGCCGGTCAGGTCAAAGTCTGCAGTACATCGCGTGCATTCATCGGGCCTGCCGTTGTGATCGAGATCGAGGCTGGTTCCCGACGTGATGTCGCACGAATCGGGGATGCCGTTGGCGTTGCAATCGGTGAGCGTGCCGGGCATGAAGTCAAAGCCGGTGGGGCGGTAGAGGCCGGTGTCGGAGCCGAGGATGTATGCACGGACCATATTGCCGTTTGCGATATCGAACTGGTACACGCGTGCATCGGTCAGGTGGAGGCTCGTCGGCCCGCCGTAGTAGTGGTCGGTGTGGTCGTGGGCGTGCGTGTCGTCGCCGCCTTCATCGTGGTGGCCTTCGCGAGCGACCTTGTTTCGCGAGACGTAGAGATCGCCGTCGGGCCCGATGCGCATGCACCAGGGCTCATCGAGCGTGAGGCGGTTGGACGTGCCGTTGCGGTTCCAGAGCCTGATGAACGCACCGGTGGTGCCGTCGTACTCGTTGATGCGGTGGCTGCCGCGCGAGGCGACCAGGAGATTGCCGTTTGGATGAAAGAGCATGCCGCGCGGATCGGTGAGCGTGCCGCTTGGCACGAAGGTGCGGATGAACGCGCCGCTGACAAAGTCGTATTCGCGGATGGTGTTGCTGCTCAAGGAACCGACATAGAGCTTGCCGCCCTTGAGCGCGAGGCCAAACGGGCGTGAAATGCCCGTGTTTGCAGCGACCGCGACACGGATGAATGAGCCGGTCGCGAGCGAGAACTCGAGGACCTCGTTGCGGTCGGTGCTCGCGACGAGGAATGAGCCGCGATCGGCAAGCAAGAGCATGCCGCCTGCGTTGTCGAGCCCATTCTGCCCCGGCGCGACCAGCGTGCGGACCAGTGAGCCGTCTGGAGCGAGTTCGACAACCGAGTTGGTGTCGCCGGTTGAGACAATGATGCGCCGGTCGTGGGTGATGAAGAGGTCTTGTGCACCTGCAGCAGGCGAGCCGGGCGAAACGTTCATCAGGACGCCGGTGTTGCGATGGAACTCGCGGACGGTCCCTGCAGAGGACGAAGTCGCGACGTAGACGCTCCAGGCATGATCGAGATCCGCGAGATCTGGGACCTGATTGGCGTTGCAATCCTCGTATGCATCGAGGTTCAGGTCGCGATCGATGTCGAGCGTCATGTCGGTGTGGATCTGGCGGTAGTCGCTGACACCGTTCTGATCGACGTCTGTTTCACAGACATCGAGGATGCGGTTTGCGTTGAAATCAAGGTTCGGGGCGAGCTTGATCTCGTGCGTGTCGGGGATGCCGTTGGCGTTGCAGTCGGGCTGGCATTCATCGCAGACACCGTTGGCGTCGACGTCCTTGCTGGTTCCGGTGGCGATGTCGATCGGGTCGAGGATCCCGTTGGCGTTGCAGTCCTCGCACTCATCGGGGATGCCGTTGGCGTTCGAATCGATGCTCGTTCCGCTTGATATATCGAGCGAATCTGCAAGGCCGTTGCCGTTGCAATCTGGAGCGAGGCACGTGCGGGTCTTGACATAGTCGCGGATGCGTGCAGCGGTGTATTCGTGGAACCAGAGGTCGTGGTTTGCGTCGCCGCCGCTGTAGGTCTGGCCGCAGTAGGACATGATCGAGCCGCGCTGCGGGTGCGAGAGTGCGTTGTCACAATTGTCGAGGTCGTAATCGTGGGTGTGGAGCGTCCCTGCGTTGTGGCCAAGCTCGTGTGCAGCGATCATGATGTCGCGGTTGGTCCAGTCTGGCTGCGTGGGGTCGCTGAAGTAGCCGAGCGTATAACCGGACCATGAATACGCGCTGCTGTTGCACAAGGCAGGTGAATACGCGACGCCCCCTGCGTTGAGCCTTCTGCTGCCAAGAAGGAGCTGTGCAGCGTCGCGCGGGACCTGGCCCATCTGCGTGTTCCAGAGTTCGCGGAAGGTCGAGAGCGGGTCTTCGCTGGTGTAGGGGTCGGTGTGCGTGGTCCAGAGGCGGACGTAGGTGAGATCGACGCGGACGTTGACGTCGCGCATGAAGGCGTGGCTGACCTGGCCGTAGAGCTGCGCGAGGTAGGTGAGTGCAGCGTCCTGGTTCATGTACAGCTCGTAGAACTCGTAGTCGGTGTCGACTGCAAGCTGAAGCTGGAGGCGACCGCGCGAGATCGTGTCACGCGGCGTGGATTCTCTGTCGTCGCCAGGATGTGGCGGTGGCGGGGGAGCAGGGTGGGCGTCATCGACGTGCATGGAGCACAAGGGCACATCGAGGCTCACGCCGCCGCGCGACATTGGTTCAAAGAGTGAATAGACACCCGTGCCCATGCTCGGAGCGAGGTCGTGGCCTTGCGTGTCTTTTCCGGAAAGCAGGAGGCGCGAAAATGAACCTGCCTGCGATGCACCAAGATCGATGCGTCCGGTTGAACCGTGGGGCGATGTTGACAGAAAGACCGACGACCCTGCAAAGCCCTCGACGGTGCCCTGGTACATCTCGATCAAGCTTGTGTCGAAGGCGATCTCGCGATCGGGCATGCCTTGAGAGGCGATGACAAACTGCGTGCGCACTGAGATCGGGGAGAAGGGTTCGAGGATCAGCGTTGCGTGCCTGCCGGGGCCGATGGGGAAGTGCTCGACACGGATGCGGTCGTGCGGCGAGGCGAGCTGCTTCGATGCTTCGGCGAGATCGAGCTTGAGGATCGTGACGCCGCCGTCGTTGCTGAGGATGGTGGGGGAGGCCGTGACTACAGAATGACCGCCTGCAGTGATGCGAGGCGGATCGATCGCAGCAATGAGTGTTGTTGATGCATGGAGCGAGGCACCCGCGGCGACGAGTAGAGCGCTAGCCCATACATGTGTGGAACCAGATCGAGCACGTGCGTGCGTCTGTCGCGGGACGAAGGTCGTCATGTGGATGCCTCCCCTTGCAGGCACCGAATGTAACCGGATTCGGGCCAGAGCGGCTACCGAAATGCGAAGAGATTGCAAAGGAGGTCTGGGAAGGGTTATACGGCAGTTTGGTGAAGGTTTAAGGACGTTTGGTATTCCCACCGAGGGGCAGGCGTGCTAGATTCGTTTGGACACCCCAAGGTCGCTCGGCAAAGCGCCGAAGACCGGAGAGCAGATGGAGAACGGATACATGCGTTTGAGCACCCGACCCGTGGGAACCCTCCTGGCCGCGGCCGCGATGACGTCGCTTGGCATCGCTGGCCTTGCACATGCAGGTTCGACGCCCGAGAACGCGGTGATCGTGATCGATCCTGCGTTCGCGGATTCGCTCCACATCGCCAACGAGTACATCCGGCTTCGGAACATCCCTGAGTCGAACATCCTCTATATGGATTCGGCTGCAGCGGCGAATTATCAAGGCTGGGCGGCGGTGCAGCAGCCTGCGTTCCTGGGGTTCCTCGATCAGCGGCAGATTCCGGACCATGCAGACATCGTGATCGTCTCGCCGACGGACACGTTCTGGGTTTCGGAAGGTGGGCTGGTTTCGGATTCGTGCTTTGACCTTCAGCGGTTCAGCCTCGGCACGCTGTACACGATGGCGAACATCTCTGATGAGATCCTGACGGGCCCGACGACGCAGGCCAAGTCCAACAGGTATTACGCGACCGGGGACGCTGCGGCAGCCTTTGACAGCGAGGTGCTGTACCTCAACGGCGTGGAGAGCACGAACGTCAATGCGCGGAAGTACTACCTGGGCGTCTCGCTTGGGTGGACGGGCGTTCGCGGGAACACTGCAGCGCAGATCCTGTCATCGATCTCGGCGAGCGTGGCCGCGGATGGAACGCGTCCTTCGGGTACGTTCTATTTGATGAACAACACCGCGGACAGTGCACGCAACGTTCGCGCGTCGGGCTACACGTCTGCACGCAACGGGATCATCAATCGCGGCGGGCTGTGCGAGGTGATCGTCGGCGAACTTCCCAACGGCAAGACGGACTGCCTGGGCATCATGACGGGCGTCGCCAGCTTCAGCATCGCAGGCAAGGGGATCACGATCCTTCCGGGCGCGTTTACGGATCACCTGACGTCGTATGCAGCTGCGTATGACATCAACTCGCAGACCAAGACCAGCGAGTGGATCAGCTTCAATGCAGGGAGCAGCTCGGGCGCGATTGAAGAGCCGTGCAACTACACGGGCAAGTTCCCCCGCGCGATGATGCACACGCACTACTTCCAGGGCGTGACGGTCGCGGAGGCGTGGTTCAGGAATCTCCAGTACGTACCGTTCCAGCAGTATTTCGTGGGTGATCCGCTTGCACGCACGTTCGCGCACATCCCGCAGGTCAATGTCGCGGATGCACCGACAGGCCAGGTCTCTGGAACCGTGACGCTGACGCCCACTGCGACGACGACGCACCCGACGGGCACGATTGCAGGGTTTGACCTCCTCGTGAACGGCGTGGTGGTGCAGTCGATTACGCCGGGTGGTCAGTTCTCGCTGGACACGATGACGCTCCCCGATGGCGTGAACGACGTTCGCGTGCTCGCGTGGGATAACACGCCGGTAAAGTCTGGTGGTCGCTGGACGCAGGCGATGACGGTGAACAACCTCGGCAGGGCGACAAACCTGACGCCGGTGACGACGTCGGGCACGCTGGCGACAAGGTTTGACCTTGTCGCTGCAGGGCTTGGCGGCGATGTGAAGGAAATCAGGCTGCTGCACAACGGCCGCGTGGTTTCTGCTGCACAGACCGCCAACGCGACGCTCTCGGTGCACGGCCAGATTCTCGGTGCAGGGACTAACACGGTTCGTGCAGAGACCGAGTACTTCAGCGGCCGCGTTTCGCGGAGTGCACCGGTTCAGATCACCGTTGCTGCAAGCGGAACGCCGGTGAACACGCCCCCGGTGGCATCGAGCTACCGCAAGCGCATGCCTGCGACGCAGTCGTACGTGGTTGAACTCCCCGCGACGTATGACAGCTCGCTGACGGGCGCGGGGTACACGTACACGATCCTCCAGGCACCGACGATGGCGACGGTCGAGGGCAATTACGGCGGCGCGTACCGCATCATCAAGCCGACCGTCGGTGCATCGGGTCAGGAAGAGATGACCTTCCGCGTCACGACGCCGGGCGGCCAGTCAAATGTCGCGACGGTCACGCTGATCTACTCGTCGTGCCCTGCAGACCTCGATGCGTCGGGCTTTGTCGATCTCGACGACTTCTCGTACTTCGTCGAGCTCTTTGAAGCAGGCGACCCTGCAGCGGATTACGACCAGACGGGCTTTGTCGATACCGACGACTACGACGCGTTTGTCCAGGCGTTTGAGTCTGGGTGTGGATGATGCAGGGGATGCCGCGTACTACGCTCCGGCGTGACGCACATCCCGGTGTTGCCAACGGAAGTTCTTGAGCTGCTCTCTCCCAAGCCGGGAGAGGTGTATGTCGACTGCACTGCAGGGCTGGGGGGCCATGCAGCGTCGGTGGCGGCACATCTGGCTTCACAGGGCGCTGCAGGCGGCACGATCGTCCTGAACGACGTCGATCCGGGGAACCTCGAGCGAGCGACCAGGCATGTTGAGGGAGCTGCACCGGGTGTCATGGTGGTGGCGATCCAGGGCAACTTCGCGGATCTGCCCCGAAAGCTTGCCGAACGGTCGCTTACGGCGAACATGGTGCTGGCGGACCTGGGGTTTGCCTCGACCCAGGTGGATGACCCTGCACGGGGGTTCTCCTTCTCGAAGGATGGGCCGCTGGACATGCGGCTGGACCCGACTTTGCCGGTGACGGCGGAAGAACTGGTATCAACGTTACCAGAGTCAGAACTGGCAGAACTGATACGAACCTACGGCGAAGACAGGGAAGCAGGGAGGATCGCGCGAAAACTTGTCCGCGAGCGTGCACAGTCGCCGATAACGACCACGGGACGGCTCGCCGAGATCGTGCGGTCTGCCGTGCCCAAGCGGTTTGATCCACATTCGATCGACCCCGCCACGAGAACGTTTCAGGCGCTCAGGATCGCCGTCAATGACGAGATCGGGAGCTTGGAGGCGCTGCTGGCAGGGATCGAGCGAGGTGCGAAGGCCGTTCATGAAGGACGTCCATCCTGGCTGGCGCAGGGCGGGCGGGTTGCGTTGATCTCGTTCCACTCACTCGAAGATCGGCCGGTGAAGCGATCGCTCGCGGACCTGGCGGCCAAGGGGTGGGTGAAACTTCTGACCTCCGGGCCGATCGGGCCGGGAGATGAGGAAGCTTCAAGGAACCCTCGGAGCAGATCTGCGAAGCTTCGGGTGTGCAGGGTTGGTGCGTGACGCGGTTCGTCGGGCAGGTTGGTCGGGACCTGTCAGAAGGGTCTCTTGGAAGGTGGTCGGTTGGACTGTCGGTTGGGCCCTGGAAGCGTTGAAGGAGCGTGACTGGGAAGGGCCGGCAGGTATGATGGTGCACGTGCGGGCTGACGCCTGTATGGGTGCATTGAAAAGGATGGGTTCTGCCCCAGATCCGACGCATGGACGCGCCGGATGGACAGGTCTCATCAGGGAGTTGGTCTGGTCTGGCGTGCGAGCTGTATGCACGTCCTTCCGGGCCGCATCAATGGCCGGTCCGCATCTCATGTGCGTGCCGTCCGGCGAGGATGTGCGTCGTGACCCGTGAACTCAAACTCTCACTGATCCTGGGCTTTTCGCTCGTGCTGGTTGTCACGGTGCTGGTGAGCGATTATCTCTCCAAGGCACGGTCGACGCGTCTTGATGGCACGAACCCCGGCGCGCCGGTGGCGACGTCGTCGCAGCCCGCGCCGAACGTGGATGAGCTCAAGTCCAAGATCGAGCAGCAGGAAGAGCGTCTGGCAGCCGCGGAGCGCGAGCAGGCACAGCTTGTTTCGAACCCGCACCCCACGCCCAAGTCGTTCACGCCCGATGGCCCTGCACCTCGCTCTGGGCTGGTCGAGGCTTCGAACGCAGGTGAACTGGCCAAGGGCAATGAGAGCGAGCACGCTCCGTTTGTGATCGATCAGAGCAGGGACCGTGGGACCACGCTCCCTGCAGGTCGTTCGGGCGGTGATAGCTCGCTCGCGGATGCGTCGACCGATCGGACGCACACGGTGGTTTCGGGCGACACGCTCTACCAGCTTGCACAGAAGTACTACCGCAACGGCTCGTACCACTCGCAGCTTCAGAAGTACAACAAGCTCCAGTCGAGCGGCCTGAAGGTCGGCACGACGATCAAGATCCCGACGGTGGATGTGCTGACGGGTCGCATGAGCGCTCCGACGCAGCCGCGTCCGCAGCTTGCGATCAATGATCTCAAGCCGCTGATGGATGTCGATCGTGAGCAGAACGCGGCCAAGGAGCCGGAGGCCCAGACGCCCAAGGCAGAGGCTGCAAAGCCCGAAGCCCCGAAGGCCGAAGCAGCAAAGCCCGCGGTCAAGGCTGGTTCCTACACGGTGAAGAAGGGTGACACGCTCGGGCACATCGCCCAGCGCGAGCTTGGTACTTCGAAGCGTTCGAACGAGATCCTCTCGCTCAACAGCGGCGTCTTGAAGGCACCCGAAGACCTCCGGGTCGGCATGGTGATCAAGCTGCCCGCGAAGTAAGACGTTCCTGCATGATTCACGTCACGCCCCACGAGCGATCGGGGGCGTGTTTGTCTGGATAGGTCGCGTCGAGTTGGTTCTGTGGGTGCCGCGCTGCGACATTCTGCGTGGAGCAACGAATCGTGTTCTGGAAACTGGCCTGCTGCATCATGTGCATGGGCATCTTCGGATGTTCCCTGCTTGCCATGCGCCAGGCGAGGCTTCAGGCTGCACACGAGATGGCCCAGACGCAGCTCCGGATCCGTGCTGCGGATGAGCGGCTCTTCAAGATCCGGACCGAGATCGGGCTTGAGGTTCGGCCCGACAACGTTCGCTCGCTTGTGGCGGGGGTGACCTCGCTCAAGCCGATCATTTTTCCCCGCGCGGAAAATGAGCCAGCGACGACCAAGGCCGGCACCAAGGGTGCGGACGCGAAGACAACCGACGGGAAGTCTGGGACAGCCAAGCCGACGGATCGCAAGACGACCGACAAGAAGCCCGGGACGACCCCAGCCAAGCCTGCACGTCCGACGGGCAGGACTGCAGAGTCGGGCGTGCCTGCAGGTTCGCGCACGAACGAAGTTGAACTGACGGAAGGTCAGCCCGAGGAACTCGATCGCGAGCCATTGCTTGCGTACGAGCAGGGCACGGAAAACGAGTAACCAAGGGCCGTGATCATGGATGATCGTGGACAGCAAGGTCCTTCGGTTTCGACGCAGGTGCTTCTGCGGGCCGAGCGCGTCGGCTCGGTGGCTGCGTGGGGCATCACGCTCCTGCTCATCGTCATGCTCGTGCGGGTGGCCCAGCTTCAGCTTGCGCCGAGCAAGGAACTGCGCGAGCAGCGTCAGTCCCGCGTTTCATCGCGGACCGAGCTTGCGCTGCGCGGCGACATTCTCGACCGGCGGAACCGGCAGATCGCGGTTTCGCGGATGGGCTGGCGGGTGTTCCTTGATCCGGTGAATCTCAAGCCTGATCAGGTGGACAAGGCGATCGTCGCGCTGGCACGCGAGCTTGCGATTCCGGAAGAGGAAGTCGGCCAGCGGGTCGTGTGGGCGCTTGAAGAGAACGCGCGCAGGCAGGCAGTGGTGGATGGCGTGGCCGGTGCACGCCAGGAACCGCAGAAGGCGCCGCTTTCGATCCTCGATGCGATCAAGGACGTGATCAAGGGGCAGGGCGGCGAGAAGGATGACCGGCTTCCTGAGCTGCCCGAGCTTGCTGCACGTCCTGAGGTGATCCAGGATGAGGTGACGGGCTTCTACTCATCGCCGCTGTCGTTTTCAGAGGTCCCTGCAGCACCCAGGATCCTCAAGCCGATCCGCTACCTCCCCTTCAAGGAAGTGGTGGAGGAGCATGCAGCTGCGAATATCCGCCAGCTCAAGCTCCAGGGGATCGGGCTTGAACGCAAGCTTGTGCGTGAGGAAGTCGGCGGCGATGCAGTGGCCGCGATCGTGGGCAAGGTCGGTACCGATTCGAACATCGGGATGGAAGCCAAGCTGGACGACCAGCTTACCGGCAAGGCAGGCCGGGTGAGCTATGTGCGCGATTCGGGCGGTCGTCCGCTCTGGATCGAGCCAGGCCAGGTGCAGCTGCCGGTCCATGGTGCGGACGTGCGGCTGTCGATCGATCTTGAGCTTCAGACGATGGGGCTTGAGGAGCTGCAGCGCGGCATCGATGAGTGTGATGCAGCGGGCGGAAGGCTCGTGGCGATCGACCCCAGGACGGGCGAGATCCTGGCGATGTGCGACATCGTGCGCGACATGTCGAACCTCAAGGAGTATCCGTGGGAGGATGATCCCCGCGCGCTGCGGCAGATGGGTATTGACGCGCCCGCGCGGACCGTCCCGTACATGGCGCCGCGGCCTGGTGCGATGCGGTACCGCACGATCGCGCAGGATGCGACGCGTGAGAAGAACCCCTCGCTCAAGGCGCTCCTGCGGAACCGCTGCGCGGAAGACGTGTACGAGCCGGGCTCGACGTTCAAGCCGTTTGTGTGGGCGACGATCACGGAACTCAGGCTTGCAGGTGTCAATGAAGTCATTGACACTGAGTCGGGCAGGTGGATCACGCCGTACGGGCGCAAGCTCAACGACGTGACCAAGCGCGACATCATGACGTGGGGCGAGGTTCTCGTGAACTCGTCGAACATCGGTATGGCGAAGGTCGTCGAGCGGCTGACGCACCGCCAGTTGTTCGAAGCAGTGCGGCGTTTTGGCTTTGGCAAGCCGACGGGGCTTGGCGTGGCGGGCGAGGCGTCGGGCATCGTGACGACGCTCAAGGACTGGACGATCTACAGCCAGACGTCGTACGCGATCGGGCACGAAGTGGCGGTGACGCCGCTCCAGATGGTTCGCGCGTTCAGCGCGTTTGCACGGACGGGCGAACTTGCAGGGACGCTCCCTGATCTAAGGCTGACTGCAGCGCTGCCGGGCGAGATCGAGGGCGCGGTGCGCTACCGCGTGATGCCGTCGTCGGTCGCGGAACTGACGCGTACCACGATGAAGGGCGTGACGGAGAACATGGAACGCCACATGGTTCCCGTCGGTGAGCAGAGCAAGACCATCTGGAAGTACACGATCTTCGGAAAGTCGGGCACTGCAGAGATCCCGCTGGGCAAGGCACCCCCGGGCAAGAAGCGTCCTGCAGGCTCGACGGGGTACTTTGACGATCAGTACAACTCGAGCTTCCTGGCTGCAGGTCCGATTGATGAGCCGCGGCTGGTGGTGATCGCAGTGATCGATGATCCGGGTCCGGAGCTGGTCTTTGCACGCCCGATGCCGGTGCACTACGGCTCGCGCACTGCAGGTCCGGTGGTGCGGCGGTTCATGGAACGTGCACTCACCTACCTGGGCGCACCCCCATCGGTCGTGATTCCGCCTGCAGAGAACCCTGAGGCGAAGAACTTGGCTTCCGCAGGGGCAGCAGCAGGTGCTGAGGCAGAGGGCCTGGAGTGAGCGGTTCTCCAATTTGGTCCGCCACCCGTGCGTACTGATACTGGTTGTGATTTAAAGCGATTACGGCTGCCCTGTGAGCGTTTCATGCAGCGGGCGAAGCTTGCTTATAGGTACAAGCAGGCAAATGTATCGTTACAAATGGAACGAGAGAGGCATTCTCGGACGCCCTGGACTTCAAATGTGCTTGCGTGGGAAAAGTGAGTCTCTACACTGGGTGTAACCCCTTTCATCAAGTGGAAAGCGGGCCACGCTGTTTCCCTCGTATGCGGCGTTCACCGGAAGATTCCGACCGTTCTTTGGAGGAAGAGTGACATCATGAAGATGGCATGTGCGATCGCGGCGTTGGCACTGGCGGCAGGTTCTGCCAGCGCTCAGTATGTCCTGCGTGGTGAGTTCAACAACTGGGGCGCCCTGGGCGACATCAACTTTGCAGACATGGGCGGCGGGATGTACCAGGCGACGGCCAGCGGCCTGACGCCTGGTTCGATGTACGAGTTCAAGGCAACGACGCCCGACTGGTCGTTCGGCGGCCCGGGCAGCAATGCACGTGCAGTGGCAAACGCAGCGGGCAACCTTGTTGTGAACTGGTTCCCCTCTGCAGCGTCGGATGGCTGGCAGCCCGCTGGCTCGGTGCGCGTGGGCTACGTCGATTCGGGCATGCACGGCTGGGACTTGATGGGCTCGGTCAACGGCTGGACGGGCGTGTTCGGCACGCTGACGAATGAAGGCAGCGGCCTGTACTCGACGACGATGGCGGTTGCTGCAGGCTCATACGAGTTCAAGTTCCGCAAGGAAGGCGGCTGGGACGTGAGCGTCGGCGGCGATTTCGGTAACTCTGCAGGCAACGCGCTGTTCACGACTGCAGGTGGCCCGGTGAAGTTCGAGCTCGATCTTCCCAACGGTCGCTGGCGCGTGACGGACGTTCCTGGCCCGGGCGCGATGGCGATGGCAGGGATCGCGGGTCTTGCTGCAGCACGTCGCCGCCGCTGAACTCGGCCAAGCGTGTGAATCCAACGAAAAAGCCCGGCCGCGATGTGCGGCCGGGCTTTGTTTTTGGAGAGCTTTCAGAAGGCCTGGCCTTGGCAGGGCCGGAGAGTGTCGAGTGAGGGGGGCTTAGCAGGCGTCTGCGAATGCAGCAGCGAAGATCGTGAAGTCGTCGGTGTCGATGAAGCCCGACGTGTCGAGATCCGCGGATGCATCGCCATTCTCAAAGGCCTGGACGAAGACGCCAAAGTCGTTGAGGTCGATGAAGCCGGACATATCCATATCTGCAGCGCAGAAGAACTCGCACTTGAGCGTGATGTGGGCGCTCGACTGCGACGAGTTGGGCGAAGGGACGCTTTGCGAGACGCAGTCAAGGACGGTGGTGAAGGTGTAGAGGCCGGGCGCGACAACTGCAGAACCGACGTAGGTTTCCTGGCCTGCTGCACTGCGGGTGAGTGCAAGGAGCGGTCCGGTGGGCCCTGCGACGGTGAAATTCGACGTCGCGGTGCCCCGGTTTGCGAGCGTGTTCTTGAGCGTGACGGTGGTCTTGATGCGGGTGAAGTTGTCGACCTTGTAGGTCGAGTTCAGCGTGCCCTTGGAGTGCGAGAAGGTCATTCCCGGGCTGGGGCAGAGGCTGTATTCATCGACCGTCATCGTCGCGTTGAGCGCCGAATCGGTGATGGTCGAGGTCTGGCGTGCAGCGGACGAGGCGTGCTGCTTGCCCAGCTTCACAAACTTGTCCAGCTTGCGATCAAACGGTGTCAGCGTGTTGCTGAACGTGATGTCAGAGTCGTAACCAGATGAGTACGTCGCAGAGTCAACTGCGAACGATTCGACGAACAGCTCTCGCGTGGCCGAGACCGGCGTCACGCTTCCTGCAAATGCCGAGGTACAACCAAGCCCAACAAGCGTTGAGAAGAGGCACGCATTGATCTTCATGAGTTGGCGATGCTCCGGACCCTTCCCGACCACAGCCCTGGACCCCTTGTGAATCGGGGATTGTGGCGATTGGCGTTCTCCTTGCAAGACAATTTCAGTGATATTTTGCCGGTTTACGGGAAGGAAAACACCCAACTTCATGTTGCTCTCATGTTGACAGGTCCCGAGCGGGGGCTTTCCCCCGGGAGATCGGGTTGCGTTGTGCCGCTCAATGCCCAGACAACATGCTTGCGCAAGGTATCGACCCCTCGCGATTTCTTGGGCGCGACGATGCGTGATGTCTCGCGCGATGTTTGTATTGCGTTGAGACTCTTCGAAATCGCACCGTCGAAATCGAAGGATCAGGTCGTGAGCGAGCGCACGACTTCCGCGAGCGTGGTCTTGCCCGCGTTTACCTTGGCATAGCCGTCTTCGATCAGGAGGCGCAGGTGGCCGCTCTCGGTTGCTGCAGCAGCGATGCGCGGCGAACTTGTCCGCTGCATGACCTGCTCGCGGGTCACGTCGGTGAGCTCAAGGAGTTCGTAGAGACCGACGCGGCCACGATAACCGGTGTTTCGACATGCGCGGCACCCTGCACCCTTGACGAGCGTCTTGCCGGGCTCGATCACGAAGCCTTGCGGAATGTCTGCGGGTTCGGGCATGAAAGGCTCGCAACATGCAGCGCAGACGCGACGCACGAGCCGCTGTGCCATGACGCCTTCGACCGATGACGCGACGAGGAATGGTTCGACTCCCATGTCGAGGAGGCGGGTGATCGAACCGGGCGAGTCGTTGGTGTGAAGGGTTGAGAAGACGAGGTGGCCGGTGAGTGAGGCCTGGATGGCGGTCTCTGCAGTTTCCTTGTCGCGGATTTCACCGATCATCACGACGTCGGGGTCGTGGCGGAGGATCGCACGAAGACCTGCAGCAAAGTCGAGCCCGACCTTGTGGTTCACCTGGATCTGGTTGACGCCCGGGACCTGGTATTCGACAGGATCCTCGACGGTGATCGCCTTGATTTCGTCCGAGACGATGCTGTTGAGCGATGCGTAGAGCGTGGTCGACTTACCCGAGCCGGTGGGACCGGTGACAAGAAGGATGCCGTGCGGGCGGTCGATGAGCTTGGTCCAGCGCGAGACGATCCACTCGGGCATGCCGAGCTGATCGAGCGTCATGAGCACCGCGCTCTTGTTGAGCACGCGCAGCACGACGCCCTCGCCAAAGAGCATGGGGATGATGCTGAGGCGAAGATCGAATTCTTCGGGCGTTCTGCCGGGGAAGCGGGCCTTGAAGGTGATGCGGCCGTCCTGCGGGATGCGCTTCTCGGCGATGTTGAGGTTCGCCATGATCTTCAGGCGGCTGATGATCGCTGCACTGAAGCGGTTGATGGAGGGCGGGACGCTCGCGCGTTGGAGCACGCCGTCGATGCGGTAGCGAACCGCAAGCTCGTGCTCGTAGGGTTCGATGTGGACGTCGGTTGCGCGCTCCGCGATGGCCTCGGTGAGAAGGTCGTTCACGAGGCGGATGACGGAGGCTTCCTGAGCCTGCTCCGCGTCGTCGCCGGCGGGCTTGATGTCGCCCGCAGCTTCATCCATCCCCGCGGACATCGCGTCGAGCGTGTCGCCGCCGACGCCAAAGTGCGCACGGATGAACTTGCGGAGGTCGTCCTCGTCTGCGAGGGCGAGCTCGATCGAGCAGCCGGTGACGAGCTTGAGTTCGTCGAGCACTGCGAGGTCGAAGGGATCGCTGGTGGCGACGACGAGGCTGGAGCCTTCCTTGCGGATCGGGACGCAGTGGAGGCGGAAGATGAGCCGCGAGGGGATGACGGCGAGAACTTGAGAGTCGACCTCGAGCGTGTCGAGATCGACAACGGGCATGTGGAACTGGGAAGAGATGGTCTGGAGGATCTGGTCGCGTGTGACGAGGCCCCTGCGGATGAGAACGCGATCGAGCCGCTCGTTTGCAGAGGCGGTCTCGGTCATCGCGTCAACAAGCTGCTCGCGCGAGATCAGCCCTTGATCTACCAGCAGCGTTCCGATCGCCATGCAGGAACTCCAGAACCAGGAAGGGAAGAACTCACCACAGAGGCACAGAGATCACGGAGAAGAGAAGACAGAAGAAGCAGATGAATATGAACGCAGAGGACGCGGAGAGGGACACGGAGAATGCGGAGGAAAGAAGGCACGGGAATGGGAAGGCAGAGGATGTAGGGAGCGGGGAGAAGAGGATGAGAGGTAAGTAGAAGGAGCTTTTATGACGTTGAGGTTTTGAACCCTGACTGATTCTGATTTCTCTTCTCAGTGCCCTCTGTGCCTCTGTGGTGAACGTCTTTGCCTTGACGTCACCCGGGATACGTGCTGCTTGTCCGGTCGGTCTCCCAGACGGTGAGGTTGACGAGCTCTGCAGTTGTGGAGCGTTTCGACACATGGGGGCTGAGAAGTTCAAAGAAGACGCGGGCGATGTTCTCGACGGTGGGGAGGACGCCGCCTGGTTCCTTGAACTCGGGGGTGTCGACGTTCAGGTGCTTGTGGTCGAAGCGTTCGATGATGATCGCGGAGGTGAGCGCAGTGAGGTCGCCGTGCGTGAAGCCGCTGCCGCCGCGATCGTCGAGCGTGACGCGGACGGTGGGCTCGACGACGTAGTTGTGGCCGTGACCTGCAGGGTTGTTGCACTTACCGAACTTGGTCGCGTTCTCCTGGGCAGTCATCGACGGGTTGTGGAGTCGATGCGAGGCGGAGAAGTCGAAGCGCTGGCGGATCAGGACGGTTGTCGCCTGTGAGGTGCCGCCGGAAGTTGAGCCATTGGTGCGTGGTCCCATCTCGTAGGAATGGTATGGGGTGACCCACCAGCGCACGGATGTGACCTGGCCGCCGAGCGAGGCGTTGATGGCATTGGCTGCATCGGCGAGGATCGAGAAGGGGGTTGTGTGGGGAGCGCGGCTCGTGAGCGGGGCCTGGAGAGCCTGGGCCACTGCACGGTCGACTGCCTTGATGTCCTTGACGTACGAGGTGTCGTGCTCGAGCTCGCCCTTGCACTGGACGTCGAACTGGTAGTGGGCAGGGAAGCCGGTGGCGGTGCCGATGCCCGAGTAGCCGGAGGACGTCTTGCCGCCCCCTACGTTCGGAAGGGGTGTGTCAGGGGTTGGCGGCTGGGCGGGCGGAATATTGAGCCGAACCGAACGAGTGAGGGTCCACATCCGAGTAACCTCGTGGTGCTGCGTGCAGTCGTGAGGGGCCTGGAATCCTGATGCAGGGCTGAGGGCACTTCAGGCACGGAGCGTATCGAAGGAGTCGGGTATGCGAATGGGCATGAGTTCAGGGATGGCGTTCAAGCGTTCGATGGTGGTGGGAACCGCGATGGTGCTGGGTTTGAGTCTGGGCCTTGGCGTGCTGGCGGGGTGCGAGAAGCCCCAGGAGCCCGTGAAGCCCCCGGCCCCGACCTCGCCGAAGGCAGATGACACGACCAAGCCCAAGAGCGAAGCACCCAAGCCGGGTGAAGACGTTCCGCCTCCGCCGCCGTCTGACAAGTGAATCCGCGTGAGGCGAGGATGGTTCCCATCCGGATCTTTCGCGGATCCGGTACACTTTGCATGTACATCCCCCTGCGGGTCCGCTTGGGCGGCCCCGCAGGGGTTGTGTGGATAGGCCGTCCTGCACGCGCGATGACCGGTGCAGGACAACTGGAACGATCCTCATGTCGCATCGTCAGCTGCTCGCGGTGGCCACTGCTTTGACTTCGGTCTGTTGTGTTTCGCTCGCGGCGGTTCAGCCTGCTTCTGAATCGAAGGTCGAACCCCCTGCAGGCCAGCCTGCACCGAAGGAAGAGAAGCCCAAGCCTGCAGAACCCCAGCCCACGGATGCCAAGCCCTCGGAGGCAAAGCCTGCAGAAGCAGACAAGCCGAAGGAAGACCCGCAGTACGTCCTTGGCTTTGCGATGGAAGACATCCTGGGGAGCGATCAGAAGCTCGAGCAGTACAAGGGCAAGGTCGTCATCATCGTGAACGTCGCGAGCAACTGCGGGTTTACGCCGCAGTATGAAGGGCTCCAGCGGCTCTACGAGAAGAAGCAGGACGAGGGCTTGGTGATCCTGGGCTTCCCTTCCAACGACTTTGGTCAGCAGGAACCGGGGACGAACGCGGAAATCAAGGAGTACTGCTCCTCGAAGTATGGCGTGACGTTCCCGATGTTCTCAAAGATCAGCGTGATCGGTGAAAAGCAGCACCCTCTATATAAGAAGCTCTCATCGCAGCCCGCGCCGGTGGGTGGCGACCCAAACTGGAACTTCACGAAATTCATCGTGGATCGCTCGGGCAAGGTTGTTGCACGGTTCAACAGCAGGGCAGTGCCCGATGACACGAGCGACAAGGTCTCGCCCGAGAGTAAGGCCATGGCGGAGAAGATCGACGAGCTTCTCAAGGCCAAGGCCTGAGCAGGCAAGCGTTTTCGTGCATGCGTGGGCAGTGAGCAGATTCAAAGGTCCCTGCAGGTTATTTCCGCGTCTTCCAAGTGCCGACGTTCGAGTACATCGCCCTTGATAAAGCCGGTCGAAGGATCGGGGGTATCCTCGCGGGTCCAACGGAGCAGGCGGTGCTGGGCGAGCTTGAATCGCGCCGGCTGACGCCGATTTCGATTGAAGCGCGTGATGACGCAGTGATGCGCGGACGGGGCGTTTCTGCACGGAAGATGGGGGCTGCGTACACACAGCTGGCTGAACTGCTTGATGCAGGGGTGCCGCTTTTGAGGTCGCTCAAGATCATCGGTGGGCGAAAGAGCGATCCGAGGCTTGGTGCAGTCTTTCAGGAGATCGCAGAGGCGGTTTCGGAAGGATCGGATCTGGCGACCGCGATGCAGCGTCGGCCGGAGTTTTTTCCCTCGATCCACATCGCGATGGTTCGTGCAGGTGAGAAGGGCGGCTTTCTTGAGAGCGTCCTTCAGCGGCTTGCGCAGCTCGCGACCTCGCAGGCAGAGCTTCAGAGCAAGGTGATCGGGAGCCTGGTGTATCCGGGCTTCTTGCTCATTACCGGCGGCGGCGTGCTTGCTGTGATCTTCGGCGTGTTTGTGCCCAAGTTTCGCGAGGTTTTTGACAAGGTGCAGGGCGGGCTGCCGTGGGTGACGACGGTTGTCCTTGCGATCAGCAGGGCGGTCTCGGATTACGGTCTGTACACGCTGACCGCAGTGGTGGCGATCACGTTCACGCTGTGGCGGGTGTGCAGGAAAGAGTCAGTACGGATCAAGCTCGCGCGCTGGTGGACGTTTGCACCCGTTGCGGGGCCGTTGATTCGCTCGCTGTCGACTGCACGGTTCTGCCGGATGCTTGGCACCATGCTGGCCAACGGCGTGCCGCTTTTGTCGGCAATGAACATCGCGCGGGAAGCTGCAGGCAATCCGGTGGTGGAAGAGGCGATCGTGACTGCATCCGAGGCAGTGAAGTCGGGCAAGAGCCTCGCGCCGCCACTGGAGGCTTCGGGGCTGTTTGAGACGGACGTGGTTGAGATGATCTCGGTGGCGGAATCCGCGAACAATCTGGACCATGTCCTCCTGAAAATCGCGGACACGATCGAGGGGCGTGTGGACCGGCTTCTGGCTGCGGTTCTGAAGCTGGTGGAGCCCCTGCTTTTGATGGGGCTTGCAGGCGTGGTCGCCACTGTCGCGTTTGCCCTGATTTTGCCGATGACCCGGATCAGTGCTTCGCTGTAACGGCCCACTGCATGTGGCCCTTCTAGATCCCTAATAAAACGTAAGTTAGTGACATATTTACTCGCCAGCGCGAGGGTTTGAGCACGCGGGGCTCGCGTGGAATGTCGTGATCCTCCATCTTTCGGGACGGAGGGCTGTTTGTTGTGTGTTTGGTTTATCGAGTCAAGGTCAGTTCTGATTCGTCCTGCATGATGCAGGGACGGCAGGTCTGAAACTGGTGCACGCTGAACGACCGACGCTTTGGGCTGGGTTCTCAATCCGGTTCGGAGCGATGGAGGATGGCCGGATCTGCGTGCACCGCGGCAGTATCGAAAAGGAGTCCGAGCAATGAGCCGCTCTTCATTTACTTCTTCGCGTTCGATTGGCCCCGGTATGACGATGGCAGGCCGCCGCGGGTTCACGCTGATTGAACTTCTGATCGTGATCGCGATCATCGCTGCACTTGGCGGGCTGGTGACCGTTGCAGTCCTTGGCCGCAAGAAGGAAGCGACTGCACAGCTTGCAGTCGTGGATCTGAACACGATCAAGAAGGCGATGAAGGAGTTCAACTTCAACTTTGATCGCTTCCCGACGGATGACGAGGGCGTCGAGGTTCTCTGGAACAAGGAGAAGCTGAGCCCCGATGCAGAGGCGACCAAGTGGAAGAAGTTCCTCGAAGAGCCGATGCCGAGCGACCGCTGGGGCACCCCCTGGGGCTACCGCCAGGTGAGCGAGCACGGCGATGAAGAGACGTTTGACCTCTGGTCGTTCGGCCCCAACAAGCAGGAAGGCGACGACGACGACGTGAAGTCGTGGAAGGAAGAGGGCGAGGGCGAAGCAGGCGGCTCGGGAACGGGCGGCACTGGTTCGAGCGGCTCGGGCGGCTGATTCATCGCACGGATGGCGTCGATTCGGCGCATTGGTGGGTGAATCACCAGGCGTGAGAACTGGATGACTGGCGTGCACGGCGATGATCGATCGCTCGTGCGGGTGAACTTCCTCGCGGGTGACGGGCGGCGGCTCTTGCCGTTTGTCTCCCTGGCACTTCAACACGGGAGGCGTCTGATGAAGACCCGCGAACGTCGAGCGTTTACGCTCGTCGAGCTTCTCGTGGTTATCGCGATCATTGCGGCCATCACTGCCTTGGTTCTGCCAGGGCTGATGTCGCGCGGATCGGTGACGAGCGTCTCGGATGCAGAGGAAATGTTCACGAGCGCGGTGACGACTGCGCGGGCGCGTTCGGCGCGATCAGGCCAGGCGTCGAGCATTCGCCTGAGGACCGACAGCCAGGGAAGGATCGAGATCGTTGTCTGCGAGTGTGTTGATAACGCAGAGAGCGACGGAGATTCGACCAAGGTCGCGGCTGCATCGAAAGAGCCCGAGGAAGTGATCGGCGTGATCAAGCCGAATCGCAAGAACGGGTCGGCTGGTTCTACAGGTTCGACGGAGATCGCGGCGGAAGACAGCACATCTGCGATGCAGAGTTCTGCTGGAGCGACTGATGGTTCCCTGGAACCATTGAACGCGACAGTCGCGGTCTTTACGCCTGATGGCTCCGTGCACCCTGCACCTCCGACGCCGATCCAGATCGGCAACGAAGGCGCGATGCTGAAGGTCGCGGTGGATGGCTTTGGCGTCGTCCGGATTCACGAGCGCTCAACGGAAGAGGGGCTCGGCGAATTTGACGATGGGCAGGAAGCCTTTGAAGAGCAGGATCCGCCGATGGATGTGCCACGGGTGGATTCGCGAGACCGTGCGCGTCCTGCGGGACGACTCGGGCTGCGGTGATCATCACTGCGGTCTGGCAGTTGAGGTCGCGACCGGGGTCAGCAACTTCGTGGAGCCGGACACTCGTTCCGGACTGTGAACAACATGCGGCGTGGATCGTGGGTGCGAGCGGCTCGGGGGATGGAGCACGGGCATTGCAGGAGCGGTCGTGGTCACATGCAGACGAGGTTCTGGGTCCGTGGAGGGCCCCAGGACGCGACATGCATGTGCAGGTACGGCGTGCACTGATTCACGCTCAACCTGCCGCACGGCGCGGCGCGATGCTGCTTGAAGTGCTGATCGCGCTTGCGGTGTTTGTCGGCGCGGGGCTTGCGATCATCTCGGTGCTGGAGCAATCGATCGGTGCGATGGGGCGGATGCGCGATGCCAAGCAGGCCGCGGATCTTGCGTCGTCCGCGATGGCGCGGCTTGAAGCAGGGATCGACACGCCCGAGACGCTCGATGGCGAAGTGCCGACGTGGGAAGACCTGAGCGACGGGAGCACGCTGGTGGCGCCCGGCGGTGGACGCTGGGAGATCGACGTACGCACGGATTCCTCGCAGTTTCCCGGCGTGATCCGCGTGACGGTCGAGGCGATCAAGTACACCAACACGGAAGGCTCGGACACGGTCCGTGCATCGTGGAAGATCTCGCAGCTCATTCGCGGCGAGGCCGCACCTGCGGAGGGCAACGAGCAGGTCGATGAGATTCAGCGTGCGCAGCTCGAAGCAGCGGGACGCGCGGGGGAGGAAACCCCGTGAAGACGTTGATGCAGAATTCCGCGGGCCTGGTGCGTGTGCGTTCTGGTCGTGAACGTGGTCGTGCAGATGCGCGTGCGGGTTTCACGCTCCTTGAGGTGATCCTGGTTCTCGCGCTGGTGATCGCGCTACTCGCGGGCGTGGCGGGATTGTCTGAACGTGTGCTTGCGTACCGTGCATCGACGCGGGCGTGGATTGAATCGCAGAACGTCGCGGAAGCAGTGATTTCGAGTCTTGAACGCGAGCTTTCGACCTCGACGATCGGTGATCCTTCAAGCGGGCCGGGCGTCAAAGGCGATGCATCATCGATCCGGATCGTGTCGCGTGGCGTGCTTGGACCGGGCGGGGATCTGATCAGTACGGAGCTTGTGTTCAGGGCTGCGACGGGCGAGGTCGAGGGTACTCGCATGCCCGGCGGGCGCGGTGGACGCGAGCCGATGGATCCGATGCTCGCGATGGATGCGTTCACTGGAGGTGGTGAGTTTGATCCTGCGATGCAGGATGGTGGCATGGGCGAGATGGACCCTGCACTGATGGGTCCTGATGGTGTTCCACCCGAGCGGCTGACCGAGCGTGCAGTCATCGGGCGTGGCGTGCAGGCGATCCGGTTCCTTTATCGCGATCGCGATGAGTGGGTGGAATCGTTCGACAGTCTCGCGCTTGGCAGGCTGCCGCTTGCGGTGCAGGTCGAGGTCTGGTTTGGCGAGCCGGAAGTGGCGACGAACTCGGCAAGTACATCTACAGCAAACGCAGGTTCGACTCGCGCTGTGGTTACTCCAGATGGCGCGGATGCATCGGCGACTGCTACGGCCAGCGGAGCGACCGATGTCGCGGTGACGTATCCCTCGCGTGCACCGGACCGCGTGCGGGTGATCGCGATTCCTGATGCGGCTGCGGAAGCTGCAGCGAGCGAAGGCAGCGGGGGTGGCGCATGAAGAGGTCATGTGCACACGCTGCCAAGTCTCCAGTACGTTCGTGCACGCGTTCACGAGCGGTTGTGCTGATGGCGGTGATGATCTCGGTGGCGATGATTGCCGCCGCTGCATCGATCGTTCTGCTTCGCGCCGATGCGCACGTGACGGGCACAACCGCGGTGCTTCGGCACAGCCAGTCGCGTGCAGCAGCGCTCAGCGGCGTGCGTGCAGCGCTTGCGGAGCTTGCGAACCAGCGTCCCAAGCTTCTGCAGGGTGGATCGCCGGAGATCACGGGAAGCTGGACGCTTGCGGAAGCAGGGCAGGCTGCGGGGCTTTCGATCAGGCTCATGGATCTTGGGCCGACCGAGGGCGTGCTCTTTCAGCCCGAGGCAGCGAAGATCAATTTGAATTCAGCTGCCGCGGAATCGCTGACCAAGGCGAGCGATCTGCTTGGCATTGCAGGAGAGCGGTTGAGCGGGATGCGTGCACGTGGCGTGATCGGGTCGCTCACGGAACTCGGAAGGGCTGGTGTTTCGCCCGAGCGTGTGTATGGACGCGTGCTGAGCCCTGATGCAGTGGCGACGACGATGACGCCCGCGATGGCGGAGGCGATGAACGCAAGCAGCGCGAGCGCCGCTGCTGCAAGTGCTGCAGCGCCTGGGACTCCAGGTACAGCGAGCGGTGCGGCCGCCGGGCAGCCTTCTGCAGGCGGTGGGGCGATGACGCTCTCGGGCGGATCGACTGCACTCGCCGACGTGTGCACGGTCTTCTCTGCAGATCCGAATGTGCAGGTTGGTATCTCGGGCGCGGGGACGACCTACGGCGGCATGGCGCGGATCAATCTGGGGCTTGGCTGGTCGGAAGATCTGGTCGATCCGATCACCAAGCGGTTTGGAAAGGATGCAGTCGAGACAACGCGGCAGCTTCTGCAGAGTGGCGGCGAGATCAAGAGCATGAAGGACGTCGTCGGCGTTCTTCGGAGGCTTGGCGTGCCGAACCGCCAGTGGGGGAGCCTGCTTGATGCGTTCACGACGTCCGCGGATCCCTACATCATCGGGCGCGTGGATCTGCTTCGTGCACCTGCAGGGGTGCTGGCGACGATTCCGGGGATCGATCTTGCTGCAGCAGAGCGGATCGTCGCGGTGCGCGACCGGCTGGATGAGAGTGCGCGTCGCGAGGTGACGTGGCCGGTGCTTGAAGGGATTCTGACTGTCGAGCAGTTCGAGCTTGCGGTGGATTCGCTGACGTCGAGGACGATGCAGTGGCGGGTGATCGTGGAGGCAGGTCGTCCGCGTCGTTCTGCATCGGTGGCGACAACTGCAGGTCTGTATGACCTGACGGATCGCGTGGTGCTCGAGGCAGTGCTGGATGTTGCAGGGACGCAGCCAAGGATCGCGTATTTGCGGGATGTGACATCACTCCAGGCGGTGCGGTCGATCCATGCAGCGCGGCGTGCGGCGTCGAATGCAGGGCAGGGCGGTGCGAATGCTGGCGCTGCGTCGCTTCCGGAGCTTGGCGGTGAAATGATGGAGCAGCCCATCGATTCGGGGTTGATGGAGCCTTCGATCAACGATCTTGATCTCTGGGGCGGCGAGCTGATGGATGATGAGAGCGCTGACATGATGCAGAGCATGACCGAAGCAGCGATGGAAGAGAGTGCTGCGGGCAGCGCGGGGGGCGCGGCAAGCGCTGCAGTGAACGTGCGCGGCGTGGATAACAGGACGGGGCGCTGGAATGCACAGCGTTCTTCGGGAGGAACGCCGTGAAGAAGAAGGATCTTGCAGTCATCGACATCGACCGGACGCACGTGACGATCACGGTGGCGATTGTCGATGGAGGCCGCGCGACGCTGAAGGCGTGCAGGTCGTTTGTCCGCCCCGCGGAGGTGGATTTTTTTGACGGCGCAGCGGTCGGTGCGTGGCTGGGCGAGAAGCTGCGCGAGTGCGGCGCGGGCGGGGCGAAGGTTGCTCTTTCGCTGCCGCGCGGCGAGGTCGTGATCAAGCGGCTGGTGCTGCCGGTGGCGGAGAATGTCGCGCACGAGGACGTTGTGGGCGCGGTGCGGCTCCAGATGTCGCGGCAGCTCAGCGTCCCTGCAGAGGCAAGCGCGATCGACTACATCCCGCTGCCATCGGGCGGCGCGGGGGCGGAAGCAGGAACGCAATCGGTGACTGCTGCAGCGCTTCCGGGCGACCGGATGGACTGGTGCAGGGCGATGGGGCGTGCAGCGGGCGTCAAGCTTTCGCGGATCGGCCTTCGGTGCTTTGGCGGCGGGCACGTGCTGTCGGATGAATCGCTCCGGCGCGATGGCTCGGTGCTGGGTGTGATTCCGTCCGCGTCGAGCGTTGAGTTTGTCGTGGTGGAAGCAGGACAGCTCATGCTGGCCCGCGCAGTCGATATCGGCTGGCCGATTGACGATTCACCTGCAGCGATCGATGCGTACGCGGATCGCGTCGCGGTCGAGGCAAAGCGCACGTGGATGAGTCACCGTGCAGTGGCGGGACAGGTTGAATGTCAGGCAGTGATCGTGCTGGGTGATGGCACCGGTGCGGAGAAGCTTGCGAGCAAGTGCGGGGCAGGGCTCGAGCGACCGGGCTCGACGCTGATCCCTGCCGGCGCCTCACTCGCCAAGAGCGAGGCGGAGCCTGCAGCATCGATCGCCGCTGCATCGGTCGGGCTGATGCTGGAAGAGGCGTCGCAGCGGCCGAATCTCGATTTCCTGCATCCGCGGAAGGCACCCGACCGTGCTGCGCGTCGGCGCCAGCTCGTGCTTGCAGGTGCGTTTCTTGCGATCATCGGGCTTGGGTCTCCGATCGTGTTTGCGCAGATCGAGATTTCGTCGCTGGATGATGAACTCGAGCGTGTGCGCAGGATCACGCAGGAACGGCAGGGCGAACTGAATGACATGTGGGCGGAAGATGCACGTCTGCGGAATCTTGAGTCGTGGTCGAGCGTGAAGGTGGACTGGGTTGCGCATCTTGGAGCGTTGAGCGAGCAGGTCCCTGCTCCGCCCGAAGCGCTGATCGACGGGTTGAACGGAACGGTGAACGCGCAGGTCGATTTTACTGCCAAGGGCGGCCAGTATTCGGGCGGAACGTGGAAGCACGCACAGACCTCGTCGCTGACGATCTCGGGGCGCGTGAAGCAGCGCGAGACCGCTGCATCGCTTCGCGGGAGGCTCGCTGCAGGTGAGATTTACTCAGTCGAGAGCCCTTCGCCGGACACGGGTGATCGGTTCAGCTTCCAGCTCTTCACGCCGTATGCAAAGCCGGAGAAGCCGCAGGCACCGGTGAAGCCCGGCGCGAAGACAGATGCCAAAGCAGATGCCAAAACGGATGGCAAGGCTGACAGCAAGACGGACGTTGAGAAGAAGGCAGCTCCTGAGCAGAAGCCTCCAGCTGAGCAAGCAGCAGGAGCGCAACCTGCGTCCACGGCCGCAGCGCCGGGAGGTGCCAAGTGAAGCGCATCCCCAATTGGGCGAAGTTCGCTGCAGGCGGCACTGCACTCTTGATCGCGGGGTACAGCGGGTACGTGTACTTCTACGCAGATCCCGTGGCGGAGCGTCGCGAGGCGATCGCTCGCGAGATGGAGATCGCGGAGAAGCTGGATGAGCAGCTCGATGATCTGAACACGATCCGTCGCGGTCTAAGGACGTTTGGCGCGACGACGCTGGGCAAGAAGGAAGACCTGACGATCGCGCGGTTCCGCGACAGCCTGAGCGCGATCGCGGGGCAGAACGGATTGACGGGTATCGTCGTGAGCAGCGGGCCGCCGACCCTGGTGCCGAGCCCGACGCTGCGCGAGCGGATCCCGACGGGGCTCAAGAACAAGATCAAGGCGCGTCGCGGCGACTTCTATGTCATTCGCGGAAGGATCAAGGCGAGCGGTGCGATCGAGAGCGCGGTGCGCACGCTGGCGGTGATCCAGGCGCAGCAGTGGGCGCATCGCGTGGAAGGGTTCACGCTGAATCCGGTTGGCAAGGACAAGGAGTGGGTCGAGCTCCAGGTAGATGTGGCAACGATCTTCGCGCCGGACCTGGCGCCAGGAGATTCTGAGCCATTGCCCGCGGACCCTGCACAAGGTCACGACGCGATCTGGCGTGCAGTTGCGGCGAAAAACATCTTCCGGAATCCTCCACCGCCGCCGACACCTATTCCACAACAGCCGACAGCAGTCGAGATCGCAACGCAACCTTCGCCGCAACCGCCACCGATTGCGCCGCCACCTCCGCCGCCGTACCAGGAATGGCGCGTGGTGGGCGTGATTGAATCGTCCAGGGGCTGCGAAGTGACGGTGATCAACACGAGAACGGGGGAACGGGCGATCCTGAACCCTGGGGGATCCACCCTGAACGCGAAGCTTGTGCGGGGCGACGGGCAGATCGCGGTGTTTGAGATTGATGGACAGCAGTACGAGTTCATACCGGGCCAGACGCTCGCGACGCGGACACCGGCGCGAGGGTGAAGAGACGCAAGTACACTGGCACTTTGACCACGAATGCATGACGCTGCACGGATGCTTGTGCCGCGTTTGAGAGAGAGACAGCGGAGGCTGCAATGCAACGACCGACGACGATCCGATCCATTTCGACCCGCGTGCTTGTCGCGGCGTCCTTGACTGCTGCAGCGGGTACGCCCGTGTCGGTGGCGAGCGTTGGTGCAAGTGGTCTTCAACCGGTTCCGCCGACGGATCCGACGAACCTGAATGCAGCGCCGGCGCAGCAGACGCCGAACCAGCCTGCGGAGAACGGTGCGGCGCCGCAGCCTGCTGCACCGGCGCCGACGCCTGCTCCAGCACCTACGCCGCAGCCCGAAGCACCTGCGCCGCAACTTGCACCTCAGCCGGCGCCTCAGCAGCCTGCACCCGCTCCTACGCCTGCACCTGCACAGCCTGCAGCAGTGACGCCACCTGCACAAGAGCCGCCCAAGGCGCCGCTCATCAAGTTCAGTTTCAAGGACATGCCCTTTGACCTCGTGCTTGACTACTTCTCGCGCGAGAGCGGGCTGCCGATCATCCGCGAAGCGCCGGTCCCTGCAGGTGCGATGACGTTCGTGGGTTCAGAGCCGTATTCGTTTGAGGATGCACTGTCGATCCTGAACCTGAACCTTGCGATGCAGGGCGTGCACCTGCGCAGGCAGGATCAGTACCTGTACCTCGCGACGCTCGCGGATTCGGTGAAGAAGGCAAACCGTGTTGAGAACGATGCGGTTCCCAATGACGTGAAGCCGGATCAGTATCTGACGCTGACAATCCCGCTGCTCAACGCACAGGCGGCGCTCGTGGCGGAGCAGATCAAGCCGCTGATCGGCCCGTACGGCGGTGTGCAGGCAGTCCCTGCACAGAACATGGTCATCGTGATGGAATCCGCTGCGCAGTGCAGGCGGATCCGCGAGATCGTCCAGGCGATCGACCAGGTGAAGCCTGCAGACCAGGCCTTCAAGCTCTTCCCGCTCAAGTACGCGCAGGCAGATGCGATCTTCACCGCGCTTCGCGGGCTGATCGGTGAGCGCGTGCGCCAGACGTTCATCGGCGCGGACGGCAAGGCAACGACGGTGACGGACACTGCAGTCCAGGGCGTGAACATCACGCCCGATCCGCGGACGAATTCGCTCCTGGTCGTGGGGCTTGCGAGCAGGATCAAGCAGGTCGAAGAGCTCCTGACGCTCCTGGATATCCCTGAGTCCGGTCAGGGTGAATCGCAAATGATGACGTTCACGCTCGCGACGCTCTCTGCAGATGCAGCCGCGCAGCGCGTCAACGCACTCTTTCAGAGCGTTCCTGCCAATCGCAAGCCGACGGTTCTGCCGCTGCCAGAAGCAGGAAAACTGACGGTGATTGGTGCACAGCCGTTCCTCCTCCAGGCGATGACGCTTTTGGGCGAGGTCGATGGCGGCGGGATGACTGCACAGCAGGTTGAGAAGTCGATCGAGCGCAAGGCGCTTGTGGCGAAGCTCAAGTTCGTGACGCCCGCGCAGGTCGAACAGATCGCAACGCGCCTGATGACGCCCCGGCAGGCGCAGGTGGTTCGCATGGCACCGACGCCCGATGGGCGCGGGCTTGTGATCACCGGCCCTGCAGCAGACGTGGATTCGGTGCAGGAAGTCGTGCGCGGAATGGACGTGGCGCCAGATGTTGAGCGCGAAGCACGCATGGTGAAGATCGCTGCAGCGGACCCTGCAGCACTGATCGCGAGCGTCCAGGACCTTTACGGCAAGACCGGGCAGGCAGAGAAGGAGCCCGTCACCGTTACGCTCGATGCGGAGTCCAAGATCGCGACGCTGATCGGTTCGCGCGAGGCGCTCTCGCGGTTTGAATCGCTGATCACCCAGGCGCAGGCCAACATCGCGATTGATCGGACGGGCAAGTCGTACGACATCCGCAAGGTCAAGCCCAGCCAGCTTGCAGCCAAGCTTGCACGGCTTGCCAAGCCGATGCTGATGCTCGACGACAGCACGCCGTACGCAGAGCCGGTGTTCGAGCCGCTCGATGAGCTGCGCAAGCTAATCGTGCGTGCGGAGCCTTCGCAGTTCGCGGTGATTGATGAGCTGATCAAGCGGCTCGATGCCGATGAACCTCGCTCGCGTGAGCTGCGCGTGGTGAAGGTCACGACGACCGACCCTGCAGCGCTCATCGAGCGTGCACAGAAGCTCTATGCAGCGAAGATCGACGGCCTGACGGAAGAAGAAGCAGGTCCGGTCGATGCAAAGTTTGATGAAAAATCGGGCCGCGTGCTCATCTCGGGCAGGGCGACCGCGATCCGGATGTTCTCTGATTCGCTCACCGATGCACAGCAGCTCACCCCCCCTGCACGGACGACGCGGATCATCGACATCACGAATCAGAAGGCTGGAGACCTGATCGAGCCGCTCGAACTGTTCCTCAAGAATGCAGACTCGATCGACCCTGCACGCAAGGTGCCCGACCCGACGCTCCGCGCGATCGAGCGGACCAATTCACTGCTCGTGACTGCGGAAGACGCGCAGCACGCACTGGTCGCGGATTACATCCAGCGGCTCGACAAGGTCGATCAGTCGCAGCTTCCGCCGCTCAAGCTCCTTCAGCTTCGCACTGCAGAATCCGCGGCGATCGCATCGATGCTGACGCAGCAGTATGCACAGCGCCCGCAGGCAGAGCGTGCATCAAAGCCGGTCGAGATCCGCGCGGATGCAGCGACCAATACGCTGATCGTCAGCGCACATCCTGATCTCTTTGATTCGATCAAGAGCTTTGTTGAAGAGCTCAACAAGGAACGCAAGGAAGGCGCAGAGCGCGTCACCAAGCTCTTTCCGCTCAAGGTTGCCAAGGCGGTCGAAGTCGCCGCAGCGATGGACAAGCTCTATCCCTTGCCGCCGGTCCCGGTCGATCGCCTGAACAGGCCGATGCCGTGGCTCCAGCAGCCCAAGGAAGTGACGGTTTCCGCGGATTCGAGCAGCAATTCGCTCATCGTTGACTGCCCTGCGGATCGCGTGGACGCGATCGAGACGCTCGCCCAGCAGCTTGACCGCGTTGAGCTTCCACCCAGTGCGGAGCTTCGGACGTACCGCGTTGTCGGCGCGGATCTGAACACGATCTCTACGACGCTGAACGCGCTTGCGTCGCGCGGCAACCTTGCTGCACCCGCGCAGCCGGGCAAGCAGGCCGTGCAGGTGATTGTTCAGACCGAGCCCCGGAGCGGGACGCTGATCGTTGCGGGCGATGATGTGACATTCGAGCGTGTCGAGCAGATGCTCAAGGATTTGTCTGCGGTGCCGATCGAACGCGGCCTGCGGGTGATTCCGATCGCCAACGAGCGAGCAACTGCAGTCCGTGAGCGTGCGCTTGCGATCTACAACGCACAGATCGCGCAGATCCCCGGCGCGAATGCAGTCGACATCACGATCGATGAGAAGTCAAACTCGCTGATGGTCGTCGGCGATTCAGAGGCGATGCCCAGGTTCATGCAGATCATCGACGAGCTGCAGCGCCAGGCAGGCCCTGCACGCGAAGTCCGGATGATCGAGCTCAAGCTCGCCAAGGCGAGCGATGTCTCGGTCTTCCTCGCGGACCTTGTCAAGAGCAGCGAGTCGCTGGGCATTCGCGGCGGGCCCGAGCCCGTGATCGAACCGATCGAGGCGAACAACACGCTCCTGGTCGCCGCACAGCCGATCCAGTTCGCGGTGATTGAGTCGCTGGTTCGGAGCCTCGATCAAGCCAAGGCTGCGGACAAGCCGCCGATGCGGATTCTCAAGGTGAGGACCAGCGACGCGGCCAACCTCGCGACGGTACTTCAGCAGGCGTATTCGGTGCGTTCGCCCGAGCAGCAGGGCAAATTCCCGGTTGATATCCAGGCGGACGCAGCGACGAACACGCTCCTGGTCTCTGCACATCCTGAGATTCTTCCCGAGATCGAGCAGATCGTCGGTGAGCTCAACGAGACTTCGACGTCGGATGTGAACGGGCGCGAGATCCGCATCTTCCCGCTCAAGATCGCCCGTGCGGAAGAGCTTGCACAGACGATCGATCAGATGTTCCCCGATCCGCCGATCCCGCTTGATCCCAGGACGCGCCAGCCGCGCCCCGATCTCAAGACGCCGCGCGAAGTCGTCGTGCGTGCGGATCGCGCGACCAACTCGCTCATCGTCGATGCACCTGCAAAGCGGCTCTCGGGCTTTGAACAGATCGTCAAGAGCCTCGACCAGCAGAAGCTTGCAGAGAACGTCGAGATCCGGACCTACAAGCTCGTCCGTGCGGACCTCTCTGCAGTTGCGACGATGCTCCAGAGCCTCGCCGCGAACGGCTCACTCGCGGGCGGTGCACCGATCCCTGCAGGCTCGATCAACATCTCGACCGAGCCGACCAACCGTGCAGTGATCGTCAGCGGCCCCGCGACGATCTTTGCAGGCGTTGAGAACGTGCTGAAGGAACTCGACGGCGCGGGCGACCGTGCGCAGACCTCGATGCGGATGTACGGGCTCAAGCACGCCCGTGCGGATCGCCTTAAGTCTCTTCTTGAGAAGGTTCTCGCGACGCGCCTGCGTGAGCAGCAGCAGGCAGATGGCAAGAACGCAGAAGCAGCGATCTCGCTCCTTGATGTCTCTGCAGACGCTGCATCGAACACGCTGATCATCTCCGCGCCCGAGGCGATCCAGAAGATCGCGGAAGAACTCGTCAAGAGCCTCGACGTCGAAGGTTCTGCATCGGGCCAGACGACGGTCCGTGTAGTCCCGCTCTCGTTTGCGGAAGCAGGCTTGGTTGCCACGACATTGACGCAGGCGATTCCGGGCCTTGACCTTCCCACGGGCGGCAAGGTCAACGTGGTTGCTGCACCGGGGAGCAACGCGATCCTTCTGACGGGCATCGAGATCGACCTGAACAAGGTTGAGGCGCTGATCAAGCCGCTCGACGTGCAGCCTTCGACCGCGGATGCACCGAAGGTTGAGACATTTGTGCTCAAGCATGCGGATGCAGAGCAGCTTGCACAGACCGTGCAGCGCCTGCTCGTTGATCAGCAGGAGACTGATCCTCGCATTCTGTCGCTCCAGCTTCAGTGGGCACGGCAGAACCGCCAGGAGATGTTCAAGAAGCCGACGATCCGGGTTGAATCCGCGCAGCGGACCAACTCGCTGATCATCTCCGCGCCGCAGTCGACGCTCCAGCTCGCCAAGACGCTGATCGAGAACCTCGACCAGCCCTCGGGGCAGACCGACCGCGTGGTGATGACGTTCACCCCTGCACGCGCGGAGCCTCAGCAGTTGATTTCGACGGTCGGCAAGATCGTCAACGCGACGCTTCCGCAGGGCCGCGGCCCCTTGGAGCTCACGCACGAATCGCGCTCGGGCGCGATCGTCGCGATCGGCAGCAAGGAGCAGGTCGCGGAGGCGATGAAGCGTCTGGCAGAGTTTGATGATCGCGTTCCTGCTGTTCCGGGCGTTGATCTCAAGGTGATTGACCTTGCCAACGCGGATGCACGCGCGATCGCTTCGCAGGTCCAGGGCATGCTCAGCGATCGGACGCGCTGGCCACTCGAACTGATCCAGGCAGAGAAGGGCGGCGTCGCCGTCGCCGCGCCGACGGTGAACGCGGACCCCAAGTCCAATCGCCTGCTCGTGAGCGTGCCGTCGGTCCTGATGCCGATGGCGACCGAGCTCATTACGACGCTCGACAAGCCTGCAGGTGATAGTGCAGTCCAGGTCCAGGTCTTCAAGCTCCAGCAGGGCGAGGCGACGAGCGTCGCGACTGCGCTGCGAGATGGTTTGAAGGCAGCAGCAAAGGCAGGCGATCCGATTCCGACGGTGACACCTGAACCTGGCAGCAACGTCGTGATCGTCGCGGGAACGTCCGCGCAGCTCGCGCAGGTATCTGATCTCATCAAGCCGATGGACACGGTGGTCGAGCCTGATCGCATCGGGCTTCGGACGATCTTCCTCAAGCACGCCCGTGCAGAGGCCGTCGCGCCGGTGATCGAGGGCGTGCTTGCACGTGAATCGATGTTCGACCGGATGAGCGAGCCGCAGCGGCAGCAGTACATCCGGATGCACGGCATCAAGGCGATCGAGAAGGTGAAGGTGACTGCAGAAACGCGTCTGAACGCTCTGCTCGTCTCGGGCCCCGCGCCGATGCTCGAGCTTGCTGAGCAGGTCGTCGGCGAGCTCGATGTCGATTCGCAGGGCGGTGCAGGCAGGCGCATGGTGCGCATCATCACGCTCGAAAATGCGGACGCGACGGAACTCGCCGCGAACGTGACTGCGGTCTTTGCAGAAGACGCCTCGCAGGCCCAGCCCCCGAGCCTTCGTGTCGATCGTTCGAGCAACTCACTGATCATCCGTGCAACCAGCGAGCAGATGGAGACCGTTGAAGAGCTTGTGAACAAGCTCGACAAGGCAACGCTCGCGACCAGCAGGCAGATGCGGGTGGTTCCGATCGATAAGTCACGTGCGAACGCGGAGCTGATGGCCCGGACGCTCAAGCGGCTTGTTGAGCAGCAGGGCGGCGTGAAGGTCGAGGTCATCTCGACCGAAGAGCTCCTGAAGCGGACGGTTGCACCCGAGAACGAGAAGGACAAGCCATCAGATGATGATGAGCCGCGTGATCCGCCGCCTTCGGGCGGTGCACCCAAGCCCGGCGGCAAGGGCGCGCCCTCTGCAAGCTCGACGACGCCCGCGCAGTGGCTCGCGATCGCGGCTGCATGGAACGCGATGGGCTCGTTTCAGCCCGTCGAGCCCGGGCAGACTGCTTTAAAGAGCATCGCGGATGGCGATGCATCGATCACGATCGCGGTCGACCCTGCGACCAACTCGCTTTTGCTCGTGGGTTCTCCGCGCGCGACCGAGCGGCTCGCAGGATTGATCGCAGAGCTTGAGAAGCAGCTCCCTGCAGAGCCCACGGGCGTGCATGTCGTGACACTGCCGGAGAACGTCGTCGCGCAGCAGGTCCAGCAGATCGTGACCTCGACGGTGACGCAGATTGGTCGGATGGGACCTGCAAATCCTGCAGGTTTTTCTGGTGCAGTCAGCGTCGTGGCGGACCCGACCGGTTCGTCCTTGATCGTTCTTTCGAATGACACCGACTTTGCGACGGTGGGGCAGATCATCGCGTCGGTTTCGCAGGCAGGTGCGACCGCGAAGCTCGCGGTGAAGATCTACCCGCTCCAGTCGATCAACGCGCAGCGTGCACGCGAGGCGATCGAAGACCTTGTCAGCCCCCAGCCGCGCGGGCAGCAGGCCCGTCGCGTGCGAGCAATCGATCTGACGATCCCCGGTGAAGGCGGCACGGGCGTTTCCGCGACGATCGATCCCACCAAGGTTCGCCTGACTGCAGATGCGTCGGGCTCGCTCCTGATCGTGGCAGCGCCCGATGACGCGATGCCGCTGATCGATCGCTTTGTCGGCCTGATCGACCAGAGCCCGGTGACGAGCAGGCTCGCGATCCGCCGCTATGAGCTTGCCAACGCGCGCTCGACCGATCTTGCGCGGACGCTCCAGACCCTGATGGACGCACAGCGCCAGGGCGTGGGAAGCAACGAACTCCCTGCAGCGCGGTTCATTGCGGATGAGCGGACCAACTCGCTCCTCGTGACTGCCGCGGAAGCGCAGCACGCGGAAGTAAAGCGGATTCTCGAAACCGCAGACGCCTCGACCGAGGACAAGTCGCTCGAGACGCGGATCATCGCGCTCCAGCAGGCCGCGCCCTCGACGGTCCAGAAGATCGTCGAAGAAGTCGTGATCGGCGGCGACCCTGCACGCAAGGAGAAGGTCCGGCTCTCGACCGATGAGTCGTCGAACCTCTTTGTCGTTCGCGCAAACCCCGAGACGATCAAGGAAGTCGAACGCATCGTCGCTGAGGTCGATTCGACCGCGACTGCGGGTCTTCCCGTGCGAAGCATCAAGCTCGAACGCGCAGACGCGCAGCAGGTCGCAACTGCACTTCAGAAGTTTTTCCTTGATCGCTCCGCTGCTGCAGCCAAGCCCGGCCAGCGCCAGCAGAACAAGGTGACGGTCGTGGGCGATCGCCGGAGCGCGACGCTCGTCGTCGCAGCGTCAGACGATGACTTTGCACAGATCAAGACGCTCGCGGCGGACTTCGACACCCCTGCGCCGGGCCGCGATCTTCAGTTCAAGATCATCGCCCTCAAGAGCGCACGGATCAGCGACATCCAGGCAACCGTTCGCAACCTCGCGGACGAGCTCCAGTGGCAGCGTTCCAACTCCGGCGGTCGCAACCCCGAGCAGAGCGCAGAGACGCTCTCGGTCGACTTCAACGAAGGGACCAACAGCGTCGTCGTGATGGGCCAGGGCGACGGCATTCTCGCGGTTGAGAAGCTTGTCGCTGCACTCGACGTTCCCGATGCATCGCGCGTTGCGATGGTCGTGCGCAGCGTGGTCGTCCAGCACGCAGATGCGACCGCGATCCGCCAGGCGCTTGAAAAGGCGATGGCAAACCCTGCATGGCGTCCGTGGCGCGGGCAGGACCCTGACGGCGTGACGGTCATCAGCGATCAGCGCAAGCGTTCGCTCGTGCTCGTCGGCAAGACCGAACGCGTCGAACAGGCAGTTGGGTATGTCCAGCAGCTTGATACTGCATCCGAGCGCGGCGGCCAGCAAGTTGCGACGATCACGCTTGAGCACGCACGTGCAGACCGTGCAGCTGCATCCGTCTCGCAGTTCATGCGCGGCTGGGCGACGAGCCAGGGCCGCCCGCCCGAAGCACTTCCATCAGTGATCGGTTCACCCGAAGGCAACGTGCTCATCGTTTCGGGCGATGAGACCGAGCTCAAGACGATCCGCGACGTCATCGCGCAGATCGATCAGCCGGGGCTCAACCAAGGGAGGCGGATCGAGGTCTATCTCCTTCGCAACGCGCCCGCGCCCGATACTGCCACCACGCTCCGCTCGGTGCTGACGCGCGGGAGAAGCGGCGAAGAGCAGGCAACCGTTACCACGCAGCCCAGCACCAATTCGGTCATCGTCTCCGCGCCTGACGCGATGTTCGAACAGATCGAAGCGCTGATCAAGACGCTCGATGCACCGCCCACTGCAGACACGAGCAACCTCGTGACGGTCCCGCTCCAGACCGCCCGTGCACAGGAAGTCGCGACCGCGCTCAAGTCTGCACTGCCTGCAGGTCTCAAGCTCACCGTCACGCCCGTCACCCGCAGCAACACGCTCCTTCTTTCGGGTTCGACCGACGCGATCAACGTCGTGATGGAGCACATCAAGAAGCTCGACCAGGAGCCTGCACGCACGCTCGAAGTCTTCCGTCGGATCACCGTGACGAGCGTCCCTGCAGACGAGATCGAGTTCACGCTCGCGCAGATGCTCCGTGCACGTGCACGCAACTCGGGCGACGTCGCGCCGACGATCGACTCCTCGCGCAGCGACAATTCGCTCCTGGTCTCCGCACCTGCAGACCAGATCGAAGAGATCGAGTCGATGATCAAGGCGCTCGACGTCCCTGCAAGCAAGACTCGCAGGACCGAGTTCGTCAAGGTCGAGTTCGCGGATGCGGAGCAGGTCTCCAAGGCGCTCCAGATGTTCTATGGGCGCTTCGCGCCCGAAGCCTCGACGCCCGGCGCACGCAACGTCACGATCGTTCCTGATCGCGGCTCAAACTCGATCATCATCAGCGCGGACGAAGCAGAGTGGGCGGGCCTCAAGGAACTCGTCCGTAAGCTTGATGACAAGAACTACGACACTTCGCGCCAGCTCGCGGTGATCCCGCTCTCGCACGCGGATGCGACCAGCGTTGCCCGCGCGATCAATGAAGGGTTCCGCGTCCCGCTCCAGGATGCAGTGAACCGTGCACGCCAGGACCGCACCGGTCGCCAGAACAACGAGCGATTCACGACTGCGGACGGCATCGTTCTTGAAGGCGAGAACGTCCCTGCAGTCTCCGCCGAAGCACAGACCAACGCGCTGGTCGTCTTCGCGGTCCAGCGCGATCTTGAACGCATCCAGGATGTCGTTCGCCAGCTTGATGTGCCGGGCTTTGCGAACCTTCCCGAACCTCGCATCATCCCCGTCACCGGCGGCGGTCGTCCATCGCTCATCGCCCAGACGCTGCGCGAGATGTTCACCGGTCAGCGTGGTGCACAGAACAACCAGACCACCGGCCCCCGCGCGATCATGATCGCGGGGCTTGATGACTCCGCGGCGATCCTCGTCCGCGCCGATGAAACGCAGTTCGCGCAGATCAAGGCACTCGCGGACACGCTCCAGCAGCAGGGCAAGGTCAACCAGCTCTCGCCCACGGTCGTGAAGCTCTCGCATGTCCCTGCTGCACGCCTTCGTGCAACGCTCGTCGCGACCTTCACGCCCATCGCCCAGAAGCTCGGTGAAACCGTCGCGATCGAAGTTGATCGTGGCAGCAACGCGCTGGTCATCGCAAGCTCCGAGCGTCTCCAGGGCGAGATACGCAAGGTGATCAGCGAGCTCGATCAGCCCGTTCTTGGTGATGGCGAGGTCGGTGAAGCAGGTCCGACGCGGCTTGGCCAGTCGGTCTTCATCGTCGATATCACCAACAACTCCCCCGAGGATGTCCGCAAGGTGCTGATCGAGATGGGCGTCGACAAGGCGCAGGCTGCAGATCGGCCCGGCGTCGTGACCGAGCCCGTGACGATCACTGCTCTTTCGAGCAGGCGTGCGCTCGCGGTGCTCGCAAGCCCCGGCGACTCTGCAGCGATGATCGAGCTCATCAAAGCGGTCGATGCAGCGCCGATGGAGCCTGACCAGCACATGGCGGTGGTGGGGCTGAAGCTCGCCACTGCACAGACGGTCGTCGCCACGCTGAACCAGATGCTCTCGCCCGAGAATCAGTCAGCAGGCGCGGGTCCCTCGCGTGCATTGTCTGAGCAGATCCGTCGGCTGAGCCTCGCTCGCAACGGCGTTGATCAGAAGCCGTTGACGGTCGATCTCTCGCGTCCGATCCGCCTGATTCCTGATGCAGAGAGCAACAGCGTCGTCATCGCTTCGTCTGTGTCGAACGTGGAAGCAGTGAAGGAAGTCGTCAAGCTCCTTGATGCGCTCCCGATGGGTGATGCAGTGGTCGTCCGCATCTTCCCGCTTCAGAACGCGATGGCGACGCGGACGAAGGTGATCGTCGATCAGCTCTTTGCACAGGGCGAGGCGCTCCGTCGCCTTCCCGGCACGCGTCGCCAGGGTCTTCCGACGACCGCGACGGGTCAGGCGCTCGCGGGCGAGATCGCAACTGCAGTCGATGACCGGACCAACACGCTCATCTGCGCGGGCCGCGATGAAGCAGTGGCGTTTGTCGAGGTGCTCGTCAAGCAGATCGATTCTGACGAAGCGACCAAGTGGATCGAGCCCTCGATCATCCCGCTCGAGCACGCGGATTCGGTCGCTCTTGCACGCAAGCTCCGCGAAGTGCTTGTGTCAGGTGCTTCCGTGACACCCGAGGCGATGGGCCTCCAGCGCCAGTTCGGTCGCCTTCGCATGATCGCCAAGGGCGGCGAGCCTTCGACGCCAGAATCACGCATTGAAGCGGATCTCTTCGCGCCGCTCACCGGTCTCGTGATCACGCCCGATGAGCAGCTCAACGCTCTGATTGTGGTCGGCACGCCGACGAACCTTGAAGTCGTGCGAGAGCTCGTCAAGCAGCTCGACGTCGAGGCTGCGGCTGCGTCGAACGAGGTCCGCGTCTTTGCACTCCAGAACGCAGCTGCGGATCGCGTCTCACAGATCGTTCAGGGCGTCTTCCAGCAGCGCGAGCGTGAAGGCCAGATCCGTGCTGAGGATCGCCTGATCGTCGCTGCGGACATCCGTACCAACTCGCTCATCGTCACGTCGAGCCCGCGCAGCTTCGCGATCCTTGAATCACTCCTCAAGACGCTTGATGGTGCGCAGACCAACTTCTCGGTCGGTCTCCACGTGATTCCCGTCACGGATTCTGACGTTCGCGTCCTTGCTCCCAAGATCGAGAAGCTGATGCGTGAACGCATCGAGGCTTCGAAGCGGTCGGGCTCGGTCGCCAATCCGTCGGATGTCTTCAGCATCGAAGCAGAGCCGACGAGCAATCTCCTGATCGTCGCTGCAAGCGAAGAAAACCTCCAGCTTGTCCGCGAGCTTCTCACTGCACTTGCAGGCGATGCGAGCAAGTATGCCGCAAGCGCACGGACCGAGATCATCAGCCTCAGCAAGGCCACCGCGACCGACGCAGCCCAGCAGCTCCGCCAGATGTACGCGGACAAGGAGAATCAGCGCCGCGGTGAGGGTGCAGTGTCGATCATTGCCAACGAGCGTCTCAACTCGCTGATCGTGACGGGTTCCGAGCAGGACATCGCCGAGATCCGCGGGCTTGTTGCGCAGCTTGAGAACGCGCAGGTCACTGCAATCCGCCAGATCAAGCGGATCGAGCTCAAGAGCGCCAACGCGCTTGAGATGGTCAACCTCCTTGAGAACCTCCTTGCAGGTCGTCCGGTCAGCGGTCGCCAGCTTGGCGGGAGGCAGGCAACGAGGCTGTCGTTCCTCCGCAACGCAGTCCAGACGACGCTTGAATCAGGTGCGCACAAGCCGACCGAGGCCGAGATCGATGGCGCGATCCGCGATCAGGTCACGATCACGCCCGATCTGCGTTCCAATTCGCTGCTCGTCAACGCACCACCGGAAATTCTCGCCCTGATCGAGGAGATCGTCCAGGACATCGACCTGACGAGTGCAGGTGCACGCAAGATCGAGAAGTTCCAGCTCCAGAACGCGGATGCGAGGCAGATGGCCGAGCTCCTCAAGGACACGTTCCGCCTTCAGCAGCAGGGCAACGCGTTCATCCTGATCCCGCCGCGCACGGGCGACGACCGCCAGAACAACAACAACCAGCCCGGCGGTGAGAACGCGGAAGTTCTCGGCGAACCTTCCTTTGAAGGCACGACCGTGACGCCGGTCCCCGACGAGCGCCAGCAGCTCTCGATCGCGATCGATTCACGCACCAACACGCTGATCGTCTCGGGTACCGAGGAGTATCTTGAGCTTGTTCGCAAGCTCGTCACCGAGCTTGATGAGGTCGAGGCCAACGAGCGCGTCCAGTCGGTCTATCACCTGAGAAACGCCAAGGCCAAGGAGATCGAGACGACGCTCCAGACGTACTTCCAGGCGGATAACCAGAAGTACCGCGCCACGCTCGGCCCCAACAACATCGGTTCGGTGACGCGCATGCTCGAGCAGGAAGTCACGGTCGTTGGTGATGAGAAGAGCAACCGCCTGGTGATCTCGACGAGCCCGCGCTACATCGAGCGCGTGATGCAGATCGTTGAAGAGCTCGACTCTTCGCCTCCGCAGGTCATGATCCAGGTCCTGCTCGCGGAAGTCACGGTCGACAGCGAGAGCACATGGGCCGCGGATCTCAAGATCGGCCCCTTCGGCGGCGACGACTACCGCCTGGGCACGCTCGGCGCAGCCAACGGCGTGCAGACTGCGCTTGGCGTTCCGAATCTCAGCGTGTCGAGCGCCGACTTTAGCCTCCTGATCCGTGCACTCGAAGCACAGGGCAGGCTTGAAGTGCTTAGCGAGCCCAAGGTCATGGTGAACAACAACACCGAGGCCAAGATCCAGGTCGGTGATGACATCGCGATCCCGACGAACCTCGAGTTCACGCCCCAGGGCAGCACGCGTTCGAGCGTGACGCGCCGCGACGTCGGCATCATCCTGAACGTGACGCCCTCGATCAACGCGGACGGGTTCGTGCGGCTTGAGATCTCACCCGAAATCTCGACGCTGAGCACCCGCACCACGCAGATCAGTGAAGAGTTCTCGGCACCGGTCATCACCAAGCGCACGCTCTCGACCAACGTGACCGTGAAGGACGGCCAGAGCGTGGTCATCGGCGGCCTCATCCAGAACACCGAGGAAATGCGCAAGACCAAGATCCCGGGCCTGGGCGATATCCCGGGGCTTGGCGAGCTCTTCAAGAGCACGCAGAACAAGAAGGTCAAGACCGAGCTGATGGTCATCGTCACGCCGCGCGTCATCCCCGGCCAGACCGGCGGCGGCTACTGGTCCACCGCGGTCGAGAGCATGAAGGACATCCGCAACAACCAGACCCACCAGCTCTCCGAGCCTGCACCGGTCCGCGAGTACATCTGGCGCATGGATGGCGGCCAGCCCGAGCACCCTGCACTCGAGCGCCTTCGCCCGCGTCGCAACCAGAAGCCCGCGACCGACGATTCGGGCCAGCCGCTCCCGCCGCCCAGCGATGAAACCGCACCGGGGATCGATCCGGTCGCGGCCAGTCCTGATAAGTGACCTTTGCGAAACTTGCGTTGAGTGTGGATAGCGCGTCCGAACCACCGCACACTTCGATCCGTCTCAATGAACCGATCCGTGCATCAATGATCCGACCAACCGTTCGCACCTCGACACGATGAAGCAGACCATCCATCATCCACGCACGTCCCTGCCTGCCCTGCATCACCTTCGTGCAGTCGGTGCTGCAGTGCTCATGCTCCTCCCGCTCGCAGGGTGCGTGTCGGACGACGCCAAGACTGCCAAGCTGGTCGATCAGCCCGAGTGGGTCCGGCCAACGAACGTCGTCCTGAACGCAGAGCAGCCCGAAGACCGCAACTCCGACGGGTACGACGACACGATCTTCGTCAATGTCTACGTCTTTGACATGGACCTCCGTGCACAGTCGATCAAGGTCGACTGCAGCTACACGTTCCTCCTCGTCGATGCAGATGGCAAGTCTGGCATGAGCTGGGAGGTCGATCGCGAGATCGTCAACTCCGCCTACCGCCTCGAAGCGCCAGGACCGATGGTCCGCCTCCGGCTGAACATCCCCCGCGAGGTCGCGGAGCGACTGGGTGGAAAGCCCTATACGGTCCTTGCCCGGCTCATCAATCCCGATGGAACGACCGTAGAGAGCAGCGGGGGATCATCGTTCACGCTCAGGACCAAAGGCCGCTGATCGCGGTCGAATCAACGTCATATCCGCTTGGTTTTTGGGCGGATTTCGTCCGATGCCTGTGAGCGTCCCGATCTGGTTTAGCGAGACCTTCACACACGAATTGTTTAGGTGAAGTGCACATCCACCTAACGTTGTGTGTGTCGAGTTTCGAGACCCTTTTGAACCATTCGGGAGCCCTGAAATGATGACGCTGATGAAGTCCATGGCAGCCATGACCGTTGCCTCGGCCGTGGTTGCAGCCCCTGCCCTTGCCCAGGAAGTTCGCCTGAGCGGTGCAGGTGCAACTTTCCCCCAGCCCCTCTATGAGCGCTGGGCGGCGGACTTCCAGAAGGCCAACCCCTCGGTCAAGATCGAGTACGGTGGCGGCGGTTCGGGCGCGGGCATCAAGGCAATCTCTGACAAGACCGTCGCCTTCGGCGCTTCGGATGCTCCCCTGACCAAGAAGGAAATCGACGCAGCAGGCGGCTCGGCGAACCTCGTCGAGATCCCCACCTGTGCAGGCGCGGTCGTCCCTGCGTACAACCTCCCCGGCGTTGAGAAGCCCCTGAATTTCACCGGCGAGCTCATCGCAGACATCTTCATGGGCAAGGTCAGCAAGTGGAACGACGCCAAGATCGCCGAGCTGAACCCCGGCGTGAAGCTCCCCGAAACCTCCATCACCCCCGCATGGCGCACGGATGGTTCGGGCACGACCTTCGTCTTTACCAACTACCTCGCAACCCAGAGCGACACCTTCAAGGGTTCGGTCGGCATGGGTAAGCAGGTCAAGTGGCCCACGGGCCAGGGTGGCAAGGGCAACCCCGGCGTCGCTGCAGTCGTTCAGCAGACCCCCGGCGCGATCGGTTACATCGAGCTCAACTACGCGGAAGCCAACAAGATCGCCTACGGCGCGGTGAAGAACAAGGACGGCAAGTTCATCCACGCAACGGCCGATTCGGTCTCTTCTGCAGGCAGCGCGTCTGCCTCGGGCCTCTCGGGCAACCACCTGACTGCAGACATCTGGAACCAGGCAGGTGCTGACGCCTATCCGATCTCGACCTTCACGTACCTCATCGTCTACAAGGACCTTGGCAACCTCAAGAGCCAGCAGGAAGCAGAAGCACTGATCAACTTCCTGACCTGGGCAACGGTCGGCGACGGCCAGAAGGTCGCGAAGGAAATGGGTTACGCACCCCTTTCCAAGCCCGTCCAGGAGAAGGTCGGCGCTGCGATCAAGTCGCTCAGCTTCGTCCCTGCCAAGAAGTAATCCACACCCCGCCCCTATCCCTGCTGAAGAACCGGCCGGGATCACGTACCATGGGGGAGAACGGTCCACCGATCGTCTCCCCTCTTTTTGTTTGCCTGACTGCATCGCTTCAAGGCCTCGGCCACACCCAGCCCGCCCGGAATCACTCCCACCGTGCAGAGCACCTCGACGACAACGCCGGATGCTTTAAACACCGAGCCGGTCTCGCCGCAGTCGCTCCGTGCCTCTGGCGGAACGCTCTCAGACCGCGTGCTGAGCTTCCTTGCGAGGGGTTCTGCGATCCTCGTGATCCTGATGCTCGTCTCGCTCCTGGCGGTGGTCTTTGTCCAGGCCTGGCCGAGCATCAAGTCGTCGGGCCTCTCGTTCATCACCTCAACCGAATGGCGTGCAAACGCCCTCGAACGCCCGGTCACGGGTCCCGACGGCAAGATCGTCTTTGATGAAGACAACGAGATGGTCGTCGAGACCATCCCGCCGACCTTCGGTGCACTTCCGGTCATCTACGGCACCGCCATCAGCTCGGTCCTCGCACTCACGGTCGCGGTCCCCTTCAGCTTCGGCACTGCACTCTTCCTGATCCGTGTCGCGCCCAAGCTCAAGGTCGCGACGCCGATCTCGTTCCTCGTCGAGTTCCTTGCAGCGATTCCCAGCATCGCCTTTGGCATCTGGGGTCTCTTTGTCCTCGCCCCGTTCCTTGCCCAGCACGTCGAACCCGGGATCAAGGCGATCCTCGGGCCGATTCCGGGCCTGGGCTGGCTCTTCCACGAGACGGTCGTGCTCGGCGGCGAAACCGTCACGCGAGAGATCCCGCTCACCGGTCGCGACCTCTTCTGCGGAAGCCTGGTCCTTGCGATCATGGTGATCCCGATCATCACTGCAGTCTCGCGAGACGTCCTCCGTGCAGTCCCCCGTGCACAGATCGAAGGCACCATCGCCCTGGGCGCTACCTGGTGGCAGTCGTGCTGGAGCATGCTCCACTATTCGCGCAGCGGGCTCTTTGGTGCAGTCATGCTCGGCCTTGCCCGTGCAGCGGGTGAGACCATGGCCGTCACGATGGTGATCGGCAACAACATGCAGATCAGGGCCTCCCCCTTCCTCCCTGCTCAGACCATGTCGAGCCTCATGGCCAACGAGTTTGCAGAGGCCTCCGACGTCGGACACCGCTCCGCGCTCCTCAATGTCGCGCTGATCCTCCTCCTGATGTCACTCTTTTTCAACATCATCGCCCGCTGGCTCGTCGTCGGCGGCAAGTCCCGGAGTTCGATGGCGCACTGATCGATTGTCCCGCGCCGTTCACGCAGATCGTTTGAGCACCCAGTTCATGACCACTTCCTGCACAAACCTCGACCGCCTGCCAAGGAGCATCGCATGATCAGCTCCGAGCGTCTGCGTCGTGGCATCAGCGGGGTCATGTACGGCGTGTGCATCACCTTCGCGGTGTCGATCATCCTCGTTCTTGCGCTCATCACCGCCTACCTCGTCTCGATCGGCTTCTCCTCGCTCTCGTGGAGCTTCTTCACCGAGGTTCCGACCGGCGACATCAACAACCCCGGCGGCATGCTCCACGCGATCGTCGGCACGCTCAAGCTCCTGGGGATGGCGAGCATCGTCGGCATCCCGCTTGGCATTCTCGTCGGCGTCTATCTCTCTGAATACAGCGCTGAACGCTGGCTCCCTGGCCCCGTCCGCTTCATTGCAGACGTGCTTGCAGGCGTGCCCAGCATCGTCGTGGGCATCCTTGGGTATGAGCTGATCGTCGTTCCGATGGGCAGGTTCAGTGGGTATGCAGGTGCGTTCGCCCTTGCGTTCATCATGGTGCCGATCGTCGCGAGAACGACCGAGGAAATGCTCCGCCTCGTTCCGCACAGCTATCGCGAGGCCTCGATCGGCTTGGGCGCGACCAAGGCACAGACCATCCTCCGCGTCATCCTGCCTTCTGCGACCGGCAGCATCGTGACAGGCGTGATGCTGGCAATGGCACGCATCGCGGGCGAGACCGCGCCGCTCCTCTTCACCGCACTTGGCTCGCGGCTGATGCCGACCGATCCCGGCCAGCCCTTCCCCTCGCTGACGGTCCAGATCTACACGTACGCAGTGGGGCCCTATGAGGCCCAGCGCAAGCTCGCCTGGGCGGGCATGCTGGTCCTGATCGCGATCCTGTTCATCTTGAATCTCCTGATCCGATTCCTCACCTCCCGGAGCATCCGCCGGGCTTAGGAAGAACCATGACGATGACCTCCCAACCGACCAATCTCAGGGCCGGGCCGATCGTGGCGGGAAGCACCGTCCAGTCGGGCGATGGCGCGCCGCCGCCAGTGCCGCGTGCGACGCCTGCAAGCTTCAGCAGTGCCTCGGTGGTCCATGATTCGGTCCACCGCAACCCGCCGATCATCAAGGTCAACGACTTCAAGCTCTGGTACGGCAAGACGCAGGCACTCAAGGGCATCACCATGCCCTTCCCCAAGCTCCACGTCACTGCACTCATCGGCCCCTCGGGCTGCGGCAAGTCCACGCTCCTCCGCTCGATCAACCGCCTCAACGACTTTGTCGACGGGCTCAAGATCGCAGGGACGATGGAACTCCACGACCGCCACATCTATGCACCGGGCGTTGATCTGATCGATCTGCGCCGCAGGATGGGCATGGTCTTCCAGAAGGCCAACCCGTTCCCGATGTCGATCTACGACAACGTGGCCTACCCGCTCCGCATCATGGGCCAGCGTCGCAGGTCGGTGCTGGATGAAGCCTGCGAGCGCTCGCTCCGTGCTGCAGCACTGTGGGACGAAGTGAAGGACCGCCTCAAGCAGTCCGCCCTGGGTCTTTCGGGCGGTCAGCAGCAGCGGCTCTGCATCGCCCGCGCGCTGGCGATCGAGCCCGAAGTCCTGCTCCTTGATGAGCCGACCTCGGCGCTCGACCCGATCGCCACTGCACGCATCGAAGAGTTGATCGTCGAGATCAAGCAGCGCGTCACGATCGTGATCGTGACCCACAACATGCAGCAGGCTGCACGCATCAGCGACTACACGGCCTTCATGTACCTGGGCAAGCTGGTCGAGTTCGGCACGACCGCGGACATCTTCCAGAACCCCCGGTCCAAGGAGACCGAGGACTACGTGACCGGCCGGTTCGGGTAAGTCCTGCTCCAACCCTTCATGATCGTTTGAAACCCGGGCTATGGCCGGGTTTGTCACCTATTGGGACTGTCGGCCGCCTCGGGAAATCGCCCCGTCTCGCGCGATCCAGTCCCGATGGGGAACTCTGGCACCCATTCCGGCGGTATATTGATGACGTAGGGGTGTGCGAATGGCTGACTTGCTGCCTGCGGGTGGCGAGGCGGCAGAAACTGGTGTCCCGAGCAGGGATGCCCGGACGGTGCCCCAGGGCTCCACGCACGATCGGTGTGTTCTCGGTCCAGAATCCGCGAGGATTCGGCGGTGTCTAGCCGTCGCCCTCGCACGGCACGTGTCGGGAGGTTATCTTGAGTTCTTCGACAGCATCTCAGACGCCGGCTGCAGCGGGATCGTCTTCCACGCCCAGTCCGGCACCCGTGGAGGCTCGCAAGCCCATGAGTGTTGACAGCGAAGTCCATTCAGAAGCAGCCCATGTCGGCCATGTGTCACTCCCGATGCGACGCAAGGGCGATCCGTTCGATACCCGTTGGGGTAAATTTCTCCAGGCGTGTATCAAGCTCGATGGCTCGGACCTCATCATGAAGTCTGAGACGCAGCCCAAGCTCCGCCTTCGCGGTGCGCTCAAGCCGCTCGACTGTGAACCGGTCACTGCAGATGAATTCTGGGGGATCGCCAAGGCGGTCCTTTCAGACGAGCAGCAGGAGGATCTGCACAAGTTCGGCTCGGTCGACTTTGCCTACGACTTTGACGACAACACGCGCTTCCGCGTGAACATGTTCATGGCCAAGGGCAGGCTCTCGGTCGCTGCACGACTCATCTCGTCGAAGATCCGCCGGTTCGAGGAGCTCTACCTCCCCAAGTCGATGGAAGAGATCGCGATGCAGCCCCAGGGCATCGTCCTCCTTTGCGGCGTCACCGGTTCGGGCAAGTCGACGACGATCGCGGCCATGCTCGATTACGTCAACGAGCGTCGCCCGGTCCACATCGTGACGATCGAAGACCCGATCGAATACCTCTTCAAGGACAAGAAGGCGACGATCAACCAGCGCGAGATCGGCATCGACTGCCTGGACTTCAAGATCGCCCTCCGTGCACTCGTCCGCGAAAACCCCGACATCGTTCTGGTCGGTGAAATGCGAGACAAGGAAACGTTCGAAGCAGCACTCCACGCTGCAGAGACGGGCCACCTTGTGTACGGAACCATCCACGCATCCTCGACGACCCAGACGTTCAGCCGTATTTACGGCCTGTTCGAGCAGGAAGAAGTCGATCAGGTCCGCCGAATCCTGGCGTACCAGATGCGAGGCTTCGTCTACCAGAAGCTCCTCCCGACGCTCCACGCCAACATCGCGCGTATCCCTGCTCTCGAGATCCTCATCAACAACAGCATCGTTCGCAAGCACATCCTTGAAGGACGTGAAGGCGAACTCCGCGAGTATCTCAAGAGCATCGAAGCACGTCAGACGGGCATGGTCGACTTCAACGAGAGCCTTGTGCAGCTCGTCGAAACCGAATACATCCACATGCGTACTGCGATCGAGTCGTCCCCGAACGTCGACGAGCTGATGATGCGCCTCAAGAAGCTCGGCTAAAAAGGCGTCGGAAAGCGCGTCGTTGTGGTGTTCGAAATTCAAAGACCGTGCGGGCAATCCCGTGCGGTCTTTTCATTGAAAGGGTGGTTCAGGATCCGGTCACGGTACCCTGCGGTCCGCAATTAGAGATGAATGGCCGTCCATAGACCGGACAGCGCAAGAGACCCTTGAGATATGCTAACATGGGCTTCCCCGGACCCAGCGACAAAGCGGGCCTCGGGGAGGCGGCAATCGCCTCCGTTCGACACCCTCACGGGTGCCTGACAATCAGTGAAATCGTCGGCGTTTCCCTGTCGCCCGGTCGCGGCGCGGGCGCCTTGGAAGTGGATTGGAGATTCGCGTGGTTGACCCTCAGCTTCTGCCTGTTCCGGAGCTTTCTTCGGGGGCTCTTGCGTCCTTCACCCTGACGCTGGCCGACGGGCAGTTCCTTGTGTCGTTCTGGAAGCCGCTCCTGATCGTGATCCCGTTTGCGATCTGGGCACGGCTCATCTCCAACACCTTCGACAAGTACGCCGCTCGCTACTACCTGGGTCGCGAGAAGTGGAACATCACCCACATGTGCTTTGGCTTTGCGGCACTCGCTGCAGCGCTCCTGATGCCGCTCCAGGGCATCGGCGCGTTCTTTGCAGGCCTTGGTGCGGCGATCCTCCTCCTTGCGATCGACATCTTCTGGTTCGTCTCGACCGTCAACAAGAGTGACAAGGTCCCCGAGGTCTTCCGCATCAACATCATGAAGGAGCTCATTGGCTCCTCGATCGGCGGAGGCAAGAAGAAGGCCGTCGACAAGAACGCAGGGACGTCAGAGCTCACCATCAAGGGCCCCGACAAGTCCACCGTTCCGATCCCCGCTGCGGAAACCCCCGAACTCGTCACGCGCGTCGCTGCAGAGGGCATTGTCCTTCGTGCAGTCGTTGCCCGTGCATCGCAGGTCGATGTCGCCCCGACCGGCAAGGACACCAACTACGGCGAGGTCATGCTCGTCGATGGCGTCCGCCAGGCAGGTCAGACGCATCCCGCTGCAGAGGCGATCAAGATCGTCGACTTCTGGAAGACTGCAGGCAAGCTCGACGTGAACGACCGCCGCAAGAAGCTCACCGCGGACGTCAACGTCGAGAAGGGTGAGATGCGCAAGAAGGTCCGCGTGATCGCTGCGGGCATCCAGGGCGGCATGAAGCTGACGCTCCTCTTTGACCCCGAGAAGCAGGTCCGCCGCAAGCCCGAGGAAATGGGCTTTGTCGAGCGCCAGCTCGAAGAGGTCAAGTCGATGATCGAGGAGAAGAAGGGGACCGTCCTGGTCTGCACGCCTCCTGACGGCGGCCGGACCACGCTCCTCTACACGATCCTCAAGATGCACGACGCCTACACCAACAACGTGCAGACGATCGAGATCGAGCCGCAGGATGATCTCGAAGGCATCAAGTGCCAGAAGTGGGATCCATTCGCCGAAGGGCCCGAGTTCTCGACGCTCGTCCGCTCGGTCCTTCGTCGCGATCCTGACGTCGTCGGCGTCGCCGAAGTTCCCGATCAGAACACCGCCAAGGAAATCTGCAGGGCAGACCAGGAACGCTCGCGTATCTACGCATCGTTCAAGGCAGACAACGCGCTTGCGGGTCTTCAGACGTGGTCGAAGCTCGTCGGCGACCTCCAGACCGCGATGCCTGCAGTCCACGGCGTGGTCGCAGGCAAGACCATGCGTCGCCTCTGCACGCAGTGCCGTCAGGCGTACGTCCCCGCGCCCGACATGCTCAAGAAGTTCGGCCTCCCCGGCGGCTCGGTGAAGCAGCTCTTCAAGAAGGGCGGCGTGGTGATGGTGAAGGACAAGGAGCAGATCTGCGGCATGTGCAACGGCGTGGGATACGTCGGCCAGATCGGCTTCTTTGAGATCTTCAAGATCGAGCCCGAGATGCGTGAGATGCTCAAGGCAGGCGACTGGAACGCCTTCCGTGCAGAGATCAAGAAGAAGCAACTCCCGACGCTCCAGTCCGCCGCACTCAAGCACGCCATCGACGGCGTCACGAGCGTGGAGGAAGTCGTTCGTGCCACCACCGAGGGCCAGCCCCCTGCAGGTGGTGCCCCCGCGGCCAAGCCTGCAGCCCCTGCAGCGACGGCCCCTGGAACGCCCCCCGCCAAGAAGGCCTGACGGAACCCTGATTCGATCGACCATGTCTGAATGATGCAGTGCACGGATTGGAACCAACCACCTGCCCTGCAAGTACCAAAGTAGTGTCCAATCCCGGGAGTGCAGCGATCAACGCGGCCTCCCGATGTGTGTGGAGTCCGACTCATGATCATGAACCTGATCGTCATCGCGGTGATCGGCATCCTCGGGTGGGTGTGGCTCACGCGTGGCTTCTTCTCCGCGTTCCTCAACCTCATCTGCTGCGTCCTTGCAGGTGGCATCGCCTTTGGCGTATGGGAGCCGGTCGCCTACTTCCTCCTGACAAAGGTGGATGGCAACGGTGCATGGGGTGGAACGGTGTGGGCGGTCTCGCTCGCCCTCCCCTTTGCGATCATCATGGGCATCCTCCGTGCAGCGGTCGACGCGGTCTGCCCGTCGAACATGAAGTTCTCGACCGCGGTCGATTCGGTGGGTGGCGGCTTGTGCGGCGCGCTTGCAGGCGTGATCACCAGCGGCATCATCCTCCTCAGCGCTGCCTTCCTCCGCGTTGAGACTTCCTTCGGCGGTTACGAGCCGATGTCGCAGCAGGCCAACGGCAGCCTCCGCAAGGATGCAGGGCTGTGGGTCCCGACCGATCGCCTCACTGCATCGTTCTACAAGACCGTCAGCAACGGTTCGCTCGCGACCTCGACGCCCCTTGCCAAGTACTACCCCGATCTTGAGTACGCCCCGCACGCGATGCGCATCAGCTTTGGTGATGGCAAGGCACGCAACACGATCGCCCTGAAGGACTTTGACGTCTGGCGCAGGTACACCGTTGGCGACAAGAACATGCCGCTCGCAGACGCGCTCAAGGACGACTGGAACCCAGCGGTCTCCCAGAACGTCACCGACGTCAACGAGAACTCCTACCCCGCTGGTACCACGCTTCAAGGCTTCATCCTGAACTTCCAGCCCAGTGCACGTGAGCGCTCGGGCTCGGTCGTTCTTGGCAACGGCCAGATGCGTCTGCTCCTTGAGAAGACCGAGGGCAAGAAGGAATACCAGACGGTGTACCCGGTCTCGGTCGTCTGCCAGGCCAAGCCCGACAAGCGTGCATTCGCCCGCTTCCGTTTCGATACCCCCAACACCTACGTCACTTCGATCGGCGGTTCGTCCGAGGCTCGCATGGCCTTTGAGTTCCCCGTTCCGCCCGGCTACCAGCCCATCGCGCTCTACGTGAAGAACACGCGTGTCGAGCTCCCCGAATCAAAGAAGCCCGAGGTGTACGCCACCGCGCAGGCACGCGATGCGGAGATCCGCAACGGCGCGATCTTCGATACCCCTGCCGAAGAAGACATCCTCGTGACCAACCGCGCGCGGCCCAACGTCCCTGCACGCAACCAGGAAGCACGCGACCTGTCGCTGATCATCGGTCCGCAGCTGAACTTCGTCATCCAGCGCGGCCAGGAGCGCGGGCTGACGACCGAGGATGAAGCGATTGTCGAGGGTAAGGAGGTCTACGAGATCGCGTCGTTCCAGAAGAACCGCGGCATCGACAAGAACCTCCAGATCAACAAGTTCCAGGAACGCCCCGACACGGTGATCGTCCAGATCGACGTTGAGGCAGGCAGGCCGCTGACATGGCTCGGCAAGATCGGCGTCGAGAACGCAACGCCCGCGCCGACGCTCATCGACACCGACGGCCAGGTCTATGAGCCGATCGGCTACACCTACGAAGAGCAGAACAGGCTCATCACGATCCGCTTCAACCGCGGCCAGCCGATCCGCACGATGGCCGATCTTCCCTCGATCAGCATGTCGCGCCAGGACCAGAAGCTCAAGCTCCTCTACGACGTGAGCAAGGGCGTGAAGATCGACAAGATGGTCGTCGGCTCGACGGAGATCCACCAGTTCAAGCCTGCACTTCCGACCGTGAACTGATCGCAGCGATTGGTGAGTCTTTGGTGAGTCTCAGAACACGCGTATGAACGACAGGCGGCCGAAAGGTCGCCTGTTTTATTTCCAGGTGTGGAGCGTGGCGGCGGTACCTGGAGATGACCTTTGAGAAAACAACAAGGCCGGCCCACCTGGGCCGGCCTTGTGATTCTCGAATCAACTCAAGTCATCAGATCTCAAGCAGGAGACGGGCAGGATCCTCGATCGCGTTCTTCACCTTGACGAGGAACTGGACCGCCTCCGCGCCATCGATGATGCGGTGGTCGTAGCTCAGGGCGAGATACATCATGGGGCGGATCGCGACCTGGCCGCTGCCCACGGGGTACTCGACTGCACGGTTCTTGATCGTGTGCATGCCCAGGATGCCCGACTGCGGGGGGTTCAGGATCGGCGTGCTCATCAGCGAGCCGAAGACGCCGCCGTTGGTGATCGTGAACGTGCCGCCCTGCATGTCTTCTAGGGCGAGCTTGCCGTCGCGTGCACGGGTGGCGAGGTCCTTGATGCCAAGCTCGATCTTGGCGAGCGAGAGCTTCTGGCAATCCCGCAGAACGGGAACCACGAGGCCCTTGGGCGTCGAGACCGCGACCGCGACGTCGCAATAGTCGTGCTTCTCGATCGCGGGCGAGCCATCCTCATCGACGATGAAGGAGTTGACGAGCGGGAACGCACGGAGGCCCTGTGTCACTGCACGGACGAAGAAGCCCATGAAGCCAAGGCCGATGCCGTGGCGCTTCTCGAACTCTTCCTTGTGCTGCTTGCGGAGGTCCATGACTGCAGTCATGTCGACCTCGTTGAAGGTCGTGAGCATCGCTGCAGTGTGTTGGGCCTGCACGAGGCGCGAGGCGATCCGCTGGCGGAGAGGCGTCATGCGCTCGCGCGTCACGCCGCGAGCAGAGGCAGCAGAGCCGCCGGAAGCTGCGGGTGCAGCGGTGGGGGCGGGCGAACCCGCAGAGCCCGGGCCGGCGCCCGAGCCGACCGAACCCAGGACATCCTTTTCACGGATGCGGCCACCCGCAAAGGTACCCTTGACCTTCTGGAGGTCGACGCCCAGGTCTTCTGCAGTCTTGCGTGCAAGGGGCGTTGCAGGTGAACCTGCAGACGAACCCGCGTGCGAGTTGCTGTGGTTGCTGGTGGCAGCTGCAGCGGGTGCTGCTGCAGTTGCTGCAGGGGCGGCTGCTGCGGGTGCCGAAGCAGCGGCTGGTGCTGCTGCGGGAGCAGCTGCATCGCCCGAGGCAACTCCCGATGCATCAACGGTGCCGACGATCGCGCCGACCGAGACGGTGTCGCCTTCCTTGGCCATGCGCTTCACGACGCCTGCAGCAGGGGCAGGGATCTCCATCGTGACCTTGTCGGTCTCGAGATCGAGGACCGTTTCATCCCGCTGGACGGTTTCGCCGTCCTTCTTGCGCCAGGTGGCGATGACGCCGGAGTTGATCGAGTCACCGATGGTCGGGATGACAATGTCGATGGGCATGGGCTTCCTCAAGACGAACGGAGCGTTTCAGGTCTTTGATCGGCCGGAGCGTAGCGTTTCGTGAGCCGCGTCGGCCGTCCGTCGCGGTTTCACCGTGTTGCACGTGAATCAGTGATGGTCCTTGGCGGTCTTGGGCTTCGCAGCGATCGCCTTGGTGAGGATCGCATCCTGCTGGCCGTAGTGGGCGTGCTTCGAACCCGTCGCGGGGCTCGCCGCAGCGTCGCGGCCGATGTACGCAAGGTCGAGCTTGAGACTCGATTCACGCACTGCAGCGGAGATGTACGACCAGCACCCTGCGTTCTTTGGCTCTTCCTGGACCCAGACCTTTGCTGCAGTCTTGGGGTACTGGGCGAGGATCTCGTCGAGCTTCTTGACGTGGAGCGGGTAGAGCTGCTCGACGCGGACGATCGCGATGTCGGGCGTGGAGGTCAGTGCACGACGCTCTGCAAGCTCGTGATAGATCTTGCCAGAGCAAAGGATGACCTTCTTGACGTTCTTGCGATCGGGGCCCTTCTTGCCGCCGTTCACGTAGGTCGGATCGTCGATGATCTCCTGGAACGAGCCGGAGGTCAGTTCATCGACCGTGCTCGTGAACTCGCGGAGCATCTTCTTGGGCGTCGCGACGATCAGGGGCTTGCGGAAGTTCCGCTTCACCTGCCGACGGAGCATGTGGAACGTCTGGGCGCCGGTCGAGGGGATCACGACCTCGATGTTGTCCTGTGCAGCGTTCTGGAGGAAACGCTCGACGCGGCACGAGGAGTGCTCAGGACCTGCACCTTCGTAGCCGTGGGGGAGGAGGAGCACAAGGCCCGACCAGCGATCCCACTTGGTTTCCGAGGAGATCAGGTACTGGTCGATCATGACCTGGGCACCGTTGACAAAGTCGCCGAACTGGCCTTCCCACATCACGAGCATGTTGGGATCTGCAAGCGAGTAGCCGTAGTCAAAGCCCATCACCGATGCTTCGCTCAGTGGGCTGTCGTACACGCAAAAGCGAGCCTGACGCGTCTTGCCGTCTGCAGCTTTCGTGCCGGGCTCCGATTCGCCGCTGCCGGGAAGGCCCAGCTCGCGCATGTTGTTGAGCGGGGTGTAGGGCTTGCCGGTATTGAAGTCGCGCAGCACTGCGTGGCGCTGCGTGAATGTGCCGCGTCGACAATCCTGGCCCGAAAGACGGACCGGTATGCCTTCAAGGAGGAGCGTGCCGATCGCGAGCTGCTCTGCATCCGCGTGCGAGATGTTGTTCGCAGCATCCTTGGGCTTGGCAAGGCCGCCGCGCTGCTCAAGGAGGTTCTTGAGCTTGGGGTTGACCGCAAACCCATCCGGAACGCGTGCCATCGCACCACACACTTCTTCCAGCACCTGCTTGGAGACTGCAGTCTTGGCGGGCGTGAACGAGTAATCACCCGTCATGCCCTTCCAGCGGTCACCTGCAGGGTCGATCGTCGGATCATGCGGCTTGGTCTTGGCCTTGGCCTGCGCAGATTCGAGCGCGGCCATCAGCTTCTCGGTCGTCGCATCGACCTCTGCCTGTGTCACGACGCCCTCGGCAACCAGGCGTTCCTTGTACTTGGCGAGCGTGCCGGGATGCTGGCGGATCAGACCCGCGAAGATCGGCTGCGTGAAGGTCGGTTCGTCCTGCTCGTTGTGGCCGTACTTGCGGAAGCACACGATGTCGATGAAGACATCCCTGCGGAATTCCTGCCGGTAGCGGATCGCGAGGAACGCAGCAGCGACGCACGCCTCGGGGTCGTCGCCATTCACGTGGAAGACCGGCGCGTCGACCATCTTGGCGACGTCGGTGCAGTAGCGGGTCGAGCGTGCATCTTCGGGGATCGTCGTGAAACCGATCTGGTTGTTGATCACCAGATGGATCGTTCCGCCGACGGTGTAGCCTTCGAGCTGCGAGTAGTTCAGGCTCTCGGTCACGACGCCCTGGCCGGGGAGTGCAGCATCGCCGTGAATGAGGAGCGGGACCACGCTCAGGCGCTGCGTGTCGCCGCGAAGGCGCTGCTTGGCCCGACAGCGGCCAAGGACCACCGCGTTCACCGATTCAAGGTGGCTGGGGTTGCTGGCCATCGCCAGGTGCATCGTGCCGCCTGAGAACTTGTACTCGCCCGAGTAGCCGCGGTGGTACTTCACGTCGCCGCCGCCATCTGCAAACCCTGCTTCCCAGTTGTCCTCAAACTCCGTGAAGATCTGCTCGTAGGTCTTGTTCATCACGTTGTTGAGGACGTTCAGGCGGCCGCGGTGGGCCATGCCAAGCACGCACTCGTGAACGCCGAGCGTCGAGGCAGCCTCGAGCATCATGTTGATCGTCGGGATCGTGCTCTCGCCGCCCTCAAGGCTGAAACGCTTCTCGCCCGGGTAACGCTTCTGGATGAATCGCTCAAAGCCCTCTGCACGGACGAGCTGCTCAAGCACCTTGAGGCGCTGGTCGCGCGTCAGAGGGACCTGGCCGTCGTTCTTCTCGAAGTTGTCGAGGAACCAGCGGCGCTCTTTCGCATCGGGGATGTACGAGAACTCAAGGCCGATGGTCCTGCAGTAGGTCTTCTCCAGCCGCTCGATGAGCTGGCGGAGCGTGACCGTTCCCTCGGTATTCATGATCGAGAGGCTCACCTCGCGATCAAGATCCGCCTCGCTCAGGCCGTTGTGCGCGAGCGTGAGCTGCTCGGGACGCTCCTTCTCGCGACCGAAGGGATCGGTCTTGGCTGCAGTGTGGCCGAGCCTGCGGTAGTTGGTGATCAGCGAGTCGACGTTGGCCTGGAACTCTGAAGCAGAGCCCGTCGCCTGACGAACCGGTGCGGCACCCGCGCCGGACATCGAGTTGCCCAGATCAAAGCCCTGGAAGAACGCACGGACATCGGCGGAGACCGACGACGGATCTGCACGGAACCGTGCATACTGCTCGTCGAGATACTCGGCGTTCCAACCGTTGACGGCGGGCGTGTTGGGCGAGACGGATGCGCGCGGCGCGGTGGTCATGGGAAAACGTGCCTCGTTCCGCGGCACGAACAGTTCCCGAATATGGAAGGTGGGAAATGGCTTCCGTGCCGCGGGGTGAATGATAGCCTATGGGGGTGTCAGGACGGTAAAACGGCCCCGTTCTGACTGCAAGCTGTCAGGGTGCGTCCGGCGGAGCAATCTGAGTAGCCGCCAGCACCGTCACCGCGGCCCGATGATCCCGATCATCCGTCCCGTTACGCCCTTATCCCGCCGGTGCGAGAAGAACTTGGCAGGGTTTGATGCAGTGCACATCGCGATCGTGTCGACGCGCGTGATCCCTAGTGTCCGAAGCTGCTTTCGAAGCCCTGCCTGCATGTTCAGGTAGGCTTTGCCTCGCGCACGTGCATCCGCATCGTCGTGCTCCACCGTGTGCGGGCATGCACTGCTCGCAGGGCCGAATGCACGTTCAAATTCCTGGACTACTTCAGGCCCGACTTCGAACTTTGTCGGCCCGATGCAGGGTCCGATCGCGACGATGCAGTCCGCGATGTCGAAATCAAGGCCGATCGCACGCCCGTGCGAATGCACTGCACACACTGCATTGGGCAGCACGCCCGACACCACGCCCCGCCACCCTGCATGGACTGCAGCGACGACCTTGCCATCGGGCGATGACACCAGGATCGGCGTGCAGTCGGCTACTCGCACCGCGATCAGGTGATCGCGCTGGCCGGTCACCAGCGCATCTGCCTTGAAGTCGTACTCGGTATCGGGTGCTTCACCTGCACGCGGCCCGCGCTTCTCGCGGAGCGGCGCACCATCGCAAAACGTGTGGACATCGGCCCCGTGGATCTGAAAGACCTGGACGATTGTTCGATCCCCTGCACCAAGTGTTCTCGCAACGCTCTGGAAATTGGCCTCGATGTTCGCGACCGGATCACGCCCGATTGCCTCCGGGAGATCCATCGGATTGCCGAAGTTCAGTGAATCAAACGGAGCAATCGACACCCCGCCCACGCGCGTGCTGAACCCGTGCGGAACGGAAATCTCGGTAAGCAGTGGGGAGGTGAGGAGCATGGCAGGGGGGCGGGCAGCGGACAGCAGACTGCAGACAGCAGACAGCACGACACGAGGAACCAAGCGTACACGCGACGCTGTGAGCTCGGCGACATCCACACATTCGCACGGCAGAAAAGTGCCCAATCGAAAACCGGTCGCACACTGGCTTGTAGCCCTTGTGCGACCGGTTGAACTCGTGCAGTCTGCAGCCCGCTGTCCGCAGTCTGCTTTACTGTGCCAGCGCGATCTGCGTGATGTTCTCGTACTTCCACGGGTCGCCCGTCGTGCTGTTCCACGCATAGCGGACGAGGTCGCCGTCTCCCTCGCGGCCCCACACGAACTGCTCGGTGCCGTACCCCGTTGAATCGTGGCCTGCCTCGATCAGCGTTGCAGGTGCACGTCCCTGGGGATCCATCGCAGTCAGGTTGGTTTCCTGCCAGCCGTTCTGTCCGACCGCCCACCAGTACATCACGACCTCGCCTTCAGCGGTGTACCCGCCGACCGCGATCGCGCCGTAGTCGTAGTTCGAGATGTTCACGAGTTGCTGCGTGCCTGTCGTGCGCATCGGGGTCAGATCAAACTCGCTCGTGAGATCGGATGCGACCCACGCACCATTGGCAGGGGTCCACCACAGCACGTCGATATGACCTGTCTCATCCAGCCCGAAGACGTTCAGTGCGTGCCACGTCGTGAAGTTTGCAGTCAGCGTGCCGGTCATGGCAGAGCCGCCTGCAGCTTCGGTCAGGTCGTTCACGTACCAGCCAAAGCCCGGGCTGGTCCACAGCGCTTCAACATGGCCCTCTGCATTGAGACCGATGATGTTGATCGAGCCCCAAGGCGATGAGAAGCCGGTGATCGAGCCGCCTGAGAAGTCCGGCGCGGCGCTGCCGGTGCCTGTCAGTGCGGCGGAAAGGTCGAGGCGTTCGAACGTCAGATGCCTTGAGACGTTGTACCCTGCATACGGCCTGAACGCGACGTGCGTGCCGTTCTCGTCAACGCCGTACAGGACCGGGACCAGGTGCTGCGGCACCGTCATCTGCGAGGTCTCATTCAGCCCGTCAAACCGCCAGAAATCAAAGGCAGTCGTCCCGCTTTCAAGCGGCGCGACGGAGAGCTCCTGGGTGATGTCGCGGTAGGTCCAGTCGCCCGAGTAGGTGCGTTCATACGACACGACATGACCGCGCGTGTCGATGCCCGTGATGAGGTCCTGTCCATGCGACGGACGCGCGAGCGACTTGGACGCGGTGATATACGGGTGCTCGGTGTGGAGGACCTTGGTCAACGCAAAGCCGCCCGCGCGATCCTGAAGGTCGTAGCGAGTCCAGGTGTATGTCGCATTCGTTCCGTCGTTGCCCTGCAGGAACGTCACAACCTCCACCGAGCCATCGTTCTGGAGCGAGACTTCCTTGATCGACGCGTACCGGTCTTCGTACGTTCCGACAAACTGCGAGAGGCCGCCGGTCAGGGCAGTGGTCGTGCTCTGCCCTGCGTTCGTGCTCGTCAGCGAAACTGCAGAGAACGAACGAGTCGGGCTGACGCGGAACTTCGCGGAGAACGTTCCCTCTGAATCGGTGAGCACAACGTCGCCGTTGGCCGTGTCTGCAGCCCACGTGCCGTGACGGAACGCATCCGGTGTCTGGCTCGAATAGTTCGCGGGATCAAAGAGCTCGTAGTCACCGCCGTGATACAGAACCAGGACAAACTCGGCCGAGGTCGGGCCGGGGAAGATGTCACCGTTCTTGAAGAACGCCAGGCTCTGCGCGTTGTTCGCGAAGACCGAGCCACGGTACACGCCGTCGAGCCCCATGTTGTTCGGGAAATACAGCGTATTTTCGAGACTGCCGATCCCCACGCCGATCGCGCCGTCGGTCGCGTTGGGATCGACGTACATGAAGTTGCCCGTGCGCGGATCGCCCTGGCTCAAGTCCAGGTAGCTCATCGGCGCCGTGTGCTGGTTTGAGTTGTCCGTGAAGTACAGGATCTCGCCAGAATTGAGCGTGATCACGCCGTCTGCGGTGATCGAGGTGACCGTCCGAGTCTCTTCCGCACCGCCGTTGTAGCTGATGAACGCGCCGATCGGGTCGTAGGCAGGGCTCGGCGGACGTGTCCCCGGCGGGAACGTGAAGCGGAGCGATGCGTTGATTGTCGTCAGTCCCTCTGCACTCAGCCGGGTGATCGTGAAGTTGTAGTATTGGCCCGACCAGATCATGTCGTGCGACCGCTGCTCGACAAAGAACCTCGCGTCCTTGCCGTTGCTGCCTGCAGCACCAAAGAAGCCCTGCGTGTATCCGGCGCCCATGCGGAAGTCAGCGCCGTACACCGAATCGACCGTCTGATCGCCCGAATAGACGAGCGTCATCCCGCCGTTGTTGAACGACATGCTCTCGATGTCGGTCGCGCTGGACTGCAGAGTGCCGCCCCATGTCAGCGAGTTGCTCGTCCCCGTTATGCCCCCTGCGTCGTTGCGGGTGCCCTCGCCCCACACGATCATCACCGGCGCATCACCCTCGGGGTACTGCAGGCCGACGTACGCAAAGTCGGTCGAGAAGACCCGACGCGATTCGAGTGCTTCAAACATCTCGGGCTTGTGCACGCGCTTCGTGCCCGTTGCACGACCACTGTCTCCCCAGAGACGGTTGCAAAACGACCGTAGACGACGCTTCATGGGCGCTCCCCTTCTTGGATGTCCTCAATCTCTCGCCGATCTTCGCCCGCCTCATCCCGGTTCAGATGTGCAATTGGCACACGCACCATGCACTTCGCGTGCCTTTGCGGCGTTCGCGAAGCTGTCTATTGGCGGCATATCGGCCGACGGGGTCGCACCCTTGGTGCAGAACCGCTCCGTCTGACTGACCACGCTACCTGTTGGCTGTTCAACCGTCAAGACCCCAAGGACCTGTCGCGGGTCTGAACTCACCTCGTGAAGCAGATTTCACAATCTCCCTGCCAAGGTCAGGGGGCTGATCGCGAGAACCTCCTTCAAACGCGGACAACACTCGTTTCCCATTGATGTACGCGATCGAGGTCTAGAATTGCCCCCTTTGCACGGCTCGGAACCTTGCCGACACTGGCTTGGCGACACTTTGCGACACCATCAAGCGATGGTGGTCGGAGTGTGTAAGGTCCGATTTGAGTCGCGTCTGGTCGATCAGGAGCGTTGAAGCGATGGAAGCTGGCATTGTCGGTCTGCCCAACGTCGGAAAGAGCACGCTCTTTAACGCACTCACCAAAGCTGGCGCACTGGCCGCCAACTACCCGTTCGCGACGATCGAGCCCAACGTCGGCGTCGTCCCGATCCCCGATGAGCGGCTCGAAACGATCCGCAGGCACATCGAGAGCCAGAAGGTCATTCCCGCGATGCTCCGGCTGGTCGATATCGCAGGCATCGTGAAGGGTGCGAGCGAGGGCGAAGGCCTGGGCAACAAGTTCCTCTCGCACATCCGCGAGGTTGATGCGATTCTCCAGGTTGTCCGCTGCTTCACCAAGGCGCCGGGCGGCGAAGAGATCACGCACGTCGAGGGAACGGTCGATCCGATCCGCGACATCGAGATCATCGCGACCGAACTCGTGCTTGCCGACCTTGAAACGGTCGATGGTGCACTCGGCAAGGCAGAGCGTGCAGCCAAGAGCGGCGACAAGGAATCTATCGCACGCTACGCAGTGCTCAAGGCACTTTCGCCCGTGCTGAACGCAGGCAAGCCTGCGTACACCGTTACGTTCGATGATCCCGAGCAGATCAAGGCGATGAAGGGCTTGACGCTGATCACTGCAAAGAAGGTCCTCTACGTCATGAACGTCGACGAGGACGACGTGAACGGCAACGGCCCGCTCTGCCAGAAGGTCCGCGAGCACGCCGCCAAGGAAGGTTCCGAGGTCGTCGCGGTGTGCGCCAAGATCGAGAGCGAACTTGCAGAGCTTTCTGATGCAGACAAGCTTGAGATGCTCCAGTCGATGGGCATGGAAGAACCTGCACTGAACCGCCTCGCACGCCAGGCCTACAAGCTCCTGGGTCTCCAGAGCTATTTCACTGCAGGTCCCAAGGAAATCCGTGCATGGACCGTCCCGATCGGCGCCACCGCGCCGCAGGCCGCGGGCGTCATCCACACCGACTTCGAGAAGGGCTTCATCCGCGCCGAGATCTACTCGGTCGCGGATCTTGAGAAGTTCAAGAACGAGAAGGCGATCAAGGAAGCAGGGAAGATGCGGGTGGAAGGCAAGGACTACGTCATGCACGATGCGGACGTGTGCCACTTCCTGTTTAACGTCTGATCGCGGGCATCTGCTCCGCGTCAAATTGCCGATTACGATCTGCAACACACGCTCATGGAGCAACTGCTTCATGAGCGTTTTTCATAGATGCCATCGTCATCCGTGACTACTTGAAGAACCTCGCGACATCGAAATCCGTGATAGTGTTCGCCAGTTCGATCGGGCTCACGCCGTGATGATTCTCGCAATCGCGATCCGCGCCTGCTTCAAGCAGTAACTCAATAACGTCACCTTTACCCTGCGAATAAAACACAGCGTCCATCAGGGGCGTGTTGCCGTTCGTGTCTTGCGGATCGATCGCTGCGCCAAGCTCAATGAGTCGCTTTGCCAAGCTTGCCTTGCAGTGGATCGCTGCTGCGTGCAACGCAGTTCTTCCATCATTATCCGCATGATTGACATCCGCACGGTTTGCGATGAGTACGTCAAAGACGTCGTTCAACTTATCCACCACTGCATAAAAGAGCGGCGACCGGCCCATGCGATCCACCGCGTTGACGTCATGACCCTGCGCGAGCAAAGTCTGCAGTTCGCTCGCACTTTGGCGCATTACCGCGACGTGCACTGCAGGCGTGGGGATTCCCACCTTCGACCTCGACGCAGATTCCTTCTCGGGCTTCTTCATGCGACCTGGTCTTGTGCTGCATGCATGTCCAGCAATCTTCAGTAACGATTCACCCCACGCGTTCTGCCTTCTGCTCCCTGCTCATGAGCTGACCGATCGCCTCGATCGGATCAAGATCCTCAAAGAGCACTGCATGCACCGCCTGCACGATCGGCATCTCCACGCGGAACTTCTTCGCAAGATCCACCACCGACTTGGCCGTCGCGACGCCCTCGACCACGTACTGGCTGCCTGAAATAAAGGCCTCCAGTTCGCCGCCCCTGCCAAGGTGCTCGCCGCACGAGCGGTTGCGACCCTCGGGGCTGAAGCACGTCGTGGCAAGGTCGCCAAGCCCCGCGACACCAAAGAAAGTCTCGGGGCTCGCGCCCATCGCGTGGCCCAGTCGCGCGATCTCCGCAAGGCCGCGTGCAAGCAGAGCAGACTTGGCGTTGTTTCCTGCCTGCAGCCCATCGACGATGCCTGCCGCGATCGCGATGACGTTCTTCACCGCACCTGCAAGCTCAACCCCAAGTACGTCCGGGTTCGTGTACACCCGCAGCCAGCTCGTCGCAAAGAGCGACTGGATCTGGCGTGCAAATTCCGCATCGTCCGCTGCAGCGATCATCGCTGCAGGGAGGCACCGCGCAAGCTCGGTCGCGATCGTTGGTCCAGAGAGACACCCGACCCGCCGCCCGCGCCGATCAGGATCATCCCTTCCGATTTTCCGCAGCGCATCCTGGATGATCTGCGTCGGACGCATCAGCGTCTCGTTCTCGATGCCCTTGGCGACCGAGATGATCGATGCATGGTCGCTGACGTGCTTGCCGACCCGCTCCCACACCCCGCGCGTGTACTGGACCGGGATCGCAGAGACAATGATGTCCGCCTCGCGGATCACTGCGTCATCGCGGTATGTCACTTGGACGGATGCAGGGAGCGTGAACCCTTCGAGCCTCGGCGAAGTCCGAGTCTGGGCAAGGCGACCTGCCTCTTCCTCTGCATGCCCCCACAAGATGACCTTCCCTGCCCTGCTGGCTTTGGCCGTAGACCCCTGCCCTCCAGGGGCAGTGGTCAGGATCCCCGCGCAGACCAGACCCATCTGCCCAATCCCCAGGATGGCGATGTTCGGTACGCGGAAGGGTGTAAGGCTGGATGAGGTCGAATCGGACATGGGTTGTGCACGCTCCGGCAGCGATCACGACCGCATGCCGGTATAAATGGAGATGGCAGGCACCCGAACTTGAGCCGGGAGGATGCCGTATGCTAGTGCGTGGCGTCTCTGGACGCCTGTTATTGTTTTGTTGGTGGCACCCCTCGGTGCGTTTCAACGTGCAGGATTTCGAGCAGGGTTGGTCGACGGTGCCTTCACCGGCATCCAAGACGTGTGGCGTTCCAGTCGCACGCGATCCTTCCCTCTCTTCGGAGCTGATTCTTCCATGGCGAGCCATTCCCACTCTCACGATCACTCCCACGACCACGATCATGCGCATGATCACGCACATGCTGGCCACGAGCATGCCAAGCACAGCCATGCGTTCAACGCCGACCACGCCAAGGCTGGCATGGCCTGCTGTTCGCACCACGATGTCGAGATCGACCGGTACATCCTCCTGTGCCTGATCGGGTGCGTGCTCCTGCTCTCGACCTGGGTCGCCCAGCTCCTGAACTTCACCGACCCGCTCGTCGCCCAGATCCCTGCAGCCATCGGCGCGGTGATCATGTCGATCCCGCTCTTCATCGCCGCGATCACCGAGATCAAGATCGGCAGGCTTTCGAGCTCCACGCTCGCCGCGCTGGCCATCCTCGCCGCACTCGCGACGGGTCAGTTCCTCCCTGCAGGGTGGCTGGCGTTCATCCTCGTCATCTTCGGCCAGCTTGTCCGCAGGTCTGCGACCGGCGCCCAGCGTGCAATCCAGGAACTCGTCCAGCTCACACCAGACGTCGCGCGCCTTGTTGAAAACGGCGTTGAACGCGAGGTCAGCCTCGCGGAGGTCAAGGTCGGTTCGCTCGTCCGCGTCCGCGCGGGTGAGAACCTCCCCGTCGACGGCAAGGTCGTCTCGGGCAGGACGACGGTGAACCAGGCCTCGCTCACCGGTGAAGCAGCACCGGTCGAAGTTTCGATCGGAGACCCCGTCTACGCAGGTACGAGCAACCTCACCGGCGGTATCGACATCGCAGTGACGCAGGTCGGCGGCGATACGACCATCGGCAAGGTCACGCAGCTCATCGCCCAGGCAGAGCAGAGCAGGACCCCGCGCCAGATGCTCATCGAGCAGGTCTCGCGCTTCTTTGTCCCGGTCGTCCTGAGCGTGACGGGCGTCGTCTGGTTCCTCATGAGCCAGTCGACCGATGCAGCGGTCCGCGACAGTGCAGCGACCACTGCAGTGACCGTCCTGGTCGTTGCATGCCCCTCTGCACTCTTGCTCGCAAGCCCCAGCGCGATGCTCGCTGCCTTCGCAGCTGCTGCACGCCTTGGCATCCTCATCAAGCAGCCCAGCACGCTCGAAGCATCGGCCAACATCAACTCGGTCGTGTTCGACAAGACCGGCACGATCACCACCGGCCGCTTCCAGGTCACCAAGCTCACCCCTGCCACGGGTGTTGATGGTGCGGAGCTTCTCTCTGCTGCAGCCAACGCAGAGCAGCACTCGAACCACCCGCTCGCACAGTCGATCCTCACGACCGCCCGTGCTGCACGCATCGAGCCCGACGGCTCGCAGGACTACGAAGAAATCCACGGTCGCGGTGTCCGTGCACGGACCTCGATGGGCGAGCTCTGCGTCGGTCGCGCAAGCTGGCTCGTCGAGCTCAACGGCTCGGTGAAGGAAGAAGTCGACAAGGTCGAAGAGCAGATCGAGGGGCGTTCGAGCGTCCACGTCATGCGTGACGGTCGCTACCTCGGTGCAGTGGGCCTTGAAGACACGGTCCGCAGCAACACCCGCAACGTCGTGAGCAGGCTCCGCGAGCTTGGCGTCAAGCAGGTCTCGATCTTCACCGGCGACCGCATGGCGGTTGCCCGTCGCGTGGGCGTCGCGGTCGGCGTCGACTCGATCGAGGCAGAGTGCCATCCTGAAGAGAAGCACGAACTGATCCAGACGATGGCGCGGACCGGCTACCGGACGCTGATGGTCGGCGACGGCATCAACGACGGTCCCTCGCTCGCTGCTGCAGACGTCGGCGTCGCGATGGGTCTTTCAGGTTCAGACATCGCTGCAAATTCTGCAGGCGTCGCGCTGATGAACGACGACCTCTCGCGCGTGCCGTTCCTCATCGAGCTTGCACGCAGGACTCGCGCGATCATCAGCCAGAACATCGCTGCATCGATCGTGATCGCGCTGGTCGGCCTCGTGCTTGCTGCAACGGGTACGCTCGCCCGTGCAGGCGACTTTGCAGTCGTCATCGCTGCGTTCTACCACTTCGTCGGCGACGCGTTCGTCGTCGGCAACAGCTTCCGCCTCTTCCGCTTCGGCGAGAGCTTCGTGACTGCAGAGGCAGACCAGCAGGCCGCCCAGAAGCGCCGTGCAGCGAGCCTCCGCGGCCTCGCAGCACAGACTGCGTAAGCAGGTTTTTGCCAGTTCAAGTTCGCTCAACCCCGGCCCTCAAGCCGGGGTTTTTCGTTGTACGCTGGCTATTCAGACAATTTGGCCGCGGAGTACGCGGACGACGCGGATAAATGCATAGAGGGTTTGTATTCTCGCGCGGTTAGTTGTGTTCAGAGATCAGGAACGGGGGGCACATGAGCATGCTGTTGCATGGTGATCTGACCGAGCGAATTCTCGGCATCTTCTTTGCGGTCTACAAAGAGCTTGGCACGGGCTTTCTTGAGTCGGTGTACGAGCAGGCGATGGATATAGCACTCGTGGAAGCAGGTCTTGAGATCGTTCGCCAGCCGGTTTACAACGCGCATTTTCGCGGAAGGGTCATCGGTGAATTTCGAGCAGACATGGTTGTCGAGTCAAAGGTGATACTCGAACTCAAGGCAGCGAGGAGCATTTGCGCGGAACACGAAGCGCAGATCATGAACTATCTGCGAGCAACGAATCTTGAAGTCGGTCTCTTATTGAATTTCGGTCCCAAGCCCGACTTCCGTCGCTTCGTGTATGCAAACGAGCGCAAGCAGATACGAAGCTCTATCTGAACCCCATTCATTTGCCTTTATCCGCGTCGTCCGCGTACTCCGCGGCCAGATACCTGCCTTGCCTTTACAGCAGCGTGCCTGACAGCACCAGGATCGCCATGCCGAGGTAGATCAGCGTTCCCGAGGCGTCCATCAGCGTGGCCACCATGGGGCTTGATGCAGTGGCGGGGTCGACTTTCATTTTCTTGAGGACCAGCGGCAGCAGCGAGCCTGCGACGGTTCCCCAGATCACCAAGGCGAAGACCGCGCCCGCGACGGTGACGCACACCTCGTTGGGGAAGGCCGATTCAGGATGGTGCAGGATCCGCGTGAAGAACTGGACGCACATGACCGCCATCAAGGCGAGTGTTCCCGCGAGCATCAGGGCGGTCACGAGTTCGCGCGTCACGATCTTCAGCCAGTCCTTGCTGGTAACTTCGCCAAGGGCCAGTGCACGGGTGACGAGCGTCGCGGCCTGCGAGCCTGAATTGCCGCCGCAGGAAATCACCAGCGGCATGAACGCGGTGAGAATCGCCGCCTTGGCGATCTGGTCCTGGAAGCTGCCAAGGACGAAGATCGTGATCGACTGACCCACGAAGAGTGCAGAGAGCCAGAACCCGCGCTTGCGGTACATCTCGACATGCCCGGTCTGGATGTACGGTGCTTCGAGAGCCTCCATACCACCCATCTTCTGCATGTCTTCGGTGGCTTCGAGCTGTGCAACGTCGGCGACGTCGTCGTGCGTCACGATGCCAAGGAGCACGCCGCGCGAATCGACCACCGGCAGTGCTGTCCGGTCGTAGCGTGCCATCGCACCGACCGCTTCCGAGCGATCCTCATCTGCCTTGAGCGTCACGAACTGGCGGTTCATGATGCTCTCGACCGTCTGCGACGGATCCGCAAGCAGAATCGCGCGGAGACGAAGATCGTCGATCAGCACGCCCGTCGGGTCGACCACGTACACGACGTTGATCGTCTCTGCGTCCTGCCCGTACTTGCGGATGTGATCAAGCGCCTGCTGCACCGTCCACTCCGGCCGGATCCGGATGTAGTCGGGCGTCATCAGGCGACCGACCGAACGCTGCGGATACCCGAGAATCGCCTGCGTGATCTTCCGTGACTCAGGCGACAGCGAGGCGACCAGCCGCTGGGCGACCTCGTGCGGAAGCTCATCGAGGATGCGGGCACGGTCGTCTGCAGACATGCCTTCGACGACTCGGACCGCCTGCTCCTGCCCCAGCGTCGTGATCAGCTGTTCCTGGAACTCCTGCGAGAGGTATCCAAACACCTCGCCTGCGTCGTCACGCGGGAGGAACCGAAACGCCAGTGCGGCGTCATCGGGGCCGAGCTCGGTCAGGATGTCCGCGATGTCTGCAGGGTGGACACCCTCGAGCGCGTGCCGAAGCTCACTGAACGCACCCTCGCGCACGAGCTCCCTGATCTCGGGTTCGAGGAGGTGTGCACAGGGGCTGATGTGGCCGGTGGGGGACATCCGTGGGTATGAAAGCACCCGAGCGAGGCCGCAGCAAGGTGCAGGTCGCGAACGTTCACCCGAATTTGAGAACTCTCATCTTGCGCTGATCGTGTGGGCACCGATGGTCTGGCGCTGATGAAGGGCTGATGCCCGGTCGTCACGCCTTGCGAAGGAGGCCGCGGTACTCGCCGTATGCAGCGGGGTGGCTCTTGTGGTCGTTCACGCGTTCGCGCACGGGCGTGAACCCTTCGCGAGAAAGCAGCCCCTTGATCGATGCTTCAGAGAACGGGCTCGGGTGGAGATGGTCCTTGTAATCCATCAGGTCGACCAGGAGCCACAGGAGCCCGCCGGGCTTGAGGAGCCGGTGACACTCTCGAACCACCTGCACGGGGTCCTCGACATGGTCCAGCGAGTTTTCGAGAACGACCAGGTCGAGCCTTGCAGAGGCAAGCGGGATCGACTCACCTGCAGCAGCCATGAAGACGACCTTGTCCGCGTGGACGCTCGTCGGAACAAGGTTCTCCTGCACATACCCATCCGCCAGCGGATCCAGTGCAGTGGCGTGGGACCACTCTGCCAGCGCGATCGAGGGGTACGGTCCTGAACCGATCTCGAGCGACGATCTGGTCTTTGCCCACTCGGTGATCGCGACCAGCCCTGGGTTGCCAGGAACGTGTGAATCGTTCCCCTGGCCGGGTGCAATCCCCAGGAACTCGGCCAGCTCGGTCATCCGAACCCTCTGCCACGCGCCGTAGATCTCCTCAAACGGCATGTTCCAGGTCTTCACTGCGTCACGCCGCACGACTGCTTCCCAGTACCCAAGCTCGTCGCGATACTTGGTCGTCATCTCGGGGACTTCGTTGCCTGCAAAGTCGACCGCCTTGCCGTCCATGCCGCCGCGCCAGGCAGCTGCAGTCACCAGCCGACGCTCGATCCGGGCCAGCCGCTGGGCGGTGAGTTCTGCAGCAGCAGCGAGCTGGGCGGTCTGCCTGCCCAGGTCCGCGAGGGACTGGCTTGAGCGCTCAGCGTTCCGCGAGCCTTGTACATACAGCCGGTCGACCTGTTCGAGCGTGTCCCGGAAGGCGGGGCGGAACGTTCGGTAGACGAGCTGCTTGAGAAGGTTCTTCATGGGGCGATCGCGAAAGGCAATGAACGAAAAAGTGGGGGCGGGAATTCAGGCAAGGGCCGTGCGAGCGGTTCGCCACGGTGCACGGCGGGCCGCTGCTCTTGAGGTTGGTCCATGCGAGCCGCCTCGGCTCCTCGTGGCAACCTGCCCGGTGCAGATTTCACGGTAGGTTTACACAACCGCCGTCTTGGGCCCTGGTGAGCGCTTTCAACGCGGTTTCAAGCCTCCCGTGACGGACATTCTCCCCTCCCTGCGGGTTCTTCGCCGATCTTCCGGCAACGTTCATCAAGAAATTCACAAGAACGTGCTGGGATAAAGCCCCGATTTGTTCGATGTCAGGAATAGCATGACAATTGCAAACCACAAGTCCGCGTTGTTCGGTCCCGGGCAGACGGGACTCTTGGGCGGTTGGCTTGATCGATGGCTGTCTGCAGGCCGCATGGATGCAAGAGG
>JAESFU010000142.1_pt1 | contig 101093 bp, 102 predicted proteins | sample 9269461 | NCBI WGS metagenome assembly JAESFU01 (sample SAMN14502556, study PRJNA617107) | algae metagenome | isolation source: Stenomitos rutilans HA7619-LM2 and co-occurring heterotrophs from cave walls | place: USA: Waikapalae cave, Hawaii | collected 2009-07-28
CAGGAGGCTCAGATGGGCGTTATCATCCTGTCGTGCCTGCTATCCGGCGGCATCGGACTGATCGCTGGCGGCTACTATTCGATGCTCGGGTGGGTCATTGCGGCCAACCTGCTGATCCTCGCAACGGTGATTGCCGCGTTTGCGACGAGCGTTGGCCTGCTGCACGGACTGGGTTGGGCGGTCCTCGTCATACTCGCCTTCAATGGAGGGCTCGCTCTCGGGCTCTATCTCCGTACTGTCGCCCGGACGCGCATTGCTGCCGCCGGCCTCAGCAAGACCAAGACGCTGCTCGACCGCTGAGCGGGCACGTAGCCATCGGCTAAACAGCTGCTTACCACGCCACGCAATCGCCCTACCGTGTCGCCACGGTCGATGTTATTTGCGATTCTGACAGAGCGTGTAGCTATTTAGGCAAGCTGCGCGACCCCCATGCCGAGGCCCGACCCGATGACTGAAGCCGATCGTATTGTCCCGGTAATCCTGGCCGGCGGGCAGGGCACAAGGCTCTGGCCCATGTCCCGCGCGGCAAGGCCCAAGCAGTTCCTGCCGCTCACCGGTCCGACATCGCTCTATCAGCAGACGCTGCAGCGCGTCGCAGATCCGGGCCGCTACGCTCCCGCCGTCATCGTCACCAATGCCGAGTATCGCTTCCTCGTCGCCGAACAGGCGCAGGAGCTGGGCATTGCGACCTCGGCCGTGCTGCTTGAGCCGGTCGCCCGCAATACCGCGGCGGCGATTGCTGCGGCCGCCATGCATGTCCGCCAAGCCTTTGGCGATGGCGCGGTGATGCATGTGCTTGCCTCCGACCATGCGGTCACCGCCGACGACAATTACCGGTGGAGCGTCGATGCTGCCGCCGCGGCAGCCCGCTCCGGCCGGCTGGTGACGTTCGGTATCACGCCCACGGCTCCCGAAACCGGCTATGGCTACGTGCAGGCCGGCGACGAGCTCGGTGGTGGCGTGCTGTCCGTGGCCCGCTTCGTCGAAAAGCCCGACCGCGAGAACGCCGAAAAGATGATCGCGGCCGGTAGCTTCTACTGGAACTCCGGCACCTTCATGCTGGGCGTCGGCGGGTTCCTCGGCGAGGTCGAACGCCTCGCGCCCGACACCTTTGCGGCAGCGCGGGCGGCCGTGACCAATGCCAAGACCGACCTCGACTTCATCCGCCTCGACCAGGCTGGCTTTGCCGCTGCCCCCAACATCTCGGTCGACTATGCGATCTTCGAGCGCTCGCAACGCGTGGCGCTTGTGCCGGTGACCTATTCCTGGTCGGACCTGGGCGCCTGGGACGCCGTCTGGAAAGTGTCGGGCAAGGATGCCAACGGTAACGTGGTCGTCAATGGCAACGCCACGCTGTCCAACACCCGCAACACCCTCGTGGTGTCCGAGAAGGCGCATATCGCGGTCGAGGGGCTCGAGGATGTGGCCATCATCGCGTCGGAAGACGCGATCTATGTTGGGAAGCTCTCCGAGGCCCAGCGCGTCGGCCCGATGGTCAAGGCGCTGCGCGCCGATCCAAAGACCGTTGGCCTCACCGAAATTCATCGCACCGCCTACCGGCCGTGGGGTGGCTATTCCTCCGTGCTGAATGGCGACCGCTTCCAGGTGAAGCGCCTGTTCGTCAAGCCGGGCAAGAAGCTCAGCCTGCAAAAGCACCACCACCGCGCCGAGCACTGGGTCGTGGTGACGGGCACGGCCGAAGTGACGGTGGACGGCACCGTGACCATGCTCAGCGAGAACCAGTCGATCTACCTGCCGCTCGGGTCGGTTCACCGGCTCGCCAACCCCGGCAAGATCCTGCTCGAACTGATTGAAGTGCAGACCGGATCGTATCTCGGCGAAGACGACATCATCCGCATCGAGGACGAGTTCGGCCGGGCCTAGCGGCACCGCTCCGCGGCCACTTATCCCCGTCCCATCACGGCGGGCTTAGCCTCTGGCTCCATTTTCGAGGGAGCCGAGCATGGCTGAGAAGTACGAGGGCAGGTCGGGCGACATCGCGGCATCGGCGCGCCGCGGGTTTGCGATCACCGCCAATGACAGCAACGACCTGACGGCCGAGACGCGCGCCATTTATGTGGGCGGCGCAGGAGCGCTGCGGGTGGTCCTGGTCTCCGGCGACGAAGTCAGCTTTGCCGGCCTGCCCTCCGGCACGCTGTTGCCGATCCGCGCCATTCGGGTGAAGGCGACCGGCACGAGCGCCACCCAGTTGCTGGGGCTCTACTGATGCCGCTCGCCTCCGGTATCGGCCTTTCGCTCGCCCACACACAGCCGCCGATGGGCGAGCCGGCAGGCGAGATAGACCTCAGCCTGACGCTGACCCAGATCGCCGACGGGCGCGTCTTCCAGCGCAACAAGACCGACCGCCTCGATGGCGAGGTGACGGTCATGGGTACGATCGTGGGGGAGGCGACGACGATCGAGGTCCGCGCCCTGAGCGCGGTCGACGACGAGGTGGTCGTCGACTGGCAAACTCTCGACGATGATCCGGGTCTCTCGAGCTTCGGCGGCACGATGACGGTGCCGGTGGGCGGCCCCTATTACGTCGAGGTGCGCGATGCGGTGGCGACCGACGTCCTCGATTTCGGTACCACCGAGTTCTATGTGGGCGCCTGGATCGTTGCCTACGGCCAGTCGAACATGGCGGGACTCTTCGGCATTTCGGGCACCCCGGCGGAGGCACTTCCCGGCACCGGCTATTTCGACCGGGATACGCTCGCGTTCACCGACCCGCCCGCGAACCCGGCGGTGCGCGGCATGCTCAACACTATGCTCACCCTGACCGGTGTGCCGGTCGCGGCCGTGCACAATGCCATTCCCGCGGTCGTGAGCGCTGCATTGGCTCCCGGCAATTCGCCGGATCTGGAGTACGACCATTTCGGGCGCCTGCTCGAACTGATCGATGCCGTCGGCGGCGACGCCGAGGTGATCATCGTGCGACAGGGCGAGGGCGATGCTCACGGGTTGCAGCCGGCGGCGGCCAACTACAAGGCCAACTGGCTCGCCATCCACACGGCCATCGCCGAGCATGTCGGGCGGACGCCCGAGCAGATCCCGATGCTGATGGGCGGACTTGCCAGCTTCGGCGGCGATGTCGAGGAGTATAGCGAGGCGTGGTGGGGTATCCAGAGCGCAATGCGGGAACTGGCGGCCGAGCATCCCGGAATCGTCTACTCGCATTCGGCCGTAGACCTGCCGCGCGGCGATGAGTTCCATATCACCGAAGCCGGCCTCGTCAGCTCCGGCCAGCGCTTCGCCTACACGTTCGCCTGGCTCTCAGGCGACCTGCCGGCCGATCCGGCCTGGTCGATCAGCGCCATCGAGGCGCTGAGCGCTACGACGACACTCGTCACCCTGGCGCACGGGCTGGGCAGCGATTTCAGCCCGTCGTCGGCGATCACCGGTTTCGAGGTGAGCACGGATGGTGACACCTGGATCGATGCCGTCGGCGCGCGGCAGAGCGCCACGACGATCCTGCTCTCGCATGCGGCGCTCACCTGGCCGCTGGTCCATCCGGCGGATCGGCTGGGCCGCTACCAGTACGGCTCGCTGCCGGATGTGTCGGGGGCGGTGCATGACAACAGCGCGATAGGCTCGCCACTGTCCTCGTCGGCGAGCCAGCTGCTGATCGATCTCGCGCCGCCGGCGATGACCAGCGACAGTGCCGTCGAGGTCGACGAGGGCGAGACCTACATCACGACGCTCGCCGCCTCGCGCCCATCGAGCTTTGCGATCACCGGCGTCGATGCCGGGCTCGTCGAGCAGGTGGTGAATGGCGGCGACATAGAACTGCATTTCCTCGCCGCTCCCGACTATGACGACCCCGAGGACGCCGGCGCCGACAATGTCGCGCACCTCGTGGTCACGCCAACCGCACTCGACAACGGAGACGTCGGCAGCGGCACGGCCCTGACGATATCCATCCTCGAAGTGGGAAGCGCGGAGCCGACCAAGGCCTTTGTCGGATGGGTCACAACCGAGCTCACCGGAGACGCGATCCGCGACACACACAATATCGGCGCGGCGGCGGGCAAGCTCGCGGTCGTCGCGGCCGCAGTATCGGTCGGCCAGCCGGCGGCGCCGGTGGTGACCGTGGGCACCGACACGCTGGAGCTTGTCGCGACGAGCGCCATCGACACGTTCTACTACCTGGCCTGGTTTGCCGGCGAACTCACGGTCAACGGGCCGCAGCCGGTCACCGTTGCCTTTGCAGATGGCATATGGCGCACCAAGATCGCCGGCCTGTTCATCGTGGATGGCGAGGCTCCGATCGGTGCGGCTGCGATCGCCGATAGCGATGGGTTCACCGATCTCTCGGTCGCAGAGGGAGAGTTCGTGCTCGCAGCGCGGTTCGGCCAGGTCTCGAGCTTTTCCGGAGGAGCCACCGAAATGCCCGACATCGGCCCGCTGTCCGAAAATGCCGGCTCGGGCAGCATCTACTTGAGCCTTGCTGGCTGGACCGTGGCGAGCACTACTAGCGCCTTCGACCTAGGGCTGGAGTCGTCGGGCGCGACGCTTTCGAGTTACCTGCGCCTCGCCTGAGCATCGGGGCGCCGCCGAGCGCGGCGCCTCTTTAGACCTTGTAGTAGGCCCGATACCACTCGACGAACCGCCGCACGCCATCCGACACGCCGACCTTGGGCACGAAGCCCGCCAGCTGGTGCAGCAGCTCGGGTGAGGCGTGCGTGTCGACGACATCGCCCGGCTGCATGGGCAGCATTACTTTTCGCGCCGTCCGCCCCAGCGCGGCTTCGATCGCCGCCACGTAATCCATCAGCCCCACCGGACGGCCGCCCGCGAGGTTGACGACCCGGTAGGGCGCAACGGGGCTGAGCGAATCCCGCGCCGACGCAGCTTCCGCGCCCGGCCCAACCTCGATCAGGCCGAGCACCGCATCGACCAGATCGTCGACATAGGTGAAGTCCCGTCGCATGCGCCCCTCGCCATAGATCTCGATCGGCTGGTCATCGAGGATGGCGCGCACGAACTTGAACAGCGCCATGTCCGGGCGCCCCCAGGGGCCGTAGACGGTGAAAAAGCGCAGCGCCGTGGTCGGGATGTCGAACAGGTGAGAATAGGAATGGCACAGCGCTTCGCCGGCCTTCTTGGTCGCAGCGTAGAGCGACATCGGATAGTCGGTCCGATCGGTCTCGCTGGAAATCGCCGCCCGGTTGCCGCCGTAGACGGAGCTGGACGAAGCAAACAGCAGGTGCTGCGGCGGAGCCGACTTCAGCAGCTCGAGCAGGTTGAACGTGCCGGTGACGTTGGATTGCAGGTAGGCGTCGGGAGCCTCGAGGGCGTAGCGCACGCCGGCCTGCGCCGCGAGGTGGATGACGATATCGGCGTCGGCCGCGGCAAGCGCCTCTCCCAGCAGGGTGCGATCCTCGAGCTTGCCCTCGGTGAAGCTGAACCTCGACTGCCTGGTCAGCTGGGCCAGCCGGCCACGCTTGAGCTCCACGTCGTAATAGCTCGTCATGCCATCGTAGCCGGCGACCGCGTGACCCTCGGCCAGCAGGCGGCGCGCGACGTGAAAGCCGATGAAGCCGGCGGCGCCGGTTACAAAGACCCTCACCGACTGTCTCCGAAAATACCCGTCAGGACGATCGCAGCCTCCAACGCCAGCCTAGCGGCCGCTTTCGTACCGCGGTGCTGCTCATAGCCTTTTCGCGCCATCGTCGCCAAGGTGCTGGCGAAAAGCGCGAACGGATGCAGCTCTGGTGGGGGAGGACTAGACGCCCGATCCGGTCAGGAATTCGCGCACAATGGTGCGAGCGATGATCCGGACATCAAGGAGCAGGGAGGCGTTCTGCACATAGGCACAGTCGTGGTCGATGCGGCGCCTGGCTGCGGCCATGTCGGCAGTTGGACCGCGAAAGCCATTGGCCTGCGCCCAGCCGGAAAGGCCCGGTTTCACGCGGTGCCGGAAATCGTAATAGGGAACGGCCTGGCGGTAATCGAGGCCGGCGGCCTTCATGCCTTCCACCATCGGCCGCGGCCCGATGATCGCCATGTCGCCGATCAGGATGTTCCACAGCTGCGGTAGCTCGTCGAGGCTGGTCCGGCGCAGGAAGTTGCCGATCGGGGTAACCCGGTCGTCGTTGGCGACGACCTGCGCGAGCCCGCTGTCGTCGCAGTGCTCGACCCGCATGGTGCGAAACTTCAGCAGCCGAAAGCTCCGGCCATTCAGTCCGACGCGCTGTTGCGCGAACAGGGCCGGGCCGGACGAGGTGGCCCGGATGACGATGGCCACGGCCAGCAGGAACGGCGAGAGCACGACCATCGCGGCCAGCGACAGCGGAATGTCGAGCAGCACCCGCTTCAGGAACAGCTGCAAGGCGCGGGCAAGGCTCGCCTGCGGCGCGACGGGCATTCCATCTTGGAAAACGACAGGCAGCCCACTGGCATCGATGGTACCAGTTCCGCCAAGCGTAAGCCGCTGCGGTGATTTTCGCCTGGTCCTTGGGGCGCCCAGCTCAAGCAGGCGCCCATTCCCGTCAGAGATGTCACTCATCAAAGGCCCCTGCACACTGGTACCAATCTGAGTACGGCTTGCCGCCTACGCCGACAGTAGAACTCGAATTAACGATCGAGTAACCAAACAATTCAAGTGAAAAGTGCGTCCGCGCGGCCGCTGCGCCCGGATGTCGCGTATTGCCATCGAGGTATTAGTGTAAAACGTCCGGGAAATACGGCATCGCGAGAGTCAATACGCCGACATTTGCATGGCTGGCATGCGGATCGGCCGTTGTCGAAGCACCCGGCTCAGTGTGCGACAACGCCACGGAAGTAGTCGATGGTGCGCTCGAGGCCCTGGCGCAACGCGATCGTCGGCTCCCATCCCAGGGTCTGCTGCGCCAGCGAGATATCGGGCTTGCGCTGCTTGGGATCGTCTGCGGGCAGGGGCTTGCTGACCAGCTTGGAACCGCTGCCGGTCATTTCGATCACCAGTTCCGCCAGCTGCCGGATCGTGAACTCGCCCGGGTTGCCGAGATTGATCGGCCCGGCGACGTCTGCCGGCGTCGCCATCATCCGGATCAGGCCCTCGACCAGGTCGTCGACATAGCAGAACGATCGCGTCTGGTTGCCCTGGCCGAAGATCGTGATGTCCTCGCCGCGTAGCGCCTGCACCACGAAGTTGGACACCACCCGTCCGTCGTTGGGATGCATGCGCGGACCGTAGGTGTTGAAGATGCGAACCACCTTGGTCTGCAGGTTGTGCTGCCGGCGATAGTCGAAAAACAGCGTCTCGGCGCAGCGCTTGCCCTCGTCGTAGCAGGAGCGGAGCCCGATCGGGTTGACGTTGCCCCAGTAGTCCTCGGTCTGCGGGTGCACTTCCGGGTCGCCGTAGACCTCGGAGGTTGAAGCCTGAAGCACCGGCACCTTCAGGCGCTTGGCGAGGCCCAGCATGTTGATGGCGCCGACGACGCTGGTCTTGGTCGTCTGCACCGGATCGAACTGGTAGTGCACGGGAGAGGCGGGGCAGGCGAGGTTGTAGATCTGATCGACCTCGACATAGAGCGGGAAGGTCACGTCGTGCCGCATCAGTTCGAAGCGGCGGTGCCCGATCAGCTCTTCGATATTGGTGCGGGTGCCGGTGAAGAAATTGTCGACGCACAGCACCTCGTGGCCCTGGTCCAGCAGCCTGCGGCAGAGATGCGAGCCGATGAAGCCCGCGCCGCCGGTTACGAGAATTCTACGCGGAATCACGCTGTTAATGTCGTCGGCCATGCCCGACTCCTCGTCTGTGTCGGCGGCATATGCACACATCGGATTGCGCCTAACAATGGGCCCCGGACCTCGGTCACTTGATTGTCGCGGCCGATGCAAGTACCGACTTTGACGCGCTGATTTGGCAGGCGCTGCGCGGCCTCGCCGCACCTTGGTCCACTCACGAGGGCGCCTAATGAAAGTCACCGTTTTTGGCTCGGGCTATGTCGGCCTGGTCACGGGAGCGTGCCTTGCCGATGCCGGCAACCACGTCGTCTGCGTCGACGTCGACGCCAGGAAGGTCGACCTGCTCAACGGTGGCGGGCTGCCCATCTACGAGCCCGGGCTCGATGCCGTGGTGGCGCAGTCGCGAGCCGCCGGCCGGCTGAGTTTCACCACCGACATTGCCCAGGGCGTCGACCACGCCGAAGTCATTTTCATCGCCGTTGGCACCCCCCCGGACGAGAACGGTTCCGCCGACCTGAAATACGTCCTCGCAGTCGCCCGTTCGATCGGCCAGCACCTGTCGGGCTTCAAGGTCGTCGCCGACAAATCGACGGTTCCGGTGGGCACTGGCGACCTGGTTGCCGAAGCGATCACCGGCGAGCTGGTGAAGCGCGGCTATGCGGCCGACCCCGATGAGCGCATCCGGCTCGGCCAGCCCGATTTCACGGTGGTGTCCAACCCCGAGTTCCTGAAGGAAGGCGCTGCCGTCGCCGATTTCAGCCGCCCCGACCGCATCGTCATTGGTGCCGACAGCACCACGTCGGGGCGCCGCGGCCTCGAGCTGATGCGCTATCTCTATGCGCCGTTCACGCTCAACCATGACCGCACGCTGGTGATGGACGTGCGCTCGGCCGAGCTCACCAAATACGCCGCCAACGCCATGCTGGCGACCCGCATCTCGTTCATGAACGAGCTGGCCAACCTGGCCGAGGATCTCGGCGCCGATATCGAGCTCGTTCGACGTGGCATCGGTTCGGACCCGCGCATCGGCTACAGCTTCCTCTATGCCGGCACCGGCTATGGCGGCAGCTGCTTCCCCAAGGACGTGAGCGCCCTGCGGCGCAGCGCCGCAGAGAAGGGCCGACCGCTGAGGATTCTCGAGGCGGTCGAGCAGGCCAACGACGCCCAGAAGGAAGTGCTGGCCGGGAAGGTTCGCGAGCGTTTCGGCGACGACCTCGCCGGTATGACTTTTGCTGTCTGGGGCCTCGCCTTCAAGCCGAACACCGACGATATGCGGGACGCGCCGAGCCGGGTGGTGATAGCCGACCTGATCAAGCGCGGCGCCAGCGTACGGGCCTTCGATCCGGTGGCAACGACGGAGGCCGAGCGGGTGTTTGCCGCTGATCTGGGCGACAGCATCGGCAAGATCACTTTTGCGGAAACGGCCGAGCAGGCGTTGGCCGGCGCCGACGCGCTGGTTATCCTTACTGAATGGAAAATCTTCCGCGCGCCCGATTTTCGTGCGCTTGCTGCAACATTGTCTAAAAAGGCGATCTTCGACGGTCGCAACATGTATGAGCCGTCCGCCGTTGAGGAAGCAGGCCTCGCCTATTTCCCAATCGGTCGGCGACAGGTAGGCTGACCCGCAGCGTGGGGCTGCGTGACTTGAGGAGTTGCCGTTTTGCCGAAGCGCGTTCGCACTGCAGTATTCCCCGTTGCCGGCCTCGGGACCCGCTTCCTGCCGGCGACCAAGGCAATGCCCAAGGAAATGCTGACCGTCGTCGATCGCCCGCTGATCCAGTATGCGGTCGATGAGGCGCGCGAAGCCGGCATCGAGCACTTCGTCTTCGTGACAGGCCGCAACAAGGCGGTGATCGAGGATCACTTCGACCGCCAGTACGAGCTCGAGCACACGCTTGAAATCCGCGGCAAGACTCACGCGCTGAAAGAACTGCAGAAGGACCTGCCGTCGGCGGGCCAGACCAGCTTCACCCGCCAGCAGGAGCCGCTCGGGCTCGGTCATGCCGTCTGGTGCGCGCGCGAACTGGTCGGCGACCAGCCCTTCGCGCTGCTGCTGCCCGACATGGTGTTCCAGGCTAAGCCCGGCGTCCTCAAGCAGATGATGCAGGCCTACGAGGAAACCGGCGGCAACATCATCGGCGTCGAGGAAGTGAACCCCAAGGACGTCTCGAGTTACGGCATCGTCGGCCGCGGTGCCGGCCCGGATACCGGTTTTCGCATCACCTCGATGGTCGAAAAGCCGCGTCCCGAGGACGCGCCCTCGAACCTCTTCATCTCCGGCCGCTATATCCTCCAGCCGGAAATCTTCAACCTGCTCAGCGAGCAGACGCGCGGCGCCGGCGGCGAGATCCAGCTCACCGACGCCATGCAGATCCTCATCCGCACGCAGGAATTCCACGGCGTGAAATACGAGGGCAAGGTCTTCGACTGTGGATCGAAGCTCGGCTTCCTCACCGCCAACCTGGTCTTTGCGCTCGATCGACCCGACCTGTCGGAGGATTTCCGCAAGGAGATCGCCAAGCTCGGCCTGTTCGCCGATCGGCTGGCTCGCGAACTCGCCTGATTTCGCGACACTGTCACCTCGCCTGGGCTAAGCTCACCGCTCAGCCCTAGCGAGTGAGTCATGCCGGTTTCCCACGAACGCATCCTCGATGACATGGTCGCCGTCGCGCGCGCGGCAGGTGAGATCACGCAGAGCCATTTCCGACACTTCCGGGATATCGAAATCGGCATCAAGGGACCGGCCGACTTCGTCTCCGAGGCCGACAAGCAGTCCGAGCTGCTGATCCGCAAGGAGCTGTTCGCCCGCTATCCGGATTGGAGTTTCACCGGCGAGGAATTCCCGCCGGTCGACAAGGCCGACCAGGAATATCGCTGGCTGGTCGACCCGATCGACGGCACGACCAACTTCATCAACGGCATGCACTACACCATCTCGATCGCGCTCCGCCGCGGCAACGAGACGGTGGCGGGCGTGCTCTACAATCCACCGGCCGACGAGATGTTCACCGCGCTGCCGGGGCAGGGCGCCTTCATGAATGGCGAGCGCCTCAAGGTCTCCGAACAGACCGATATCGGCCTGATGACCATCGGCACGGGCTTGCCCACGCCGGGCCTGTCGCTCTATCCCGGCGCCTATGCCCGGCTCGATGCGATCCGCGCGCCGGTCGGCGCCGTCCGCATCGTCGGCAGCGCCGCGAACTCCTGCGCCTATGTCGCAATGGGGCGTCTCACCGGCTACTACGAGGAAACCGGCTTCGTCGACACGGCGGCGGGCATCCTGATGGTCGAGGAAGCAGGAGGGATTGTCACCGACTGGTGGGGCCGTGGCCCGGACTTCTACGAGCGCACCGGCACGCTGATCGTCGCCAATGCGGCGACACATGCGTTCCTGATGGAGCAACTCAAGGATGTGCCCCGTAAGGAGCCGCGGTAGGCAGCTAAACCCGCGCCGCCACGCCTTCCGGGTCGTCGGTCGTGATCTGGTCGACCTTCAGTGCCAGCAGCCGCTCGATGGCTGCCATGCCGCCTGCATCCGCGAGCTTCACGGTGTAGGCGTCGATCCGTTTCCCTGCCTTGTGGAACGACGCGATGAGGTCGAAGCCGTCGTCGGCTGCGGCCAGCACCAGCCGGTGTTCGAGATAGTGCATTTCTGCCCGCGGGGAGGCCGCGAGGGCGTCGGCGACGAAGCCGGCATAGTTGCGCGTGGCCATCAGTCGCTCGATGGCGCCATCGTGGCAGGGATCGTAGCCGACCCGCATTTGCGGCACGGCGTCGGTCAGCAGCTTTACCGCCGACGCATCGCCCGATGACAGGATGAAGTGGCGCGCCACCGGCGTCAGCGCTTCGGCGAAGCGAGCGACGACGGCGGACGTCAGCGCCGCCGCATCTTCCTTGTAGTCGAGCTGCAGCAGGCCGTCCGGATGTGCCCCGTCTCGCGCGATGAGTGCCGCCAGATCTTCGAGGAGCAGCACCTTGTCGGCGATCGGCTGGCCGGCATTGTCGCGCAGGTGGAGTTCGCGCAGGACTGCCGCCGGCGTCTCGCGGACGAGGCCGGTCCCGGTGGTCTCTTCTTCGAGAGACAGGTTATGCAGCACCGCCATGCCGTCATCGGCGTGGATCACGAGATCGACCTCGACGCTGGCGCCCAGCTGCATGCCCTCGATGATGCGGCGGCCGGTGAAGACCGGATCGCTCGCCCGTCGGCGGCCGCGGTGCCATTTGAAAAAGGTCTGGTGCCCGTTGCGGGTCACCGAGATTGCGTCGGCCATGGTGGAACTCAACTGCGGAAGATTGCGGCGTTGTCGCGATAGGCGGCGAAGGCGCGGGGCTTGAGATCGACCGGCTGGCCTGCCTGCCAGCTGCGTGCATCCGGCACCATTGCCTTGAGGCGGACGCCGTCGGGCAGTTCGAGGTCGACCATCGCATGCGTGCCGAAATCGGTGACGCGGTGAATTTTCGCCATGCCGGCACCGGTTGCCGCGGCAATTTCCAGCGCCTCGGGGCGCACCGCCAGCATAGTCGGCCCATCCGCCACCGGCAGGGCGACCGCAAAGCCGGAGTGGGTGAAGGTGCCGTTGGCAACCGTGCCATCGACGAGGTTCATCGAGCCGATGAAACCGGCGACGAATGGCGTCGCAGGCTCGCGATAGACCACATCGGGACGCGCCGCCTGTTCGGTATGGCCGTCGCGCATCACGACGATCCGGTCGGCTAGTGCCAGCGCTTCGTCCTGCCCGTGCGTGACGAACAGCGTGGTGATCTTCAACCGCTGCTGGATGTCCCGAACCTCTTCGCGAAGGCGTTCGCGCAAGTGCTGGTCGAGACTCGCAAATGGCTCGTCGAGGAGCAGGATTTTTGGTTCCAGCACCAGCGAGCGCGCCAGGGCCACGCGCTGCTGCTGGCCGCCCGAAAGCTGGTTGGTGGCCCGCGCGCCGAAGCCGCCGAGACCGACGAGTTCGAGCACAGCTTCGACCTTGCGCTTGATTTCGGCTTCGGGCAGGCGCCGCAGCTTCAGGCCGAAGGCGATGTTCTTGAACACGTTCATGTGCGTCCACAGCGCATGGCTCTGGAACACCATGCCGGTCGGACGGCGTTCCGGCGGCACTCGGGTCACGTCCTCGCCGTCGATGGTGATGAGGCCCGAGGTCGGCGTCTCGAAGCCGCCGATCATGCGCAGCAGGGTCGACTTGCCAGAACCGGACGGCCCGAGGAGGCAGACGAGTTCGCCGTCGCCGACGGTGAGGTTGAAATCGTCCACCGCCCTTGTGGTCGAAAACGCCTTCGTGACGTTACGGATTTCGAGGACCGACATGTAACTCCTAGCCCCCGAAGCCGCGGGCAAAGCTGCCCGAGCTGATGACGCGGCGCGCGAACAGCAAGGCGATGAAGCTGGGGATCCACAACAGCACGGACAGCACCGCGCCGAACTGGATCACCGGCTGGTTGTTGATGAAGCTGATCATCAGTACCGGCAGCGTGCGGATCGCCGGCGCGCCGATCAGCCAGGCGCCCTCGGTCTCGTAGAACGTGCCGACGAAGCTGAGCAGCACGGCCGCCGCGATGGTCGGGCCGGCCTGGGGCAGGGTGATCGACCAGAACACGCGGAGCGGCGACGCGCCGACATCGCGCGCGGCCTCTTCCATGCGCCGATCGACAGCCTGGAAGGCGGCGACGGGAATCCAGATCATGAACAGGAGCGTGCCGACCAGCTGGATGAGTACGACGCCCCAGAACGTGCCGATGAGGTTGAGCTGGAGGAAGATCGCGGCGATGGCCACGAGGAGGCCGAATTTCGGGAACGCCTGGCCGGCAAGGAAGGAAAAGAACAGCACGCTTCGCCCAGGGAAATCGAGGCGCGCGAAGGCATAGGCGGCCGGCAGGCAGATCAGTGCTGAAAGCAAGGTGACCACGGTCGAGAGCATCAGGCTCAGCGAGATGGAGCTCCAGACGTCCGCCCGGGCCAGCGTCATGCCCCAGTAGCGGAGGCCGAATTCCTGCGGGATCACCGAAGGGTAGCGCCACACATTGGCGAAGGCCCAGGTGCCGACGACGACCAGCGGGAAGACGATCACCAGCGTCAGCGCGACGGCAAAGAAGATGCCGGTCCAGTCGATCCGCTTTTCGGTCAAAGCGCGCGCCATGTCACGGAGCCCGGTTCTTGGCGACGGAGCAGACGTAGAACAGCCCGAACACGATGCAGAAGCAGAAGGCGATCACCGCCTGGGTGATGGCATTCACCGGATCGTTCAGGTCGCGGAAGGTGCGCTGCATGAACGGGCCCATCATTTCCGGCGCGGCGGGGCCGAGCACATAGGGCAGGGTGAAGGACGAGAAGATACCAAGCACGGTGAAGCTGACCGCGACGAGGATCGAGTTCGAAATGCGCGGCAGGATGATGTGCCACAGGACCGCGAGGCGCCCGGCGCCGACATCGCGGGCTGCTTCGATTGCCTGGTTGGAGACGTTGCCGAGGCCTGACAGCAGGATCAGCACGGTGAGCGGGATATTGTCCCAGACGAGGCCGATCACGGGCCCCCACGGGGTGAGGTATGGCGACCGGATCTTCGGCAGCCCGACCGAATTGAGCAGCAGGTCGACGGTGCCGTTCGGCCCCAGCACGCGGATGATCGCGTAGCTCAGGATGATCGAGGGCACAAACATCGGAAAGATCGCGAGGCCCTGCACATAGGCCGCGAGCCGCCCCTTGGCGAAGCGCAGGTAGAGCGCGATGGGCAGGCAGATGACGACGAGAAACGCCGCGCAGACGCCGGTCGTCCAAAGCGTCACGCCGAGGTTGTTCAGGCTGTACTGGTCGGAAAAGAAGAACTGGTACGAGGCGGTCGAAAAGCTCCGCCCGCCGCTTGCATCCGGGACCCAGAGGGTGCGCCCGATTGCCGAGATGATCGGCCAGATGATCATCCAGACGACCAGCAGCACCGGAATGGCAACAAGCAGGAGGCCCGTGAGCCTCCCGCCAGGTTTCCTGCCGACGATGTCGCTCGCCGGCGTCAGGCTCACGCGTTGCGGTCCACGTTCGGGGCCACGTTGCGATACCAGCCGTCGTTGATCGCCTTTTCCCAGTCGCCGGCCGGGAAGGACGGGATGGTGGTGGGGATCACGTCGGCATACTTCTGGCGCAGGTCCTGGTTCACGTAGTCCCATGCAACGCCGGGGAAGCCGCCGAGCTCGCTGAGCACGGCCGACTGGATTTCTTCGGACAGCACGAAGTCGACGAGCTTGAGCGCCGCATCCTTGTTGACGCCGTTGGCGAGAACCACCGAACGCGAGAAGCCGCCGGGCAGAGCAAGATCCTGGAGCTGGACGAGGCCGGTCGTCTCCGGCAGCACGCCGGTGTTGATCGCCGAGATCGCCTGGTCGGACCACGCCGGGATCATGGTCACGGCGCCCTGGCCGAGCAGTTGCAGCGACGGGGTATTGCCGCCGGTATAGGCGCCGCCGTCGAAGAGCGAGCTCGAGATGTCCTTGAGGATGTCCCAGGCCGGGTTGAGCGCCTTCTCGGCACCGTCAGCGGTAAAGTTGCTGGTGGTGAACGCCGCCGGATCCTTGCCGTTGGCTTCGTAGATGGCGCGGCGGACGAAATTGCCGCCCGAGCCGCCCTTGTCGGGGCGGTTGTAGATGAACTGTCCTGGGTTCGCCTTGATCCAGGCGACGAGGTCGGCCCACGACTTGGGCGCGCTGGCCGGATCGAGCTTGGTGGTGTCGTAGGCGAGCAGCACCTGCGAGCCGCGGTAGGGCACCGAGTAATCGGTGTCGATGCCGAGCGGATTGACCTTGGACCAGTTGGAAAGACCAGCTTCCTTCAGGTTGACGTAAAGGCCCGCCTCGATGGCGCCAGCCGGCAGGCGCGGCTCGCCCGACTCGAAGTAATCGGCCTGCGGGTCGGTATTGGTCTGCATTGCCGCAAGCGCGCGGTCGGCGATGGCCAGCTGGCCGGCGCTGTCACCGGCATCGACTAGGTTCAGGGTCACGCCGGGATTCGCGGCCTCGAACTTCGGCTTCACCACATTGGTCCAGAAGTCGAGGATGTTGGTATCTGACGAGGTGTACCAGTCGATACGGCCGGCCTCGGCGAAGGCCACGCGCGGCAGCAGCACCATGCCCGCGGCGGCACCGCCGACGGACAGCATAAACGCACGACGTTTCATCGCTAATTTCTCCCCATGTTCGCCTTGCAGGTCATTCCTGCGGCAGGCCGATCTGGCGCCGGCCTTCCGGGGTCGAAGACTATTCCGGTGGGGCCCGCTGGCAAGTAAAATATGGAACGGAAATTCCATTGTGACAGTCGTGCGAACGAGACGTTCCGCGCGACGGTGCTGGCTTTAGGCGCGTCGGGTGACGTTTGGATGACGGCGTTACCGCCCTGTGGATACCGGCCGGCGGAGCGGTTTCGCCCGGCCATGCACGTGGTGCGGGACGATGGCTATCGGGAAACCTGTCCCCTCGCGGAGTAAGGTCCGGTATCGTTCCCGGCGCTCTAATCCCCCTTTATCCACCCGCCCAGTTGCGCGACAAGCAGAGCCGAAAGAGGAGATCTCCATGGCCAACCCCAAGATCACGTTCATCGGCGCCGGCTCGTCGGTGTTCATGAAGAACATCGTCGGCGACATCCTGCAGCGCGAGGCGCTGGCTGGAGCCGAAATCCGGCTGATGGACATCAATCCCCAGCGCCTCGAGGAAAGCGCGGTGATCGCCGGCAAGCTGGTGAACACGTTGGGCGTGCCGGCCACGGTCAAGACCTATTCCAACCAGCGCGAAGCGCTCGACGGCACCAATTTCGTCGTCGTCTGCTTCCAGATCGGCGGCTACGAGCCCTCGACCGTCGTCGATTTCGAGATCCCCAAGAAATACAACCTGCGCCAGACCATTGCAGACACGCTCGGTGTCGGAGGCATCATGCGCGGGCTGCGCACGGTCCCGCATCTATGGTCGATCTGCGAGGACATGCTCGCCGTCGCCCCTGAAGCCGTGATGCTCCAATACGTCAACCCCATGGCGATCAACACCTGGGCCATTACGGAAAAATACCCGACCATCAAGCAGGTCGGCCTCTGCCACTCGGTGCAGGGCACGGCGCACGAACTCGCCAACGATCTCGGCATTCCCTACGACGAGATCCGCTACCGCTCGGCCGGCATCAACCACATGGCCTTCTACCTGAAGTTCGAGCACCGCCTGCCGGATGGCAGCTATCGCGACCTTTATCCCGACCTCGTCCGCGCCTATCGCGAGGGCAGGGCGCCCAAGCCGACCTGGAACCCGCGCTGCCCCAACAAAGTGCGCTACGAGATGCTGACCCGGCTCGGCTACTTCGTCACCGAAAGCTCCGAGCACTTCGCCGAATACACGCCCTATTTCATCAAGGACGGCCGCGAGGACCTGATCGAAAAGTTCGGTATTCCGCTCGATGAGTACCCCAAGCGCTGCGTCGAGCAGATCGAGCGCTGGAAGACGACTTCGGAGGAGTACCGCAAGGCCAACACCATCGAGGTCAAGCAGAGCAAGGAATACGCCTCAGAGATCGTGAATGCCGTCTGGACCGGCGAGCCCGGCGTCATTTACGGCAACGTGCGCAATAACGGCGTCATTACCTCGCTGCCCAACAATGCCGCGGTCGAAGTGCAGTGCCTCGTCGATGCCTCGGGCATCCAGCCGACCTATATCGGCGACCTGCCGCCCCAGCTCACCGCACTGATCCGCACCAACATCAACGTGCAGGAACTGACTGTCGCGGCGCTGATGACCGAAAACCGCGAGCACCTCTACCACGCCGCCATGATGGACCCGCACACCGCCGCCGAGCTCGACCTCGACCAGATCTGGCACCTGGTGGACGACCTGCTAGCGGCACACGGCGACTGGATCCCGGCCTGGGCAAGGCCGGGCACGCGCAAGGCGGCGTGATCGCTATTGCCGCGGCGGGGTGATCAGATCGACCGTCGGGAAGTAGGTCCGGATCCTGTTGGGGTCGCGCGTCAGTAGCGGGAGCTTGCTCGCTGCCGCGTGCGCCCCGATGAAGAAATCGGGAAGGACCATCGTGCGTGTGCCACCGGCGCGGCGATATTTTGCCGAGGCCTTGCCGGCCAAAAACAATGCGACCTTGGGCATTGGCGACAGATCGACGCCGATGGCCCGCAATGCTCCATCGACATCCTGTGGCGCGTCAAAGCGGACGGAAAATTCGGCGTAGATGACATCGTTGATGAGCAGGGGGCCGGCGAGCCTAGCCGTCTCCAACTGCTGCTCCGACCAGTCAACCCAATCGGTGGTGCTGTTCAGCACGTCGAGCAGCACACTGGTATCAACGAGGGTCAATCGTCGCCACGCAGCAGCTGCATGAGTTCGTCCGTCGTCATGTCGGAATACGCCTTGCCGGCGAACTTTCGCATCCTGTCGTAGCGGCTTTCCGGCTTGGTGCCGTCCGCGCGACGGAGGACATACTCACCCTGTTGATTGACGATGAACTCCGCCTCGGTCCCCGGTTCCAGCCCGAGCTGATCGCGGATCGGCTTGGGGATCGTCAGCTGGCCCTTGCTGGTTACGGTGCTCATCCGGCACTCCTGGTATTACGTGTTGCCGATAAGGTAATACCCAAGGAGAAGTCCGGCAAGTCCTACGCCCGCCAAGCCAGGGTCACCGCGCCCGCCGCAATCAGCGACACGCCGATCCAGCCCTTCACGTCGAGCTGTTCACCCAGGAACACCACGCCGAAGATCGCGACCAGCACCACGCTGAGCTTGTCGACTGGCGCCACTTCCGCCGCCTGGCCCAGCTTCAGCGCGCGGAAATAGGCGAGCCAGGAGGCGCCGGTTGCGAGCCCGGAGAGGACGAGGAACAGCCAGGTCTTGCCCGAGATCGTGTCGAGCGGCTGGAACTTGCCTAGCGCGGTGACGATCCCGGCCAGCACGACCACGATGACGATGGTGCGGATCAGGGTAGCGAAGTCGCTGTCGATATTCTCGATGCCGATCTTGGCAAAGATCGCCGTCAGGGCCGCGAACACGGCCGACAGCAGGGCCCAGAACAGCCAGTTATCGAACAGCGCCATGCTCACACCCCATAGATGCGCTCCGCGTTGCGGAAGAACAGCTTCTCCTGCTCGTCCACGCTCGCGCCGGAAACGATCTCGCGGCTGGCATTCACCCACTTGGTGAGATCGGCGAAGAGCGTCACCACCGGGTGGTCGCTACCCCAGACGACGCGGTCCCAGCCGAAGGTCTTGATGACGAATTCGACATAGGGGCGAAGCGTATCCACCGTCCACGACGCGTCTACGTTTGCGAGGATGCCCGAGACCTTGCAGACGACGTTAGGTAGCTCGGCCACCCGCTCGAGCCGCGTCGTCCAGGCTTCCCATTCACCATCGGCGATCTTGGGGTTGCCGCAGTGGTCGAGGATGAACTGCGTATCCGGACAGGCTTCGATCAGCGGCGGCGCCAGCATGAGTTCGTGCGACTTCACGCAGATGTCGAAGCTCATCCCGTAGCGCGGCAGGAGCCGGATATTGTCGATGAAGGTCTGCGTCTGGCTGAGCTCGGCCGGTTGGAACTGCAACAGCCGGCGGATCCCCTTGACCCGGCCCAGCGCCAGCATCTGCTCGAGATGGCGCTCGAAATCGGCATGCTCCGGCCGCCCGTTGGCGATGGCTCCGACAATGCCGGGCAGCTCGAGGACGAACGCGCTCTCGCCCGCCATATCCGCTTCGGCGACGTCCACTTCCATGTGAAGCGCCGCCTCGATCCCGAGCGGCTCGGCCTCGCGCCAATAGCTCTCCACCGACCACGGCTTGTTGAGCTCCGGGGCATTGGCGAGCCAGGGATAGGAGAACCTGTCGGGGTAGACGAGGTGCAGGTGCGTATCGAGAATGCGCATCAAATCAGCCGCTTGGAGTGAGAAACGGCGGACATGCTAATGCAACTGGCGGGTCCGCGCACCCATCCGATCGTCTGCGTCAGCGGCGCAGCGCCGCCAGAGCTGTGCGCAGGTTTCCATTGCTCGCGGAGAGCTGCCGCCGAGCCTCATCGAGGCCCATTCCCGAAGCAATAAGGACGGCCGGCTTGACCACATTGCCAGCCGCCTCGAGCGCGAGCCTTGCGGCTTCGGCATCGACCCCGGCGATGGCCTCGACCATGCGCGCCGCGCGGGCCCGCAGCTTTTCGTTGTCGGCGACGACATTGACCATCAGCCCATCGTAGACATGGCCAAGGTGAACGCCCATCAGCGTCGACAGCATGTTGAGGGCGGCCTTCTGCGCCGTGCCCGCGCCCATGCGGGTCGAACCGGCAATCACTTCGGCGCCTGTCGCCAGCAATACGGGGATTTCCGCGACCTGCAGCAGCCTCGCCTGCGCGTTGCCGGCAATGCCAACCGTCGCCGCGCCCGCCTCACGCGCTGCCGCAAGGCCCGCGACCGTATAGGGCGTGCCACCGCTCGCCGAGGTGGCGATCACGCAGTCATTCGGGCCCACGCCAACGGCAGCCATATCGACCTCTGCGGCGGCTGCATCGTCCTCCCGGGTCCCATTGAGTCGGGTGGCGATGGTTTCGCCATCGGCCAGCACCAGCACGACCCGGTCGCGCGCAATGCCGTAGGTCTGCGGCAGTTCGAGCGCATCGGCGAGCGACATCAGTGCGGGGCTGCCTGCTGCGACATAGATCAGGCGACCACTGGCAGTCAGCTTGTCCGCCGCTGCCCGGGCCGCGCGGGCAATCGCAGGTATTGCCCCCTGCACAGCGCCTGCTGCTGGCCTTCGAGCAGGGCGCCCAGGATCGCGTCGTCCGACCAGGTATCGAGCCCGGCGTAGCGGCCGTCGGTGGCTTCGGTGGCGTTGGTGGATGTCATGAGCGCCGGGCCTCTCCATAGGTCTTGATAACCAGTGCGCCGAGGTTGCACCCCGCATCCAGGCTTCGCATAGTCCGGTGGTGCGGGGATTAACACTAGGCCGGGATGCCCGTCGCGCTCGAAGCAGTAATGCCAAAAAAATACCACTTGTCCAGCGGAGTGCGGGGAACGCCGTTCTCCGGTGGAAAGTCTGGTCGTCCTTCAAGCGGATTGATCAGCAAACACAAGGCTTCACCTGCGGCCGAGCGTGCCGGATTTTCCGCGTTGTGAATGGTCTCTGATTGGTATTATACTTGACTGTGAGGGGAGGCGTCGTCCGTGAGGGTGACGGGAATAGGCTCGAGAACGTGATGTCACAGGACTAGCAATGGCAGACGCTCCAGACGCGCTTTTCGGCTCGGGAACCATCATCCTGCCCCAGGGTGGGCCGCTCTACCTGCAGCTGAAGCGGTGGATCGAGGATGCTGTCTCGTCCGGCGCCATCAAGCCCGGAGACGCGCTGCCGTCGGAGCGTGACCTGGCCCAGAAGGTCGATGTGTCGCGCGTCACCGTGCGCAAGGCTGTGCAGCACCTGGTTCGCGACGGAATTCTCATCCAGCGCCACGGCTCGGGCACTTTCGTCGCTCCGCAACAGCACCGCGTGGAGCAGTCGCTCAGCCAGCTGACTTCGTTCACCGAGGACATGGCGCGCCGCGGCATGGCTGTCACCTCCGTATGGCTCGATCGCGGCCTCTACGGTCCGTCGCCGGAGGAAACCATGGTGCTCGGCCTCTCGCCGGGCGAGCAGGTCGCCCGTATCGCCCGCCTGCGCGTATCGGGAGATACGCCGCTCGCCATCGAGCGCGCTTCGCTATCGTCCAACACGCTGCCCGACCCCGAAGCCGTGGGATCATCCCTCTACGCACTGCTCGAAAAACGCGGACTGCGGCCGGTCCGCGCCATCCAGCGCATCCGCGCCGCCAATCTGGGCGACGAGGATGCCGAATTGCTCGACGTCCCAGCCGGAGTTGCGGCGCTTTACATCGAGCGCGTCGCCTATCTCGCCTCTGGCCGCGTGGTCGAGTTCACGCGCTCGGTCTACCGCGGCGATACCTATGATTTTGTTGCCGAACTGCGCGTCGGGGAGGCCAGCCGGAAATGAGTTCAGTGAACGCAACCTACATGCGCCAGGAGGTCGAGGAGACCCCCACCGCCATCGCCCGCCTGCTCACCGAGGGTCGCGAGGATTTCGAACGCGGCGGCCGCGCCCTGCGCGAGCTCAACCCCGGTACGATCCTTACCATCGCGCGCGGCTCGTCCGACCATGCGGCGTCGTTCATCAAGTACGCCATCGAGCTTTTGGCCGGCGTCCCGGTCGCATCGCTCGGTCCCTCGGTCGTCTCGATCTACGGCCGCGAGCTGAAGCTCAAGGGCATGGCCGCCATCGCGATTTCCCAGTCGGGGCAGGGACCCGACACCGTCGCCATGACCAGCTCCGCCCGAAAATCGGGTGCGCTGACATTTGCCCTCACCAATACGCCGACCTCGCTGCTCGCCGCCGCCGCCGACCAGACCATTCTCCTCCGCTCCGGCGAGGAAAAGTCGGTAGCGGCCACAAAGACATTTGTTGCCTCCATCGTCGCCGGCCTGGCGCTGGTGGGAAACTGGTTGGAAGACAAGGCGCTGCTCGCCGCGCTTGAATCACTGCCTCAACTGCTTGAGCAGGCGGTGCACACCGACTGGTCGCCGCTGCTGGGCGCCCTCGACAAGCACACCTCCCTCTATGTGCTCGGCCGCGGCCCGAGCCTCGCCATCGCCAACGAAGCCGCCCTGAAGTTCAAGGAAACCTGTGGCATCCACGCCGAGGCCTATAGCGCCGCCGAGGTGATCCATGGCCCCGCCCGGATCGTCGAACACCACTTCCCGGTGCTGGCGCTCGCTGCCCGTGACGCAGCCGAGGCCTCGGTCGCCGAAATCGCCGAACGGTTGGCGAAGCAAGGTGCCCGGACCTTCATTACCTCGATCAACGCCCAGAGCGCCGAACGCCTGCCTTTCGCGGCCTCGGGTCACCCGATCACCGATGCGCTCGCGCTGATCGTCAGCTTCTACGGCTTCGTGGAGGCTCTCAGCCGTCGCCGAGGGTTCGACCCCGATCGCCCGCCGCACCTCAAGAAGGTGACGGAGACGATCTAGTGGCCGCCAGCAAGCAAGCCTTCACCGGAGCCCGCATCTTCGACGGTGCCGAATGGCATGACGGCATGGCGCTGGTCGTGGCCGACGGGATCGTGGAGGGGTTGATCGCGGCGGATTCGCCGACTGACGCCATCCGCGTTCCGGCCGACGGCGCGATGATCGTGCCCGGCTTCATCGACCTGCAGGTCAATGGTGGTGGCGGCGCGCTGCTGAACGAGACACCCACAGTCGAGGCGATCCGCACCATATGCGCGGCATTTGCCCAGTTTGGAACCACGGCCTCGTTGCCGACCCTGATCACCGACACGGTCGAAAAGAACGAGACGGCGATCGCTGCCGGAATCGCGGCGGTAGAGCAGGGGGTTCCCGGGTTCCTCGGCCTTCATCTCGAGGGGCCGCACCTGTCTGTTGCGCGCAAGGGCGCCCACGATCCGGCTCTCATCCGGCCGATGGAGGAAGCAGACCTGGAGCGGCTCGTCGCTGCACGCAGGAGGCTCCCGAATCTGCTCGTGACCGTTGCCGCTGAAACCGTTGGCCCGGAACAGATTTCCCGTCTCACCGCAGCGGGTGTCACGATCAGCATCGGCCACTCGGACGGTACCTATGATGAGATGAGGGCCGCTGCCGCCGCCGGCGCGAGCATGGTCACGCACCTCTTCAATGCGCAAAGCCAACTCGGCAACCGCGAGCCGGGCGTTGTTGGCGCCGTTATCGAGCTTGGGGCACTGGATGCCGGCCTGATTGCCGATGGCATCCACGTCCACCCGGTCGCCATCGGCGCCGCGCTGCGTGCCAAGCGCGGACCGGGCCAGATATTCCTCGTGACGGACGCCATGTCGATCACCGGGACCGACTGGAGCGAGTTCGAGCTGACCGGCCGCACCGTCTATCGCAAGGACGGCGCCTTGCGCCTTGCCGACGGCACGCTGGCGGGAGCGGACCTGACCATGATCGCCGCTGTCCGCTACGTTCACCAGATGATCGGCGTCCCGCTGGAGGAGGCCCTGCGCATGGCTAGCCTCTATCCTGCCGCCGCGATCGGCGCAGAGGCCAGCCACGGCCACCTCCGCCAAGGCGCCCGAGGCGACTTCGCCGTGCTGTCGGACGCGCTCGATGTCAAGGCGACGTTCATCGGCGGCCAGAAGGTGTTCTGACCGTCAGATCGTCTCGTAGCCGAAGAACTTCGCCCACTTGGTCAGTGACGCCGCTTCAGGTCGGTCCCGAAACAGGAAATCGTAGTTCCGCCAGTAGGTCTGAACACCGAGCGAGATGCCCTGCCGGACCTTCTGATAGCTGGGCGTGCGCCCGGCCCTGGATCGGGCCTGCTCCGCAAAGTCGGTGACTGCGTTGTCCCACTCGAGGCCGACAAACGTCAGCGCGCCCGAAACGGTTTGGTCGAACTGTTCAACCAACTGATCGTAGCGGACGTAGTGGACCCGGCTGCTGTCCATCGAATGCACTGAAAACCACCGAGTCATTGTCAGATCGTACAGTTCGGCCGTCGCTTTGAAGTCGTAGAATGACGACATGGCTGCATTTGAACGAAAGCGCTGCTGAAACGCGCTGATGGCGACATCGTATGGGTGCCGGATGCTGAATATGTACTTCTGGTCCGGGATCAGTCGCTGCATGAACGGCGCGAAGATCGAGCGAATGGGGAACTTGTCGACCACCACGTCGGCGTCGCGTCGTCCTCTACTCCAGGCGACCTCGGCGAAATACCTGTCACGCGCGCTGATCGCCAGTTCGGCGGTCCCCGGCGCCTCGGGAGTGCGTCCCTCGTTGCCGCGCTCGATGTAGGACATTGCCGCGCGCAGCGATGGCAACTCCTCCAACGTCTCGATCCGGGGATGCGCAGCGAGTGCGTTTTCAAGCAGCGTCGTACCGGACCGCGGAAAGCCCAGCATCATCACGACATCCGGCCGGGATGCAGGAGGAAGCGCCGGGAAACTGGCAGTGTTTGTCTGCTTTTCGATAGTAGCCAGTGCGGCAGGCGGTGCCGACCTCGCGTCGGCCTCGTTCATCGCCTTGAACCCGCGATGGGCATCGGCGTAACGACCGAGTCGGTGGAGCGCCCGGGCCCTGACCTGCTCGCCGATGGGCCCCAAGGCATATCGAACCGGGCCGGAGCGGCCCTCCTGCTCCGCCGCTTCGATCAGCTTTAGGCCTTCCCCCGGATCGCCCTGTGAAACCTTGAGGCTCGCGGAATAGATCGCCCGCAGGGGGCGCTGGTGCGCTACCGGCTGCAACAGCCGCAGAAATTCTTGCAGCAGGTCTTGCTGGTTTGCCGCGTCAAGTATGCCCGCCAGTTGTGCGGAACTTGAAAGGTCGGTTGGTGCGACGGCAACGGCCAGCGCCGCCCGTCCTGCCGCCGCTTGCCAGCCACCGTACATGTCGGCTTGCTCGGCCGCAGCCCGCAAGTCGGTAGCGTTCCCCTCGGTCAGGTAGCGGCGTGTCAGCAGCGCACCGGTTTCGACCGGGTCGTTCGCCGCCCGCGCACGGCGAAGATCTGTGGCGACCCCGTCGCGGGTATAGGTCGATGCCACGTCAAGGAAACGCGCTGCTACGGCTCGTTCCAGATAGGCCTCGAAATAGTCATATGCCCGGTCGCGGACGGCCCCAAACCCTGCAAGGCCGAGCAGTTCGTCCACATCGGACAGACGCACCAGCCGCTCCCGGATGAGCAGCAAAGCCCCACCCACGCGCAGCACATCGTTGGACCCGGCACTCATGAGGGCCCGGGCATACTGTTCCGAACCTTCCGCCAGCAGGGGCAGATGCTGGAGCGGCGCAAAATGGTCCGGCAGGGACATGGCAGCGTACGCCTTGGAGACTAGCCGCGTCCGATATAGGGCATGTTGGTGGCCATCACCGTCATGAACTGCACATTCGCCTCGAGTGGCAGTCCGGCCATGTAGAGAATCGCATCGACGACATGGCGAACGTCGAAGGTCGGTTCCGGCTCCATCGTGCCGTTCGCCTGCAGCGAGCCGGTGGTCATCCGGGCGGTCATGTCGGTCGCGGTGTTGCCGATGTCGATCTGGCCGCAGGCAATGCTGAATGCGCGACCATCGAGCGAGATTGCCTTGGTGAGGCCGGTGATGGCGTGCTTGGTGGCCGTGTAGGCTGCCGCCCCAGGGCGCGGCACATAGGCCGATATCGAGCCATTGTTGATGATGCGCCCGCCTTGCGGAGTCTGGTCGCGCATCGCGCGGAACGCTTCGCGCGCGACGTAGAAGGCGCCGTTGAGGTTCACGTTGACCATGTCCTGCCAGGTGCCGATGTCGGTGTCGCCGAAGCTCGCCTGCGAGGCAAAGCGGCCTGCGTTGTTGAAGACGACGTCGACCCGCCCAAGCTTGGCCTTGAGGTCCGCAAAGTAGCGGTGCACGGCGGCCGGGTCGCTGACGTCGCAAACACCGCTATAGGCAGCGCTGGCGAGGCGGGCGGTTTCTGCGAGCTCCGTCTCGCGGCGTCCGAGGATCGCCACACGGTAGCCTGCGGCGCCCAGACCGATTGCAGTTGCGCGCCCGATTCCCGAAGTCGCCCCGCTGACGACTGCAACCTTGCCTTCGGCCATTGTTTTCCCCGCCCTTGAGTTGTCGGCCATATGCCCGGCAACTTGCGGCATAGGCAAGGCAGACTGAGGTCTGATGCCGGCAGGCGGCTCATTCTGCTAGGAAAACGGGCGGTGCGAGGGCTGTTTCTTAACTGCCCGGTGACGATCGTTAACAGGCGGTTTCGGCCGCTGTGCTGAATCTGCAACAGCCGCTTTGCAACCGCCTTGGCCCCGCCCCATTTCGGCCATTCTGCGATTGCGCCTCGCCAACTCCTGCGTAGAGTGGGCAATGCGAATCCATGCATGGGATCGTTTGTCGGTCGCAAACGCGACGGCAACACACACTGGAGAGTGTGGTCGCGTTTCGACAAACCGCCGGGCAACTGGCACAACGAATGACTGACTTTGGAGGTCAATAATGAAAATCAGGAGCCTTCTTCTGGGTTCTGTGGCGGCGGCGGGTCTCTCGACCGGCGGTGCCTTCGCGGCCGATCTCGGCGTTCTGCCTTCTTTCGACATCTGCGATGAGCTCGGGATCACCGGCCTGACGATTTCGTCGGAGTCGGACTGCCTGGTCATCACCGGTGGCGTTGAATACACCTTCACCTGGGGCGACTACACCGGTGACGGCGCTCCGCATGCCGACGGCTACGTCTGGTTCGACAACATCGGCTGGGATTCCGGCGATGGCGAGTACGATTGGGGTAGCGAGCTTGACGCTTGGCTCCAGTTCGCCGCGACCTCGAGCACCGACTTTGGCAAGGCCAAGGCCGTGATCAAGATCACCAACGGCGCTGATGAAGTCGGCTACGACAGCTACAGCGGCGGTCACTACGACGAGGGTGTTGCTGGCGACCTCGGCTTCGATGAAGCTTACGTCTCGATCGGCGACACCACGGTGATCACTGCTGGTAAGACCGGCTCGATCATCAACCTCGACGACGACGAGCCGCTGGATTGGCTCGGCGGTTTCATCTCCGAGGGTGCTGACACCGGCGTTGGTTACTGGTCGGGCTATGGCGACTTCGGTGGCGGCCTCGTTATCCAGGCGACCCACGATCTCGGCAACGGCTTCTCGATCAGCGGTGGCCTCGAAGAGCTCAACAATGGCGACTCCGAGCCGCTCGCGGCTGGCGTCCTGAGCTACTCGGGTGACGGCATCTCGGCCCACATCTCGGTGGTTGCCATCGACATCCTGCACGGCGACTTCGCCGATGACGGCCTCTGGGGCGTTCACGCTGGCTTCGCCGGCGAGTTCGACAACTTCAAGGTCGTTCTGGCTGGTGCCTACGGCTACGACAACGACTCGGGTGAGTCGCTCTGGAACGTGTTGGCGTCGGCTTCGGCCACGTTCGACATCTTCACTCTGGCGGCCTCGGTTGAAGCCCTCCAGGATCCGGACGAGGACGACTACTACGGCGTCAGCGGTTCTATCTCCGCTGAAGTCACCGATGGCGTCAGCCTCAACCTCGGTGGTCGTTACCTCAACGAGTACGACGGCGATGACGTCTTCGAAGTCGCTGCTGGCGTGACCGCCGACGTGACCGAGACCCTCGAAGCTTCGGCTAAGGTTGGTTTCGTGGATGACTCCTGGCAGGACCTCTTCTACGGCGAAGCTGGCCTGACCTGGAAGCCGGGTGGCAACTACGAAGCTGGCATCACCGGTTCGATCAACTCGGACGACGCCTACTCGATCGAGACGACCTTCAAGAAGGAATTCAAGTAAGCTTCGGCTACTTGTTTCTTCGGAAAGGCCCGGCGCAAGCCGGGCCTTTCTCTTTTTGCGGGCGCAGGTCTGGGTGATCGTGACGCCCAGCAACGCGTGAGGTGGCGGCGAGATCGCCTGGTCTTATACCTCCCCGTTCATTCCCAATTCAGCCCGGCACTGCCAATCGTCCACTCGTGATCGACACGGCTGAAAATCGGCGTCGAACAAAGAGTTGGCGCACTTTTCCGATTCAGTGATTACGGCTATGGCTCGGAATGGCGTGCGGCTGGGCGCTGGTTTTGGTCCGGGGACAGTATGAGCATCTTCCTGCGCTGGGGCGTACCGGCGTTCATAACTGTCGTTGGCGGCACGGCCGCGGCGCTGGCGACAAGCGGAGCCCAGATTCCTGACGACCTGACGCAGCGCACGGCCGCAATTCTTCGGGCTCCCGCCGACAACTGGGCCTCGGTCAAGTTCGACGCCCGCGATGCGGTGATTTCTGGAACTGCAACCAGCCAGGCTGCCGTCGATCAGGTCATCGTGAAAGTCGCCGCCGTCCACGGTGTGCGTTCGGTCAATTCCGGAGCGGTGGTGGCCGAACGAGTGAGCCCGTTCCCCTTCGTTGCCACGATCGACAAGGCTGGTCTCAGTCTATCGGGCGCCTATCCCGACAAACCGGCCCACAACGTGCTGATCGCGGCCACCGACCCGGTTGCCGTGGATGCGACACGCATAATGGCCGGCGTGCCGGACCGGACACAATGGATCGCCGCTGCACTTTATGTGCTGGCCGTTGCGCGCGAACTCGATGAGGGGGAGGTGGCCCTCAGCGATCTCGATATCACTGTGTCGGGTCGCGCGCGGAGCGCCGAGGCCTACGACGAGCTCGACCGGCTGCTGCAGCAGGGCCCCCCGGTGGGCTCGACGCTTTCCTATCACGAGGTGCAGCCGCCGCGTCTGTCGCCCTATGAGTGGCGTGCCGAGTACGACGGGCGCAGCCTGAACATCTCGGGTGCGATGCCGTCCGAGCAGCTGATCGCCGAACTTTCGGCGATGGCGCCTGCGGGCACGGACCTGTCGACGAGCCTCGTCGTCGCGTCGGGAGCGCCCGACGATTTCGCTCAATCGGCACCGCTTCTGCTCGAAAATCTGCTGAAGTTGCAGCGTGGTACGGCAACGATTTCTGATGCGACATCAACTTTGTCCGGCACTCCTGCCGACCCGGCGATCGTCGAATCCATCCTCCTCGCCATGGCGCCTGGGGATACCAATGTCAGCCTCGACGCGCCGAACGTCGCAGAATATTGGTTCAGCGCCAGTCGCGAGGATGGACAGACGATCCTCGATGGCTTCGTGCCCGATGCCGCTTTCCGCGATCGTCTCGTCGCCGAAGATGGGGTCGATGCCACAAGCCTCGAATTCGGCCGTGGTGAGCCGGAGCGTTTCGGCTCCGGTGTGGACCTTGTGATTGCCGCCCTCGGCCGTATGAGCGAGGGCAGGGCCGAGATCCGCGGCAATGTCGTCACGATAGAGGGCAGGGCCGCGACGCTGGCTGATTACGGCGCGCTCAACGAAATGCTCGATGGCGGGGCGCCGCAGGGCCTGCTGCTCGCGACCGCCGCGGTGAAGCCGCCCATGGCGACGCCCTTCATTTTTGCCGCGACCAAGGGACTGGACGGTCGGTTCTCTTTCAGCGGTTATGTCCCGAACGAAGACGCGCGAGAACGCCTGGTCGATGCGCTGTCGTCGGCGCCGGCGGATGCCACGACGATTGCCGACGGCAACCCGGCCGATTTCGAAGTGGCCGCCATCAAGGCGATCGGTGTGCTGGAACTGCTGGACAGCGGAACTATAACGTATGATGGCGCGGCCTGGAGCCTCGCGGGCGCGGTCGATACGCCACAGAAAGCCTTTGCCGCCCAGTCGGCCTTCGCAGCTGCCGGCTTGCGTACCGCCGGATGGACCTACTCTGTGGAACTTCCCAGCGCCTCGCAGGTCGCGGCTCTGCCCGTGGTGGAGCCGTATAGCTGGCGCGCCCAGAAATCTGCCGGCGGGGCCATCGCCTTTACCGGATTTGTGCCGACCGAGCCGCTCAAACGCTATCTCGTCGGGCACGCCGGCGCCGGGGCTGTCGACAGCACCGCTCTCGGTGGCGGGGCGCCTGAGGGCTTCGTCGGTGGCGCGGTCGCCGGGCTCGATGCGCTGATGGCGCTCGAGGAAGGCGCGATAACGCTGGCGGGCGAGGACTGGACCTTGACCGGAAAAGTCGACACCACCGCGGACCGCTATGCGCTGGAATCGGCGTTGCGCACCGCCACGGATGTCGGCGGCTGGCACATCTCGATCCAGGCAGCAGACGCCGCGCCGGTCGTCTCTCCCTTCGTTTGGTCTGCCACCAAGGCCGAAGACGGCCGCGTTGCCTTCGCGGGCTACGTGCCGACCGAAACGCTACGCCGGTCGCTGGCCGCGGCGGCCGGGCCGATGCCGAGCGACAGGACGCTCGTCGGTTCCGGCGAGCCGCCTGACTTCGAGGCGACTGCGACTGCGGCGCTCACGGCCCTCAGCAATCTCCGTGCCGGTGCCGCCAGTTACGATGGCCACGACTGGTCGCTCACCGGTCAACCGGCTACGGCCTCGGATGCCGAGGCCGCGCGCGCCGCGCTGACCGAAGGTACATGGTCGATCGCGCTTGCGGACCCGGTCGTGACAGCCGAACCAGAACCCGCTCCCGAAGTGGCTGAGGTGCCCGCCGAGCCCGAGCCGGCGCCAGAACCGGCCCCGCCGGCGGAGGTCGCCGCGGTAGAGCCCGCGGCGCCGGTCTTGCCGGTCGAGCGCAACTTCGTCTTTTCCGCCAGCAAAGTGCTGGGGGGGCCGGTAGAGTTCAGCGGAATTGTCCCCGCGGACCCGATGCGGCGCTATCTGGCGGTCATTACCGGCACCGAACCATCGGCCGAGCTCGGCATTGGCGAGGGGCTGCCGACCACTTTCATTCCAAGCGCCGAGGCGGGGAGCCGGGCGCTGGCCAAGCTCGCTGACGGTGAGTTCGGGCTGGACGGCACCACCTGGGTATTGACGGGGCGCGCCGAAACCGAGGTCGAACTTCAGGCCGCACTTGCCGAGATCGCTGGCGCACCGGGCAGTTCCGACTGGCAAACCGATGTCACGCTCGTGCCTCCGCTCGACGTCTGCAAAGACAAGGTCGGTGCCTTTGCCACCCGCAACGCGATCCTGTTCGAATCGGGCAGCGCGCGTATAGCCGAGGCTTCAGAAGCAGCTATCGACGAGCTCGCCGGCTATCTCGCCAACTGTCCGGAGGCCGATGTCGAGGTCGAAGGTCATACCGACTCCGATGGCGAAGAGGACGCGAACCTCGCGTTGTCCGTGGCGCGGTCGGAAGCCGTGGTCAATGCGCTGATCCTGCGCGGCATCCGGCCGGAGCGGCTCTACGCGGTGGGTTACGGTGAAAGCCTGCCGATCGAGAGCAACGACACGCGTGCCGGCAAGCAGGCCAACCGCCGCATCGGCTTTGCGCTGAGCGACCCGTGATGAGCTTGGATTCCCTGATCTATCTGGCGGAGATGTACTGGCCGTTCCTGATCGGAGCCGGCCTTGTCGGCCTTGTGACCGGCTGGCTCTCGGTCTCGGCAAAGAAGGGCTGAGCCAGATGTTCAACCCGGTGCTCGTCCTCGAAACCGCGCTCCTGATGCTCGCTGCCTTCCTCGTGGGCGCGACCATTGGCGCGTTGGCTCGACTGGCCCTCCGCCGAAAGCCGACTGCCACCGGGCCGACCGTGATTGTAGAGACCGTGGCGACGATGCCGGCGGAACCTGCAGCGGCGCTCGTCACAGCGCCCAGGATCGAGCCGCTGCCGACCCCGGTGGCGCCAGTCGTTCCGTCAGAGATCCCGACGCCGGACTTTGCCACCGCGATTCAGGCCGAACCGGTAGTCGCGGTGGCATCGAAGCCAGTCGCTATTCCGGCCGACGAGCGCCCGAGCATGCGGCCGGCCCGCACGGCGGGGCAGACCACTGCCGGAAAGCTGGTGCCGAGCCCGTTGAAATCGCCTGCCGAGGCGGCGCTCCCCGCGGGTACGGCTGCCAGCGCCGACGTGATTCCATTCCCGGTCGACCGCAGTTCATCCGCCCAAGCCGCACACGAGCCTGCCCTCGAGCCGGCGCCGGAGGCGCAAACCGAGGAACCAACGCCGGAATCCGAAATCCCGGCGGTGGAGACAGTGACCGAAGCTCCAGCTGCTCTGCCCGACCGCGAGCTAGTCGCGGAGGTGGTCGCTGTAGCGTCCCCGGGCGAACCGGAGCCGGCTCTCGCGGCTCCAGAAGTCGAGGCGCCGCCAGTCACGGAAACCGCCAAGGAGCCGGAGCACGACGAAGCTGCGGCCATGCGCGCAATCGAAGGCAACTGGTCACCCCGCAGGACGAAACGAACCAGACCGACCGAGGCGGCGGAATCTCCGGCTCCGGCAGAACCCGCCGCCTTCGGCCGTCCTTCTGGGCTCGAGGCGCCACGCGGTGGCCGCAAGGATCAGCTGACCCACATCATCGGGGTTGTGCCGATCATCGAAACGGCACTGAACCGCATCGGTGTCTTCCACTTCGATCAACTCGCCGCCTTTTCGGACGACAATGTTGCCTGGCTCGAGGGCCACCTCGGCATTGCTGGCCGGATCGACCGCGAGCACTGGCGGGAACAGGCGCGAGAACTGGCGGTGCTGTCGGAGAAGGCCGCGAAGGCAGCGAGCAAGGCCTGATCAGGCTGCGCGGGCCCGGCTCTTGACGAGCTTGCGGACAAACGTCGCGATCGGCTCGACGTCCTCCGGCGTATTGAGCAGGGCAGGGGACGATTGCCCCTCGATGGCGTAGCCGTCGGCATCGCGTCGGCGCCGTAGCATTTCTTCAAAGGTCTCGCGGCGCAGCTGTTCGGTCAGCTGGGTCCGCATCAGCATCAGCGGAGCCGCACTCAGGGCGTCATAGAACGGCCATTGCGGCACGAGGATATCGTCGTGCTCGAAAGTATCGAGCATCTTGCCCAGGTGCGGATCGAATAGCGGCCGCACCCGGCTGCGCTTGTCGAGATAGTGCGTGCGGGCGCCCAGAACGTCGAGCAGCCCTTCGGTCGCGGCCGGGTAGTCGGCGGCCAGCATGCGGCGCTGCATGTTGCGGAAGCCTGCTTCCGAGCGGCCGCCATCCAGTGCCGCGAGGTTGTTGCGCAGGCGAACGAGGCCGCGCGGATCGGACACGGGGCCGGAATCGACAAGTATCGCACCCAAGACAAGGTTCGGCCGGTCGGCGGCGAGCGCCATCACCACCTGGCCGCCATAGCCTTGGCCGACGAAGATTCCGCCGTCGACCGCCAGCGCCGCCAGCACCTGCATGACATCGACAGCGTCGACGGTCGAGATGTAGCGCGCCTTGTCGCGTCGGTCCGACGAGCGGCCGCGGCCCTTCAGGTCGATCATGACGATGGGCCAGTCGTCGCCGAACACGCGGTGGAAGTGGTTCGCGAAATCGGAAAAGTCCGACATGTTGCGCTGGTAGCCGGGCACGCAGACCAGCGGCACGCGGCCGATGCCCGGCCTGCCATGGACGTGCACCGCTACCAGCTCGTCGGCCGGGCCGATGGCGAAATGCCGGACCGGAAGGGTGCGGAACGCCGGATAGTCGTCGGGAACGGTGCGGGCGGGAGCGAGCATCATGGCCAAGCGATAGCAGCCCCGATGGAGCCGCGAAAGCGCTAGGCCGGGATCTTCCTCAGCGCTTGTTCGATGCCGAGGTCGTCTAGGCCGAGGCGGGCGCGGTAGACGAGGTAGTTGCCGAGAACGCGCTTCACATAGGTGCGGGTTTCCTGCACCGGGATCAGTTCGACCCAGATCACCGGGTCGATATCCTCCGAGCGCGGGTCGCCGAAGGTCTTGATCCACTTGTTGGCATTGCCGGCGCCGGCATTGTAGGCGGCCGCGGCGAGGACCAGCGAACCATCGAAACGCTCGAGCTGGGCCTTGAGATAAGTCGAGCCGAGCAGCGTGTTGTATTCGGCATCGGTCGTGAGCCGCGCCTTCGAATAGGTGAGGCCGAGCTTGCCGGCTGTTTCCTGTGCCGTCGCCGGCATCAGCTGCATGAGCCCGCGCGCGCCCGCCGATGAGACGGCGTCGAGCTGGAACCGGCTCTCCTGCCGGGCAATGGCATAGATCGCGGCGTTGTCGATCGACGCGAGCTGGGTTGTCGGCAGGTTGTCGCTCGGAAAGCTCAGCGGATCGAGCGGAATGCCGCGCCGCTCGGCCGTTTCGGCGATCGAAATCGCGAGCTGGTGCGAGCCCAGCGTTTCGGCGAGGCGGGAGGCAAGCAGCAGGTCGGCGCCGTCCGTGAGTTTCGGTGCAAAGCTGCGGAGCAGGGGGATTGCCCATTCGGTGTGGCCGTTCTCGGCCAAGAGTCGCACAGCCTGGACCTCTTCGCGTGCGTTGAACGCCAGTTCAGCCGGTTCCCAGGCTGGCATATCGCGCAACTCGACCGGCTTGAGCCCGAGTGCGGCGCGTGCCAATTGGCCATAGTAGACCGTGCCGAACTCGGCCGCCTTGCCGAACGCAGCTTTGGCGCCCGCCGTGTCGTCCAGCTCCATGCGCGCCCGGCCGAGCCAGTAATTGGCCTGCGTCACCGAGTCGGGCAGGGTCGAATGCTCTGCCATGACCTCGAAATGCGGTGCGGCGGACTTGGCGTCGTTGAGGAACGCGAGCGCGATCCAGCCGGCGTGGAACTGCGCCTCGACGAGCCGGCCTTCCGGGCCTTCGGAATACCCTGCAGAGGCGGCGTAGGCACGCTTCACTTCGCCAAGCGCCAGGAGCTGCCGGGTGAGTGCGCGGCGCTCGTACCAGAACTCGGCGGCATCGGGCACATCGCCCTTGGCTTTGTCGAGCCAGGCGATCGCATCGTCCCAGAGCTCGAACTGCCGGGCGCGCTGCGCGCGACTGAACAGGAAAACCGGGTTCGACGTCATCGACGGATCTACATCGTCGAGCAGTTTCTTCGCGTCCTTGGCGTCGCGCGACACAGCGTTGCGCGCCACCGCCAGCGACTTCTGCGCCGGCGACAGGAACTTCATCAGCCGTTCGACGCCTGTTGCCCGGTCGTGCATCATCAGATGCATCGCCCGATCCCAATGGGCACTGCGATCGAGCAGGTTGCCGAACCTGGCAAGGATCGTGGTTTCGGTGGCGCGATCGAGGAAATTCTCGGTCCAGATGGCGCGCACGATCCGGCCGGCGCGGTCGGTCTGGCCGTCGGCGACATAGGCATCGGCGAGCGCCATCTGCGCCCCGATCGTATTCGGCATCGCCCCGCCAAGCGTCTCGATCACGGCCTTGCTGCCGGGCTTCTCGCGCACCAGCGCCTGCTCGAGCCGGGTCCGGAAAGTCGGGTCGGCGGCAAAGTCAGGAGCGTCCGCGACATAGCGCTGCACGGCGGAAGCGGAAACCTCGCCATTGCCGTACCAGATCGCCGCCCACTGGATGGCGCGTCGTTCGACTGGATCTTCGAGGCTGCGTGCCGCCTCGTAGGCGCCGGCCTGGTCGCCTTCGCCGAGCAGAGCTAACGCTGCCGCGAAAGCCGGCGACGCCGAGCTCGTGGGCGGCAGGGCGGACGGCTTGTCGAGCTTGTCGGCATAGGCCGAGAGCTCAACCGAGGCGGTGGTGATGGGATCGATCGCCGCAGAGATTGCATCCACTGCCGACATCGAAGACTGGGGCGTAGCGACCGGAGCTCGCACAGCCATCGGCGCATTCGCCGTGGCCGGCCCACTCGCAAGCGCCGAAGTGGTCGCTTCGCCATTGGCGCGCAACAAAATGGGCAGCGTCGCAATGGCGACGGCAGCGACGGCAAGAACGCCGATGGCTAGGCCGCGGCGGCCTCGCACAACAACCATAGGTCTCGTCCTGTTGGTCCCAACGGCGCCCCTCGCGAAGCGCCATACGCAGAGATTTGGAGCCGCTCCCGGGGAGTTGCTCCGACAGTCCAACAAGGTGCCCCCACCCTTGCCGCTAACGAAAACTACACGACGCCCGTGAACGTTCGGTTAGCCACAAGGTCCTTGTGGGTGTGCGCCGCGCCCTCGGTCGACAGGCTGCTTGTCGCGCCGCACGAGAGAAACTATGGTGCGCGACTGTGGCGACCCGATGAACCGGTTGTGGCCACATTCGGGCCGCAAAGGCCCGACAAGCACCAAAACGACCGCCAGCGAGGCGGCTTTTTCGTTCAAGAGGAACACCCCCCGAAATGTTGCGAGGCTCGATCACAGCGCTCATCACTCCGTTTGCGAACGGTGCGCTGGATGAGAAAGGCTTCGAGAATTTCGTCGATTGGCAAATCAACGAGGGTACGCACGGCCTGGTCCCGGTCGGCACCACCGGCGAAAGCCCGACGGTGACGCATGAAGAGCACCGCCGCATCATCGAGCTCTGCGTCGAGGTCACGGCCAAGCGCGTGCCGATCATCGCCGGCGCGGGGTCAAACTCCACCGCCGAGGCGGTCTCGCTCGCCCGGTTCGCCGAGGACATCGGCGCCGACGCGGTGCTTTCGGTCGTGCCCTACTACAACAAGCCGACCCAGGAGGGGATGTTCCAGCACTTCTCCGCTGTCGCGTCGGCGACGAGCCTGCCGATCATCCTCTACTCCGTGCCCGGCCGTACCGTGGTCGATCTCACAGTCGATACGATCGCGCGCCTCCGCGACGCCCACTCGAACATCGCGGGCGTCAAGGACGCCACCGCGAACATGGAGCGCGCCAGCCTGCAGCGCGCCAAGCTCGGTGCCGAGTTCATCCTGCTCTCGGGTGAGGACATGACCGCGCTCGGCTTCAACGCCCATGGCGGCCATGGCTGCATCTCGGTCACCTCCAACGTTGCCCCGCGGCTTTGCGCACTGCTGCAGAACGCGTGCCAGCAGGGCAATTACGCCGAGGCGCTGGAACTGCAGGACAAGCTGGTGCACCTGCACAAGAGTCTGTTCCTCGAGAACAACCCGGGCGGCGTGAAGTACGCGGCCTCGCGCCTCGGTCTTTGCCGCAACGAGTTCCGCCTGCCGGTCGTCCCGGTATCGAAGGCGAACGAGGAAGCGATCGACAAAGCCTTGCAGCATGCCGGGCTGCTGCCCAACTAGCGGAGCGCGCTCAGCAAAAGTGGCAACGGTTTTGCGGTTCGAGCGCGCGACAACTATATAGATCCTATGGCTAAGACACCTGGCAAACCCGCGATGATCTCGGTCGGGCCCGTCGCGGAAAACCGGCGGGCTCGATACGACTACGAAATTATCGACACCCTCGAGGCCGGCATCATGCTGAAGGGCACCGAGGTCAAGTCGCTGCGCCAGGGCAAGGCGCAGATCACCGAGAGCTATGCCTCGCCCGAGCGTGGCGAGCTCTGGTTGATCAATGCCTATATCCCTGAGTTCCTGCAGGCCAACCGCTTCAACCACGAGGAAAAGCGGCCGCGGAAACTACTGGTCAACAAGAAGCAGTTGGCCAAGCTGAGCCAGGATGTCGAGCGCGCCGGCAACACCATCGTGCCGCTGAAGCTCTATTTCAACGACCAGGGCCGCGCGAAGCTCCTGATCGGCGTCGGCAAGGGCAAGAAGAGCTTCGACAAGCGCGAAACCGAAAAGAACCGCGACTGGAACCGCGAGAAATCGCGGCTGCTGAAGCACGGCTGAGTGCCGTGCCGCGCTCCAGCAGGCACTTTCTACTTCAGGCTATCGGCAAAGAACGTCGCAAACGAGCTCTCGACCAGCGCGCTGACCTCGGGCTGGTCGCTGTAGAAGCCGTAGCCATGGTCGGCTTCGGGCACGAGCACAATGCTGGCCTTGGGATAGGCCGCGACAACCGCTTCGTTCTCGGCCGGCGTGATCACCACGTCCTTGTCGCCATGCACGACCAGCATCGGGCCGGTGTAGTTGCCGATCGCATCGAGCGGGCTTGAGGCCAGCAACTCGTCGAACCATTGCTTGCTGAGCTGCTGCTGCTGCCCATAGACGGTGGTGTAGTCGGCATAGCCCTTGTCGCTGGACGCCTCGGCGTAAAGCCGCTCGTACTCAGCCTCGGAACCGGCAAAGAACAGCAGCAGGCCCTTGCCCGGGTTGGCCGAGGGCGCCAGGAGCCCCACCGCCTTGTACGGGTTGTCGGCCGAACCTGCGATGGTCAGCGCGATGCGCCCACCCATGCTGTAGCCCAGAATGCCAACGCGCTCCGGATCGACCGGGAAATTCGCCAGCATATAGGCGAGGCTGGCGTTCGAATCCGAGATCATGTTGCTGAGGTAGCCCTCGGTGAACGGCTCCTTGCTGTCGCCTGTCCCCGGGAAATCCATGCGGATCGTCACGATCCCAGCCTCGGCCAGCGCCGAGGCCAGGCGGGCAAAGCCGCCGCCTTCCTGCCGTCCGCCGCCGTGACCATGGTTCATGACCACGGCAGGGAAGGGGCCTTCGCCATCGGGAACCACCACGGTCGCCGGCACGGCGCGCGCGCCGTTCATCACGGTGACTTCGTTGACGGTCTCAGCCTGCGCGGCGGCGGTCGCGACGAGCAGCGACATGGCGGCGAGCAGCGCCGTCGCGGTTTTGTTCAAGTGCATGGTGTTCCCTTCGATAGTGCGGACGAATTCCGACTGCGATGGTTCACCTGCGGCATACCGGTGTCAACGTTGGCAGTCCAACCGACGGTGGATGGCAGCCCTGCGGCTAGGCGCGGACGAGCGCCGCGGCGCGCCCGACCACATCCTCGAACATCGAAGTCGTCAGCACGCCGGTATTCGTGTTGTAGCGCGAGCAATGGTAGCTATCGAACAGTCGCGCGCCACTCGTCAGGGTGTGCTCGGCGCCGTGCGAGAATGGGAAACTCGCTTTCCGTTCGCCCAGTGTCGTCAACAGCGAGTCATGCGCGATGCGGCCGAGCGCCAGAAACGCGCGGGGCTTGTGCGCGGCGATGCTGTTGCCCAGGAACGGCCGGCAGGTCTTGATCTCCTCGGGGGTAGGCTTGTTCTGTGGCGGCACGCAGCGCACGGCATTGGCGATGAGGACCCCGGCGAGCTCCAGCCCATCGTCGGGACGCTGCTTGTAGTGCCCGGTGGCGAGCCCGAATTTCTCGAGTGTCGCGTAAAGCAGGTCGCCGGCATAGTCGCCGGTGAAGGGGCGACCTGTGCGATTGGCGCCTTTGAGCCCTGGTGCAAGGCCGACGATCATCAGGCCTGGATGGACGTCGCCCCAGTTCGGCACCGGAGCGTTGAAGAAATCGGGGTAGGCCCGCTGGTTATCGTGGCGAAAGCCGACAAGGCGCGGGCAGCGCGGGCAATCGTGCGGGGGATTGGTCTCGAGCAAAGGTAACGGCCAACGGTGTTCGCAAAGGTTGGTCCGGTTCGACCACGCGAAGGCCAGGAACTCAAGTCGAAAGGGGCTCGGATCAGCTGCCCTTGGGGTCCACCGTCGCCATCGGCCGCTCCGCCACCGGGCGTTCGGCCGCGTGCGTGCGATCTGCCGAATGCGTGCGATCGACCGGCGGGATCCGCCCCACCGTCTTGGCAAGCTCGGCAACATCGAGGAAGAAGTCGGCCTGCCGGCGCAACTCGTCCGAGATCATCGGCGTCGATGTGGTCAACGTCGATACGACCGTCACCCGCTTGCCCTTGCGCTGCAGCGCCGCGACCAGCGCGGTGAAATCGCCATCGCCCGAGAACAAGACGAGGTGATCGTAGAACTGGCTCATCTCGAGGGCATCGACCGTGAGTTCGATGTCCATGTTGCCCTTGATCTTGCGGCGGCCCGTCGCGTCCGTGAACTCCTTGGCGGGCTTGGTGACCACCGTGAAGCCGTTATAGTCGAGCCAGTCGATAAGCGGCCGGATCGAGGAGTATTCCTGATCCTCGACCAGTGCCGTGTAGTAGTAGGCGCGCAGCAGGTATGACTTGGCCTGGAACTCGGCCAACAGGCGCCGGTAGTCGATGTCGATCCCGATTGCCTTGCTGGTGGCATAGAGATTCGCGCCGTCGATGAACAACACGACCTTTTCGCGCGGATCGATGGACATGGGTCTTCTCCTGACCGGGGCGGCCGGCCTCTCAGGCTGCCCGGCATAAACTCACAGCTACGTACCCGACTGGGTCTCCTGCCGGCCGATATGCGACCGTAACCGCTCCCTAAGTTCGGAATACGCGCTTAATCGGGCGGAATTGCAATCACATTATTTCCGGACGAGGGCGGTCAGAATAGTCGCCTGTGCGGTCAAGTGATTGAGAGGTATGGGTAAATTGGTCCAGGATCGATGTCACAATCCTGTGGTATCGTCGTGTGTCCGGCGCGCGTGGGCACAAATCCTTGCACCGCCACACCATCCGGTGTATGCGGACCGCTTGATCCCACCCACAAGCTGGAGACGTACGTGGCCCGCGTCACCGTCGAAGACTGCATCGAGAAGGTCAACAATCGTTTTGACCTGATCCTGATGGCTGCCCACCGCGCGCGCATGATCGCTGCCGGTTCGTCCATCACCGTTAGCCGTGACAACGATAAGAACCCGGTCGTCGCCCTGCGCGAGATCGGCGACGGCGCCATCTCGCCGGAAGACCTGCACGAGGACCTGATCCACTCGATGCAGAAGTATGTCGAAGTCGACGAGCCCGAAAAGCACGCCGCTCCGCTGCTCGACGCCAACGCGGACGAAGACAGCGACACCTTCGACACCATGACCGAAGACGAGCTGCTGCGCGGCATCGAAAGCCTGGCTCCGCCAGAGCGTCGCGACGACTGATTAAGTCGAAGCTACGGGCGGGCGCGATTGCGCCGGCCGCTATCTCGCATATATTGTTCAAAGGCGTCGGGCATCTCGTCCGGCGCCTTTTCGTTTGCGGAAAATCCGGCTCGCGAACGCCGCCCAGGAGTGCGGCAAGACCATGATGCGTCAGTACGAACTCGTCGAGCGGGTGCAGGCCTACAACCCGCATACCGACGAGGCGCTGCTCAACAAGGCGTATGTGTATGCCATGCAAAAGCATGGCACGCAGAAGCGCGCATCCGGCGACCCCTATTTCGCGCATCCTCTTGAAGTTGCTGCGATTCTCACCGACCTGAAGCTCGATGACGCCTCGATCGCGGTGGCGCTTCTGCACGATACGATCGAGGATACGGATGCGACCCGGGCCGAGATCGACCAGCTGTTCGGGCCGGAAATCGGCTCGATCGTCGATGGCCTGACCAAGATCGAGCGCCTGCAGCTGGTGACGCGCGAGGAGGCCCAGGCGGAGAACCTGCGCAAGCTCCTCCTCGCCATTTCGGCCGATGTGCGGGTCCTGTTGGTGAAGCTCGCCGACCGGCTGCACAACATGCGCACGCTCGATTTCATGCGCGAGGACAAGCGCAAGCGCATCGCCACGGAGACCATGGATATCTATGCGCCGCTGGCCGGCCGCATGGGCATGCAGGGGATGCGCCAGGAGCTCGAGGACCTCGCCTTCAAGCACCTGCAGCCCGAGCACTACAAGGCCATCACGGCGCGGCTCGATGAGCTCAAGGCCGAGTTCGCCGATACGATCAACACGATCAAGACCGAGCTCGGCAACAAGCTGAAGGGCGAAGGGATCGAGGCGCGTGTTTCGGCGCGGGTGAAATCGCCGTGGTCGATCTTCACCAAAATCGAGCGCAAGCAGATCGCGCTCGAGCAGCTCTCCGACATGATCGGCTTCCGCGTCATCGTCCCGACGGTCGCCGATTGCTACCGCGCACTGGGGATCGTCCACACCAACTGGAAGGTCGTGCCCGGCCGGTTCAAGGACTACATCTCTGTCCCCAAGCACAACGATTATCGCTCGATCCACACCACCATTGTCGGGGTGGGGCGCCAGCGCGCCGAACTGCAGATCCGGACCGAGGAGATGCACCGGGTCGCCGAGCTCGGCATCGCCGCGCACGCGCTCTACAAGGAGGGCGCGACCGACATCCACAAGATCGAGAATGAGAGCAAGGCCTTCGTCTGGCTGCGCTCCACGATCGAGCATCTGACCGAGGGCTCGTCCAACTCGGACTTCCTCGAATACACCAAGCTGGAGCTGTTCCAAGACCAGGTGTTCTGCTTTACCCCGCGCGGGCGCCTGATTGCCCTGCCGCGCGGCGCGACACCGATCGACTTCGCCTACTCGCTCCACACCGACATCGGCGACACGGCCGTGGGTGCCAAGATCAACGGCCAGATCGTGCCGCTGGTGACCCAGCTGCGCTCCGGCGACGAAGTCGAGATCATCCGCGACCAGAACCACCAGCCGCCCAGCAACTGGGAAACCATCGCCGCGACCGGCAAGGCGCGTGCCGCGATCCGGCGGTCGGTTCGCCAGCAGCAGCAACAGCGCGCCCATGCGCTTGGTGAGCACATGCTCTCCATGTTGCTCGAACGCGAAGGCGTGCTGCTCGACGACAGTGAGTTCAAGCAGCTGGCCGAGGCGCTGAACCAGCCCGGCAAGCGCGAACTCATGGTCGCACTGGGGGAAGGGCGCATCTCTGCCGAGAATCTCGACGCAGCAGTGCTCGAGGTGAAGGGCATCAAGCGGCGGCGCAAGAAGCTCGACCTGCCGGTGCCGGACAAGGCCGAAGGCTGGTTTGCGCTGAGGGCAACGGATCTCTTCCGCTTCCGCGTACCGGGCAACCCCCGCTCCGGTCCGCGCGCTCGCGCCGCGCAGGCGCAACTCGATTTCAACACTGCCGTCGAAGTCTCGCCCGAAGGTGTCGTCCCCGGCGACCGTCTGGTCGGCATCATGGAGCCGGACGGCCCGATCCGGATCTACCCGATCCATTCGGACGCGCTGGCTGGCCTCTACGACACCGACGTCGCCTGGGTCGATGTGCGCTGGGACATCGTGGGGCGCGAGGATCGCAACCACATGTGCGTGATCTCGATGCAGGCTCAGAACAAGCCGGGATCGCTAGCGCAGATCTCCACCGTGATTGCCGCCTGCGAAGCCAACATCCATAATCTGGTGATGCGCATGGAATCGCCGGACTTCCACCGCTTCATTTTCCAGATCGAAGTGAGGGACCTGGCACAGCTCACCGATGTGCTCAATTCACTCAAGCTCGCGGCCGGAATCTCGGACGTGCAGCGCGCGACGATCGCCGAGGCGCGGGCCCTCGATCGGCTCGAATGGACCGCGCCCGCCAGACAAGAGGAACCCGCGTGACCACTGAAGACGTGCTGGACCTGTTCCGCCAGAGCGGGGCGCTGCTCGAGGGCCACTTCATCCTCAGCTCCGGCCTGCGCTCGCCTATCTTCCTACAGAAGGCTCGCGTCTTCATGCATCCGGAGAAGGCGGAGAAGCTCTGCCGCGCGCTGGCCGAGAAGATCCGTTCCGCTGGCTACGGCGACGTGAGCCAGATCGTCTCGCCGGCCGTAGGCGGCATCATTCCGGGCTATGAAACCGCGCGCCACATGGGCGTTCCGGCCATCTACACCGAGCGCGTCAACGGCGTGTTCGAGCTCCGCCGCGGCTTCGAGCTCGCGCCGGGCGAGAAGGTGATCGTCGTCGAAGACATCGTCTCGACCGGCCTCTCCATCCGCGAATGCATCGATGCGATCAAAAAGACCGGCGCCGATGTCGTCGCGGCGGCCTGTCTGATCGACCGCTCGGCCGGCGAAGCCGAAATTGGCGTGCCGCTGGTGTCATTGGTCCAGTACAAGGTCCCGGCCTACCCGGCTGATGCGCTGCCGCCGGAGCTCGCGGCAATTCCGGCGATAAAGCCGGGTTCGCGGGGGTTGGCATGATCATCGGCCTCGGTAACGACCTGTGCGATATCTCGCGGGTGCAGAAGACGCTCGACAGGTACGGTGAGCGCTTTACCCATCGGATCTTCACCGAGCTGGAGCGCGCCAAATCCGATCGTCGGGCGCAGCGCGCGGCGTCCTACGCCAAGCGGTTCGCGGCCAAGGAGGCCTGCTCCAAAGCCCTTGGGACTGGCCTTAGTTTCGGCGTTTATTGGCGCGACATGGGCGTCGTCAATCTCCCCTCGGGCAAGCCGACGATGAAGCTCACCAACGGTGCGGCCCGTGTGCTGGAGCGGCTTGTCCCGCCCGGGATGACGCCACATATCCACCTGACCATTACCGATGACGGCGGCATGGCGCAGGCGTTCGTCATCATCGAGGCGCTGCCGGTTGACCAGCCAGCGGCCCTCTCGTAACCGTGGCCCCGCGCCAGCAAGGCAAACAATGAGCCAATCCATGTCGAAAGCCGAGGCCAAGGCCGGCAAGAAGAAGAACGAGCTGCTCGAGACGATCATCGTCATCATCGAAGCGCTGATCATCGCGCTCGTATTCCGCACGTTCCTCTACCAGCCCTTTTCGATCCCGACCGGCTCGATGCAGTCGACCCTGATGATCGGCGACTACTTCCTCGCCAACAAGTGGGCCTGGGGTTTCGGCAAGTACTCCTTCCCGCTGCCGCTCCCGTTCAATGGCCGCATCCTCGCCATCAGTGAGCCGCAACGCGGCGATATCGCCGTGTTCCGCAACGAGATTGCCCAGCAGGACTACATCAAGCGCGTCATCGGCATGCCGGGTGACCGAATCCAGATGAAAGAAGGGCGGCTCTACATCAACGGCACGCTGGTCGAGCGCGAGCAGGTCGGCACCGCCGAGGACACAGACAGCACCACCTCGACCGTGCCGGTGACCGTCTATCGGGAGACGCTGCCGAACGGCGTCAGCCACATCATCCAAGAAATCTCCGACGACCAGATGCTGGACAATACGTCTGAGTATGTCGTCCCAGCTGGCCATTACTTCATGATGGGCGACAACCGGGACCGCTCGCAGGACAGCCGCGTGCTCAGTGCCGTCGGCTACGTCGCCCTGGGAGACATCATAGGCAAGGCCGAGGCTCGGTTCTTCTCCATCAAGGACAACCTGCCGCCGTGGCAACTGTGGGAGTGGCCGGCCAATGTCCGGTGGGACCGCATGTTCCAGATCGTGAAGTAATGGCGGGGCGGCACGCGCACGAAAAACTGCAGGCACGGTTGGGCTATCATTTTGCCGATCCCGACCTGCTTGTTCGCGCGCTGACCCATGCCAGCGCCCTCTCGCCCGGCAAGCGCGTGCAGAACAGCTACCAGCGGATGGAATTCCTTGGTGACCGCGTGCTGGGGCTAGTGGTCGCCGACCTTCTCTACAAACGCCTGCCCAAGGCGACCGAGGGCGACCTCAACCGGTCGCTCGTTCGCCTCGTGCGCAAGGAGACCTGCGCCGCCATCGCTCGCCAGCTCAGTGTCGGCGAGGACCTGCGCCTCGGCGATGCCGAGGCCCGCACCGGCGGCGCCGAAAAGGATGCGATCCTTTCCGACGTCGCCGAGGCCATCTTTGCGGCCGTTTACCTCGATGGCGGCTATGGCCGCGCATACGAACTGGTCGAGCGCCTGCTCGACGATCATTTCGAGGCCGCGCTGAACCTGCGCGCGGACAGCAAGACCACGCTGCAGGAATGGGCGCAGAGCCGGGGGCTCGAGCCGCCCGTCTATGCCGAGATCGAGCGCACCGGCCCCGACCACGCCCCGGAATTCACCATCGCCGTACGGCTGGGCGATTTCGACGCCATCACCGCCTCCGGCCCCTCCAAGAAGCTGGCCGAGCACAAAGCCGCCGAAGCCTTCCTGATCCGCGAGAAAGTCTGGCGGGAGACGCTGTGAGCGCCGCAGGCTACTATCCGCGGCTGACCTTGTTCCTAATTGCGGCGCTCGTCCTCGTTGCGGTGGTTCTGGCCAACGCGCTCTATGCGACGACAATCGATACCGGGCTCGTCGAGGGCAACCTGCGGGAGAAGAACGGTATCTACGCCGAGCTTGTGGCAGATGCCTGTCCCGCCAGCGAGGCCTGGCTGGCCGCCTACCGCAACCGCGGGATTGTGGTTGAGTTCGAGGCGTTCAGTGTCGAGAGGCACGCGCTGCCGGTCTCGATGGATGGTGCCGAAATACGCAGTGTTCTGCGCCGCCCCGATCGGGCAGCCGACAAGTTCGGCGACGTGGTGGGATTCTTTGATGCGAATGGATGTATGCTAGTCGAATGACCGACAAGAACGAAATGCCCGAGGCAGCCGAGCTGCCGGTGCCCAATGAGAACACCCGCTGCGGCTTCGTCGCAATTGTTGGCGCGCCCAACGCCGGCAAGTCGACAATGCTCAATGCGCTGGTCGGAACGAAAGTCTCGATCGTCACGCACAAGGCCCAGACGACGCGCGCCATGATCCGCGGCGTCGTCACCGAGGGCGACGGGCAGATCGTGTTCATCGACACGCCGGGCATTTTCGCGCCAAAGCGCCGGCTTGATCGCGCGATGGTGGAAGCGGCCTGGACCGGTGCAGGCGATGCCGATTTCGTCGCCTTCATTATCGATGCCGAAAAGGGCGTGACGCCCGAGATCGAAGCGCTGCTCGCCGGCCTCGACAAGGTGCCGCATCCCAAGGTGCTGGTGCTCAACAAGATCGACCTTATCAAGCGCGAGAAGCTGCTGGCGCTGGCCGAGGACCTCAACGCGCGGCTTAAATTCGAGCAGACCTTCATGGTCTCCGCCTCGACCGGCAGCGGCGTGCAGGATTTCCTCAACTGGGCACTGAAGCACATTCCGCTCGGCCCCTGGCACTTCCCCGAGGACCAGCTCACTGACCTGACGCTGCAGCTCACCGCCGCCGAAGTGACGCGCGAAAAGCTGTTCCTGCGCGTCCACGACGAGATCCCCTACAACGCCACCGTCGAAGGCGAGAAGTTCACCATCAACAAGGATGGCTCCTACCGCATCGACCAGGTGATCTACGTCACCCGCGACACGCACAAGAAGATCGTGCTCGGCGCCGGCGGCCAGACCATCAAGGCGATCGGCGCCGACGCGCGCAAGGAGCTGATGGAGATCTTCGAGGTGCCGGTGCACCTGTTCCTGTTCGTGAAAGTGCGCGAAAAATGGGGCGACGACCCCGAGCGCTATCGCGAAATGGGGCTGGAGTGGACCAAATGAGCGCGCTGGCGGCCGATCGTTCCTCGACCGCCGCCCGTCTCTTCGCCGGGCTTATCGCGCTTCTCGCCGTCGCCGGCATCGTCCTGTTCCTAGAGGCCGATATCGAGAAATCCGGCTCGCTCGGCCAGTCCGTGTGGGTGCTGGTGCGCTTTTTCACCATCCTCACCAACGTGCTGGTGGCCGTCGTCTTCGGCCTCATCGCCTTCGGCATCCACATCCAGCCGCGCTTCGTCGCCGGTACGGTGCTCGCCATCGTCCTCGTCGGCGTCGTCTATGAGCTGCTGCTGCGCGGGCTCGTCGATCTCACGGCCGGCTCGGCCATCGCCAACGTGCTGCTCCACCGCGCCACCCCGATCGCCGCGCCCATCTTCTGGCTGCTGTTCACGCCCAAGGGCACGCTGCGCTATGCCGACCCTCCGCTCTGGGCGGCATTCCCCTTCGCCTATCTCGTCTATGCCCTGATCCGCGGCGGCTTCGAGGGCGTTTACGCCTATCCGTTCATCGATCTGGGGAAGCTCGGCGCCACGCAGGTTGCCATCAACGCAATCGTCATCAGCATCGGCTTTTTCGCCGTGGGTGCGGCGCTGGTCTGGCTCGACCGCCGGCTCGGGCGGCGCTGAGGCGGCCATGCAGTGGGACGGTGAAGGCCTCATCATCGGCGTGCGCCGGCATGGCGAGACCAGCGTGATCGCCGAAGTGATGGTCGCCGGCCGCGGCCGCCAGCTCGGCCTTATCCGCGGCGGCCGCAGCGCGAAACTTGCCGCGACGCTCCAGCCGGGCAACACCGTGCAGGTGAGCTGGCGCGCGCGCCTCGAGGATCACCTCGGCACCTTCACGCTCGAACTGCTCGATGGCAGGGCGGCCGCACTCATTGCCGACCGTGCCAAGCTCTATGCCAGCCAGCTGATTGTCGAGCACCTGCGCCTCTTGCCCGAACGCGACCCGCATGATCGCCTGCTGGCGCTGGCCGAACGCATCCTCGATTTCGAGGGATCACAGCTCGATCTGAGCGCCGCTGTCGCCCGCTTTGAGCTGGCGCTGCTCGAAGAATTGGGCTTCGGCCTCGACTTGACGAGCTGCGCTGCGACTGGTGTCACCAGCGATCTCACCCACGTCTCGCCCAAATCCGGCCGCGCCGTCAGCCGCACTGCCGCCGAGCCTTACGCGACGCGCCTGCTTAAGCTGCCGGCCTTCCTGATCAGCGCCGCAGAGCCCACGCCGGCGGATGTCAGCGACGCCTTCAAGCTCACCGGCCACTTCCTCGACCTGCATGTCTGGATGCCGAGGCAGGTGGATCCGCCGGCGGTGCGCGAGATGTTCGTGGCGTTGATGGAGTAGGGCCCTAAGCCCACTTCCCCGCGGTCGGCGGCTTGGGCGGCTCTTCAGCCGCGCCGAGCTTGCGACGGAGCTTTGCCAGCGCCAGTTGCTGCAGCTGTATCGATGTCGCCGTTACCGGCGCGATGGCCACGACTTCGGTGCCCGTCGCCTCGTCGATGGCGACGACGCGCATCTGCTGGCCGACCTGGGTGAACTCGAAGAAAACGCGGTGCCCCGGGGGCGTTGGGCCGGACGGAGGATCATCTCGTCCGGCCATTGCGTCAGCCTTCGCCGAAACTCACGACGCCCTGGGCGTCGAAGGAGTAGACGTCGTCGCGGAAACTCACCGTGCCCTGCCGGTTGGCCCAGGCGGTGATGTATGTCGTGTGGATCGGGATCTGCACGTCGAGCTTGATGTCCTCGCGCATGCCCTGGGCCCAGGCATTCAGCACGCTGTCCGGAGTCCAGCCGCCGCCATTGTCGCGCAGCAGCCAGGCGACGAGCTCTTCGATGTTTTCGCAGCGCATGCAGCCCGAGGAGTGGAAGCGCGCGTTCTCGCCGAACAGCGCCTTCTGCGGCGTGTCGTGCATGTAGACGTCATACTTGTTGTAGAAGTCGATCTTGCAGTGGCCCATCGAGTTTTCGCCACCCGGATCCTGCCGGAAGGTGTACTTCACCGCTTCGGTGGTCTGCCAGTTGATGTTCGAGGGCGGGATCTCGTTGCCGTTGCCGTCGAAGATCCGGATGTTGAACTTGGTCAGGTACTCCGGATCCTCGTTCATATAGCGGATCATGTCCTTCTCGATGATGCTCTTGGGCACCGTCCAGTAAGGATTGAACTTCACCTGGAAGATCTTGGAGTTGAGGATCGGCGTCGCGCGGTCGACCTTGCCGACCACTGAATTGTGCCGCTGCACCACCTGCGCGCCTTCGACCGCCTCGACCACCGCCGCCGGAATGTTCACGACGACGTAGCGATCAGAGAGCGCCGAAGCCCACTGCTCGATGCGCTGCGCGTTGAGCCGCAACTGGTTCAGGCGGTAGTCTGCCGGAACGGAGAGCGCATAGAACGTCGCTTCATCGACCTTGCCGGTGATGACGAGGCCATGCCGCGCCTGGAAAAGGCGAACGGCGGCATCGAGATCGGCGTCGAACTCGTCGTTGATCTTCTGGGCGACGGGCATGTCGCCGTTGATCATCAACCGGCGCTTGAGGAGCGCCACGGCACGGCGCGAGTCGCCGAGCTTCAGGTTGAATGTCTCGCGTGTCGGCGGATCCCAGCTGCCATTGGCGGCAACGAAGGCTTCGTAGTTCTGGATCGCCAGCTGGAGATTGTAGGACGTGTCGAAGCTGAGGATCGGCTCGATCGTATCGACCAGGGCCTTGGCGGCATTGGTGTTGCCGTCGAGATCGACGTTGCGGAGCGCCTTTTCCTTGTTCCAGCTGTCCCAGAAATTGTCCTCGCCGCGCGCGATCGCGGGCATGGCGAGCCCGGCACCGATGGTCGCCATGGAAGTCAGGAGATTACGTCTCGTCAGCCGCATCAAGTCACCGGATATAGCACGTCGCAGGGGTCGCCCCTCTTAGCACCGGCTCCGGCATGCGACCAATCTGGTCAAGCAGCTGTGAACCGCCCAAACCACGCTAGTCGCGACGACCCGGAGCTTGCAGGTGCCGAGGAGCCAGACCTGCAATCGAAGCGATGCATAGCTAGGTTTTGGGCGTAAATAAGAAACGCCGGCTTAAGGCCGGCGCTCTTGAGGCTGCTGTGGCAGCAATGCCACAGAAATTTGATCGGATCTCAGAGCTTGTAGAGGATCTGGTCAACCCAGAAGCGCTCGAGGCGGCCCAGCGCCTTGTTGAGGTCCGAGAACGAGTCCTGGCCCAACCCGCCGACCTTTTCGATCGACTTGAGGTGGCGATCGTAGAGCTCGTCGATCACCTCGGCCACTTCCTCGCCCTTCGGCGTCAGCCGGATGCGGACCGAACGACGGTCGGAACGCGAGCGCTCCTGGAAGATGTAGCCGGTCTCGACCAGCTTCTTGAGATTGTACGAAACGTTGCTGCCCAGATAGTAGCCGCGGCTGCGCAGCTCGCCGGCGGTCATCTCGGCATCGCCGATGTTGAACATCAGCAGCGCCTGCACCGGGTTGATGTCGTCCCAGCCCATGCGGTCGAACTCGTCCTTGATCAGGTCGAGCAACCGGCGGTGGAGACGTTCCACGCGGCTGACGGCTTCGAGGTAGAGCGGCTTCAGCCCTGCTGCTTCTTCCGGAACCATTGCCTCGGCGGCATTGGATTTGATTGCCATTTGTGCCTCACACTGTCCTGTCGTCGTCGGTGCGCGATTTCTTCGCGTCTCATGCGACCCAAATTACGGGGGCCCAAATAAGATTGCCCTAAGCCGTAGACTTAAAACTATCTTACGGAAAAAGTTCAGGAATTTGGCTTTACGAGACGTAACCGCAGGTCAGAAAATTGTAACCTGAATGTTTCGTATACGGGCCAAAACGTGGCAGCGCCTCAGCGAGGCGGCGCTGCAGGACTTGCAGCGCGAGCGGCTCAGTCGTGTGCGCGGCGCAGCCGGAAGTTGAGGAAGAACAGCACGGCGATGCTGCCCACGAGGAGCAGCCGGACCGCGAAGCCGACGGCGTCGATCTGGATGTCGCGGACGCCGCCAAAGTACATGACTAGCTCGATCACAGTCGCCAGAACCAGCAGCACTGCACCCCAGCTGGCCCGGATCCAGAGCCCCACAGCCGCAAACAGGCGCGCGATGGAGAAAACGGCGAGATACGCAAAACCCATCGCACCGAGCTGGGTGAGGGGGCTCTGTGCCCCGGTCGACACCCCGAGCAGCCGAGCCGCATCGCCCAGCCCGAGCAGCAGGGCGATGATGGCGATGATCCTGAGATACCGCCCGGCGAGTTCGCTCTTCAGATCCATGGCGGAGGTTTAGCGACAAGGCATCGATGCGACAAGCGCGAGCCTTGGCGCGCGGGGCAGGGGCCTGCTAGAAGCCCCGCAACGACGGAGCGCACCCATGGCCGATTGGCAAAAGCACGACATGAGCTTTCTCGGCGGCCGCCGCCAGCGCCGCATGCGCCGCACGCCGTGGATGCGCAACATGGTGCGCGAGACCCAGCTCACCCCGCACGACCTGATCTGGCCGATCTTCCTGATCGACGGACAGAACGAACGCACCGCGATCCGCACGCTGCCCGGCGTCGAGCGGCTGAGCGTGGACCTTGCGGTTGAAGCGGCACGGGCTGCTGCTGCCGAGGGCATTCCCGCGCTGGCGCTGTTTCCGAACACCCAGGACGACCGTCGCAATCGTGACGGAAGCGAGGCATGGAATCCCGACAATCTCACTGCGCGCGCGCTGCGCGCGATCAAGGATGCGGGGATCGAGATCGGCCTGGTCACCGATGTGGCGCTCGACGAGTATTCCTCCGATGGGCAGGATGGCCTTGTTTCCAATGGTGAAATTCTGAACGACGAGACGGTCGAGGCCATGGTGAAGGCCGCGCTGATGCAGGCGCGGGCAGGGGCCGACATCATCGCGCCCTCCGACATGATGGATGGACGCGTCGCAGCCATCCGTCGCGCCCTCGATGCCGAGGGTTTCGACCATGTCGCAATCATGGCGTACTCGGCCAAGTTCGCCTCGGTCCATTACGGGCCGTTCCGCGAAGCGGTCGGTTCCGGCAGCCGCCTCGTGGGCGACAAGCGCACCTACCAGCTCGATTTTGCCAATAGCGACGAGGCTTTACGCGAAGTCGCGCAGGACATTGCCGAGGGCGCCGACATGGTGATGGTGAAGCCCGGGCTGCCCTATCTCGACATCGTCCAGCGCGTCCACGATGCCTTCGACGTGCCGCTTTTCGCCTACCAGGTGAGTGGCGAATACGCGATGATACGCTTCGCCGCCGAGGCGGGCGCGATCAATGGCGAGGGGGCGATGATGGAGAGCCTGATGGCCTTCAAGCGCGCCGGTTGTGATGGAGTGCTGACCTATTTTGCACTCGAAGCTGCACGGCTCATGAACGCGAAATGAACGCCAGAACCTCGTCGACCGTCTGGACGTCGCCGAAAACGTTGTAGAAGGCCATGAGCGAGCTCAGGTGCCCCGCATCGGTATAGGTCGCGTTGGCGTCCGACACCATGATGGTCCGATAGTTGAGCATGGCGGCGTCGCGCGCCGTGCTGTCGCAGCAGACATCGGTGGCGGTGCCGGCGACGAGCAGCGTGTCGATACCGCGACCGCGCAGGTAGGCATCGAGCTGGGACGAGCCGGGAACGAAGGCGCTGAACCGCGTCTTCACGATCTCGCCGTCCTCGGTCCGGACGTCGAGCCCTTCGAAGATCTCGTGACCGTCATGGCCCTCGCCGAGTGTTTCGAGTCGCCGCGCCAGCCGCTCCGGCGTCATCAGCTGGTGGCTGAACACAGACCAGGTGACGGCGCTGTTGCGGCTGCTGCCCTTGATCCACACGACGTGCCCGCCAGCCCGCCGCAGCTCGGCGGCCAGCCGGTTGATCGCCGGCACGATCGCCCGCGCCATCGCGATCTCGCCCTGATATCCGGGCGCGCAGAAATAGTTCTGCATGTCGACGACGATTAGGGCAGTGGTACCGGCCTCGATCCGGTCGAAGGGATGCACCTTGCCGGTACGCCGGACGACGTTGCTGACGAAGTCGGCGGGGAATTTCACGGGATGCATGCAGCGGCCTTCGGCGTACCAGTGGAATGCCACGATGCGGGTCGCTGCATGATTTTGCAACCGCCACTTGTGTGGACCCCAAGGGTTCCCATCTTGTGACCTGTCACTGGGGGCATCACCGATGAGCGACCACCTTCCCGATCCCGATACTGCGCCGGAACTGTTCGAGGGCGTACTGAGCCGGCGCGTGCTGGCCTGGCTGGTGGACACTGTCGTCATTTCGGCCATCGCCGCCGGCATGCTTGTTGCCGGGCTGGTCATCGGCATCGTGACGCTGGGCCTGGGCCTGATCGTGCTGCCATTCATCGTGCCGTTCGCGATCCTTGCCTATTACGCCATGACGCTGGGCTCGCCGGCGCGCTCGACCATCGGCATGCGCCTCTTCGACCTGGTGCTGACCCCGGCGCGTGGCAAACCGCTCGATGGCTGGGCCATCCTGATCCATCCGATCATCTTCTGGCTCACCATCTGGTTCGCCTGGGTGGCGGTGTTGCTGCCCCTGTTCACCCCGCGTCGGCAGATGCTGCACGACCTGATCACCGGCACGCTGATGCTGCGCCGCTCACCCATGGAGCGCTTCTGGCGGACCGGCGCCATGGGACCGGTCTGACGCGCCTGTAGACGCTCGCGCCATCGGCCATTGCCGCGCCGGGCCCGCGCGACTATCCTGACGGGATCGCGCGAAGGCCACGATGACCGATCAGACGCCCGAGAACACCCAGCTCTTCCTTACGGCAGCAATGCCGTGCCCCTATCTGCCGGGTCGCGCCGAACGCAAGCTCTTCACCCACCTGACTGGCCGCCGCGCCGCCTCGCTCCACCACCTGCTGAGCGATAACGGCTTCCGCCGCAGCCAGAACCTGATTTACCGGCCGGCCTGCGACGGCTGCTCCGCCTGCCAGTCGGTCCGCATCGTTGCCCAGGAGTTCGAGCCGACCGCGCGCTACCGCCGCGTGCTCAAGGCCAATGCCGATATCGCCGTCGAAGTCTGCCAGCCGCGCGCCACGGCCGAGCAATACGCTCTGTTCAAGCGCTATCTCGAGGCCCGCCACGCCGGCGGCGGCATGACCCAGATGAGCTTTGTCGACTACGAGTACATGGTCGAGGACACCCCGGTGCAGACCGTGGTGGTCGAGTACCGCCTCAAGACCCGCGCCGACCGCCCTCTCGTCGCGGTGGCGCTGACCGATGTGATGCCCGATGGGCTCAGCATGGTCTACAGCTTCTATGACCCCGAGCTCGACAAGCGCGGCCTTGGCAACCTGCTGATCCTCGACCACATCGAGCAGGTAAAGCTCGCCGGGCTGACCTATGTCTATCTCGGCTACTGGGTGAAGGACTCGCCCAAGATGGCCTACAAAGGCCGCTTCCGCCCGCTGGAAGTCCAACGCGGCCCCTTGGGCTGGAAGCGGCTGGAATAGTCAGCGCCGCCGGCGCCCCAGTATCCGGTCGCGCCAGTGGACCCAACGTCGGCGGCGCAGGGCGCGTTTGACATCGGCGGCGGGCAGGTCGGTTTTTACGGGATGGTAGAGCCGGTCGGGCTCGCCAAAATGTTCGGGTTCATCGCCGAAATAGCTGAAGGACTGCACCGGCAGGAACGAGAAGGTCGCTTCGCGTCCCGCGACGCGCCGGGTGCTGTAGTGCCGGCCGCGCCGCTCCGGAGGCGTGAACGGGCCGTCGCCGCCGATCTCGTGCATGGCGAGCCCATGCATCTCGGCAAAGCTTGGGACGACGCTCTCCATCAGGCCCTGCCAGGGCTCTGCTTCGATGCGCTCGCAGTAGAGTTCGAGCAACTTGCGGCTGAAGCCGACGATCGGCAGGAAGGCGAGCAGCGGATCGGTCGGCGCGTCGGCCGGCTGCCTGTGGCGCACGCTGTGCGGCCACACGGTATCGGCGCTGAAACGCCGGAGATCGGTCGCGAGCAGGTCGCCTTCGTAGTGGAGGACGGCACTGAAGAACGTGCTCCAGTCGCCGCTGAAATCGACGTCGTATTCGAGCGACCAGAACCGGTCGTAGTTTGCGAGCTTTGGATCTGAGGCGGCGCTGATCCAGACGAGCTCGCAGCAATCGTAGAGCCAGTTCTCGCCGTAGGGCGCGGTGCGGTTGGGGAACGCTGCCTTCATCGCCTCGCGGGTGACGACGATATCCGGCTGGCACCCCTCGGGCAGGGCGCTGCCGCTGGGGGGCTGGAAGGCAAGGTAGACGTCGAGCACCGGGCCCGCCTCGCGCTTCAGCCGTTCGAAATGCCGCGCGACGCTGGGGCTCCAGCGGTGCGTGACGAAGATCGCGCAATCCATCGGCCTACCCGGCGAACCTGTTGTTCCGCGGGAACCCGGTCGGCGGCGAACGCCCGGCATCGGCGCGATTGCCGAGCCACTCGGTGAGCTCGGGCATCGTCTTGGTGAAGGTGCGCCCCGAGGAGTCCGTCCAGGTCAGCCCGGTGGAGGCGACGAAGGTCTTCAGGTCCGACAGGCTCGCATCCTTGTACTTCTGCAGCCGGACGCCCTTGCCGCGCGCCATTTCCGGGAGCTGCTCGAGCGGGAACACGACGAGCTTGCGGTTGTCGCCCACCACCGCGACCATGTCGCCATCGACGGGAACGATCAGCCGGGCTTCCTCGGTGCCCGAGAGGTTGAGCACCTGCTTGCCCTTGCGGGTATTGGCGATCAGCTCATCCTCGGCCACGACGAACCCGTCGCCCTTGCGCGAAGCGATAACCCGCTTGCGGCCCGGGCGATAGACGAAGAGCTCGACGATATCCTGGCCTTCTTCCATGTCGACCATGAGCCGCACCGGCTCGCCCTGGCTGCGCCCGCCGGGGAGGCGATCGCCGGCGAGGGTAAAGACCTTGCCGCCGGTCGACAGCAGCAGCAGCTTGTCGGTGGTCTGCGCGTGGATGAACAGTTTCAGCCGGTCGCCAGTCTTGAAACTCTTCTCGTCGATGTCCGAGGTGTGGCCGCGCATCGAGCGGATCCAGCCCTTCTCGGAGAGGATGACAGTGATAGGTTCCTTCTCGATCATCTGCGTCGCGACTTCGTCGTGGTCGATATCCATCGCCTCGGCGAAATCGGTCTTGCGGCGCCAGAGCGGGTGCGGCGCACCGTTCTTGTCGAGCTTGTTGTAGGCCTTCTTCAGGTCGGCGATCTGCTTGGAAATCTCGCCCCACTGCTTGCGGTCCGAGGCCAGCAGCCCGTTGAGATGCGCCTGCTCCTCGGTCAGCGTCTTGTGCTCGGTGCGAAGCTCGATTTCCTCGAGCTTGCGCAGCGAGCGCAGGCGCATGTTGAGGATCGCCTCGGCCTGGACGTCGGTGAGGTTGAAGGTCGCGATCAGCGAGGCTTTTGCGTCGTCCTCCTCGCGAATGATGCGGATCACCTCGTCGAGGTTGAGATAGGCGATGATGTAGCCGTCGAGCACTTCCAGCCGGCGCGCGATTTCTGCAAGCCGATTCTGGGTGCGGCGGACGAAGACGTCCTTGCGGTGCTCGAGCCAGGCGACGATGGCGTCCTTGAGCCCCATGACGCGCGGGATGACGCCCTTGTCGAGCACGTTCATGTTGAGGCTGATGCGCTGTTCGAGATCGGAAAGCTTGAACAGCTGTTCCATCAGGATGGCCGGATCGACCGTGCCGGCGCGCGGCTCGATGACGAGGCGGATGTCGTCGGCGCTTTCGTCGCGGATGTCCTTGAGCAGCGGCAATTTCTTGGCCAGCAGCAGCTCGGCGATCTTTTCGACGAGCTTGGACTTCTGGACGCCGTACGGGATCTCGGTGACGACGATCTGATAGACGCCGCGCCCCTTGTCCTCGCGCATCCAGCGCGCCCGCAGCCGGAAGCCGCCGCGGCCGGTTTCGTAGGAGTTGAGGATCGAGGCCGGCGTCTCGACGAGGATACCGCCGGTCGGGAAGTCGGGACCGGGGATGAACTGCATCAGTTCGGCCGTGCTGGCCGACGGGTTCATGATCAGATGCAGCGCCGCATCGCAGATCTCGGCGACGTTATGCGGCGGAATCGAGGTCGCCATGCCGACCGCGATGCCGGTGGAACCGTTGGCGAGCAGGTTCGGGAAGTTGGCGGGAAGAACGACCGGCTCTTCGGTCGCGCCGTCATAGGTCGGCTTGAAGTCGACGGCGTTCTCGCCGATGCCTTCGAGCAGCCGCTGCGCGACTTCGGTCATGCGGGCTTCGGTGTAGCGATAGGCCGCGGCCCCATCGCCGTCGATATTGCCGAAATTGCCCTGGCCGTCGACCAGGGTATAGCGCATGGCAAAATCCTGCGCCAAACGCACCATCGCGTCATAGATCGACTGGTCGCCATGCGGGTGGAAACCACCGATCACATCGCCCACGACCTTCGCCGATTTCTTGTAGGCGCCATCGGGATCGAGCCGCAGCAGCCGCATGGCGTGGAGGATCCGCCGATGCACCGGCTTCAACCCGTCACGGGCATCGGGCAGGGCGCGCTGGGTGATGGTCGAGAGCGCGTAGGAAAGGTAGCGCTCCTCGAGGGCGCGCTTCAGGTCGACGATCTGGTTGTCCTCGCCATCGGGCGGCAGGGTCTTGTCGTCGCTCATTGGGTAACCGAAGAGGTGCGAATCATCAGCGCACTATAGCCGGTGTGTGGCGGGTTCGAGGCTGTGGGGCTGGGCCTTTGTGTTGGTTCCCCACTATCCCACCCACCGGGTCACCCCGGCGAAGGCCGGGATCCATCGCGCCGCCCACGCCAGCCGAGAGTTGGATCCCTGCCTTCGCAGGGATGACACCCTGTGGGGAGGTACCCTCGCGCTATTGCCCTCACGTCGCCATCCCGCCACCATCGCTGGATGCGCCGCCTCATCCTCATCCGCCACGCCAAGTCCGACTGGGGCTCCGAGACGCTCACCGATCATGAGCGGCCGCTCGCTCCGCGCGGCCGGCGTGCCGCGGCCTGGATAGGCGATACGCTGCGGGCCGCGGGCTGGGTGCCGGATGCGGTGCTCTCCTCGACCGCGCGGCGGACGCGCGAGACGCTGGAGCTGAGCGGCATCGCCGCACCGGCGCGCTTCGAGCGGGCGATCTACGAGCACATGTCGGGCGATTTCGTCGACATCATCCGGACGATGGGCGGTGATGCGCCCGTGCTCGCCCTGATCGGGCACAACAGCGCGATGGAGACCACTGCGCTGCTGCTCGTCGAGGACGATGCGGATTTTGGCGGCTACCCAACCGGCGCCATCGCCGTGATGGATTTTCCCATCGAGCGCTGGTCCGACCTGGACCAAGGCACCGGCCGCATCGTCGCCTTCCGCAAGCCGCGGGACGGCTGAGGGTCTAGAGCCGGACCATGGCCTGCTGGTGCGGCGTGTAGCGTTCGCCTTCGACTTCGATGCCGGCAAAGGCCTCGTCAATCTTGGCGAGGTCGGCCGCGCTCAACTCGATCTCGGTGGCGCCGATATTCTCGTCCAGCCGGCTGAGCTTGGTGGTTCCGGGGATCGGCACGATCCACGGCTTCTGCGCCAAGAGCCAGGCGAGGGCGATCTGCGCCTTGGTGACGCCCTTGTCGGTGGCGAGCCGGTCGAGCGTATCCACGACCTTCTGGTTAGCCGCCCGTGCCGCTTCGGTGAAGCGGGGGTTGTTGGCGCGGAAGTCGCCTGCCTCGAACTTGGTGGCCGTATCGATCGTGCCGGTCAGAAAACCGCGGCCCAGCGGGCTGAACGGCACGAAACCGATGCCGAGTTCGTCCGCGAGCGGCAGGATTTCGGTCTCCACGTCGCGCCACCACAGCGAATATTCGTATTGCAGCGCCGTCACCGGTTGTACCGCATGGGCGCGCCGGATCGATGGCGCACCGGCTTCCGACATGCCGAAATGGGCGACCTTGCCGGCCGCGATCAACTCTTTCACCGTCCCGGCGACATCCTCGATCGGCACGTTGGGATCGACGCGGTGCTGGTAGAGGAGGTCGATCCGGTCGGTGCGCAGCCGCTTCAGCGAGCCATCGACGGCGGCCCGGATGTTGTCCGGGTGGCTGTTGACGCCGCCGCGATTGCCACTCGACAGGTCGAAGCCGAACTTGGTGGCGATCACCACCTTGTCGCGCACCGGCGAGAGCGCCTCGCCCACCACCTCTTCGTTGACGAAGGGCCCGTAGACCTCGGCGGTATCGAAGAACACCATGCCGTGGTCCACGGCGGCGCGCAGGAACCTGATCGCCTCGGCCTTGTCCATCGGCGCGCCATAGGACTGGCTGATCCCCATGCAACCGAGCCCGATCGCCGTGACCTCGGGGCCCCGCTCACCCAGTTTGCGCATCTTCATTTGCTGCTCCTCATGCCTTGGCGTTTGTCTGGCGCAAACATAGGGCCGCGCGGCGTCAGGTGTTAGTGCGGTAAACGCAGGTGCGCTTATGAGCGGCGCTCATGAATGCGCGGCCTTTTCCCGGCCGCCGAAACCTGCGATAACCCTCCCGTTCGCGCGACTGGCGAGATCAGATGGGACACCATCGGGGAACGCGAACCTCAGCTGCCGCTCGCCTGGGCACCCACACGAACCGCAGGGAGCCCGTATGCAGCCGAAAATCCCCATTCTTGCGCCGGCCGCCGCCGGCCTTGGAATCTCCAAACTCCGCGTGCTACACGCGGGCCAATCGAACACGCTCCATCTCTGCCCCGGGAGACGCCCATGAGCGCCGCCACGAACTCTCCGCTCTTTCCGACCTTTTTCACCAACTCGCTGATCGAGACCGATCCCGAGATCGCCGAGGCCATCAAGCTCGAGCTGGGTCGCCAGCAGCACGAGATCGAGCTGATCGCGTCCGAGAATATCGTGAGCAAGGCCGTGCTCGAGGCCCAGGGCTCGATCATGACCAACAAGTACGCCGAGGGTTATCCGGGCAAGCGCTACTATGGCGGCTGCCAGTATGTGGATATCGCCGAGACGCTGGCGATCGAGCGGGCGAAGCAACTCTTCGGCTCCAACTTCGCCAATGTGCAGCCGAACTCCGGCAGCCAGATGAACCAGGCCGTGTTCCTCGCGCTCTTGCAGCCGGGCGACACCTTCATGGGGCTCGACCTCAACTCGGGCGGCCATCTGACGCACGGCTCGCCGGTCAACATGAGCGGCAAGTGGTTCAACGTCGTGAGCTACGGCGTCCGCAAGGATGACCACCTTCTCGATATGGACGAGGTCGCCCGCCTTGCACGCGAGCACAAGCCCAAGCTGATCCTTGCCGGCGGTACCGCCTACTCCCGCGTCTGGGACTGGAAGCGCTTCCGCGAGATCGCCGATGAAGTCGGCGCTTACCTGATGGTCGACATGGCCCACATTGCCGGCCTCGTTGCCGGTGGCGTCCATCCCTCGCCGGTGCCGCATGCGCATGTGGTGACCACCACGACGCACAAGAGCTTGCGTGGCCCCCGCGGCGGCATGATCCTTTCCAATGACGAGGACATCGCCAAGAAGATCAACTCGGCCGTGTTCCCGGGCCTCCAGGGCGGGCCACTGATGCACGTGATCGCCGCCAAGGCCGTCGCCTTCAAGGAAGCGCTGCAACCCGAGTTCAAGGCCTATGCCCGCCAGGTCGTCGCCAATGCCCGTGCGCTCGCGGCAACGCTGATCGAGAACGGCCTCGACGTCGTTTCGGGCGGCACGGACAACCACCTGATGCTGGTCGATCTGCGCAAGAAGAACGCGACCGGCAAGAAGGCGGAAGCCGGCCTCGGCCGCGCCTACATTACCTGCAACAAGAACGGCATTCCGTTCGATCCGGAAAAGCCCTTCGTCACCTCCGGCGTCCGTCTCGGCACGCCGGCAGGCACGACGCGCGGCTTCGGTGAGGCGGAGTTCCGCGAGATCGGCACGCTGATCGTCGAAGTGCTCGATGGCCTGCGCGAGGCGAATTCCGACGAGGGCAATGCCGCCGTCGAAGCCGCCGTGCGCGAAAAGGTCATGGCGCTGACCGGCCGCTTCCCGATCTACTCGTAAGGTCCGCTCATGCGCTGTCCCTATTGCGGAAACGACGATACGCAGGTCAAGGACAGCCGGCCGACCGAGGATTCCAACTCGATCCGCCGCCGCCGCATCTGTCCCAGTTGCGGCGGCCGCTTCACCACCTTCGAACGCGTGCAGTTGCGCGAGCTGATGGTGGTGAAGAAATCCGGACGAAAAGTGCCGTTCGATCGCGACAAGCTCGCACGGTCGGTTGGCACCGCGCTGCGCAAGCGTGATGTCGAGCCGGAGCGGGTGGAGCGGATGATATCGGGGGTCGTGCGTCAGCTCGAAAGCGTCGGCGAGGCCGAGATCACCTCGGACCAGATCGGCGAGTTCGTGATGGAGGGGCTGAAGGGGCTCGACGACGTCGCGTTCGTCCGCTTCGCCTCCGTCTACAAGAACTTCTCGACCCCGGACGACTTCCGCTCGTTCCTCACCGAACTGGGCGACGACGAACGCAGCAAGCCCAGCCAGGACGATTGAGTTTGCCGCCTGGCCACCCAAGGCGTATTGCGGTGGCTCAATTCCCTCGCCTAATCCCGGACTATCCCAGCATCATGGCCCAGCCTAAACCCCGAGATCCATCCCAGCCGCGCGCCGCCAATCAGCGCGGCGCTGCCCGCCTCGCCGCCGTGCAGGCGCTCTACCAGATGGATGTCGGCCGGGTCTCGCTGGAGGAAACACTCAGCCAGTTCGGCACCATCCACGCTGGTCGCGAGATCGAAGGCGAGGAGTATCTTCCCGCCGATGCCGATTTCTTCCGCCAGATCGTCTCGGGCGTGATCAAGCACCAGCTCGAGCTCGACCCGGCGGTCGACAACGCGCTGGTCGACAAGTGGCCGGTCGGGCGGATCGACGCCACGCTGCGCGCCATCCTTCGCGCCGGCTCGTTCGAGCTGCTGCGGCGCAAGGACATCCCGGCGCGCGTCGTCATCACCGAGTATGTCGATGTCGCCAAGGCCTTTCACGACGACGATGCGTCGCGCATGGTCAACGCCGTGCTCGACCAGGTCGCCAAGGCCGCCGGCCGCAACGACGAGCCGGCCAAGGGCTGATCGGTCATGAGCGAGCAAGCTCCGGTTGCCTCGCCCGTCCGCAATATCGGCCTGCTCTCGACAGCGCAGGCGATCCTCGGCTCGAACCAGGCGATCATCATGTCGATCGCCTCGCTCACGGCGGCCACCATGGTCGCCGACAAGGGCTTTGCCACCGTCCCGGTGACGCTGATGCTGATCGGCACGGCGCTCGCCACGGGGCCCGCGACACTGCTGATTCATTCGCTGGGCCGCCGCGAGGGCCTGATGCTTGGCGCCGCCATCGCCATTCCCGCCGGACTCGTTGCCGCGCTCGCCGCCTGGCTCGACCAGTTCTGGCTGTTCTGCGCTGCGCTGGCGCTGTTCGGCATCCCGGCCGCCTTCGGCAACCAGTACCGCTTTGCCGCTGCCGACAGCGTGCCGGCCAATCTCAAGTCGCGCGCCATTTCCTGGGTGCTGTTCGGCGGTGTCGTCGCCGGTTTTCTGGGGCCCCAGATCGCTGCATCGACGCGCAACTGGCTGCCCGGCCGTGAGTTTGCTGCCACCTACCTGATCATGGGGCTGCTGGCGCTGGTCGCCATCGCCGTGGTCAGCCAGACCCGCCTCGCTCCGACCGTGAAGCGGGCAGAGGATCGCAAGGCTGGCCGACCCATGCGGGTGTTGCTGCGCGATCCTGCCATCTGGGTGCCGATGGTTGCCGCCGCAGCGAGCTACTCGCTGATGGTGCTGGTTATGGTCGCGGCGCCGCTCGCCATGGTCTACGTCTGCGGCCACACCACTGAAGAGGCGGCCTTCGCCATCCAGTGGCACATCGTTGCGATGTTTGCGCCGAGCTTCGTCACCGGTTGGATCATCTCCAAGATCGGGGCGCGGCTGGTGGCTGCGATCGGCCTGTTGCTGATCCTCTTCGCTGCCGGCGCGAACCTTCACGGCACCAGCGTCCTCCACTTCGATATCTCGCTGATCCTGCTGGGCGTTGGCTGGAATTTCGGATTCATCGCCTCAACCGCGATGCTCTCGACCGCCTACCGGCCCGAAGAGGCCGCCAAGGTGCAGGCGGCGAACGAGCAGGTGGTGTTCGGGGTGATGGCGATCGCCTCGATCGCGTCGGGGCTGCTGCTGCAGTGGATCGGCTGGGAAGCGATCAACGTGCTGGCGATTGTTGTCGCGGCCGGCGCGATTATGGCGCTCGCCTATGCCGTGCTGCGGTCGGGCGGGGCGGCTGAGTCAGCCAGTTAGCCCCCAAGCACCCGCAAACACCGGATGTCATCCCTGCGAAGGCAGGGATCCAACTCTCCGCTGGCGCGGGCTGCGAGATGGACCCCTGCCTTCGCAGGGGTGACAGCCGGTGGGGGGGGTGGCAGCCAGCCTCCAACAACCAAGACCCTGCCTTCGCAGGGGTGTTAGCTAGTGGGGTGGCGACAGGCAGCCTCCAGCAACCAGGACCCTGCCTCGCAAAACAGAAGGCCCCGACTTTCGCCGGGGCAGCATGCGTCGGAGAGGTCGGCGACTCAGATCGAGTCGAGGATCGAATCGAGGAAGGTGCGGTCCTGGCCGAAGGACGGCGTGCGGCGGGTTTCGATGGTGAACATCCGGCCGTCCTTGATGCCGAGCCGCTCGGTATCGATCACCTTGCTCTTCTTGTCGAAGTAGATGACGAGCAGCGTCCGCTCCTTGCTCAGCTCCATGCCGAACGCGGTCTGCTGTACTTTCTCGCCGATGTAGATCCAGGCGGTTTCGGTTTCGAAAGTATTGGTGATCTGCGGTGAACCGAGCACGGCCGTCACGAGCTGAGCGCTCTGGCCGACGCGCACCTGCGCAACGGCATCCTCGGAAATCGAGTAGCCGCGCTGGCGCTGCTGGGTGAGGCTCATGCCGCTCGAGCAGGCCGAAAGCATAAGGCCCAGAACCACCGCCGCAGTGATCGGGAGGAGGCGGGTATTGACGGTGCGCAGAGGCATCAAATTTGACTTTCCCGATCGCTGTCCACTAATAGCACGGCCTTGGCCGGGCGGGTCTGTTTAGCTGTCAAACGCGCCGGCTGGCAAGCTGGCAGCATCCTTGGCCCAAAACCCTTCCACACCGGTAAACCCCACTCTCCCTGAACTGGCGGAACAGACTGATGATATTGAACTTGTTCAGGAAAAATCCGGCGTCTGAAGCCGTGTACGCGGTCTACCGAGCCATTGTGGCGCAATCCCGGCAGCCCGTCTTCTATGCCGACTGGGGCGTCCCGGACACGGTGACCGGCCGCTTCGACATGATCTCGCTGCACATGGGGCTGGTCTTCCATCGCCTGAAGGGCGAAGGCGGCAAGGCCGCCGAGTTCGGCCAGGCGCTTTTCGACCTGTTCTTCAAGGACATGGACCGGAACCTGCGCGAGATGGGGGCAGGGGATCTCTCCGTTCCCAAGAAGGTGCGCAAGATGACCGAGCTCTTCTATGCGCTGATGACCGGCATCAACGAAGCGATCGAGCGCGACGATGCCGCCGGCGTCGAAGCCGTGCTGCGCCGCAACGTCTATGCCGAACTCGATGCGACTCACGCCGGCGAACTCGCGGCCTATGTCATCGCCCAGCACGCCGGGCTGGTTGCGCAGCCGCTCGACGCCATCACCGGCGGCCGGCTCGACATGGCGGTGGCGGCATGAGCAAGCCGGCTCCCTTCCGCTTGGCCGACGCGAGCATCCGACTCGATTCGATGCCGACCAACGGCCGCGACCTCGAGCTGATCGTCGGTCCCGAGGATCGGCTGGCGATCGCCGACCAGCTCGGCATCACCGCGGTCGAAAAGCTCGAGGCAAAGCTTCACGCCGTGCGCTTCAAGGGCGGCATCCGCGTCACCGGGCGCCTGTGGGCCACCACGGTGCAGCCCAGCGTCGTGTCGCTGGAGCCGGTGACGCAGGAGATTGTCGAACCGATCGACCGCATCTTCCTGCCCGGCGGCGAGAAGGCCTATGCCGGCCCCGCCGATGCCGAGATCTTCGTCGACCTTGAAGGCGACGAGGTGCCGGACCATTTCGAAGGCAACGAGGCTGACCTCTCCGACCTGATCGTCGAAACCTTGGCGCTGGCGCTCGATCCTTATCCGCGTCTCGACAACGAGGAGCTTGGCGAAATCGGCGGTGGCGGCGACACCGGGGCCGACCTTCCTTTCGCCGGCTTGAGGGTGCTCAAGGGCGACAAGGAATAAGACCGCTTCTCCCACCTTCGTCGGTGAGGTAAGCGTGTGAAGGTTGAAGGCACGTTCCCGTCAAGGGGACGACGGACAGTACCCGCGATGAGCGAATCCATCCGCATTTCCGTCGACGCCATGGGGGGCGACAAAGGCCCGCGCGTCGCCATCGAGGGCGCCTACCTGTTCTGGCGCGAGCGCAAGAACACCACCTACATCTTCCACGGTCGCGAAGCCGAGCTGGCCCCGATTGTCGCCGAGTTTCCGACGCTCAAGGCCATTTCCCGCATCGCCCCGTGCGATGTCGTGATCTCGATGGAGGAAAAGCCGAGCCAGGCCCTGCGCAAGGGGCGTGGCGTGTCGTCGATGTGGAACGCCATCCAGTCGGTCAAGGACGGCGAGGCCGATGTGGCAATCTCCGGCGGCAATACCGGCGCGCTGATGGCGATGGCGACCTTCTGCCTGAGGCCGATCGAAGGCATTTCCCGCCCCGCCATCGCCGCCATCTGGCCGACGCTGAGGACCGATATCATCGTGCTCGATGTCGGCGCGACGGTGGGCGGGGACGCCAAGCAACTGACCGATTTCTCGATCCTCGGCGCAGCGCTCGCCCGCGCCCTGTTCGACCAGGAACTGCCCACCGTGGGCCTGCTCAATGTTGGCACCGAGGAGATGAAGGGCCACGATGAGGTGAAGGAGGCCGCGCGCATCCTGCAATCCGCCTCGGGTGAGGGCTTCGTCTATCACGGCTTCGTCGAGGGCGACGATATCGGCAAGGGCACAGTGGACGTGGTCGTCACCGAGGGCTTTGCCGGCAATATCGCGCTGAAGACCGCCGAGGGCACTGCCCGGCAGGTCGGCACCTATATCCGCAATGCGCTCAAGGCCGACATCGTCTCGATGCTCGGCGCTGCCATTGCCGGGCAGGCGCTCGATGCGCTCAAGCGCAAGCTCGACCCGCGCAACATCAATGGCGGCGTGTTCCTCGGGCTCAACGGCCCGGTGATCAAGTCGCATGGCGGCACCGACGAGATCGGCTTCAAGGGCGCTCTCGGCCTCGGCTACGAAATCGCCCGCAACCGGGTGATGGACAAGATCGCCGAAGGCATGCGCCGCTTCCCCACCCTCAACGCCGCGCCAGTGCCCGAACCGGGGCCGGCGCCCGTCTCCGAACCCGAGGCCAAATCCGCGTGACCGACAAGAAGACCATCATCCGCAGCGTCGGGGCCTATCTCCCGGCGCGCGTCATGACCAATGACGATCTGAGCAAGATCGTCGACACGTCCGACGAGTGGATCCAGCAGCGCACCGGCATCAAGCAGCGGCACATCGCGGCCGAGGGCGAGAACACGTCCGACCTGGGCGCGGCGGCGGGGCGGAAGGCCATCGAGAATGCCGGCCTGACGCCGGACGACATCGACCTGATCATCGTGGCGACGACGACGCCGGACATGACCTTTCCGGCGACCGCGGCGATCATCCAGCATAAGCTCGGCATGCGCCACGGCGCCTGCTTCGATATTCAGGCCGTGTGCTCCGGATTCGTCTACGCGGTGGCGACCGCCGACTCGTATTTGAAGAACGGCCTCGGCAAGCGCGCGCTGGTGATCGGCGCCGAGACGGCGAGCCGACTGCTCGACTGGAACGATCGCGCCACCTGCGTGCTGTTCGGCGATGGCGCCGGCGCCGCGGTGATGGAGCTCGCCAAGCCGGGCGAGGAGCGCGGTGTGCTGGCGACGGCCTTGCGCTCGGACGGCCAGCACTGGAACAAGCTCTATGTCGACGGCGGCGTCAGTTCCACCCAGTCGATCGGCCATGTCCGCATGGAGGGCAAGGAAGTCTTCAAGCACGCCGTCGGCATGATCACCGACGTCGTCTACAAGGTGCTCGAGGACACCGGCCATACCATCGACGACCTCGACTGGTTCGTGCCGCACCAGGCCAACAAGCGGATCATCGACGGCGCCGGCGTAAAACTCGGCCTGCCGCCTGAAAAGGTGGTGGTCACCGTCGACCGACACGCCAATACCTCGGCCGCCTCTGTTCCGTTGGCCCTCCACACCGCCGTCGCCGATGGCCGCATCAAGCGCGGCGATCTCGTGATGATCGAAGCGATGGGCGGCGGCTTCACCTGGGGCGCCTCGCTGATCCGGTGGTGAGTTGTCACCGGATTTGATGCCCTAAATCCCCACTCGTGTGACAGTCACAGCGTTGATCCCTAAGCCAGATTGCCACTGGCACGGGGCCGCGTTAAGGTTTCGACATAATCCGTAGGTGGGGGCGCCTGACGGGACCTACCGCGACAGGCACAACGGAGGGGCGGAAATGGTTCAGAGGACGGTGACGCGCGCGGACCTGGCCGAGGCGGTCTATGAGGCGGTGGGCTTGTCCCGCACCGAATCGGCAGAACTGGTCGAGCGCGTGTTGGACCTGATCGGCGACGCGCTGGTCGAGGGCCAGCACGTCAAGCTTTCGTCCTTCGGCTCCTTCCATGTCCGCTCCAAGAACGAGCGCGTGGGCCGCAATCCCAAGACCGGCGAGGAAGTGCCGATCCTGCCGCGCCAGGTTCTGGTGTTCAAACCATCCAACGTGTTGAAATCCAAGATCAACAAATCTATGGTCCGGGCTGGAAAATAAGCGCTTTCCGGCACAGGTGAGTCTTGTTGGAGAAATCCCCAGACGCCTTCAGAACCATCTCCGAAGCGGCGGACGAGCTCGACCTGCCGCAGCATGTGCTGCGCTTCTGGGAGACGCGCTTTTCCACCATCAAGCCGCTGAAACGCGGCGGCGGCCGGCGCTACTACCGGCCCGAGGATGTGCTGCTGCTGAAGGGCATCCGCCACCTGCTCTACGACCAGGGGTTCACCATCAAGGGCGTCCAGAAGATCCTCAAGGATCAGGGCGTGCGCTACGTGATCGGCATCGGCGAGGGTCGTCCGGTCGAGGCGTTGCCCGAGCCGGAGGCGAACGCGGCATTCGAGCCCGATTTCGATGACGACTTCACCTCCGAGTCGGCTGCCATTCCCGACGTCGAAGTCGATGGCGATGTCGCCCAGCCAACACCGGCGCGGCTGAAACTGCCCAGTTTCCGCCCGCAGCCCAAGCCCGCCGGCCTCACTACCGCTGATCGTGAGAAACTATCGGACGTGCTGCGCGAGCTGCTCGACTGCAAGCGCCTGCTCGAGCGCGCACGCGAAGGCTGACTGGACTAGTTGTGGCTTCGGCGTAACAGCCTGCCTCCAGAGTGCATCCAAGGTCATCATATCACTTTTACTTCGTCGCGAATGCCGGCACAGTTCGCACTGTTCCGATCGACAAGCGACGTTGGATGATTTGATGAAGTTCGCCGTTTCTATGCTCGCCATCCTGATGGCGACGACGGCAGCCGCCAGTGCTGCCGACCTCATTATCGAAGAGCCCGTGGCGGTCGATATTGCCGCTCCGCAGCTGAGCGGCGTGATCGAGCTTGGCATCTCGGGTGTCTACACCGAGAACGACAGCGACCCGTTCGAAGGCAGCGCGGCGGGAGCCTTCATCAGCGGCGCCATCTCGGGCGGCAGCGACGGCTTCCTCTGGGGCATCGACGGCCTGTTCGAAGGTGCGGGGTTCGAGACTGCCGACGAGGCTCCGACCTACACCGCCCTGATTGGCGCTCACCTGGGTTATGGCACCGACTTTGGCCGGATCGGCGGCTTCGCCTCGTTCGGCGCGGCTCCCGATCGCAACGATGACAACCAGACCGGCTACACGGTGGGTATCGAGGGCCTGGCCTCGTTCGACAGCTTCTCCCTGTTTGGCCAGCTCGGCTGGGCCGACATCAATACCGACACCAGCGACGACGCCGAGGACGCGGCGGGGCTGATCGGCCCCTTCATCCGCGTCGGCGGCCTGGTCGAGCTCAGCGATGAGTTCGCAGTGATGGCCGACCTCGGCTACGGCACCACCGAACACTTCACCGATGACGACGACCCGGGCCACTATTTTGCCGCCGGAGTGAAAGCCGCCGTGCAACTGCCGGTCGATTTCGATCTCTACGCCACCGCCGCCTACGAATACGGCTACTATGCCGCCACCGGCGACGACCAGTCGGCGACCAGCCACACCGTCAAGCTGGGTCTCGCCATTCCGTTCGGCGACACGACCGCAGCCGGCGTGCTGAACCCGCTCGCGACCACCGCTCAGCCCTATCGCGGCGCACTGTTCGGCTCGATCCTCGACTGATTTGCGAGACGCATGAGTGTGGCAGGGCCCCGGAGAACCCGGGGCCTTTGCTTTTGCACCACTGGACTGCCGCCTCGGCGCGCCTTAACGCTTGGCCCATGTCCAAGACCACGGCAGCCACGCTCGCGCTCGGCAAGGCGGGGATCGCCTTCACGCCCCATCCTTACGATTACGATCCGGATGCTCCGCGCATCGGGTTGCAGGCGGCCGAGGCCCTGGGGCGCGCGCCCGAGCAGGTGTTCAAGACGCTGATGGCCGAGGTCGACGGCAAGCCCGTCTGCGTCGTCGTGCCGTCGGATGGCGAAGTCAGCATGAAGAAGCTGGCCGCTGCCTTTGGAGGCAAATCCGCCAACATGATGAAGCCCGCCGATGCCGAGCGGCTCACCGGCTTCAAGGTCGGCGGGATCAGCCCCTTCGGCCAGCGCAAGCGCGTGCCCACCGCCATGGATGAGACCGCCGAACTGTTCGATGAAGTGCTCATCAACGGCGGCCAGCGCGGCTTGCTGATCGCCCTCGCGCCCGCCGATGCGGCGCGCGCTGCCGAGATGAAGCTGACGGACCTCATGGCATAGGGCGTTGCCGGCGGGTCGCCGACCCGCCAAGGCCGAAATTGTCGCTTGCCTCGCAACCGTCGATTTTGTAGGGCATACCCCCAGTGTCGGGGTGTAGCGCAGCCTGGTAGCGCATTTGTCTGGGGGACAAAGGGTCGTCGGTTCAAATCCGGCCACTCCGACCATTCTCCCCAATTCGGAAGGTCAGCGGATGGATGATGCGGCAAGCACACCACCGGCTGACGAGATTTCGCTGGTCGTTGCTGCGCTGGACCGCTGGCCCGAGGCCGCGGGCGGCACGCCGGTGCTGATCAATCTCTCCGAGAACCACACATTTCGCATCGATGGGCCCGACGGCAGTCGTCATGTGCTGCGCCTGCACCGCCCGCGCTACCAGTCACGCGCCGCGATCGGCAGCGAACTCGCGTGGCTCGAAGCTATCGCGGCCGAGACCGAGATCCCCGTGCCAAAGCCGGTGCACGGCAGCGATGGCGAGATCGTGCAGGAGGTTGCACCCGACCGCTACGCTGCGCTGTTCGCGTTCGAACCGGGCATTGAACCGCAGGCGGATGCCGACCTCGTGCCGCTGTTTTCGACGCTTGGGCGCTACGCGGCGACGCTGCACAACCAGATCGCGCTGTGGCAGCAGCCCGAAGGCTTCGTCCGCCCGATCTGGGATGCGATCGGCATCCTGGAACCGGCGGGGCTGTGGGGCGACTGGCGCAAGGCCCCGCACGTCGAGGGCGAAACGCTGGCGACGCTCACCGAGCTCGATGCCGCCCTGCGCGCCGATCTGGCGGGTTATGGCACCGATATCGACCGCTTCGGGCTCATCCATGCCGACATGCGACTCGCCAATCTCTTGGTCGATGGCGAACGCACGGTGCTGCTCGATTTCGACGATTGCGGCTTCGGCTGGTTCCTCTACGACCTCGCGGCCAGTCTTTCGTTCATCGAGACGTCACCGCAGGTGCCGGCGCTGATCCGCGCCTGGCTCGCCGCCTACATGGCGATCCGGCCGCTGACCCCGGACGATATCCGCATGATCGACGCGCTGATTCTGCTCCGCCGCATGGCCTTGCTGGCCTGGATCGGCTCGCATGCAGAAACCCGGTTGGCGGCGGCGCATGCCGAGCGGTTTGCACTGGACACGGCAAGTCTTGCAGGGAAGTATCTCGCCCGCGGATAAGCAGGCCGACAGGGGGCGCCATGCGAATACTCGCTGTCGCCGACTTGCACTACGCGCTGCCGCAGTTCGATTGGCTGCTCAACGTCGCGCCGCGCTATGACTTGGTGATCATTGCCGGCGACCTGCTCGATGGCGCGTCATTCGTCACCACCAGCGCGCAGATGGTGGTGGTGCTGAAATACCTCGAGCGCCTGCGCGAGGTGACGCCGCTGCTGGTCTGTTCGGGCAACCACGACCTCAACTCCGCCTATTCCACCGGCGAGCGCTATGCGCGCTGGGTTCCCTATGCGCGCTCGCCGAGGGCGCATACCGACAACGACACGCTCGAACTCGAGGACGTGAGCTTCACCATCTGTCCCTGGTGGGACGGTGACATCGCCAAGGGCAAGATCGGCAAGCAGCTGGGGGAGGCGGCCGCCCGGCGCGGCGAGCGCTGGATCTGGGTCTATCACGCGCCGCCGACGGACGCGGCGGTGAGCTGGTCGGGCAAGCGCTCCTATGGCGATGCCGAACTCGCCCGCTGGATCGGCGAGTACCAGCCGGACATGGTGTTTGGCGGACATGTCCACGAGGCGCCGTTCGTGCGCGATGGGTCCTGGGCGTCACGCCTGGGCAAGACCTGGGTGTTCAACCCCGGCAAGCAGATCGGCGACGTGCCGACCCATATCGTCGTCGATACCGAGCGCAATGCCGCGGCCTGGTTCTCGTTCGAGGGCGCCGGGGTGCTCGACCTCGTCGCCGACGACAGGCCGCGCGACATGTATGAAATGCCGGACTGGGTGCCGCTGGGGTAGGGGGCGGGGGAGGGGTATGCTCACGCCAACTACTCGATGTCATCCCTGCCTTCGCAGGGATGACAGCCGGTGGGGAGGTTGGTGCGGGGGATCCCTCGTCCGCCAGATGCCTCCCAGCCCAGAGCCTAGGAGCGTAGCGCCCGAACCTACAGCCGTGGGTCGGACTTCAGGCCGGAGCCGACCGGGGCGGCGCTCTGCTGTTGATTGACCAGCGCTTCCAGCACTTCGTCGACCATGCCCAGGTGGTCGGTGCGGTCGGCGAACTGCGCCTTGACGTCGGCGAGATAGGTCGTGGCGTCGATCAGGCGGCGCGCGAGGATCCGGGCGACATGGAACACGATCTCGGGCCGCATCTGCAGGAACGACTCGGCATCCTCGATGCGATGGACGACGACCGGCTCGATCGCCCGTACCGTGGCGCTGTGCGGCCGGCCGAGGAGGGCGGAGATTTCGCCGAACACGGCGCCCGGTTCGTCGACGAGCGATACGCGAACATCGCCGCGCAAGACTTCGACCGCCCCCTCGACGAGAATGAACAGCAAGCCGGAGGTCGGACCCTCGGTAATGAGGATGTCGCCCGTGTCGTAGCGGGTGGTGCTGAGATCCTTGGTGTAGGCGAGAACCGCCTGCATTGAGGTGTCCGGCGCGTCCATCATCGCCCCTCGGCTGCGCATGTCAGAAGACGATCATGCGCTGAATGGAGGAGGCGTGCAATTCGCCTTTGGCGACAGGCAGATATACGGCGAACGACTAGAGCCAGCGCTCGGGCACGACGATCGTGTCGCCGGGATAGATCGGGAAATCGAGGTTCACCGAGCCCTTGACCATCTGGTTGCCCTGCCGGCGATAAACGACGGCATTCTCGCGTCCCGCCGTGTCGGTATAGCCGCCGGCCGTGCTGATCGCCGCCCGCACCGTCATGCCGTAGACATAGGCGAACTGCCCGGCATTCTCGACCGCGCCCTGGATGAAGAACGGCCGGTAAGTCTCTATTTCCACGGCCACACTCGGCTCGCGGATATAGCCCTGGGCGAGCTTGGCGGTGATCGCGGCGGCAGCCTGCTGGGTGGTCTTGCCGCGCACGGGCACGGCGCCGATCAGCGGCACCGCAACGGCGCCGCCATCGTCGACGACATAGCTCTTGGTGAGTTCGGCTTCGCCGTAGACCGAAATCCGCACCACGTCGCCGGTATCGAGCGTGTAGGGGCCCTTCACCTCGACCAGATAGGTCGAGGGCCGTGCGTTCACGGCACAGGCCGCGAGCGGCACGACAAGCAGCAAAAGGAACAAACGCAGCCAGCGCATGGCCTACCCGGGTACACCTGATCAGTGCCCGCAGGATCGGTCGGCTATGGTTAACATTCCGCTTACTGGCGGCATCACGTTTCGCAATTTGCGTCAGGCTTAACCGAATGTTGACCACGCGGGCCTCATAGCTTTCGGGTGATTTCCGAGGGCCGCCCATTGAGTTCCGACGTCGCGCACGCTGCTGAGCTTGAGCCGGACGCCGTCAGCCTCGGCCGGTTTACGCTCGGCCGCGTCCTGCGCATCATGCTGGTGACTGCGGCGGCGCTCGCGGCGACAGCCGGCGTCCTGCTGCTGGTGCCCAAGAGCTACGAATCGTCCGCGAGCCTTCTGGTTTCGATGGATGCCGGGACCACCCCTGCCGACCTCGAAGCGGTCATGTCGGCACGTGCCGAGCTCATTACCTCGCGCGATCTGCTGCTCGCGGTCGTCGATGCCGAAAACCTTCGCTCCGTTCCCGAATTTGCCGAGACCGGCTTTGCGGCGCTGAGCTTTGTCATGCGGCTGATCGGGCAGGGCGATTCGCGCAGCCTCGACGATACCGTGCTCGCAAATCTTGCCGAGCGCGTGAGCGTTGCGCGCCAACCCAACTCGTCGCTGCTGCGGGTGGTGGCGCGTTCCGGCGATCCGGTGCTGTCCGCCGGTATCGCCAACTCGCTGGCCCGGACCTACGTCAATCGCCGCACCGCGCAGACGCTCACCGATACGGCCGACGCCAATGCGTGGCTGCAGCAGGAGATCGAAACCCAGCGCGCCAAGGTGCAACAGGCCGATGCGGCCGTTGCCGGCTATCGCTCGGAGAACGGCCTGTTCGTCGGCGCGACCGGCAGCGGGGACTTCTCGACCGTCTCGACCCAGATTGCCGAAGCCCAGCAGCGGCGCAACTCGCTCGAAGCCCGGACCAAGATGATCCGCGAGCTGATCGCCGCCGGACAGCCGCTCGATGGCGTCGCGGACGTGCAGAAGTCCGTGCTGGTGCAGGGGCTGCTGCAGTCGAAGGCCAGGCTTGCGGCCGAACTCGCCGAGAAGTCGACGACGCTGCTCGCCAACCACCCCACGATCAAGGCGCTGCGGGCCCAGGTACAGGTGCTCGACAGCCAGATCGCGGGCGAGGCGGCGCGTGTCGCCAACGGGCTCGAAGCCGAGGCGCGCATCGAGGCCGATGTCGAACAGCGCCTGCGCGACGAGCTGGCGCATGCAAAGCTCGTCGCCGGCGATGAAGCCAAGGGCGGCGTGACGCTTGCTGGCCTCGAGCGCGAGGCGGAGACGCAGCGCGACCTGCTCGATGGCTACCTCAAGCGCATGGCCGATGCGGCGACAGCTCCCGGCGCGGCTGCGACGACGGACGTGAGCTTCGTCTCCGAAGCAATCCCCAGCGCCGAGCCGGCGTCGCCCAACGTTCCGCTGACGCTGGGTGCCGTGGGTCTTGCCGCGCTCGTCCTGCAGGCCGGGGCGCTGCTGCTTGCCGACCTGTCGCGGGTTCCGGCGCCGACCTCGAAGCCGGCCGCCGAGCCAGCCGAGGAGTCCGCATCCGAGCCGGCCATGGACTATGTCACCGAGGCCGGCGAGGACGCCCACATCGAATGGGTGGCCCAGGATCGACTGTTCGAGGACGACGACGTCGTCCAGTTCGCCGATACCGCGACCGAGGATGAGCCCGAACTCCCGGGTCTCGACGGGCCGGCAGTGCCGCCGGTCGCGACCTCCGGTGATCTGGCCGAACTGGCCGGTTCGATTGCGGCGAGGCAGCTGCGGACCGTGTTTCTCGCTTCGGTCGGGCCGAGCGCCGTCGCAGTGGTCGCCGAGTTGCTCGAAGCCGCCGTCTCAGCCGATCTCAGCGCCGTCGTGGTCGATGCCGGCAGCGGGATTGTCTCGGACGTGCCTGGCCTCACGGACCTCGCGGCGGGCGCGGCCGACTATGGCGAGGTGATGGATCGACCCGAGGATAACCTCGCCGAAGTGAAATGGGGGCGGGTCCCCGCACTCGATTTCGCCTCGTCGCGACCGCTGACGCTGATCGAGGCACTGGCCGACATCTACCATGTCGTGATCGTCGATACGGGCGCGACCGGCGCCAGCTCGAGCCTGCCGCTCTTTGCCGGCGCCCGCGCCAGCGTGGTGCTCGTGGCCGATGACGATATCGGCCCGGTTGCGGTGGGCCAGGCGCGTCGCGAGATCGCGACGCTTGGCTTTGCAGTCGAGCGCGTCGTAACACTGCCGTCGGTGCGGGCGGACGTGGCATAGGGCCGGATGGCGGACTTCAAGACGAGGCTTATCGGCGCTGCTTTCGAGTTGCTCTGGGCGAGCCAGCTCACGCGACTCATCCGGCGCCAGTCGAGGGCCAAGGGGATCATCCTCCGCCTCGATCGCGTCCTTCCCGATGATCCCGTCGATTTTGCTCCCAATGCCGCAGCGCAGATCAAGCCCGAGTTCCTCGACCAACTCATCCTCCGGCTGCGCGAACTCGGCCTCGATATCGTCGATCTCGACGAGGCGGCCCGACGGATCGAGAACGACGATCCGACAAAGCCGTTTGTCGTCCTTACTCTGGATGGCGCCTGGCGCGACAATCGCCTCAATGCCCTGCCGGTGCTGCGACGTCAGCAGGCGCCCTTCACGCTATTCGTGCCCACCGCGCTGGTCGATGGCGTTGGCGAGGTCTGGTGGCTGGCGCTGGAGGAGATCATCGCCGGCCAGAACGCGCTGGCCATCATGTCGACGGGCGAGACCGAGTATTTCGCTACGGCCACGACGGACGAAAAGCTCCGCGCCTATGCCAGCCTGCACCGCCGCATACGCGCCATGCCCGAGGCCGAGCGCGTGCAACTCATTCGCGACCTCGCGAACCAGTATGGCTTCGACCTCAGGCGGCACTGCCGCGATCTGGTGATGGACTGGTCGGACCTGCGCAGCTTCGCCGCCGATCCGCTGTGCACCATCGGTGCTGCCGGTGTGCATGGCTACGAGCTGAGCAAGCTTGGCCCGGCCGACGCGCGCAGCGAGATCGAGCAGTCCCTGCGCATCCTCAAGGCGCAATTCGGAGCCGCGCCGCGCCACCTGAGCTATCCGGTCGGCGACAGCGGCGCGGCGGGACCGCGCGAGTTCACCCTCGCGCGCGAACTGGGCCTGCGCACCGCCGTGACCAGTCGAGCCGGAGGTTTATACCGCGCGAGCCGGCACAGCCTCCATGCCCTGCCGCGCGTCCGGCTCAACGGCGGGCTGCAGTCGAGGCGCTACGCCGACATCTACGCAACGCCGACACTGTTCTCGCTGTTTCGAGGTTAGTCGATACCCAAAATTGCCCCCTCATTGCCGGGCTTGTCCCGGCAATCCAGTCACGCGAAGTCTTTCGCGTGAAAGGGGCCCCTTCGCCGCGCCGACGCGAGGCGGCTGGATCACCGGGACAAGCCCGGTGATGAGGGGCTCGAGCCATAAAGAGCCACCTTCACTCGTCCGGCTTGGACATCCAGCGGATGATCCAGGTGGCGGGGAAGAACCAGCCCATTCCCATCACGGCGAAGATGCCGATCAGCAGCCACCAGGCGGCCGCAGTGAAAAAGCTCATGTAGATCCAGGTGCCCAGCACCGACCATACGATCAATGAGCCGAGGATCAGGAACAGGCCGAGAAGTTTGCGGGTCGACTGGGTCATTTGACGCTGGAAACGAGGGATCGGGAACGGATGGTCCGGCGACTTCGTCCGGCCGGATAGAACATATGCGGCATTGCGGCCATTGTCTTGTCGCCCACCGGGGAGTAGGGCGGGCGCAAAGGAGCGCAACGTGACGATCAGCGCAACCGCACAAACCGCCACATCCCCCGCAGCCGGCGACCGGTTGAAGCCGGTACGCATCTGGCTCTACATCATGGCGCTGCTCGTCCTCGCCATGGTGGTGGTCGGTGGCGCCACGCGCCTCACCGAGTCCGGCCTCTCGATCACCTCGTGGAAGCCGATCTCAGGTACCATCCCGCCGCTATCGGACGCAGACTGGCAGGCCGAATTCGAGGCCTACCGCCAGATCCCGCAGGGCGTCCAGAACAGCTGGATGGGCATCGAGGACTTCAAGTCCATCTTCTGGTGGGAGTGGGCGCATCGCTTCCTCGGGCGCTTCCTCGGCTTTGCCTTCGCCATTCCCTTCGTGATCTTCCTCGTCCAGCGACGCTTCACCCGCGATCTCGCGCTGCCGCTGGCCGGCCTCTTCGTCCTCGGCGGCTTCCAGGGGGTGCTCGGCTGGTGGATGGTATCATCTGGCCTGACGGAACTGACTTCGGTGTCGCAGTATCGGCTCGCCGCGCACCTGTTCGCGGCCTCGCTGCTCTTCATCGCACTCATCTGGGTGGCCCGTCGGCTCGAGCCAGCCAAGGCAGCCAGCCCTCCCGGCTGGCCGATCTGGCTGCTGCTGGTCCTGATCGAACTGCAGATCGTCGCCGGTGCCTTCGTTGCCGGTATCGATGCCGGCATGGGCTACAACACCTGGCCGCTGATGGACGGCGCGTTGATCCCGCACGGCCTCGACGTCATGGCACCGTTCTGGCGCAACCTGTTCGAGAATGCGCTGACCGTGCAGTTCATCCACCGCTCGATCGCCTACGCCATCGTCGCCTATGTCGGCTGGCTGCTCTGGCGCCAGCACAGGGCCGGGGGCTTCAGTGGCGTGAACGGCTGGCTGCCCAGGATCGGCGTGCTGGTGCTGCTGCAGGTCGTATTGGGGATCGCCACGCTGCTGGCCATGGTGCCGATATCGCTCGCGCTCGGCCACCAGGCGCTGGCCTTCATGCTGGCCGGAGCGGTGACGGCGTATCTGGCGGATGCAACCAAGCGTCGGGCTTAGCCTGACCGCCAGCTGTCACCCCTGCGAAGGCAAGGGTCCAGCTCTCCGCCAGTGCCAGGCTGAGAAATGGATCCCTGCCTTCGCAGGGATGACATTCGGTGTGTGGGTGATATCGAGCAAAATCAATGGTTTACGATGTGGTATTATAATACCAATCGCATAAGCCATTGAATTATAATCGAAAAATCTTCGCGCTTGACGGCAACGCGCTCCGCCCGTATATCCCGCGCCACAAAGTCCGGGCATGGGTCACCTGTCCGCCGCCTTCCCTAAGGAAAACAATAATGAGCACCTTCTCGATCAAGCCGAGCGAGATCGACAAGAAGTGGGTTCTGATCGACGCCAAGAACCTGGTTGTCGGCCGCCTCGCTTCGATCATCGCCATGCGCCTGCGCGGCAAGCACCTGCCGACCTACACCCCGCACATGGACATGGGCGACAACGTCATCGTCATCAACGCCGACAAGGTGAAGCTGACCGGCAAGAAGCTCGACCAGCGTCGCTTCTACTGGCACACCGGCCACCCCGGCGGCATCAAGGACCGTACGCAGCGCCAGCTGCTCGAGGGCCGCTTCCCGGAGCGCGTCATCGAGAACGCCGTGCGCCGCATGATCCCCGAGGGTCCCCTCGGCCGCAAGCAGTATGGCAACCTGCGCGTTTACGCCGGTGAGGCGCACCCGCATGAGGCCCAGTCGCCGACCGTGCTCGACGTCGCCTCGTTCAACACCAAGAATGTGAGGGCCAAGTAATGGCCGAGACCATCAACTCGCTCGAAGACCTGGGCACCGCCAACGTCGCCGCTGCCGTCGTCAACGAGGCTCCGGTGCACGTTCAGAAGCTCGACGCTCAGGGCCGCGCCTACGCCACCGGCAAGCGCAAGAACGCCATTGCCCGCGTGTGGATCAAGCCGGGCGCCGGCAAGATCACCGTCAACGGCAAGGAGTTCAACGCCTTCTTCGCCCGCCCGGTGCTCCAGATGATCCTGCAGCAGCCGATCGTCGCCGCCTCGCGTGTCGACCAGTACGACGTCGTCGCCACCGTTTCGGGCGGCGGTCTGTCGGGCCAGGCCGGTGCGGTTCGCCACGGCATTTCGCAGGCGCTGACCTTCTTCGAGCCCGAGCTTCGCGCCGTGCTCAAGAAGGGTGGCTTCCTGACCCGCGACAGCCGTGTGGTCGAGCGTAAGAAGTACGGCCGCGCCAAGGCTCGCCGTTCCTTCCAGTTCTCGAAGCGCTAAGCTTTCCTACATCGAGTTTGCCGAGGGCCCGCAGCAATGCGGGCCCTTTGCTTTGGACGACGATTGTTTGTCTTGCCGCACCCGCCACGCGTGCTCCGTCATCCCCGGGCTTGACCCGGGGATCCACAGGCACCGGGCCAGGCATGGGTCCGCGGATCAAGTCCGCGGATGACGACTGGGAGCGAGGTATCGGAGGCTAGGGCATCGTGGCTTCGCCGCTGCGCCAGCGCGCCGCCTTGCGGCTCTGGCGGCCCCGCGATACGCATGGCGCCACAGAACAGAGCAGCCAATGCCGCAGCAGCCGAAAACCGTCCTCATCGTCACCGATGCCTGGCACCCGCAGATCAACGGCGTGGTGCGCTCGATCGAACTGGTGGCGGCCGAGATGGAAAAGCGCGGCATTGCGGTCAGGATGCTGACGCCCAACGAGTTCAAGACCTTCCCCATGCCCGGCTATGGCGAAATCCGGCTGAGCCGTACGCTGATGAAGCCGGTCTATGCGCGTATCGAAGCGGCCAATGCCGACGCCATCCACATCGCCACCGAAGGTCCGCTCGGCATCATCGCCCGGCGCTGGTGCCGCCGGAACAAGGTGCCGTTCTCGACCGCCTATCACACCCAGTTCCCCGAATACCTGCGCGCCCGTCTGCCGGTGCCGCTGCGCTGGAGCTACAGGTTCCTGCGCTGGTTTCACGGCGCGGCGAAATACTGCCTGGTCGGCACGCCGCACCTCAAGACGCTGCTAGAAAGGCGCGGCTTCACCAATGCCGTGATCTGGCAGAAGGGCGTCGACACGGCGCTGTTCAATCCGAGCAAGCGCCGCCCGGTCGACTATCCCGGGCCGGTGTTTCTCTATGTCGGCCGCGTCGCCGTTGAAAAGAACATCGAGGCGTTCCTGGCGCTTGATCTCCCTGGCACCAAGCTGGTCGTCGGCGGCGGCCCCAGCCTCGAGCGATTGCGGGCCGAGTACGCCGACGTCACCTTTCTCGGGCCGCGCCAAGGTGAGGAACTGGCCACGCTCTTCGCCTCGGCCGACGTCTTCGTCTTCCCCTCGAAAACCGACACATTCGGGCTCGTCCTGCTCGAAGCGCTGGCGAGCGGCACCCCCGTCGCCGCCTTCCCCGTGACCGGACCGATCGACGTGATCGGCGAGGCCCCGGTGGGCGTGCTCGACACCGATCTCAGGGCCGCTGCGCTTCGCGCCCTCGAGGTTTCGCGCGACGAGTGCCGCGCCTATGCCGAGAAATTCTCCTGGGCCGCCAGCACCGACCAGTTCCTGAGCTATCTGCCGGTACGCGATCCCGCCCAATCGCCTTGACCCGGCCCGAATCCGCCCCTAAAGCCAATCCACCTCGCTCAGGGAACGGGTCGATGACTCAGGGAGTAGCAGCGCCAATCGCAGCGGCCGGCTTTGTAGCCGGAGTGCTTGCGCGCGCTCAGGCCCCCGCTCGCTAGCTCTCCTCGATAGCCGCAGCGCGGCTGGGGAGAGCGGAACAGCCCGGAGCGCCTCCAGAAAAAGTTGCAGACTTTTTCGGTTCGGAGGCGCGACCACCAAAACAGAGCAGGGCAGCCACAAGTGGCTGCTTAACCGAGTCAAAACCATAATTCCGCGATAATCGGCGCCCCATGAGGAGGGCGCCTGCACTGGTGACGATGGTCGCTGTGCGTCGCGGGTTCACCGAGGTCCAAATGAACGATTTTCACCGCATCCGCCGACTGCCGCCCTACGTCTTCGACCATATCAACCCGATCAAGGCGCGCCTGCGCGCCGCGGGCACCGATATCATCGATCTCGGCATGGGCAATCCGGACCTGCCGACCCCGACCGCCATCGTCGAAAAGCTCAAGGAGACGGTGAAGGACCCGCGCACCCACCGCTACTCCACCTCCCGCGGCATTCCGGGCCTCCGCAAGGCCCAGGCGAGCTACTATGGCCGCCGCTTCGGCGTGAAGCTCGACCCCAATACGCAGGTCGTGGCGACGCTGGGGTCCAAGGAAGGCTTCGCCAACATGGCGCAGGCCATCACCGCGCCCGGCGACGTGGTGCTGGTGCCCAACCCGACCTATCCGATCCATTCGTTCGGCTTCATCATGAGTGGCGGCGTCGTCCGTTCCATGCCGGCCGATCCGAACGAGGATTTCATGCGTTCGCTCGACCGGGCGGTGCGGCACTCGATTCCGAAGCCGATCGCGCTGGTGCTGAACTATCCGGCCAACCCGACCGCCTACACGGCGACTCTGGATTTCTACAAAGAGGTCGTGAAGTTCTGCAAAGAGCACGACATCTTCATCCTCTCCGATCTCGCCTATGCCGAGATCTATTTCGACGATGAAGTGCCGCCCTCGGTGCTGGAAGTCCCGGGTGCCATCGACATCACCGTCGAGTTCACCTCGATGTCCAAGACCTATTCGATGCCCGGCTGGCGTGTCGGCTTCGCCGTTGGCAACGAGCGCCTGATCGCCGCGCTGGCGCGGGTGAAATCGTATCTCGACTACGGCGCCTTCACCCCGATCCAGGTAGCGGCCGCGACCGCCCTCAATGGCGACGACAAGGTCATCGAGGAAGTCCGCACCATCTATCGCGACCGCCGCAATGTGATGGTGGAGAGCTTCGCCCGCGCCGGCTGGCACATCCCGTCGCCCAAGGCGACCATGTTCGCCTGGACCCCGATCCCCGACCAGTTCGCCCATATGGGCTCGCTGGAATTCGCCAAGCTGCTGATCTCCGAGACCGGCGTCGGCGTCGCGCCCGGCGTCGGCTTCGGCGAGTATGGCGACCAGTATGTGCGCCTCGCTCTCGTCGAAAACGAGCAGCGCATCCGCCAGGCCGCCCGCAACATCAAGAAGTTCCTCGCCGGCCAGCCCAGCCATGGCAACGTCGTGCCGATGACGGCGGGGAAGTAGTTATTCGTCCCGTGCTGCGAGACGATCGCGGCGCGAGTGCACAACCTGCACCACGTCCAGGGTGTCGATCCCATAACGGAAGATGACAACATAGGCGTGGTGCGGCAGGCTCCGGATGTGCTCGCCGATGTCCGGTCGAGCCCGGCCGAGCGTGCCCGGCAGTTCCGCGAGTTTCAGCATCCTCGCCTCGAGCTCGCGCACAAACCGCTCGCCCGCCCGATCATCACCAGACTGCTGAAGGAAATACCGCGCAACGGCGCGCAGCTGGGCGCGGGCACGGCCGGTGAAACGGACCGTTCTCACTTACTGTGCGGGGTGTCTGGTGCGTCTTCGTGCAGCGTGCTGTTGATGTAGTCGACGACGTCTTCGGTCGAGTACCAGACGTCTTCGGCAAGCGCCGCAGCAGTGCTGGTCTTCAGCGCCTGCAACTGCGCTTCCTCCGCTTCAAGACGACGCAGGCCGTGCCGAATGACTTCGCTGGCTGACCCGAACCGGCCACTGCGCACCAACTCGTCCACAAACGCTTCCCAGTGTTCGCCGATTGATACGTTCATCTCTTCACCTCTGTCGATAACATAAACCGCGCAAAGACTGACATCAACCGATTGCGCCTTGCCCAATTAACATGACTATGATTATCAGCTTTCGGTTCCAACCGAGGGTCATGTCATGTTCCGCCGCCTCCTCGCCGCAGCCGCGCTGCTGATCGTCGCGATCGCGCCTGCCGGTGCGCAGTCGTTCCCCGTCACCATCAAGCACGCCCTCGGGGAGACCGTCATCGAAGAGGCGCCGACGCGGATCGTCACCTGGGGCTGGGGCAACCATGATGCGCTGCTGGCGCTTGGCGTCGTGCCGGTGGCGATGCCGTTTTCGACCTATGGCGGTGGCGAAAACGGCCTGCATCCGTGGGTTGAGGAAAAGCTCGCCGAGCTTGGCGCTGCAACGCCCGTCCAGCTGCCCGACAGCCAGGACATTCCCTACGAGGAGATCGCGGCGCAGAATCCGGATGTGATCATCGCCGTGTTTTCCGGCATCGACGCCGATGAGTACGCCCGACTGAGCGAGATCGCCCCGACCGTGGCCTACCCGGACGCCGCCTGGAGCACACCGTGGGAGGATGTCACTGCGATCATCGGCCAGGTGGTCGGCAAATCGGCCGAGGCGACCCAGTTGATCGCCGACACCCACAAGTTCGTCGCCGACGAGACGGCCAAGTACCCGGAAATCGCCGGCACGACGTTTGCAGGGGTGAACGATTTCGACGGCTCGATTGCGGTCTACGATGCGCTCGATGCGCGCATGAAGTTCCTCGTCAACGCCGGCCTCGTCCTCGCGCCCAGCGTCACCGAACTCTCGCCCAAGGACGGCTCGTTCTACTACGCGCTGAGCTACGAGCTGTTCGACCAGCTGACTAGCGACATCCTCATCACCTATTACGAGACGCAGGAGGCGTCGGACGAGTTCTTCGCCAAGCCCTACGTGCAGGCCCAGCCCCAGTTCGTTAAGGGCGCCTTCGCCTCGCTGGTCGGCATCGAGAATGTCGCAGCAATGTCGCCGCCGAGCGCCCTGAGCCTGCGCTGGGGCTACCCGCACTACGCAGAGATCATCGCCGCCGCTGCGCGTGCGGCCAAGGAGTAGGGCGGGGCCATCAATCCTATTGACGAATAGGCCAAAGCCTATCCATAGCTCTGCGATACGTTCGCAGAGCCCCGTCATGTCCGATATCCAGTCGTTCCGCCAATCCGTTGAAGCCTTTATCGCAGCGCGCGGGTGGACGCCGACACGGTTCGGGCGAACCATCGCCGGCGACCCGTTATTCGTGTTCGACCTGCGCGAAGGGCGCGAGCCGCGGTCGGATACACGCACGCGCATCCTGAAGGCGATGCAGGACCAGGCCGACGCCGCGCTCGAAGCGCCGCTGCGTATCGGTGTTGCCGGGCTCGGCAATGTCGGCGCGACGCTCGTCCGCATCATCCAGAAGGACGGCGAGGAACTGACCCGCAAGCTCGGGCGCAAGATCACCGTTACCGCCGTCTGCGCGCGCTCGCGCAGCCGCGACCGCGGTATCGACACGACCGACCTGCAATGGTTCGACGACCCGGTGGCGCTCGCCAAATCGGATGGCATAGATCTCTTCGTCGAGCTGATCGGCGGCGAGGATGGTCCGGCGCTCGCAGCCGTGAAGGCTGCGCTCGAGATCGGACGCCCGGTCGTGACCGCCAACAAGGCGCTGCTGGCCCGCCATGGCGTCACCCTCGCCAAGGTCGCCGAGGAGTCGGGCGCCCAGCTCGGCTTTGAAGCGGCAGTGGCCGGCGGCATTCCGGTGATCAAGACGCTGCGCGAGGGCTTGGGTTCCGCCCGCATCGCCCGCGTCTACGGGATCATGAACGGCACCTGCAACTATATCCTCACCCGCATGGGCAATGAGGGCATCAGCTTCGACACCTGCCTCGCCGACGCACAGAAGCTCGGCTATGCCGAAGCCGATCCGACCTTCGATGTCGGCGGCTTCGATACCGCGCACAAGCTCGCCATCCTGGCTTCGCTCTGCTTCGGCTGCGAGATCGCGCCGGACGAAATCTTCGTGGAAGGCATTACCCGCATCAGCCAGGCCGACATCAAGGTAGCGGGCGACCTCGGCTACAAGATCAAGCTGCTCGGCATTGCGCAGCGCTCACAGGACGGCATCGACCAGCGCGTGCATCCGACGCTCGTGCCCAAGACCTCGGCCGTGGCCGGGGTGGACGGGGTGCTGAACGCCGTGGCGCTCGAGACCGATCACGTGCACGAGTTGCTGCTCGCCGGCCCGGGCGCCGGCGGCCCGCCCACGGCCTCTTCGGTGCTGAGCGACATCCTCGATATCGCTCGCGGCACGAAGGTGCCGCCGCTCGGGGTGCCCTCGGCCGAACTCACACCCTACAAGCAGGCGCCGATGCGCGCCCATGAAGGCGGGTACTATATCCGCCTGAACGTGAGGGACGTGCCTGGCGCATTTGCCTCGATCGCGACACGGATGGGCGAGTGCGGCATCTCGCTCGAGAGTGTCATCCAGCGTCCTGATTTGCGTGTTAGCGAGCCCGGCGTCGTCGAGTCGGAGGTGCGCACGGTCGTGCTGCTGACCCAATCGACGCTGGAGCAATCGGTGCGTGATGCGCTTTCGCGCATCAAGTCCGACGGCTTCATCCAGGGCGATCCGCAGATGATCCGGATCGAACACCTTTGAGACGAGCGCCCCTGCGGCGGGGCAGGGAGTGCCCATGAAGCTGAAGAAGACCGACGCGGATCGCCAGGCCGCAATCGACCGTTCGCTGACCCTGGAGCTGGTGCGTGTCACCGAGGCGGCGGCCGTCGCCGCTGCCGCGTGGCGCGGCAAGGGGAACGAGAAAGCAGCCGATGCTGCTGCCGTCGAGGCGATGCGCGCCGAAATGAGCAACGTGCACTTGCACGGCCGCATCGTGATCGGAGAAGGCGAGCGCGACGAAGCGCCGATGCTCTGGATCGGCGAGGAAGTCGGCGGCGGCGATGGCCCCGAGGTGGATATCGCCGTCGATCCGCTCGAGGGCACGACCCTGTGCGCCAAGAACCAGCCGGATTCGATTTGCGTGCTCGCCATGGCCGAGCGCGGTAAGCTGCTCAACGCGCCCGACGTCTACATGCACAAGATCGCCATCGGTGCCGGCTATGCCGACGGGCTGGTCGACCTGGATGCAAGCCCCAAGGAGAATGTCACCGCGCTCGCAAAGGCCAAGGGCGTGCCGGTGACAGAAATCACCGCCTGCGTGCTTGATCGGCCACGCCATGGCGCCCTGATCGATGATCTACGTTCGGCCGGCGTGGCCATCAAGCTGATCTCGGACGGTGATGTCGCTGGCATCATCCACGCTGTGAATACCGAAGACACGGGCATCGACATCTACCTGGGCTCCGGCGGCGCCCCCGAGGGCGTGCTGGCGGCAGCGGCGCTTCGCTGCATCGGCGGCCAGATGCAGGGGCGGCTGATCCTCGACAGCGAAGACAAGCGCGAGCGTGCCCGGCGCATGGGCATCCTCGAACCGAACAAGAAGTACCGCACCGAGGAACTGGCGTCGGGCGACGTCTTCTTCGCGGCCACCGGCGTCACCGACGGATCCTTGCTGTCGGGCGTCCGCATCGGCAAGAACACCGTTCGGACGAACACGGTGGTGATGCGCTCGTGGAGCCAGACGGTGCGGTGGATTACGGCGGAGCATCATCGGTAGGTAGGTGCGTGGGGCCACCCCCACCCACCAAACAAAAAGGGCCGCCCACCGGGCGGCCCTTCCTCATTCCATCACCAGCGGCTCAAGCCTCCTGGATCGCGCTTACCAGCCACGCGCCGCCATTGCGGCGCGTGAAGGTCCACACTTCGGTGGTTTCCGTCACCCGGTCGTCGCCGGCAACGATCTCGCCGGTGCCGCGATTGCGGGTGACGTCGCGCGACTCGTAGCGCATGGCGACCGTGGCGTAGTCCGTACCGCCTTCGCGCCAGGCTTCCGAGATATCGCCGCCGAGCAGGCGCACGTCATAGACCTCGTTGCGCAGGCCCTTGGAAGCATTCTCGCCCAGCTCTTCGGCGAGGTAGCCCATCACTTCGGGCGTCGAGATCTTGCGCAGCGCGGCATAGTCCTCGCGCGAGTACGCATCCTGCAGTTGGCCCAGCCGCTGCTCGAACACGCTGAGGTCGCGATCGGAAATGCCGACCTCGTCACGCCGCCCGGCCCGCTGCGAAGCGCTGGAGCGCTGCGCATTGCCCGCCGGACGCGAGGTGCCATAGCCGCCGCCCATGTTGGGGGCTTCGTAGCGATAGCTGTTGCCACTGCCAGTCCCGGCCATCGCCGGCTGCTGCCGGCGCCGCATGAAGAAGCTGATGACGAGCCCGATCAGCACGACCTGGACCAGCAGGGCGAGAAACCCGCCAAAGCCACCGAAGCCGAACCCGAACAGCATGCCGAACAGGCCCGAGAACAGGAAGCCGCCGAGCAGCGCCCCACCGAAGCCGCCGAAGAGGCTCGGGCGAGCCATGGCGCCAGCGGCGCCGACGGTGTTCTGCGTGCCATTGGTCATGGTGCGCTGCACCGGAGCAGTGGTCGTAGGCGAAACCTGCGTCGACGGGATGGAGCGCTCGGTGCGGATGCCGCGGCTACCAAAGCTGCCGCCGCGCCGCGCCTCGGCGGTGTCGACCGCGACCAGCGACAGCGCCACCACCATGGTGGCGAGCAGAGCAGTGAAACGGAAGCCAGACTTGGCGAACATTGTGGTCCCCATTGAAAACGATGGGGCACATATGGGGACGATCTGCCCCCGGTTTTAGTAGCTGCAAGGGCGGCGTGTCCGATTTTGCCCGTGCGGCTGCGGTTTGACGGGAAAACCCGCCACCCCCCTCGACTATGTCGCCGATCCGGCTTACCCCCGCCTCATGGACGAGCCGTTGCGCTATTTCCTCGGGGTTTCGAGCTCCGCCACCGGCCGCTCCTGGGTGGATCGGCTGGATCCGGCAGCTGCGCGCATGGCAGCCGCCATCGGCCAGCGTACCGAGCTTTCCGACATCCTTTCGCGGATCGTCGCGGCGCGCGGCATCGATGTCGATCACGCCGAGCGCTACCTGCAGCCCACCGTGCGCGAGCTGATGCCCGATCCATCGACGCTGGCCGACATGGACAAGCTGGCCGATCGGCTGGTCAAGGCCATCACCGACAACGAGCAGATCGCGCTCTTCGGCGACTACGATGTCGATGGCGCCTGCTCGGTGGCGCTGATGGTGCGCTATCTCCGCCATTTCGGGCTCGACCCGCAGGTTCACATTCCCGACCGCATCTTTGAAGGCTACGGCCCCAATATCGGCGCGATCGACAAGCTTATCGCCGGCGGTGCGCAGCTGCTGGTGACGCTCGATTGCGGTACCACCAGCGACAAGCCGATCGCCCATGCCCGCGAGCGCGGGCTGGATGTGCTGGTCATCGACCACCACCTCTCCGACCACGAACTCCCGCCGACGACTGCGCTGGTGAACCCCAATCGCCCCGACGACATCTCGGGCCTCGGCTATCTCTGCGCCGCCGGCGTCACCTTCATGGTGCTGGTCGCGGTCAACCGGGCCTTGCGCCAGCGTGGCGATGGCGGCCTGCCGGACCTGATGGCGATGATCGACCTCGTGGCGCTCGCAACCGTCTGCGACATCGTCCCGCTGGTCGGCCTCAACCGCGCCTTCGTCGCCCGTGGCCTTGAAGTGGCACGCACCGGTAACAACAAGGGCATCGGCGCCCTGGCGCTGGCGGCGCGCCTCTCGGGTCCGTTGAACACCTATCATCTCGGCTTCCTCATCGGCCCGCGGATCAATGCCGGCGGCCGCATCGGCGACGCCGCCCTCGGCACGCGCCTGCTGACGCTGGACGATGAGCAGCAGGCGATGATCATCGCCGCCCAGCTCAATGAGTTGAACGCGGAGCGCCAGAGGATCGAAGTCGAAGCAGTCGAGGAGGCGAGCCGCGCCGCAGAGGCCGAAATCGGCAGCGGCGAGGGTCCGCCGGTCCTCGTCCTCGCCTCCGCCAACTGGCATCCGGGCGTCGTCGGCCTCATCGCCGCGCGCCTGCGCGAACGCTTCGAGCGCCCGGTCTTCGCCATCGCGCTTGGCCCCGACGGGACCGGCACCGGTTCCGGCCGCTCCATGCCCGGCGTCGATCTCGGCTCGGCTGTCATCGACGCGGTGGAGCAGGGGCTGGCGGTGAAGGGCGGCGGGCACGCCATGGCGGCCGGCGTCACCATCACGCCGGGCCAGCTCGGCCCGTTCCGCGCCCACATCATGGAGCGGCTCGGCACCCCCGTCGCTGCCGCGCGCGCAATCACGGCACTGCCGATCGACGCGGCGCTCACCGCCCGCGGCGCCACCCCGCAATTCGTGCACGAAGTCGAGCGGGCAGGGCCTTTCGGCTCGGCCAGTCCGCAGCCGACCTTCGCCTTCCCTGCCCACAAGGCGAAATTCGCCGAAGTCGTCGGCGGCGCTGGACACGTGAAGTTCACGCTGGCGTCCGACGATGGCGGCCGGCTCAAGGCCATCGCCTTCCGCGCTGCCGCCACGGCCATCGGCGATGCCCTGCTGAATGCCGGCAACGACACCCCTCTCCACCTCGCCGGCTCGCTCAATATCGATCACTGGCAGGGCCGCGAGGAGGTGCAGTTCCGCCTCACGGACCTCGCCCGGCCGAGCTGAGCCGGCTTGAATCTGGTGCTTGCATATCCACTTGTCAGAGCTAAAGTGCTGCCTCTCTCCGAGCTGCTGCGGATCGTGTCGCGGGCTGTCTGGCCTGCCCGCCGCGGCGCCGATACCCTGGATTACGGCTAATGGACCAGCTTGCACGCGACACCAAGGCAAGTTCCCCCACCATCTGGACCAGACTTGCTTCGACCGGCGCCGCCTGGATCGGCAAGCGGCTGATCGGTCGACCCAAGCATGGCGGCGTGACGGTGACATTCCCGGACGGCACCACGCGGACCTATGGCCGGCCGGGCACTGGCGAGCACGCCAAGCTCGTGCTCCACAACTTCCGCGTGCTGAGCAAGACCCTGCGCCGTGGCACGGTCGGCTTTGCGCAGGCCTATATCGATGGCGACGTCGAGATCGACGATCTCACTGCGCTGTTCCGCTACTTCCTGCAGAACAAGGACGTGCTCGATAGCGGCGAGAAATCCTGGTACGGCCGCGCCGCCCAGGACATCGCCTATCATCTGAGCCGGGCCAACTCGAAAGAGGGGTCCAAGAAGAACATTTCCGAGCACTACGACCTCGGCAATGACTTCTATTCCGAGTGGCTCGATCCCTCGATGACCTACTCCTCGGCCTACTTCACCGCCGAGCAGCAGGACCTCACCGACGCCCAGTACGCAAAGTACCGCAAGGTCGCCGAAATGGCCGGCGTGAAGGCCGGCAACCGCATCCTCGAGATCGGCTGCGGCTGGGGCGGCTTCGCCGAAACCGCTGCCCGCGATTTCGGTGCGCAGGTCTACGGCATCACGCTGTCGGCCGAGCAGCTGAAATTCGCCAACGAGCGCATGCGCCGGCAGGGCCTCGACAATCTCGCCACCCTCCATTTCGAGGACTATCGCGATACGGTAGGGCAGTTCGACCACGTCGCCTCGATCGAGATGATCGAAGCCGTCGGCGAGGAACATTGGCCGAGCTACTTCAAGACCGTGCACGATCGGCTGAAGCCCGGTGGCACGGCCTCGATCCAGGCCATCACCATCGGCGAGCAGGATTTCGAGGACTACAAGTCGCGCCCCGATTTCATCCAGCGCTTCATCTTCCCCGGCGGCATGCTGCTGACCAAGACCGCCATGCAGGAGCAGGGCGACAAGGTCGGCCTCGTGCTCGAGCAGGTCGAGACCTTCCGGCTGAGCTACGCCAGAACCCTGGCGCTGTGGCGCGAGCGCTTCCTCGAGCGCTGGCACGAGATCAAGAAGCTCGGCTACACCGAGGATTTCCGCCGCAAGTGGGTCTATTACCTCAGCTATTGCGAGGCGGGTTTCGCCGAGGGCTCCATCGACGTCGGCATCTACCAGTACCGCCGCCCGGAGTGATCGTCGCGCGAGCAGGGTGCTCAAACAACGGTCAAATGGCTTTTGCCTAAAACACTTGCCGTTGTTTTGGCGGCACTGTGGCCGAATGGCTGTTGAAAAATAGCCCGGAAGCGGGACATGCTCCGAGAATCTGCAATATTTGCAGCGTGTCGGTCAGGGGTGGGCGGCAGCATGTCAAAAGCTCTGTTTTTGGTGATTAGAAGTAGAGAGAACTGGTGGGTGGATTTCGAGGGCGCCGCCGAGGGCCCCTTCGCCTCCCGCGAGAACGCCGCGCTCGAGGCACGCTCCATGGCGCGCTTCAAGGCCCATACGGGCCGCGAAGCCGAGGTGCTGGTTCCAGATGAGCAGGGCAAGTACTGGGTGATCTGGTCGAGCCTTTACGAAACCGAAGCCGGCCGGGCCTTCACGCCGTATCGCGTCGCGAGCTGAGCTGCGTTCTACCAGTTGGAGCTCCCTTCTCCCATTGAGGGAGAAGGTGGTGCGCAGCGCCGGATGAGGGGTCCGGCAGACGAAGTCTGCGCGGTTGGAGCGAAGCGACGACGACAACCAGGGCTGAGGCAACCCCTCATCCGCCCTTCGGGCACCTTCTCCCACAAGGGGAGAAGGCAATCCCAGCGACATCCGAAGCCTAGCTCCGCGCCCGCAGAAACCGCCCCGGCACCTTGCGGACATACATCGTGTCGTTGCCGTCCTCGTGGGCGCGCGCCATGCGGCGTACGCCGTCGAGGATCAGCCAGCGCCCGCGGTGGCGGGTGATCTCGATCGGAAATACCAGGTTTGCGGCCCGGATGCGGCGATACTCCCGCGCGTAGCGGTAGGGCGAGCGCAGCACTTGTCTCGGTGTAAGCGCATAGCGGTCGTCGTCGATCGGCCAGATCGGCACATCGAGGTGCCAGAGCAGCTTCTCGATGGGGAAGGGCTCGCTCGGCAGGTCGAGCGCCCATAGCTGCTCCACGTCCCATTCGAGGGCCTGCCAATGCTGCGCGATGCTGGGTGGCAGTTCGATCACGGGGCCGGTCTCGAGGGTGCGACCACGCCATTATAGCGGCATTCGGCGAAGCCGCTGTGACTCCTTGGGCATGGCCAAACATGACTTGACTATTCAGCTTTGCGCGTCGATAGGTGACCGCAATTCTCAACATAATCGGGTCAACGCCATGCTGTTCCGCACCGCCACCCTTGCTGCCTGTTTCGCCCTTTCCGGTCTGCTGGCAGGTGCCGCCTTTGCCGAGGAATGGACCTATACGGGTGGCGATGGAACGGTTGTGACCCTGCCGAGCGTCCCGGTCCGCATCGTCGCCAGCCAGGACGCGGCCGCCGGCCTGATCCCGCTGGGTATTCGTCCGGTCGGCATTTTCGCCGACAGCGCCATTGCCGATGCCAAGGCGCTCGAAGGGCTCGATCTCACCGGTATCGAAATCCTCAGCGAGACCTGGGGCGAGATCAACGTCGAGGCGACCGCGGCGCTCAAGCCCGACATCATCATCGGCGAATGGTGGCCGCTCGATGCCACCTGGAGCGGTGGCGCAGACGTGACGGCCGCCATCAAGGACATCGCACCGCAGACCGGGCCGATCCAGGGCAGCTCGATCATCACCCTGATCGAGGATTACGAGAAGCTCGCGACCAGCCTCGGCGCCGACTTGTCGGCCCCGCAAGTGGCGGCCGACAAGGCCGCATTCGAGGCCTCGCTGGCAAAGTTCAAGGCAGCCGTCGCCGCCAAGCCCGAGCTCACGGCGCTGCCCGTCTGGGCCGGAACCGATGCGCTCTATGTCGCTGCGACCGCCGGCTCGTCCGAACTGATGGACTTTGCCTCCTGGGGCCTCAAGCTCATCACTCCCGAAGTTGCCGACGATCGCGGCTACTGGGAGACGCTGAGCTGGGAGAATGCCGACAAGTACCAGCCCGACCTGATCCTCGTCGACAACCGCTCCAAGGAGACGATTGTCACGGCCAAGGCCCAGCCGACCTGGACGCTGATGCGCGCCGCTGCCGCCGAACAGGTGACCGACTGGCCGGCCTTCTGGCTGCGCAACTACGCCGCCTATGCCGGTGCGCTCGACAAGCTGACCGCTGCCATCGACGCGGCCGACGCGACAGTCGGCGACTGAAGGTGACGGCCGTCGCTGGCGTATCGCAGGGCCTTGCGCCGGCGACCCGCGCCGGCGGCTTCGTCCTGCTCGCCGCCATGCTCGTCGGCGTGCTGTTCTTCTCGATCACGGTTGGCGCCCGGCCGATTGCGCTAGGCGATATCTGGAACGCAATCTTCGCGTTCGATCCCAAGCAGACGACCCACCGCATCATTCTCGACCTGCGCCTGCCGCGCACGCTGGTCGGCCTGCTCGTCGGGGCCGCGCTTGGCCTCTCGGGTGCGATCCTGCAGGGTGCGACGCGTAACCCGCTCGCCGATCCCGGCATCTTGGGCATCGAGGCTGGCGCAACGCTATGTGTCGTCGTCGGCATCACGGTCTTCGGCATCACCCAGCTATCGGGCTATGTCTGGCTCGCCTTCCTCGGGGCCGGGATCGCCATGGTCGTCGTCTACACCATCGCTTCGCTGGGCCGCGAAGGCGCGACACCGGTCAAACTGGCCCTCGCCGGTGCGGCGGTGACAGCGGCCATCACATCGGTGACGAGCGCCGTGCTGATCACCAATGTCGAAACCCTCGACCAAATCCGCTTCTGGCAGGTCGGCGCACTCACCGGCCGCACCATGGACATCCTGGTCCAGGTTGCGCCCTTCATCCTTGGCGGGATCGTGCTGGCCCTCGCCACCTCCCGCATCCTCGATGGCCTCGCGCTCGGCGACGACGTCGCGCGCGGCCTAGGCATGAAAGTGCAGCGCTCGCGCCTGCTCGTCGGCGTCGCCGCCGTCATTCTCGCGGGTGCCGCAACTGCCGCCGCCGGGCCGATCGCCTTCGTCGGACTCACCGTGCCGCATGTCGCCCGCGTCTTCACCGGCCCGAACTACCGCTGGATCCTGCCCTACTCGATGCTGCTCGCCCCCATCATGCTGCTGGGGGCCGACATCGTCGGACGCGTCATCGTGCCGCCGGGCGAGTTGCAGGTCGGCATCGTTACCGCCGCGCTGGGTGCCCCCTTCTTCATTGCGCTGGTCCGGCGCAGGAAGTTGGCCGAGCTATGAGCGCGGTGGCCTTCGCACCGGTCGGGGAGGTCGTGGCGGCGCGGAGGCGGCTCGGCCGCCGCTATCGCCTTGTCGTCGCCGGCCTGGCGTTGATCCTCCTCTGCCTGGCCGTGCTCGCGCTCGGTATCGGCGACTATCCACTGCCGGCCGACGAAGTCATCCGCTCGCTGCTCTCGCCCTTCACCGGCAATACCGACCGGGCAGGGGACTTCATCGTGCTCGGCGTTCGCCTGCCACGTCTCGTCGCCGGAATTCTCGCCGGCGCGGCGTTCGGCCTGTCGGGCGTCATCTTCCAGACCATCCTGCGCAATCCGCTCGCCAGCCCCGACATTGTCGGCATCACCATGGGAGCGAGCGCGGCCGCGGTTGCTGCCATCATTCTCCTCAAGTGGAGCGGGATCGCGCTTGCGGCCAGCGCCTGCGCCGGCGCCATACTCGCCGCAGCGCTGATCTACGGCCTCGCCTGGAACAACGGCGTCACGCCCTACCGCATGGTGCTGATCGGCATCGGCATCTCGGCGATGGGCGGCGCCATCGTCTCCTACCTCTTTACCCGCGCCCGCCTGATGGAAGTGCAGGAAGCGCTGGCCTGGCTCACCGGCAGCCTCAATGGCGCAACCTTTGCCGCCATCGCCCCGCTCGCCCTCGGCATGCTGGTGCTGATCCCCATGGCTTGGTTCCTGTCACGCTCGCTGCGGACGCTGCAACTCGGCGACGACACGGCAACGGCGCTCGGCACCCGGGTCGAGTTCAGCCGGCTTGGGCTGATCCTCGTCGCCGTGCTGCTCGCCGCCTTCGCTACCTCAGCCGTCGGCCCGATCGCCTTCGTCGCCTTCGTCGCGGGTCCGATTGCCCGGCGTCTGCTCGGTCCATCGGTCGGCGCGCTGCTGCCGGCGGCACTGGTCGGTTCGGCCGTCACGGTCGGCGCCGATTTCATTGCCCAGCACATGCTCGGTCGCAACCAGCTGCCGGTCGGTGTCGTCACCGGCGCGCTCGGCGCCGTCTTTCTCGTCTATCTGCTCGCTGCCGCCCATCGTTCGGGCAGGGGCGGCTGATCCGGAGGCCAACCATGTCCGACAAGCACCAACTCTCCGCCGCCGGCCTCACGCTCGGCTACGCCGATCGCACCATCGTCGAGGACCTGACCCTCGAGATCCCGCCGGCGCAGTTCACGGTCATCGTGGGGGCGAACGCCTGCGGCAAGTCCACCTTGCTGCGGGGCCTCGCCCGACTGCTGGCACCGCGCGCCGGCACGGTCTATCTCGACGGTAAGGCCATCCAGGACATGCCCACCCGCGAAGTCGCGACCAGGCTCGGCGTCCTGCCGCAGACCCCGATTGCGCCCGACGGCATCACCGTAGCCGATCTGGTCGGTCGCGGCCGCTATCCGCACCAGGGCTGGTTCCGCCAGTGGACCGCCGCCGACGATGCGGCTGTCGCCGCTGCCCTCCAGGCCACCGACACGCTCGATCTCGCCGGGCGCGCCGTAGATGAGCTCTCCGGCGGCCAGCGCCAGCGCGTCTGGATCGCCATGGCGCTGGCGCAGGAAACCGAGCTCCTGCTGCTCGACGAGCCCACGACCTTCCTCGACATCAACCACCAGGTCGAAGTGCTCGACCTGCTCACCGATCTCGTCCAGCAGCGCGGCCGCACCGTCGTCGCGGTGCTGCACGACCTCAACCTCGCCTGCCGCTATGCCGACCACATCGTGGCCATGCGGGGCGGCAAGATCGCCGCCGCCGGCGCGCCGGGCACCGTGGTCACTGCCGGCCTCGTCAAGGACGTGTTCGGCATGGACGCCGAGGTTGCCACCGACCCCGTCTCGCACTCGCCGATGATCGTCCCCATCGGCCGTCACCGCATCCAGCAAAAGCTCAAGGCTGCGGCGGAGTAGCCGGGGCGGAGCTTGGGACGGCGGCCGAGCCGAGCGATCGCAGCTGATCGGCGGCGCCCGGCATGCCCTGTGCGCTGGCCTTTCGGTAATACTCGGCCGCCAGCGGGATATTTGCGTCCGCACCGCGGCCATACTGGTAGGCCTCGCCCATGCGGAACTGCGCCTGCATGACCCCGGCATCGGCCGAGATCTTGTGGTGGGCGAAAGCCTCGTCCACGCTTGGAACGTCGTAATAACCGTAGAGCAGGGCGTCACCGAGAACATACTCGCTGATCGCATTGCCCGTTGCTGCGCTTTGACCGAGCCCGCTGAGCGCCATGCTCGAACTGAAATTGGGGTTCCCGATCACCGGGTACTGCAGCGCGATAAGCCTGCGTCCGGCCTCGCAGTCGGGGAGGTAGTTGATCAGGTCCAGTGTGTCCTGCGTCTCGGTCGGCGATTCCGAGTTCGGCCCCCGCAGCGGCCGCAGGCCCATCAGGTAGCCGGCGACATTGTCCTGCTGGGCGATGGCGTTGTCGTAGTGCTTGCCCGCGGCTGCCATGTCGACATCGACCCCGAGGCCGCATTCGTACACGACCCCGAGCGTACGCTCGGCCATGATGAAGCCCTGACTGGCCGATTGCTGGATCAGCTTGATCGCCTCGTCGGTGTCGCGCTCGCTGCCGATGCCGTAGAGCTTGATCAGCCCCAGCCGGAACTGGGCGCCGCCATATCCCTCGGCGGCCGCCGTCTCGAACAGTTTTAGCGATTCCGTGAGATCCTGCGTGCCGGCAAGGCCATACTGCAGCAGGTAGGCGAGGCCGCTTTGCGCCATCGCATCGCCACGGCCCGACCCGCGCTCGCAGTAGAACGCCGCGCCCCGCGTGTCGCCGGCGATCGTGCCGTTGTTGCCGATGCCCCATTGGCAGAGGAAGCCATCGGCGCGGCCGACGCCGCCATCGGCAGCCTTCCTCAGCGCATCGGACGCGCGGAGCGTATCCACCGCGTAGACCCGCCCCTGGGCGTACATGTAGCCCTTGGCAAGCTGGGCGAGCGGGCTGCGTTGCGCGTCGGCGGCTTCGACGGCCTGGCGCGCCTTCTCGTCATTGTCGAGGCTGTAGCCGATATAGGCGAGGCTGAGGATCGCCTTGATGTCGCCGCTCGCCCCGAAGGCGCCGGCCGCGTTCTCGCAGATATCGATGATGGAGAGGTTCGAGGGCGGCAGCAGTGTCTCGCTGCGGATGGCCTGCGAATCGTACCAGGCGGCGCAGCTTTTCTGCGCCAGCCTCTGCTCCTCCGTCACGATCAGGTTGCCGACCCACTTGGCCGCCTCGGGGTTCTCGCCGACCCATTGGATGAACGCGAACACGGTTGCAAACAGGCCGCCCAGCGCAACGATGGCGGAGCCGACATAGCCCCAGTTCCAGCGCTGGTGCGCCGCCTCGCGCTCGAGCCGCCTGATCCGCAGGCGGGCGAGCTCGGCATAACGGCCATTCTCGCCGAAGCGCTTCAGGTAGCTCTTGTACTCATCGGCGCTCTGGTGCGCGTTCTGGGAGATGTCGTCCCAAAGTTCGTTTTCGTCGACATCCTCGGCTTCGATACTGTCCTCGGCAGCATTGGCGGCTGCTACGGCGGCGCCAGCCTTTGCGGCCTCCGCGCTTGGCTGCCCGATCAGCTCCGCGATGGCCGCGACGAGTTGCTTGTAGCCCGTGTGTGTCTTTCCGCCCTGCCAGCCGCGGAGGTCGGAAATGTGCATGTTGCGATAGAGCAGGGGGAGCTTTTCGAGCGAGACATCATCGATGACTGCCGGCACCACGATGCCGCGCCGCCGCGCCGCTTCGGCCTCGGCCCGCACCCATTCGGAGTCGATGGCCTTGGTCGACCACAGCACCACCACCGCCCGCGACGCATCGAGACGCGCGGTGATCTCGGACTCGAAGTGCTCGCCGGCATTGAGGGCCGCCGCCGACCAAACGTCGTAGCCAAGTTCCTTGAGCCGCCGGACGAGCCGTGCCGCGGCGTCGGCCTCCTCGGCCTTGTGCGAAATGAATATGTCCGGCACCGAGCGCGCCCCGCGGTCCAACTGCTCAAGTCTTAGCGCGTATGACGGGCGCGTCGAGTGATTTCGCAGGGTCGTGACTTCACGTCTACTGTCCAGCCGCCAGCTGGTTCCAGTCAAACTCGATCTCCAGCGCGCGGTATGCTTCGTCGCCAATTGCGCCGGCGAGCCGAAGGTCATTGGCCTTGCGGCGGGCTGCGTCGATCGCCTTGCGGCGGACGGCCGAACCGGGGGCGGGTGCTGCCGGCTCCTCGCCGGCCGCGGCCACCGACGCATCGATGCTCGCCTGGAACTCCTCCCGCACCCGCCGGGCCTCTTCGGAACTGTCGTCGGCAATCGCCGCGAGCGCTGCCGTCAGCGATTTCACGCGGGCCTTGCGCACCTCGACGGCCACCGGATCCGGCGCTTCGAGCCTCAGCAGTACGATCAGGCCCTTGAGCGTCAGGCCCTGCACCACGAGCGTCCCGAACACCACGGCAAATGCGCAGAGCAGGATCAGGTCGCGATAGGGAAACGCCGTGCCGTCCGGCAATGCGACCGGCAGGGCGAAAGCGGTGGCAAGCGTAACGATGCCGCGCATGCCGGCCCAGGAGATGACAAGCCCGCCGCTGACGGTGGGACGGCCCGGTCCATCCTCCGGCGAGTTGGTCGGCAGCACGGCCCGGAAGAACGTGTTGTAGGTCATCACCCAGGCAAAGCGGGCGACAATGGCCGTGAGCAGCACGCTCACCGCGATCATGATGTTCGCCGCGAGACCGCCATCGCTGAGCCGCTCCAGGATCGGCCGCAGCTGCATGCCGATGAGCACGAAGGCCAGTGCATTCAGGGCGAACACGACCACGGCCCACACGGCGTTGACGGTGATGCGCATCGCCGGCGGGGTCGTGACGCGCGAGGCGTTACGCGCGACGATGATGGCGAAGGTCACGATGGTGAGGATGCCCGAAAGCCCGATCGTATCCGCCACGACCCACACCCCGAAGCACGATGCGAACTGGATGACGATCGTCGTCGGCGCATCGTCCGCCACCACTGCCAGCAGGCGGCCCAGCGTATGGGCGAGCACGAAGCCGAAGGCGATGCTGCCCACGATCACGATTGCTGCGGTGGGCATGACTTCGGCCAGCCCGACATTACCGGCCACTGCCGCGCCGACCGCGAGGCGGTAGATCAGCAGCGCCGTCGCGTCGTTGATCAGGCTCTCGCCCTCGAGGATGGTCCTGATCCGGTGCGGGAGCCGCACTTGCCGCATGACGGCGGTCGCCGCTGCAGCATCGGGCGGTGCGACAATGGCACCAAGCGCGATCGCGACGCTCCATGGCATGTCCGGCACCAGCCAGTGCGCGACGATGGCGACGGCTGCAACGGTGATCACCACGGCCATGACCGCTAGCCCCGCGACGGAGATCCAGTTGCGTCGCAGATCGCGCAACGAGAAGTCGTAGGCCGCATCGAGCAGCACCGGGGCAACGAAAAGCACGAGGGCCAGATGTGGCTCTAGCGTCCAGGTTGGCGCGGCCGGAATGAACGCTACTGCGGCTCCGCCGACGGCCAGCAGCGAGGGATAGGGAACACCGATCCGCCGCGCCAGCGCCGACAGGATCGCGGCTCCCGCCATCAGCGCAACGATCCACTCGAATGTTTCCATGCCGGCCCCCGGGCTCGGCGCCACGCTACTGCAACGGAGTGTCTGGCGATATGTCCACGTTGCGCGCCAACATTCCGCTTGCGCCGAACCGTACGGTACGGTACGCACGGCCGGCAAGACGGACCGGACAGGTCCGCGAGGGGAGCAGGGGAACCACACCGTGTCGGTCGTTACCACCGAAGAGACGTTCACGCCGCGCCAGCAGCAAGTGCTGACCGCCGCGCTCGACCTCTTGGTCGAGCAGGGCGACCGGCTCACCATGACCTCGGTGGCGCGCCGCGCTTCGTGCTCGAAGGAAACGCTCTACAAGTGGTTCGGCGACCGTGATGGGCTGCTGACGGCAACAGTGCAGTGGCAGGCAGCCAAGGTGAAGGCCCCGCAGGTCGATCGCTGGCGGCTCGACGCCGCCTCGCTCCGCCAGAGTATCGAGCAGTTCGCCCGCGATCTGCTCGGCACCATCAGCGGCGAAGTCTCGGTGACGCTCAACCGCCTCGCGGTCGGCCATGCCGGCGCCGAAAAGCACGGGCTGGGCGAGATTGTGCTCGAGAACGGCCCGCTCGCCATTCGCAAGCGGCTGAAGCCAGTGCTCGAGGCCGGGCGCGAGGCGCGACTGCTGCGCTTTGAAAATTCCGAGGAGGCCTATCGCAGTTTCTTCGGCCTTGTCGTACGCGACGCACAGATCCGGCTGCTGCTCGGGGAGGACATCCACCCCTCCGAAAGCGAAGTCGCCAAGGACGCGGCGCGGGCGACCGACCAGTTTCTGAAAATCTACGGGGCAGGGGCCTGACCCTCTCCGCCACCAAATCGGCCGCACGGCCAAACGCACAACCGGCCGTCAATGGCCAAACGCACAAAAGGGAGAACACCATGCGCGTCTATTACGATCGGGATGCCGATCTCAACATCATCAAGTCCAAGAAGGTCGCGATCGTCGGCTACGGCTCGCAGGGACACGCCCATACGCTGAACCTGCGTGACTCGGGCGTGAAGGACGTCGTCGTCGCGCTGCGTCCCGGCTCGCCCTCGGCAAAGAAGGCCGAAGGTGAAGGCCTGAAGGTCATGTCGGTGGCGGATGCCGCCAAGTGGGCCGACGTCATCATGATGCTGACGCCCGACGAGCTCCAGGCCGACATCTACAAGAAGGACATCGAGCCCAACATCCGTGATGGCGCCGCTATCGCTTTCGCCCACGGCCTCAACGTCCACTTCAACCTGATCGAACCCAAGGCCACCGTCGACGTGATCATGATCGCGCCGAAGGGCCCGGGCCACACCGTTCGCGGCGAGTACCAGAAGGGCGGCGGCGTCCCGTGCCTGATCGCCGTCCACCAGGACGCGTCGGGTAACGCACAGGACATCGCGCTGGCCTACGCCTCGGGCGTCGGCGGCGGCCGTTCGGGCATCATCGAGACCAACTTCCGCGAGGAATGCGAGACCGACCTGTTCGGCGAGCAGGTGGTGCTGTGCGGTGGCCTCGTCGAGCTCATCCGCGCCGGCTTCGAAACGCTGGTGGAGGCCGGCTACGCCCCGGAAATGGCCT
>JAESFU010000061.1_pt1 | contig 100789 bp, 99 predicted proteins | sample 9269461 | NCBI WGS metagenome assembly JAESFU01 (sample SAMN14502556, study PRJNA617107) | algae metagenome | isolation source: Stenomitos rutilans HA7619-LM2 and co-occurring heterotrophs from cave walls | place: USA: Waikapalae cave, Hawaii | collected 2009-07-28
CTCTTACTGATCTTGAACCACGCTCTTCAGAGAGCAGGGGGGCGATTGTCGCGCTCGATCCCGGACCGGAGCGGATGCCCGACAGGACCTATCCCTTGGGGATGGTCTTGGACGCCTGTCCTGACATTATCGACTACAGTCGTGGAGGCATTGGCAACTGGCGCGACTTCCAGGCCGCGGTCGCCGTGGTCCGGCCGATGCTGGGGATCAGCCCGAGCGCCTGGTTCGATGCGCAAAGCGTCATGGGCGAAAGTGAAGCGGCCGTCGTCGTCGCCGCCATCCTGCAGAAGGGAGAGGCGATCAGCAGTGCCGGCGGCTATCTGCGCGGCCTGACCCGCAAGGCCGCGGCTGGCGAATTCTCGCTCGGACCAATGCTGATGGCCCTGATCGGCAGCCGAAAGCGGGAGAAGCAACGTGCCTAGCCAGGCCCTCGGTCGCGTCTGTCATCAGCTCTGTGAATCGGTGGCGCCGGATCGATTCAACCTTTGCGTTGGACCGGGCGCTCGAGAGCGCGCGACATGTCTGCATGGACAGAGCCCTGACCTCGAATGGACCACGGCTGCAGATGCTGGTGCTGGACCGAACCGATCCGCAACAGAACATGGCGCGCTTCTACGTGCTGTCCCTCGAGCCGACGCTGTTCGGCGATGCGGCGCTCGTGCGCGAGTGGGGACGCTGGGGCCGGCCTGGCCGGCGGCGGTTGGATCTGTTTGCGAATGTCGAGGCGGCCAGCGAGGCGCTCGAGGACTGGCTGCGGAAAAAGTCCAAGCGCGGCTATCGCGTCGCCGACAGCGCGGCTGGAGCCGAGGATCGCGACGAGCACGTCTAGTTGCTAGGTGGCAACTCGGCGCCTGACAGATTCCCTTTTTGGCGCTGCCACGGTTGCGGGAAGCTGCCATTCATAGAGAGGTGGTTTCGTCGGGATGGCTAAACCCGCCGAAGCCGGAATGGCCCGGATCAATGGCATCCGCATGCGCCGCGCGATTGTCGTGGCGATTGCTGCTGCAACAGTCGCGCCTTTGCTTACGCTGAGCTCGGCTCCGTATTGGCCGAGGACATCTCGACGCGACGGCAGCACGCTTTGAGTTTGAATATCGGCGAGCCTGGGCACGCAGAACGCGCGGCGATGGCTACAGCGCCAATCGGGCAGCCTTGCTGCGGTGCCGGTCGGCCTCGTTGTAGTAGCTCGCCGCCTGCTGGACCGAGCGGTGCTGCGACTGTGCCATCGCGGCGGGCAAGGGCACGCCGTTATGGGCAGCTTCGGTCAGATAACCGGAGCGCAGGCCATGAGCCGAAAACGCGAGCGGATCGAGCCCGGCCTGGGCGCAGCGGCGTTTCAGGATCAGATTGACGGCTTGTGCGGTGAGGGCGCGATCCGAGAGGCCCTCCCAGCGGTCGATCGCCCGGAACACCGCACCTTTACTGATGTCGGCGCGCTCGAGCCAGTCGCGCAAGGCCTCGACCGGCCGGCCGACAATCAGAACGCGGGCATCCTCGTCGGCAGCCGCCGTTTTGGTCTTGCCGAGCGTGATCGCCAGGCAGGGCAGGTGCGGCGAATCCGGATCGTCGGGATCGCGCGGCACCGGCGCTTCCTCGCTCAGCTGCTCGACCCGCAAGCGGGCGATCTCGCTGCGGCGGCGGCCGCCCGAGCCGAATGCGACCAGGAGCAGCGCCTGGTCGCGGCTGTCGCATAGTCGGTCACTGCCGCAGACGGCGAGGAGTTGATCGAGGATCGTGCGGGTAACGGCCCGCTTGCTCTTGCGCCGGCGCGGTCGGGCACTGGCTCGCACCGCCAGGCGCACGGCGGTTCGTAACGATGGCGCGGCGAATGGGCCCATGAGCCCTTTCCAGCGGTGCAAAGTCGCCCAGTGCGCGAGACGGCGTTTCACGGTCGCAGGCGCATGCGGGCCGTCCGCGCGCAAATGACCGCCGAGGCGCAATGTCCTTGCGATGTCGTCAGGCATGCCGTGGCTGGAATCGGCCTCGCGCCGGGCCGGGTCCCAGAGATGCTGCGCCAAGAATTTCAACGCCAGCGCTTCCGGCGCCGGCCAGGGCAGGGGGATGCCGGTCGCGGTGATCGCCCAGGCTTCGAGATAGGCCAGGTCCGAGGCGAGTGCCCGGAGCGAATTCTCGCCCATGCCCTCTTTGGCAAGGTGACGCAGCGTCGCGACATCGTCGTCGGTCAGGATTTTGGCGAGCTGATCGCGCCGCTCCATCGGCAGGATCGCGGACAGCGCGTCGAGCTGCAGGGCGCGGCGGGTTTCGGCGCCGCCGATCGCTGTGATGTCATTCATGGCATGCCCTGCGCTGGCCGAGTGTCCAATGAAGAGAACCTGCGACTGAGGATCAGCATGATTCCGCTGTCGGCCGCTTGGTGTGCAACTCCTCGATGACCCGTGAGCAAGCTATCGCCGAGATCGCTGTCAGCGCCGCCGCGTTGCGCGCTCGCGGAGTCGAGGCCGCATATCTGTTTGGCTCGACCGCCCGCGGTGAAGCACGGCCGGACAGCGACCTCGACGTCTTCGTTGACATCGCGCCGGGCGCAAAATTTCTCGCTACTTGATCTGGCCGGCGTGCACCGCCTCTTGAACGAGTCGATCGGGCGCAAGGTCGATGTGACCACGCGCGAAAGCCTGCATCCCAAGCTGCGACGCGAGATCGAGCGGGACGCCGTGCGCGTGTTTTGATGGCGCGCCGCATCGACGTCGTTCTCGAGGACGTCCTCGCTGCGATCGACATTGTCGACGGGGCTGTCGACGGGTGAACGCAAGCGAGCTTCCAGGCGGACGTGTTTCTCCAGCTCGGGGTGGAGCGGGCCCTTGACATCATCTCGGAGGCGGTTCGGCTTCTGCCCGAAGAGCTTCTGACGACGCAGCCAAATTTCCGCTGGCCGGACGTACGTGCGCTCGGCAACCTGATCCGCCATGAGCACTGGCGTGTCGATCCCCCAATCGTCCGGCGGATCGTCGCTGACGATCTCCCCCCGCTGCGCGCCGCGATCGCTGATCTGCTCCGGCGGCAGACGGCCTGAGCCATCCGGCGCTCGGGTCGACGGCGTTCCGCCGATGAAGGGGTCGGTTCGCTCCACCGCTGATCCCTGCGCTTGCTATTCGCCATTCTCGTCGCCGGAGGCCCGGTTGACGTCGTCGTCGCTGATTTGGAGCGCCAGAATCGCTGACTTTCGGATGCGCGTCTATAATTATCGATAAGAGGTAATTATCGATAGTGACTGGCACGCGCGAACAGATGTCAAGGTGAAACAAACTATTAGCATTTTAGATTGGTTTTGATAAGCTCAGTGCTGTGAGTTCAATCAGATATCAACTGCCACGCGCCGATCGGCAGGCTCTGGTTTGGAGCTGCGCCGCAGCCGCAGAGACCGCGGCGGTCGCGCTTGCTCGGTGGGACGAGCGCCTGACGCGCGTCACGCCCGAACTCGCCGAAGGCGTGCGTCAGCGTGGCCACGCCTTCGAGGCTCAGGCCCTGGTCGCGCTCGCCGGCGGCCTCTGTCCGCTTGAGGATCTCGTCCTGCATGACGCCGGCATGGATGCACGTAGCCCCACGCACGCGATCACCCGCGCAACCGCCATTCTCAACGATCGCCGTCGCCTGGCTCGGCGCGAACCGGACGAGGTGCTGAGCCCCAGCACCCTGCGGCAACGGCTCGGCCTCTCGCAGCCGCAACACGCCGAAATGAGCAAGCGCCCTGCGGATGCGCCGGCCGCCACGGGCGGGCTGTCAGCGCCATGGGAACGGGCATACCTCGGTGCAGACGACGATGAGGGCTTGGTCGACACGGATGATGTGGAGATCGATGATGACGCTGATCACGTTTCCGATCCGGCTTTCGCCGAGATTGACGCCTTGCTGGCGCGCACCCGCCGAAAGCTCGACGGCTGGAATGATCTGTCCTCGGAGGAAGGCCGGAAGAGCTTAACATTGCGCGATCCCGGGTACGACGCGGCCGGGAGGTGCGAGCGCTGGCTTGCCGTGCTCGATGAGGGGAGGGGGCTACCGGCCGCGCTCGCGGCGGCGAGCGCGCTCGATGGGTGGCTCGTTCTGGAGCCGTCAGAACGGGCCGGCGAGCTCGGGTTTGCGCTCGCGGCAACCGTGTTGCGCCAGCGTGGGTTGGCGCTGGCGAACCTGCCGACCCTCGGGCTTGGTTTGCGACGCGGGCGATTCCGTTGGAGCCCCCACCAGGCGCTGAGCGTCCGGATCGCGGGGTTGCTCGGTGCGCTGACCGAGGCGGCTACGTTTGGTCAAGGTGAGCTTGATCGGTTGTTTCTGGCGCGGGAAGTGATGCTGCGTAAATGTGAAAATCGAAGGGGCAATTCGAAACTGGCCGGGCTGGTCGACCTGTTCGTGTCGTCACCGCTCGTCACCGTCCAGTTCGCGGCGGCGCGCCTGCAGGTTTCGCCGCAGGCGGTTGAGGCAATGTTCAGAGAGCTCGGCGCCAGCCTGCCGCGTGAGATCACCGGTCGAAAGCGCTATCGGGCCTGGGGGATTCTGTAACCCCGCGCGCCATTCTCGAGAGACGGTCCATTGTGAAGCGGAGGCGACGATGCTTACAGTCGGACTGAGCGCGGACATCCTTGGACTTCAGCCGGGTTCGGAAGGGGGCATCCGATATTCCGGAGATGGCCCTTTGCTGACTTCTGGGACATCCGCTTTTGGGCGATCCAGTTTTGGCAGTGGGGTCCTGTAGTTATAGCGCGCTGATACTCAACCGGGGCATTGCTCGCTTGGTGTTCGGGATGAAGCTACCGGCTATGCCGAGAGCCAGTGAAGCGACCCCGGAGCGAGCTTCAGCCTGGCTTCGCTACCGACCTCGAACAGCTCGCGCCCGGACTGGAACGGCATGTCGACCGCCACCTCGGCAGAGCCGATCTGGGCGCCATAGCGGACGCTGGCGCCGAGGAACTCGCGGTTGGCGATGACGCAAGGCAAGGCCAGCGCGCCGTCCTGCGAGCCGGCCCGCTCGGCGAGGCTGGCATGCTGCGGGCGGAAGACAAGCGCCGCGCCATCGGGAACGGCTGCGCCCGCGCCGATCGGAAATTTCGCGCCGCCCTCGATCTCGAAGCAGCGCTCGGCGCCGTTGCCGACGACCCTCCCCTTCAGGATGTTGGCCGTGCCGAGGAAGCCGGCGACGAAGAGATTGGCCGGGCGCTCATAAAGCTCCATCGGCGTGCCGACCTGCTGGACGATGCCGTCATTCATCACGGCGATGCGGTCGCAGATCGAGTTCGCCTCCTCCTGGTCGTGGGTGACGAAGATCGTGGTCAGGCCGAGCCGCTGCTGCAGGTCGCGCAACTCGCGCCGGACCTGCACGCGCATCTTGGCGTCGAGATTGGAGAGCGGCTCGTCGAGCAAGAGCACCTTGGGCTCGACGGCGACCGTTCGCGCCACCGCAACGCGCTGCTGCTGGCCGCCGGAGAGCTGCGAGGGCCGACGCTCGGCGAGATGGGCGAGCCCGACAAGCCCGAGCGCCGCCTCGACCCGCCGCTCGATCTCGGCGCGCTTCACGCCGCGCTCCTCGAGGCCGAAAGCGACGTTGCGGCGCACGCTCATATGCGGCCAGAGCGCATAGGACTGGAAGACCATGCCGACATCGCGTTTCCAGGGCGGCAGGCCGGAAATGTCCTGCCCGCCGATGGCGACGCGGCCGGTGTCAGCGTGATTGAAGCCGGCGATCAGGCGCAGCAGAGTGGTCTTGCCGCAGCCGGAGGGGCCGAGGAAGGCGAAGAACTCGCCGGGCTCGATCGCGAGGTTCACGTCCTTGAGCACATGGTTGTCGCCATAGGACAGGTTGACGCCCTCGATCGCGACCGAGACGGCCGGCGTGGTCAGGGAGACGTTTGCGTTCATGTCAGTGGCCCATTCCCTTGGCCTTCTGGCTGCGTTCGACGATGAGATGCGAGAGGAAGGTACAGGCGGCGACGAGAACGACCGCGACGACGCCGAGCGCCGCTCCGGGGCCGCGCCCGGCAGCCGACTGCATGAAGACGTAGAGGCCATAGGCCAGCGGCGCGTCGGAATTGGACTGCACCAGCATCAGCGTCGCCGAGAGCTCGACTGCCGCCGTCGCGAACGAGGTGACGAAGCCGGCGAGGATGCCGCCGGTCATCAACGGCACGACGATGCGGCGTACCGTGCGGGCCTTGGTGGCGCCGAGATTCTCGGCCGCCTCCTCCAGCGAGACCGAGATCTGCTGGAGCGCGGCATGGCAGGCCCGCAAGGCATAGGGCAGGCGCCGGATCGCCAGCGCCAGCACGATGGTGATCCAGAGCGCGGCGAGCGGCGTCCCGTCCGGCAAGGTGACGCCGTAGAAGGTCCTGAGATAGCCGATGCCGAGCACCACGCCGGGAATGGCGAGCGCGGCCGTCGCCATCCAGTCGAGCCATTCGCGCCCGATCAGCTTGGTGCGCAGCACGAGATAGGCGATCGCGACGCCGAGCACGATGTCGATGCCGCCGGCGAGCGCGGCATAGATCAGCGTGTTCTTGATGTAGAGCGAGCTCTCGCCGAAGACCCGGCCGTAATGGGCGATCGTGTAGGCGTCCGGCAGGGGTGAGAACGACCAGATCGTCGCGAAGGAGAGCAGCAGCAGCCCCAGATGCGGTGCCAGCACCAGCGCCAGGATCAGGATGACGACGCCATAGCCGAGCACCGCCTCATGCGGGCGCATGACGCGCCGGGCGAGACCGCCGCCGCCGCGCTGGGTCGTGGCGTAGTCGCGGCCTTTTAGCGCCAGCGCCGAGAGCCACATCGCCAGGACCGAGGCGACGATCAGTACGACCGAGATGACGTAGCCCATCGGGTCGGCGATGCCGATCGAAGTCACCCGCAGATAGGCCTGCGGCGCCAGCATGTCCTTGACGTTAAGCAGCAGCGGCGTGGCGAGATCGTCGAAGACCTTGACGAAGACGAGAGAGGCCCCGGCGAGATAGCCCGGCAGCGCGAGCGGGAAAACGATGCGCCGGAACAGGCGGAAGCCGGATGATCCCAGGTTCTGCGCGGCCTCCTCCATGGCGCGGTCGATATTGCGCAGCGCCGCCGAGAGGTTGATCAGGATGAACGGGAAATAGTGGACCGACTGGACGAAGATGACGCCGTTCAGCCCTTCCATGAAGTCAATCTTGAAGCCGAACCAGTCGTTGAGCAGCAGGTTGATCGAGCCATTGCGGCCGAAGAAGAGCTGCATCGCCACCGCCCCGACGAAGGGCGGCATGATCAGCGGCAGGAAGCCGAGCGTCTGAACAATCGCGGCGCCGCGGAAGGCGAAGCGCGTGGTGAGATAGGCGAGCGGCAGGGCGAGCACCGAGGCCCAGACCACCGACATCGCAGAGACATAGAAGGAGTTCCACAGCGAGCGCATGAACAGCTCGGTGCGGACGAAGTCGTAGAAATTGACCAGCGTGAAGGTCGAGGTCCCCTTCTCGGTGAAGGCGACATAGATCACCGTCGCCACCGGCAGCACCAGGAAGACGAGCAGGAAGGCCGCGATGGCGAGCGCCAGCGCGATCTGGCCAGGCGTGGCGGTGAGAGCGCGGGCGCGGGATGGGGCGGCGGGGACGGCGGTCATGATGAGCCTGATCGTCGGCGGACACGTGAACCGTCATCCAGGCCGCAGCGGAGCGGAGCGCCGGGATCCATCGTAGAGCGCGACACCCTTCGATGGATCCCGGATCGGCGCGACTTCGTCGCTTGTCCGGGATGACTAAGAGCGAGGCTTACTTCGCCGCCTTCAGCGCCTCTTCGGCCTTGGCCTTCGCCTTGGCGTAGTTGTCGCGGGCGAAACTCGCCCATTGCGCCTCGACCTCGGCCTGGCGCGCGCCCTTCTCCTTGCCGCCGGTGAAGGCGGCGCGCAGCTCGGGGCTCGCCGCCTGTGCCTCCGTCACGGGCAACGCGGCGATCAGGTTGCGCGCCTCGTCGGCTAGCGCCTTGGCCTGGGCGTTCGGCTTCTTGGCCAGCGCTGCATCGACCTCGTGCAGCGTCTTGGTGACGCCCTTCAGCGCATCGAGCTGAAAGGAGATCAGCTGGTCGAACAGCGTGTCGACCACGGCGGTGCGCGCTTCCGACTTGTCGACGTCGAAGCCGATCATCTTCTGGAAGCGAGGGTCGGTGAAGGGATTGGGGTACTCGGCACCGGCCTTGGCATAGACCGCCGGATTAACCGGCAGGCGGCGGATGCCCGGCTCGAGCAGCACCTCCTGCCCGGCCGGCGAGAGCAGGAACTCGATGAAGGCCTCCGCCGCCGCCTTGTTCGGCGGATTGGCGATGATGCCGACATTGGCGGGCACGACCGTGGTCACGGTCGGATAGACGAACTTGACCGGGAAGCCCGAGGCCTGTGCCGAGAAGGCGAAAAAGTCGATGACGATCCCGACGCCGACCTGGCCGGAATTGACCGCCTCCGGCACGCCGAAGGAGCGCTCGGTGATCGAGTGGAAATTGCCGGACATCTCCTTCAGGGTGCGCCAGCCCTTGTCCCAGCCCTCACCCTGCAGGATTGTCTCGACCGTCAGATGCGTAGTGCCCGAGCGTGCCGGCGAGGCGATCGAGACATGGCCGTAGAAGGCCGGCTTGGCGAGATCCTGCCAGTCCTTGGGCTCGGGCAGCTTGTTGGCCTTGGCATAGCGCTCGTTCCACATGATGCCGTAGCCCGAGGCGGCGAAGCCGAAATAGAAGCCGTCGGGGTCGTTGATCGGGTAGGAGCCGATCTTGTCGGGGATGCCGGTCGCCTTCGGCTTGTAGGCTGAGAGCAACTTCTTGCCCTTCAGCACCTCGAAGGCGTCGGGAGCCGAGGCCCAGAACAGGTCGACCTGATTGTTGGCCTTGGTCTCCTCGACATATTTCACACCGGCATTGGTGTTGCGGTTCTGGACTTCCAGCGTGACGCCCGGCACCGCCTTCTCGAAGGCCTTCTTGATTGGGTCGGTCACGTCCTTCGAGAACGAGGTCACGACCGTGACCTTGCCCGACGGCGCTTGTGCGTGAACGGCCGAGGCCACCAGGGCCAGTCCCAGCGCCGAGACGAGCGCGATCCTGCGGGTAAACATTCTGATCCTCCCTATCCGTCTTCTGTGCCTACCGGCGTCGAGGCCGGCAGCGGGCAATGCCGGAATCCGGATTGCCGTTGTCGCAAAACTGTCACAAAAGGCGCCGGCGTGTCATCCCGCTCTTTGTCGCGGGCTGCATGAAGCTGGTGAGAGGCCGTTCCGATGCTGGGCTGGTTCCAGAAACTGCTGCCGAAGGAAGACAAGTTCTTCGTGCTGTTCGAACGACATGCGCAGACGCTGCAGGCGGGCGCAGCCGCGCTCGACGGCGTGCTCAGTGGGGCAAGACCGATCGAGGCCGGCTGCGCCGAGATCTTCGCCGAGGAGAACCGGGCGGACGCAATAGCCGGTGAAGTGATGCTCGAGGTCGGCCGCACCTTCATCACGCCCTTCGACCGCGGCGACATCGAGGAACTAATCGGATCGATGGACGACGCCATCGACCAGATGCAGAAGACCGCCAAGGCGATCCGGCTCTTCGAGGTCGAGAGCTTTTCCCCCAGCATGCAGGAGCTCGGCAAGACCGTCGTCGCCGCCTCGCTCAAGGTCGGCGAGCTCCTGCCGATGCTGCGCGACATCAAGAAGCACGCGATCGGCATCGGCGCGCTCGCCAAGGAGATCGGCGCGATCGAGGAGCGCTCGGACGTGCTCTACGACCAGGGTCTGAAGGAGCTGTTCAAGGCCCATCGCGGCACCGATGCGATGGGCTTCATCGTCGGCGCCGAGATCTACGACCATCTTGAAAAAGTGGTCGACCGTTTCGAGGATGTCGCCAAGCGCGTCAGCCGCATCGTTCTCGAACACCTCTGAGAGGCTGAGCCCCCCGTGGACTTCGCCAGCTTCGCCCCTGCACTCATCTTCCTGATCGCCGTCGCGCTGCTGTTCGATTTCCTGAACGGCCTGCACGATGCAGCCAATTCGATCGCGACCATCGTCTCGACCCGCGTTCTGGCGCCGCAATGGGCGGTGTTCTGGGCCGCCTTCTTCAACTTCATCGCCTTCCTGTTCTTCGGCCTGCACGTCGCCCAGACGGTCGGCTCCGGCATCATCCAGGCGGCGATCGTCGACGACAGGGTGATCTTCGGCGCGCTGACCGGCGCGATCGTCTGGAACGTCGTGACCTGGATCGCCGGCATTCCGTCGAGCTCGTCGCACGCGCTGATCGGCGGGCTGGTCGGCGCCGGCCTGTCGAAGGTCGGCCTCTCCTCGATCGTCTGGTGGGGGCTCGGCAAGACCTTCCTGGCGATCTTCATGTCGCCGGCGATCGGCTTCGCGCTGGCACTGCTACTGGTCCTGATCGTCTCCTGGACCTTCCTGAAGGTCGCGCCGATCAAGGTCGACTCGACCTTCCGCGTCCTGCAATTCGTCTCGGCCTCACTCTATTCGCTCGGCCACGGCGCCAATGACGCGCAGAAGACCATGGGCATCATCGCCGTGCTGCTGTTCTCGCACGGCATGATGGGCGACACATTCTCGGTGCCGTTCTGGGTGGTGATCACCTGCCAGGCGGCGATGGCGCTCGGCACGCTCTGCGGCGGCTGGCGCATCGTCCATACCATGGGCTCCAAGATCACCCGGCTTTCGCCGCAACAGGGTTTCTGCGCCGAGACCGGTGGCGCCATCACACTGTTCATGGCGACCTATCTCGGCGTTCCCGTCTCGACCACGCACACCATCACCGGCGCGATCATCGGCGTCGGCGCGGCACGGCGCGTCACGGCAGTGCGCTGGGGCGTCGCGCGCGGCATCGTCTTTGCCTGGATCGTCACCATGCCGGCGGCGGGCCTGATCTCGGCGCTGGCCTATTTTCTCTCCGACCTGTTCCTGACCGGGCGCTGAGGCCGCGTTTCTTCAGCCGAGCAGCGGCAGCGCGTAGGTCGGGGCCTTGCCAAAGCGGGCGAAGAGCGCAAGGCAGCTCGCGACATCCATCGCCGCGCCGTTCCAGCCGATCTCGCCGCGATGGATGCCGCCACCGATGAAGACGCTGTCGATGCCGGCAGCCTCGGCACCGGCGATATCGTGCTCAAGCGAATCGCCGATCGCGACGACGCGGCTGCGGTCGAGCCCGAGCTTTGCCAGGCAGGTACGGTAGATCCGCGGCTGCGGCTTGCCATGATAGCGCACCGCGCCGCCTAGTTGTTCATAAGCGCGCGCGACGAGGCCGGGGGCTTCCTGCAGGCCGCCATTGGGGCTGGCGCGATGCAGGTCCGGATTGGCGCAAACCATCGGCAGGCGCCGCTCGCTGGCAGTCCTGAGCACGCCCATCCAGCCGGCGACCGATTGCCGGGGCGGATCCATGGTCATCAGCAAGACGAAGTCCGCCACGGCGACGTCGTCGACGAGATCGAGGTCGAGCCCCTCGGCCAGCTGCGCTTCGCCCTCGCGTGCCAGCAGCAAGCAGCGGCGACCGAGCGCGCGATGGAACGGCTCGTCACGCGCCGCCAATGCCTCGCGGGCATCATCCCCCGCCGAGACCACTTCGTCATAGAGCTCGCGCGCAAAGCCGAACTTTGCCAGCTGCGCAGCGTTTTCGGCTCCCAGGCGACCCGAATTCGAGAGGATGATCACACGCTTGCCGGTGTTGCGAAGGGTTTCGAGCGCGGCCACGGCGCCGGAATAAGGCCGGACGCCGTCATGCAAAACACCCCATTGGTCGAGCAGGAAGCCGTCATAGCGCGGCATCAGCACGGCGAGGTCGTTCGGAAAAGTTGTAGAGGAAGCCGATTGCATCATCAGGAGTTGGGGCAACGCCAGCCATCGTCGTGGACAAGACCACTTTAGTCGCACGACGCGGCGTCTCGCCCGGCTGGAATGTGACAGTTTTATGTCACATATTATAGCCGGCTCATAACGAAGACTGCCCGGGAGAGACGCCCACAATGACCAAGATGCTGACTTGCCTGTCCGCCACGACCTCGCTGCTCCTGGGCCTCGGGCTCGCCGGCGCGGCGCAGGCGCAGGACGCCTGCCCCAATCGCGGCCAGCTCGACACGATGTATTGCGACGCCAACAAGGATCTCGTCGCCGACGTGCCGACCGAGGCCTCGAAGCAGAAGGACCCGTCCGCGCTGGTCTGGGCCTATACGCCAGTCGAGGACCCGGCCGTCTACGCCAACATCTTCAAGCCGCTGACGGACCATCTCGCCGCCTGCACCGGCAAGCGCATCGTCTATTATCCCGTGCAGTCGAACTCGGCCGAGATCGAGGCGATGCGTTCGGGCCGCCTGCATTTCGCAGGGTTCTCGACTGGCCCAACCGGCTTTGCGGTCAACCTCGCCGGCGCGATCCCCTTCGCCGCCAAGGGCTCGGCCGAGGGCGTACGCGGCTACAACCTCGTCGCCGTGGTCAAGAAGGACAGCCCCTATCAGAAGCTCGCCGACCTCAAGGGCAAGAAGGTAGCCCACACCTCGCCCTCGTCCAACTCAGGCAATCTCGCTCCGCGCGTGCTCTTCCCCGAGCATGGGCTGGAAGCCGACAAGGACTACAAGCCGCTGATGTCGGGCGGCCATGACAAGTCGATCCTCGGCGTGGTCTCCGGCGACTACGACATGGGCGCCGTCGCCGGCGACGTCTATGAGCGCATGATCGTGCGCGGCACGATCAAGAAGGACGATACCCGTGAGATCTATCGCAGCGCGATCTTCCCGACCTCGTCCTTCGCCTATGCGCACGATCTCAAGCCCGAGCTCGCCAAGAAGCTGACCGACTGCTTCTTCTCCTTCCGCTTCACCCCGGAAATGACCAAGGAGTTCAACGGCGACGACCGCTTCCTGCCGATCACCTACCAGAAGGACTGGGCGATCGTGCGCGATGTCGCCGAGAAGTCGGGCACGCCCTACAACAAGTCTGCCTACGACGCCGAAGCCAAGCGCGAAGCCGAAGCCGCCGCCAAGAAGGCGCAGCAGCCGGCGCCGGCCAAGCCCTGACCGAAAGCCTTTCGCAGCTCATGAGCGCTCTTCCCGTCGCAGAGGCGCCCGGCCATGGCCGGGCGCTCGTCATCCGCAACCTCGTCAAGGAGTATCGCAAAGGCAAGCCGGTCCTGCGCGACATCTCGCTCAGCGTCTCCGAGCCCGGCATCGTTGCGATCATCGGCCCGTCCGGCACCGGCAAGTCGACGCTGATCCGCTGCATCAACCGGCTGGTCGACCCGACCTCGGGTTCGATCATGCTCGGCGGAACCGATCTGGCGAAGCTGCAGGGCGAAGCGCTCAGGGTGGCGCGGCGGCGGCTCGGCATGGTCTTCCAGGAATACAACCTGGTCGAGCGGCTAACGGTGATCGAGAACGTGCTGTGCGGCCGGCTCGGCTATGTACCGGTCTGGCGCGCCTGGACGCGGCGCTTCCCCGAAGAGGACATCGCCCGCGCTTTCAACCTGCTGGAATCGGTTGGCCTCGCCGACTTCGCCACCCGCCGCGCCGACCAGCTCTCCGGCGGCCAGCGCCAGCGCGTCGGCATCGCCCGTGCGGTGATGCAGGAGCCCGACCTGATCCTCGCCGACGAGCCGACCTCCTCGCTCGACCCCAAGACCTCGGTCGAGATCATGGAGCTGCTCGCCAAGGTCGGGCGCGAGCGCGACATCCCGGTGCTGGTCAACATCCACAACGTCGCTCTCGCCCGCCGCTATGCGCTGCGGATGATCGGGATGTCGAAGGGACTCGTCGTCTACGATGGCCCGCCGGCCGGGCTGCAGGACAGCCATCTCGCCGAGATCTATGGCGGCGAAGGCTGGATGGAATGAGCGCTCCTCCCGTCAGCGCCGGCGGCAGCCTGCGCAACCGCGCCTTTCCGCCCAACTGGCCGCTGCGCCTCGGCGCGGTGCTGCTCGCCGCCTATGTGGTTTACGCCGCCGGCATCGTCGACATCCGCTGGGAGCGCTTCGTCCAGGGCCTCGGCAATGGCGCGCGCTTCCTCGGCCGGATGTTCCCGCCGAACCTGGCGCATGACAAATTGCAGCTGCTCGCGCAGGGCATGCTGGAATCGCTGCAGATCGCCATCATCGCGACCGGCGCCGGCGTGCTGCTCGCCCTGCCGGTCGGCCTCTGCGCTGCCCGCAACCTGATGCCTTTGCCGGTCACGGTGCTGGCGCGCGGGCTGATCGCGCTGTGCCGGACCTTCCACCCGGTCATCGTCGCCATCCTCTTCGTCAAGGCGGTCGGCTTCGGCGCGCTCGCCGGCATCCTGGCGCTGATCGTCGCCACCATCGGTTTCATCGCCAAGCTGATCGCCGAGGCGATCGAGGAAATGTCGATGAAGCCGATCGAGGCGCTACGCGCCGCCGGCGCGCCCTTCCTCTCGGTCGTGACCATGGGCGTGGTGCCGCAGGTGTTGCCGCGCTTCATCGGCTTCGCCGCCTATCAGCTCGATTCGAATCTGCGCAATTCCGCCCTGGTCGGCCTGGTCGGCGGCGGCGGCATCGGCGCCACCCTGTTCACCGCCTTCCAGCGCTTCGACTACGACTTCGTGCTGACCATCATCATCGCGATCATTCTGGCGGTGATGGCCGGCGAGATCCTCTCCGCCTTCATGCGCCGGGTCTATCAGGACGAGGCGCCGAGCGGCGAGGTAAAGATCGGCGCCTCCGGCCCGATCTGGCACCGCTTCACTGCGGCCGAGCGCACGATGCGCCTCGCCTTCTGGGCGGTGGCAGCACTGGCGCTAGGCTGGTCGGTGCAGACCATCGAGGTGATCCCGGAATTTCTCTATGACGCGCCGGCGCAGACGGTCGACCTCTTCGCCCGGATGTGGCCAATCGACTGGGCTTACTTTCCTACGACCGTGCAGCAGGCACTGATCGAGACGCTGCACACCGCGACGCTCGGCACGATCCTGGCGATCCTGCTGGCGACGCCAGTCGCGCTGATGTGCGCCCGCAACATCTCCTCCTCGGCCTGGGTCAACACGCTCGGCCGCTTCATCCTGGTCGCAACGCGCTCGGTGCACACGCTGGTCTGGGCGCTGTTCTTCGTCGCCGTCTTCGGCCCCGGCGCGCTCGCCGGTGTCCTGGCGGTTGCGGTCCACTCGATCGGGTTCACCGGAAAATTCCTGGCCGAGGCGATCGAGGAAGCCAAGCCCGGCCCGATCGAGGCGCTGCGGGCAGCGGGCGCGCCCTGGCGTTCCGTCCTGCTCAAGGGCTTCTGGCCGCAGGTGAAGCCGGCCTTCCTCGCCGTCAGCCTGTTCCGCTGGGACATCAATGTGCGCGAGAGCGCCGTGCTCGGACTGGTCGGCGCTGGTGGCCTCGGCGTCGCCCTGCAGGCGGCGATGGACAATCTCTACTGGGACCAGGTCGGGCTCGTGCTCGTCGTCATCTTCGCGGTGGTGGTCGTCACCGAGATCGTCACCGCGACGCTGCGCGCGAGGGTCATCTGAGCGCGCAGCCGATGCCGCGATCCGCACCGCCCGCGCCTTGCCATGCCGGATCGTTGTCGCGTAGAGTTTGTCTAGACTTTTTAGGTTAAGAATCAATGCCAACGGCTTTGCGTGCCGAGAAAGCACGTCTTCAGGTCGCAGCGTTGCCGCTGCGCTTCTCGGACGATGGCACCGCCGAGGTCCTGCTCGTCACGACACGCACGACCAAGCGCTGGACTATTCCGAAAGGCTGGCCAGTTAAGGGACTAAAAGCGCATGAGGCTGCCGCCCGCGAAGCCGAAGAGGAGGCTGGCGTTCGTGGCAAGATGCGGAAGAAATCTATAGGGAAGTATCTCTACTGGAAGCGCATGGCCGATGATGCTGTACTCTGCCGCGTGAAAGTCTTCGAGCTGATAGTGGAGCAGCGGCTGGAGGATTGGCCTGAGCGCGATGAACGGCGCCAGCAATGGTTCAGGCTCAGCGACGCTGCCGACTTGGCTGGAGAGACCGGGTTAGGTGCGCTCTTGCGATCGCTGAAGGCGAGTTCGATGTAAAGTATGTGTATTGTCGGCGGCATCCGGCCGCAGCAATCGCCAAGCAACAGCCCACATAGAAGTCTCCGCATCCGGGCAATGGCTCAATGTCTCCAATTGGCGCTACTCGGCCAGGGCCTGCTTCCGCCCTCGGACGATCGTCGGTGACAGCATTGCGACGAGAAGAAGCGCGACGACGGCAAGCAGGCCGGCGCTGATCGGACGTGTCAGGAAGACCGAAAAATCGCCATCGGAGAGCAGCATGGCGCGGCGGAAATACTCCTCCATTTGTGGCCCGAGGACCAATCCGAGGAGCAGCGGCGCTGGCTCGACCCCGACCTTGATGAAGAAGTACCCGACCGCGGCACAGCCGAGCATCAGCCAGACGTTGAACAGGCTGTTGGCAATGCCATAGGTGCCGATGCAGCAGAACAGCACGATCGCCGGGAACAGCAGCCGGTAAGGTATCCTCAGCATCGAGACCCAGAGGCCGATCAGCGGCAGGTTGATCACCAGCAGCATGAGGTTGCCGACCCACATCGAGGCGATCACGCCCCAGACAAGCTGCGGCTGCTCGCGCATGATCTGCGGGCCGGGCTGGATGCCCTGCATCATCAGCGCCCCGATCATCAGCGCCATCAGCGCATTAGCGGGGATGCCGAGGGTGAGCAGGGGTATGAAGCTGGTCTGCGCGCCGGCATTGTTGGCTGCCTCCGGCCCGGCGACGCCCTCGATCGCGCCATGGCCGAAGCGCGAGGGATCCTTGGCCAGCTTTTTCTCCAGCGCATAGGAGGAGAAAGGCGGCAGCGCCGCCCCACCGCCCGGCAGCACGCCGAGCGCCGAGCCCAGCGCCGTGCCGCGGACCATGGCGGGAAAGGCCTGCTTGAGGTCGGCCCAGCTGGGGATGAGGCCGCGCACCCTCTGGTGGACGACATGCCGCTCGGCCGGACGCTCCAGATTGGCGATGATCTCAGCGAGCCCGAACATGCCCATCGCGACCGGCACGAAATCGAGCCCGTCTGACAATGCGGGGACGCCGAAGGTCATGCGTGCCGCGCCCGAGCTGACATCGATGCCGACGAGCCCGAGCAGCAGCCCGAGCAGCACCATCGAGAGCGAGCGGGCGACCGAGCCATGCGCCAGCACCACGGCGGCGATCAGCCCGAGCACCAGCAGGCTAAAATATTCGACTGCGGTGAACTTCAGCGCCAGCGCCGCCAGTGGCACGCTGAGCAAGGCGATGACGATGGTCGCGACCGTGCCGGCGAAGAAGGAGGAGAGCGCCGCGATCGCCAGCGCCAGCCCGGCGCGGCCCTGCCGGGCCATCTGGTGTCCGTCGAGGCAGGTCACCACCGAAGAGGTCTCGCCGGGGACGTTGACCAGGATCGCCGTGGTCGAGCCGCCATATTGCGCGCCGTAGAAGATGCCGGCGAGCATGATCATCGCGCCGGCCGGCTCCATGCCGAAGGTGAAGGGCAGCAGCAGGGCGATGGTCGGGATCGGCCCGATCCCGGGCAGGACCCCGATCGCGGTACCGATCAGCACGCCGATCAGGCAGAAGCCGAGATTCTTCAGCTGCAGCGCCGTCGACAGGCCGATCAGCAGATTGTCGAAGAGTTCCATGGCGTGCTCAGCGGGGCCAGAGCGGGATCGGCAGGGCCAGGACCTTGACGAACAGCAGCGCCGCCAGCGCCGAAAGCAGGAGCGCAAAGCCGATGCTTTCCAGCGGTCGTGTCTCGCGAGCGGCGAGCCCGGCCAGCAGGACGGTGAGGACCGAGGCGACGGCGAGGCCGAGCCACTCAGCCGTCAGCGCGAAGACTCCGACCGCCGCCAGCACGGCGAGCAGCGGCCGCGGACGCACGGCTTCGATGGTAACGGTCATACCCCTTGCGCTGCGGGCCAGAAAGAACAGGCCGAAGCCGAGCAGAGCGAGCGAGACGACGCGCGGCATGTAGCCCGGCCCCATATCGGCCGCATGGCCGAGCGACAGGGTGCGGGCGGCGTAGAGCGCCCCCGCCGCCACCGCGACGAGGAAAGCGCCGAGCAGAACGTCCTGCCAGTCGAGCCGGAGCCGGGTCATCGGCGGCGCCACGATCAGTTCGTGCCCTTGATGCCGGCTTCGCGGATGATGCCGCCCCAGCGCGCGGTGGCGCTCTTCAGCCAGTCGGCGAACTCGGCGGGCGTGCCGGGCTTCACCACGCCGCCCTGCTCGGCGATCTTGGCCTTGATCTCCGGGTCCTGTAGGATCTTGCCGATCTCGGAATTGAGGCGCGCAACCACAGCCGGCGGGGTCTTGGCCGTCGTCAGGATGCCTTGCCAGGTGCCGGCATCGCCGCCGGGCAGGCCCACCTCCTTGAAGGTCGGGATGCCGGAGATGCGCTCTTCTCCGGTGACCGCGAGGCCGACGAGCTGCTTGTTGGCGACGAAGGGCAACGTCGCGGTCGAGCCGTTGATGATGACGCCGCTTTCGCCCGAGACGACGGCGCGCGATGCGGCCGCGCCGCCCTTGTAGGGCACGTTCTTCCAGGTGATGCCGAGTTCCTTGGCCATCGACACCGCCGTGATGTGATTGGCCGCCCCGACGCCGGAATTGGCCATTGCGAGCTTGCCGGGATGCGCCTTGGCGTAGGCGACGAGTTCCTGTGCGGTCTTGGCCGGAACCGATTCATGCACGGCAAGGACATAGGGCCCGAACATCACCATGCTGACCGGCGCGAGATCCTTGGCCGGATCATAGGTCAGATCGGAGAACAGGCTCGGTGCGGTCGCCAGCGAGCCGACATCCATCAGCAGGAGGGTATGGCCGTCGGCGGGAGCCTTGGCGACCGTGTCGGCTCCGAGATTTCCGGCAGCGCCCGGCTTGTTCTCGATCACCACCGGCTGGCCGATTGCGGCCGAGAGCTTCGGCCCGATCAGGCGGGCGAGGATGTCCGAAGTGCCACCCGGCGCGAAGGGAACGATGACGCGCACGGGCCGCTCGAAATTCTGGGCTGCGGCAGGCTGGGCGACGAGGCCAAAGCTCGCAAGCCCGGCGAGCAAAAGACCCTTCGCGAGGATGGACGACGGGCGGAACGAAGATCTGGACATGGTCGCTCTTTCCTCCGGAAGCGCCTGGCCGGCCTGGCCGGCGCGCGCTGGCAGGCAGTCTCGATGCTGCCCTGTGAGGCGGAGGATAGGCCGGGCACGATGCAGCAATGAATTAGATTGGCAATGGATCGATACTGTTTTTGGATTGTTTGACAGCGCGGCAAGACTTGGTCTTGTCGTTTTGCGCTTCGAGGAAGGTCGCGCGGGAGGCGGGACATGTTCGAGCTAAGCCAGCTGCGCTGCTTCGTCGCCGTAGCGGAGGAACTGCATTTCGGCCGCGCCGCGGCGCGGCTGAACATGACCCAGCCGCCGCTCAGCCGGCAGATCCAGATTCTCGAGCGGGTGCTAGACGTGGTGCTGCTCGAGCGCAGCAATCGCACGGTAAAGCTGACCCCGGCCGGCCAGAGCTTCCTCGCCGAGGCCCGCCGCCTGCTCAAGCTCGCCGAGAGCGCCGCCTTGCTCGCCAAGCGCGTCGCCAACGGCAAGGCGGGCTCGATCAATATCGGCTTCACTGCGACTTCGGCCTATTCCTATGTGCCGCGGCTGGTTGCCGCCTGCCGGCGCGAACTGCCCGATGTCGAAGTCTCGCTGAAGGAGATGGTCAGCGGCGACCAGCTCAAGCGGCTCGATTCCGGCGAGATCGACATCGGCCTGCTGCGCCCGCCGATCCCGCGCCGTGGCCTCAGCGCCTTCCGGGTGATGGCCGAGCCGCTGATCGCCGCCGTTCCCGCCGGCCACACCTTGGCACGGGGCGAGCGCGTGGCGCTGCCGGATCTCGTCGGCGAGCCCTTCATCATGTACGCGCCCTATGAGGCACGCTATTTTCACGACCTCCTCGTCGAGCTTTTCTCGCGCGCCGGCCTCGTGCCGAACTATGTCCAGCACCTCGCACAGATCCATTCTATGCTCGCTATGGTCCATTCCGGCGTCGGGGTCGCGCTAGTGCCGGAAACGGCGGTGAACCTGCACTTCAGTGGCGTCGCCCTGCGCGCGCTCGACCTGCCGCGGCATCGCCCGGCTGAACTGTTCTTCGTCAGCCGCGACGACAACGACAACCCGCTGGTGCCGATCGTAACCGCGCTGGCGCGCGAGATCGCCGAGACAAGCGAAACAATTCAACGATTGGATCGATCGATCCAGTGATTGGTCTCAATCCGCATCGATCTTGCTCTACTGCTTCGGCAACACCAGCGAGGGATCGAGATCATGAGCAAGTTCACGCCGCAGGAGATGGCAAGGCGGATCGGTGACGGTTTGCTGTCCTTCCCGGTGACGCCGTTCACCCCCGCCAACACCTTCGACGAGGCGCGCTACCGCTCCAGTCTCGACTGGCTCTGCGGCTATGAGGTCGCCGGTCTCTTCGCCGCCGGCGGCACGGGCGAGTTCTTCTCGCTCTCGCCGCAGGAGGTGGTGAAGGTCGTTGCAACCGCGGTCTCCGCGACAGCCGGGCGCGTACCGGTGCTCGCCGGCGTCGGCCATGGCACCCAGACCGCCTGCGAACTCGCCCGGCAAGTCGAGGATGCAGGCGCCGACGGCATCCTGCTGCTGCCGCCTTATCTCGTCTTCTCCGAGCAGGACGGGCTCGCCAACCATATCGACGCCGTCTGCAAGGCGACCTCGCTCGGCGTGATCGTCTACAATCGCGACAACGCCATTTTGACCGAGGAGACGCTGGCGAAGCTCTGCGAGCGCAACCTCAATCTCGTCGGCTTCAAGGACGGCGTCGGCGACATCGAGCTGATGACGCGCATCCATCTCAAGATGGGCGATCGCCTGACCTATGTCGGCGGCCTGCCGACCGCCGAGACCTTCGCCCTGCCCTATCTCGAAATGGGCGTGACCACTTATTCCTCGGCCGTCTTCAATTTCGTCCCGCAGTTCTCGACCAAGTTCTACGCCGCCGTGCGCCGGCGCGACCGGGCGACCGTCCAGGCCGGCCTGCGCGACTTCATCCTGCCGCTAATCGCGATCCGGAACCGCAAGCGCGGTTATGCCGTCTCGATGATCAAGGCCGGCATGCGCGTGATCGGCCGCGATTCCGGGCCGGTGCGGGCACCGCTGACCGATCTGACCAAAGCCGAGACGGCCGAACTCGCGGCGCTCATCGCCCGCCTCGACACAGGCGACTTCGCCACGCGCGAACTGGCTGCGGCCTGACGGCAGGCTGCTTCCCTGGCGCAGGGAGCGACTCGTTAGCAGTGAACTGATCCGCAGAGAAAATGCGAGTTCGCTAAAGCGGATAACGAAGCTGGGCGGCATCGAACTGCCTTCGGCTGAGGTCTGCTTGGGCAGCGCGCCCCAAAGTCCGCTATTAGCGCAGAGTGTTGGATCTGATGGGTCGAAATGGCCTGGGGTGCGGCATGCTTGATGAAGTTAAGCCGAACTTTGAGCGTATGGCCTGGAATACCGGGAGCATCATCGGCCCAAAACCGTCGCAGAACCCGCGCCACTTCCGGGCCGTCAGGACACGGCACAGCAAGCACGACCGGCGTGCGAGAGCTGGCGATGTTGTGAGGGCGAGCCGGCGCGACGGCTCGCCGCCGCGCCGGAAATCTTGACCCGGGCTCCCGACAGCCAAACCGGAATCGCAACTGAAACCCACGCTTTGTCAGGCGATGAACCGCACGATCCCACCGTCGACGCGCAGGGCCGCGCCACTGGTTGCGGAAGCTTGCTCCGAGCAGGCGTAGACGATCATGTTCGCGATCTCGTCGGTGGTGCTGAAGCGCTGGATCAGGGTGGTCGGGCGTAGCGCGTTCAGGAAACCTTGCTCGGCCTGCGCCTGCGTGATGCCGTTCGCCTCGGCCTGTCTCGCCATGAAGTTGCCGAGGATTTCGGAGCGGGTCGGCCCCGGAAGCACCGCGTTGACAGTGACGCCGGTGCCAGCGACCGCTTCGGCAAGGCCGCGCGAGACGGCGAGCTGCGCCGTCTTGGTCATGCCGTAGTCGAGCATCTCCTTGGGCGTGTTCAGTGCGGACTCGCTGCTCACGAAGACCACGCGGCCCCGGCCACGCTCGACCATGCGCGGCAGATAGTGACGCTACAGGCGCACACCGCTCATAACATTGAGCTGGAAGAGGCCGAGCCAGTCCTCGTCGGGGATTGCCGCGATGTCCGCGATACCCTGATAGTCCCGGATCAACGCCGTACCGACATTGTTCACCAGGATGTCTGCGTCCGGCGCCTTCGCGAGAAAGGCGCTGACGCCCTCCGCCGTCGACAGATCTGCGGCAATGCCGGAGATATTGCTCTGCGGAAATGCCGCACGCATCTGCCGCACCGCTTCGTCGACCCGCGCTTGTGTGCGGCCGTTGACGATGACCGCGGCGCCGGCACGCGCCAGCCCCTCCGCCGTCGCGCGACCAATGCCGGCGGTCGATCCTGTCACGATGGCCGTGCGGCCATTCAACTCGATTTTCATCGATTTACCCTTTCGGATGGGGCCCCGACGCCGCTGGGGCGCCGGGATGCGTTTCAAAGCGCGATGCCGGCGGCCTTGAGCGCGCCGTCGATCCGCGCATCGACCTCTCGCTTGGTTTCCGCCCAGGCAGGCAGCGTGTCGAGCAGCCGCTGCTGCCACGCCACCAGGTTGGGGAATTCGGCGAACGGGACCTTCGTCCGGTGGGATTGCGAAAAGGGCGCCGCGATGTCGATATCGGCCAATGTCAGTCGATCGCCGACGATGAAGCGCCGCTGGGCGAGATGCGCGTCCAGGACGGCCGCGGCGTCCCTGATCTTCGCGAATGTCAGCTTGGTGATGCTCTGATCCTCTGGCTGGCCCATGAAGCGCTTGCCCACCCGTTCGTCGAAGGTGAGCGTCGAGAAGACCCGCCATTGCTCGCCGGACCAGAACATCCACTGCAGCACCTCGTACCGCTCCCGCATCGAGACACCGGCCAGATCGCTGCCCGCCTTCTCGGCGAGATAGAGGTTGATGGCCGACGCCTCGTAGAGAACGAAATCGCCGTCCACCAGCACCGGCGACAGCCCGTGCGGGTTGAGCTTCAGGAAGTCGGACGTATGGCTCTCGCCTTTGAAGAGGTCGATGTTCACGCGCTCGATGGCGATACCCATGATCGCCGTTGCCGAGGTGACGCGCCGCAGGCTCCCCGAGCCCGGGTCGCCGTAGATCTTGATCGACATTGGAAAATAGTCCTTTTGATGTGATGGGTCAGGCCGAAGCTTCGGCACGCAGGCGGTGGAGCACTGGCAACAGCTCGGAAGGGTCGGGGCGCCGCGTGTAGTCGGGGTTGACCTCGGCATAGGCGATCACGCCATCCGTCCCGATCACGTAGCGGGCGGGCATCGGCAGGACCCAGGCCAGGTCGTCGTTGATCTTGGGCAGATCGTTGCCGAACTGCCTGTAGACTTCGATCAAATCATCCGGCAGCGCGAAACGCAGGCCAAACGCGGCTGCAACCGCAGTGCCGGTATCGCTCAGGATCGGAAAGCCGAGCTTGTTGTCGCGCTGCGACTTGCGGCTGTTCGCCGGCGTCTGCGGGGAAATCGCGACGAGACTCGTGCCGCGCGCCTCGATCTCGGGCCGGACGTCCTCCAGCGCCTGAAGGTCGTAGTTGCAATAGGGGCACCAGACGCCGCGATAGAAGGTTGCGATCAGTGGCCCCCGCCCAAGCAGCGCGCGCGAACTGACGCTGTTGCCGTCCGCATCATCGAGCATGAATTCGGGCGCCGTATCGCCGGCCTTTAGAGCGACGTTGGCTTGTCCGGTGTCGATCAGCGCCTGGGTGGCGCGCTGCATCGTGTCGAGCTGACTGCGGGTCGGCACGAGCGGAAAGCGTCCGTTCTCGAAATCCTCGCGCATCGCATCTAGCTTGTCCTGAAGCGTCATCTCCATTCTCCGTCTCGCGGCAGAACCACCGCGATCCGGTAATTAGGTCATTCGAAAAAAGCCTGGTATCCCCACAATCCGAAGAATATTTATCCGGATTGCAAATGAGTGATCGCTGGCAGGAAATGGCCGTGTTCGTCCGAGTCGCCGAGAGCGGGAGCCTTTCGCGCGCAGCGCGCGAACTGAGCCTCTCGCAGCCATCGGTGTCGCGCATCGTCGGTACTCTTGAGGCGCGGCTAGGCACGACGCTGCTGCTGCGTACCACCCGCAGCATCTCCCTGACGGAGGCCGGCGCGCTATATCTGGAGCGAGCAAAGCACCTGCTCGCGGAGATGGAGGAAGTCGAGCAGGCAACCCGGGGGATAGACTCGCTGCACGGCGTGATCCGCCTCGCGATGCCGGTGCTCTACGGCTCTCGCGCCATCATTCCGGCGCTGGCCCCGTTTCTCTCTCGGCACCCTGATCTTCGCGTCGAGATGATCATGAGCGATGCGCGACAGAACCTCATCACAGATGGTGTCGATGTCGCCATTCGCCTGGGCGTAGGGCCTTTGAACGACTCTACGTTCGGGGCCCGCAGGCTTGCGCTAGTCGAGCGGCTGGTGGTGGCGGCGCCGGCCTATCTTTCGGCCCACGGTGCGCCCGCCAGTCCGGCCGACCTTATCCGGCACGATTGCATCGTCCAGCACGGCTTGTTCGGTAGGGAAAGCTGGCGCTTCGACCGCAATCAGACGGTGACCTCCGTCAATGTCGTCGCGAAGCTCTGGATCAACTCGGCACCAGGCGTCCTCGCGGCTGCGGTCGCGGGGCTCGGCATCGCGCTGGCGACCCGCGTCATGGCAGCAGAGGAATTGCGCACCGGCCAACTCGTTCACCTGCTCGCGCCCTACCGGCTCGCGCCGGCCGAGGTTCACGCCATATTCCCGGCGGGGCCGAGGCCCTCGGCGAAAGTCAGGGCAATCGTCGATCACCTGACAGCATCGCTCGGCGCTTCGGATTGATCAGGCTCAATCGCGACCAAGCCGGGATGTAGCTTGAGCAGCCCGAAATCGCGGCCAGCGGCCAATCTTGCAAACGCAGCTGAAGTCGAAAAAAACTACGCCCAGTCCGCACCTATCGAATTTGATAGCACTGTTTGCAAACTGCTCGCCGTTAAGCTCGACCACCCACTACCATCCATCGAAATAGTCTTGGCGCTTTCCTCAAGCGAACGGACACCAGGGTGACCGTCGTGCAGACCCCAGCCTCGAGGCGAGGTCTCGGAAAGTACCAACAGTTGCGAAATGTCTGCTTCCGGTCGCCCCGGCAAATTCAGGTTCTGGCGCTTGCTATCCGTGAGCCTCGCCTGCGCCTGCGCGTTCCGGAATTCCTCCAGTCTGTTCAAAGCTGCCAGCCCGCGGGCACCCAAGCGTAGCCTGTGTCTGTGCGCAGCAGATTGCCGAGACCCGGGAACGGGTAATGGAAGCCGAGAACCGGGATCCGGTCCGTCGCCGCACGGTCGAAGATGCGTCGGCGCGCGCTGAGCGCAGCATCCCGGTCGCGGTCTGGGCCCGGCCGCCAGGGGCGGTCGATGTTGACGACGGGGTGGTAGGCGAGATCGGCCGTCAGCAGCAGTTGGTCACGTCCCGAGTGGACGAGAAACGAAACCATGCCCGGGGTGTGTCCCGCAGCCGCAATCGTTGTCAGCCCCGGCACGATCTCAGCCCCCGGCTGGTAGAGTTCGACCCCTTTAGCGATCGGCTCGACGCTACGCTTGATCGCCGCGCCGAAGCGCCGGCGGAAATCCTCCGGGACCGGCATATAAGACAAGTCGGGTTCGCCGCGGACGAAGAAGTCCCAATCCGGCTCCGGCGCGAAGATCGTGGCGCGCAGGAATGCTGGCCCACCATCGGCGGCCCTGAGATTGCCGACATGATCGGGATGCGTATGCGAGACGACGACGACATCGATATCGCGCGCGCTGAGGCCGATCTCCGCCAGACGGGCGAAGATGCGACCGCCGTTCGGCCCCATCGTCTGGCCCGCGCCCGCCTCCACCAGGATGCGCTGGCCTCCGACTTCGAGCAGGAGGGTGTTGAGGTTCAGCGTCAAATGGTCTGTCGGCAGGAAGGCGCGCCTCAGCAACTCCTGCAGCTCCTGCTCGGGCGCGTCGCTGGCATAGATGCGCGGCGGACCGCTTATCAGGCCGTCGCTAAGCACCGTCGCGCCGATTTCGCCAATCCGGAAGTGATAGTGTCCGGCGTTGCCGCTCGCTGGTTGCAGCGCCTGAGCACGGGCCTCTCCGGCACCGCCTCCGGGAACCAGCCCGGTAGCGCCAAGGACTGCGGACAAGACGATCTTGCGGCGGTTCAAGGTGATGCTCGTCATGGTTCACTCGCGGTCGGATCGGTCGATGCAGTTCAAAGATGACGGGGCATGATTGATCGGATAAGACGCCTTTTCCCGATCGGCTTGATAAGTGTTATGTGGCAATGAAACCGCTCCGCCTCGACAGTCTCGACGCCTTCGCATCGATCGTCAGATGCGGGGGCTTTCGCGCGGCGGCGGCGGAGCGAGGCGTCTCGTCCGCAGCGCTGAGCCAAAGCATCGGCGCGCTGGAGGGAACGCTAGGCCTGCGCCTGCTGAATCGAACCACGCGCAGCGTCGCGCCCACGGAAGCCGGAGCGAGGCTTTACGAACGGCTCGTTCCGACCTTGCGTGACATCAGGCTGGCAATCGAGGATCTGGACCGACTGCGCGAGACCCCAACGGGCACCCTGCGGATCAATGCTCCCGGCCCGGCAGTCGACCACGTGCTGTGCCCGCTGGTCTTTGACTTCATGCGACGCTTTCCAGAGGTGAAGGTCGAGCTGATCAGCGACGCGGCGATCATCGATATCGTCCAGCAGGGCTTCGATGCCGGAGTGCGGTTCGGCAGGCAGCTGGAGCAGGACATGATCGCGGTGCCGCTTGGGCCTGCCTTGCGCTACACGATAGTCGCCGCGCCGAACTATCTTCGCGGTCGCGCCGCGCCAGTGACACCGCCCGATCTGATCGGATTCGACTGCATCCGCCGTCGCTTTCCCGGAGGAACGATCGTCAGCTGGCAGTTCGAAAAGAATGGCGAGCGGTTGGAGATCACCCCCGAAGGCCGCCTGACGCTGAGCTCGGCGCATCAGGAGCTGCAGGCGGCGCTAACGGGACAAGGCATCGCGCATGTCTTCGAGGATTATGCGAAGCGGCATCTCGATGAGGGCCACCTGGTCGAGTTGTTACCCGACTGGTCGCCCGAGCTGCCGAGCTGGTTTCTCTACTATCCCAACCGACGCCATCAGAGCGCGGCCATGTCTGCGTTACTGCAGCATATCCGCGACTTTAAGTGGAACGCCGAGTCGTGATCGCGTTTTGCAGAACGTCCGCTTGCGGGCGAACAGTCAATGTCGGCTGCTGGCGCATTCGATCCGCGCCGGATGTTCGATGAGTGGCCCTGACATCTAGAGCGTCTGCTTCCCCGCAGGACGGTTTTGCGACGGGGCAACCTACGCGAAGTTGCCTCTCAAAGATGTGCAGTCTTTCGAGCATGTACTGGCCGGTCCACCGCACGCGCACGGCCCCAACGCTTGCTGGCGCTCGTCGGCTGCGTTTTGTATGTGGGCACAGAGGACAGAGGTAGCGCGCGACGCGGCGGATTGTGGCAGGGGAGCAGAAGCATCTTCTGAGACTGGCGCTCGGCACGGGCGATGCTGGCTATGTCGGCATGCTCGTCCTCGTCATCTGCGCCACCGCTTTGGCCGGGCTGATCGTCTGGTTCTTACCGCTGGACAGCGTCTCGGCGATCTACATGCTGCCTGTGTTAGTGGCCGCGATCCGCTACGGCACCGGCCCGGCGATCGCAGCCGCCTTGCTCGGCGCGGTCATGACCTCGCTGTTCTATCCGCCGCTGTTCAGCGTGCTGGTATTCCGACCAGAACAGCTCATCGACCTCATCGCTTCACTCGCCGTGGCGCTCACTCTGGGCTGGCTCGCCGGCGATCTGCGTACCGACATTGTCAAGGTCCGCGAGGAGGAGCGCCGTATCCGCCAACTCTATCGCCTGAGCGGCGAGATCGCCGGAGCCGTCGACGTCGCCGCGATCTATGACATCGTCGCCGCACATATGGTCGATCTGTTTGGAAGCGAGGTGGCACTCTTCGCCGCTGCCGACGGGCGCGCCTGGCGTACAATCCGCGCACCGGCGAGCACGCCCGTCGACGAGCTCCGGCGCGCGGTCGAGAGCTTTGCCGACAGGGCTGGCGATAGCACAGTACCGGAAGTCGAAGTACTGGCGCTTGGTCCGCAGGCGCATTGGCTGCTCTGCAATCTCGGTGGCCCAGACAGGCCGAAGGCGGTGCTCGCGGTACCGCTCGAGGGGGACGATGTCGGCGCGCGCGAAAGGGTGGTCTCCCAGGCCCGCTCCATTCTCGCCGAGGGCGAGAAATCGCTGGAGCGGCTCGGCCTCAACCGAGCGCTGCAGGAGCGTCAATTGCGCCAGCGCAGCGATGTGTTGCGTGACATCCTGATCGAGGCCGTCTCGCATGAATTACGCACGCCCGTCGCCAGCATTCTGGGCTCGGCGAGTGTCCTGTCGACAGCTGCGCCAGTCGTTTCCGAACCGCGTCTGCGGGATCTGTCCAGCGCGATCGGCTCCGAGGCTGCACGGCTCGACCGGCGCATCCAAAGCCTGCTCGACGTCACTCGTATCCGGGCCGGCGCGCTACAGCCGCGCTTCGACGAGCTCGACATCGCCGATGTCATCAATGCCGCCCTGGACAGCGCAGCAGAACGTCTGGGCGGCCGCAAGGTTGTGCTGGATCTAGAGCGAGACCTGCCTTTCGTCCGGGTCGATCCGGCGCTGGTCGAGCAGGCGCTGGTCAACGTCCTGGAGAACGCCGCCAAGTTCGCGCCGGATTCGGCGCCGATCGCGATCAGCGGCCGCGAAAGCGACGGCAAGCTAGTGGTCGAGGTTCGCGATGAAGGGCCCGGCCTCGATCGGCACGAGGCCCAACGGATCTTCGAGCGCTTCCATCGTGGGGAGCGTCATGCCGATATTGCCGGCGGAAGCGGCCTCGGACTGACCATCGCCAAGACCTTCATCGAGGCGAATGGCGGAGCCATTGAGCCATTGAGCGAGGGGCCGGGTCGGGGCACGACGATGCGGCTATGGCTGCCACTCGCGGCGCGGCAACTTAGGGACACAGATGATGACTGAACAGCGGCAACAGGCCGGCCCGCTCGTCCTCGTGGTCGATGACGAGCCGCAAATCAGGCGCTTCCTCAAGACCGGCTTCGAGATGCAGGGCTTTCGCATTGCCGAAGCCGATACCGCCAAGCAGGCGCTCGAGCTCGCCGTGATGCGCCGGCCAGACCTCGTCATGCTCGATCTCGGCCTGCCCGATGCCGATGGCGCGAGCGTGCTGGAGGCACTGCGCGGCTGGTTTCAGGGCGCGGTTATCGTGCTCTCGGTCCGCAACTCGGAGGAGGAGAAGGTCGCGCTGCTGGAGAAGGGTGCCGACGATTATGTCGTAAAGCCTTTCGGCATGGCCGAGCTCCTGGCCCGCGCCCGGGTCGTGCTCCGGCGGATTGTCCAGCCGGGAGCGGCCGAACCGGTGTTGCATGTAGGCAGGTTGACGGTCGATCTCGTCGGCCGTCTGGTCAGCTTCGATGGCGTTCCGCTGGTGCTGTCGCCGAAGCAGTTCGCCTTGCTGCGGGTGCTGGGCAGCCATCACGGTAAGGTCCTGACCCATCGCCAGCTGATGAAGGAGCTCTGGCCGCAGGATCCGGACGAAGACGTGCAGTATCTACGCATCCTGATGAAGAAGCTGCGTGACAAGATCGAGCCCGATCCGGCCCGCCCGGCCTATCTCGTGACCGAGCTCGCCATCGGCTACCGGTTGCGGACGCAGGAGCAGCTCGACGCCATCGGCTATGCGCAAGCTATGCGCTAAGCCCATTGCCGACATGGAACGGCTAAGCGCGTAGCTGCTACCGGGTCTGCAAGCGGGGAGACACCGCTGCAACCTGGGCAGAGTCGCGATGAACTGCGCGCGCGCCAAGACGGCAGACATCGCGCCCTGCCAAGTGGCTGAAAACGGTTCGCCCCAGGGTACGCCGCTGTTCATCGCCGCCGTTGGCCGGGAACGCTACGAGCAGCTCGCCGCTTGCTGCGAGGCAAGCCCGGGTGCCGACCGCAGTCTCGACGCTGACATCTACGAAATGCTCGGCTTCGAGATTCGGCGCAAGCCTCCTCCGATAGGCCGCGGCACGGCGCGCCGGGGAGGCATTTTCCGGCAGGGCGAAGCGTGGCGAGCGATCGCCGAGATCACTGGCGACCTCGGCAAGACGGTCGAAATCGTCGAACGCTTGTTTCCCAACGCGCCATGGAGCGTCGTCCACGATCCGGCCGACGCAGAGCGGTGCTTTCACGCCGACGTAAGCGGCTTTTCGGGCCGCGCCCGACAGGTCGCGCCTGCGCTCTGCGCCGCGTTGCTTCGTGCTGCTGCCAGTGGCGCCGGCCAACGGCCGCGGCGCGCGCCGGCCGAGCGCGCAGCAGATGCCTTGGCGCAGATGCGCGCTTCCAGCCAATAGCCCGCGGAGACCTGACACATGTTCAAACTGTGGCTTGCTCTGGCCACGCTCGGCGGCATGGCGTCAGCGGTCGGCCTCGCCTGGGCCTTCTGCCGCCAGCTCATGCCGCTCGCGCGCGCGATCGATAAGCTCGGCGGCGCCCTTGGCGTGATCGCGAGCTGGCTCGTCCTGCTCGCTTGCCTTATCAGCGCCGGCAACGCCACGATCCGCTATCTTTTCTCCTCCAGCTCAAACGCTTGGCTGGAGCTGCAATGGTACATGTTCGCCGGCATGGTGCTGCTCGGCTCCGCCTATACGCTGCGGGTCAACGAGCATGTACGGGTCGACTTGTTCTACGGCATCGTTTCGGATAGAGCGCGGCACTGGATCGACCTCGTCGGCGGCGCGATGTTCCTACTGCCGATGTGCCTGGTAATGATCTGGTTCACCTGGCCCTGGTTCGTGCAGTCTTGGACGCTGAACGAGTCTTCCAGCAATGCCGGCGGCCTGATCCGCTGGCCTGTCATCCTGCTCCTGCCAGTCGGCTTCAGCCTGATCCTGCTCCAAGGCGTCTCGGAGATGATCAAGCGCGCCGCAGCGCTGCGCGGCTTCCATCAGCACGAATACGCTTACGAGAAGCCGCTGCAATGATCGACGCCATCCGCGCCAATCTCGGCCCCATGATGTTCGGGGGCCTGATCGTCTTCCTGCTGATCGGCTATCCCGCCGCGTTCTCGCTCGCCGCGGTCGGGCTGTTCTTCAGCTTTATCGCGATCGAAATGGGGGTAATCGCGCCCCAGTACATGGGCAACCTCACCTTCCAGCTCTATTCGATCATCTCGAACGACCTCCTGCTGTCGATCCCGTTCTTCACCTTTATGGGCGCGGTGCTGGAGCGCTGCGGTCTGGCAGAGGATCTGCTCGATTCGATCGGCCAGCTCTTCGGCAGTGTCCGTGGCGGCCTGTCCTATGCGGTGATCCTGGTCGGCGCGATACTCGGCGCCATCACCGGCACGGTCGCGGCCTCGGTCATCGCCATGGGCGTGATCTCGCTGCCGGTGATGATGCGCTACGGCTATAACATGCAGCACGCGACGGGCGTCATCGCCGCGTCTGGCACCATCACCCAGCTGATCCCACCCTCGCTCGTCCTCGTCGTCCTCGCCGACGTGATGGGCAAGTCGGTCGGCGACATGTATGCCGGCGCCATCGGCCCCAGCATCGTCCAAGTCGCGCTGTTCTGCATCTGGGTCGCGATCCTCAGCATTATCAAGCCGGCGCATATCCCGGCACTGCCGCCGGAGGCGCGCACGCTCAAGGGCTGGGCGCTCGCGATCAAATGTATCCGCGGCATCGTGCCCTCGGCAGCGCTGATCTTCCTAGTGCTCGGCACGATCTTCATGGGTCTGGCGACTCCGACGGAAGCCGGCGCGATGGGCGCGGTCGGCGCGCTGGCGCTGGCGGCGATGTACCGGACGCTAACCTGGAAGCTGACCTATCAGGCGATGTCCTCGACCATGCGAATCACCGCGATGGTGACGATGATTCTGATCGGCGCGCGAGTGTTCAGCCTGGTCTTCCAGGGCGTCGGCGGAGGGTTATGGATCGAGCACATGCTGACGGGCTTGCCCGGTGGTCAGGTTGGTTTCCTAGCCTTCACCATGGTGTTCGTGTTCTTCATCGCCTTCTTCCTCGACTTCTTCGAGATCGCCTTCATCATCATTCCGCTGCTGACCCCAGCAGCAGCGAAGCTCGACATCAACCTGATCTGGTTCGGCCTGCTGATCTGCGCCAACATCCAGACCTCTTTCATGCACCCGCCCTTCGGCTTCGCATTGTTCTATCTGCGCGGCATCGCTCCGCCGACGGTGAAGAGCCGCGACATCTATCTCGGCTCGATCCCCTGGATCGTGCTGCAGCTCGTGCTTGTCGCGCTGATGATCGCCTTCCCGGGAATGGTGACCTACTGGCTCGATAAGCCCGTGACCGTCGATCCCGCCGCGCTCGAGAGACAGCTTAACAACATGCCGGGTCTCGGCGACATGCCTGGCTTGGGCACGATTGAGCTCGACGGCCTGAAGTCCCCTGCACCTTGAGCGCTGGAAGGATCGCTCACGTCATGTCCTCATCGCGACGGCGCCATGCTCGATAAACTGTCCGCGCCCGGTCTCGTTGCTCGTGCCGCAGCGCCATACCCGACTTCGGGCCATTGCCTCGGTATTGACCGTTCCCTCCGAAATACCGCTCTGGCTCTGTTCATACTCATCTGGCTGGCTCCGCCAGAGGGCTAGGCGGCCGCTCTGGCCCTTTGTGAGCGCTGCGGCGTTTGGAGTTTGGAGCTAACTCCCAATTGAAGGTACGGTGTCCGCTTTCCGGCGGTGCATCATCGTCAGCTATTGGCGCGATACGGCCAAATCGGCGCGCTATACCGTGCTCTGCTGCTTTCGTTGGTTGATCCTCGCGGGATCTAGAAATGTCTTCCATCCGCATTGGCTCGCGCGACCGACTTGCCGATCAAGGTTGCGATTAGGAGACCAGCCGAAGCCGCGGCATGAATCAGGCCGCGGGGATCGAGTATATTCCCAACCGCAACCCCGAATGCCAGCGCCAGCAGCATCCATGCCGCAGTGGCGATCGTCGCCCCCATCCTGATCCAGCGATCGTCTTCCCGCGTCATCCGGAGCGCCTGCAAGAAGACTACGACGAAGACGTAGCACACCGCCGTTAGTGACCACACGAAGACTTCGGTGCCCGGGGGATAGCCCATCAACGTCCCCGCCAGATGGCCGATTCCGCCCAAGGCGAGCACGCCGATTAATCCCCATTGCAGCTTGCGCATCATCGACTCCGCTGTCCAGCGGCTCGTCCATGCGGCCGCTCTCCGCTCATAGTCGGTTGGCCGGCCGGCACATTGTGCCGTTCTTGCGAATATGCCGGCGGCTGCGAACCAGGGCGCCGGGTCTGCGTCTATTCGTCGTCCATCACGACGACGAGGTGAACCTATGTCACGTAAGCTGCGCTCGTTGGTGGTCACGGCGCTGTTCGGCCTGTCGGGCCCCGGTCTGGGTCCCGCCTGGCGCCACGTTTCGGGTCAATGCCGTGGCACTGGACAGCCTGCCCCTCGGAAGCGGCCCTGCGGAGGGCATCGCGCTAGCGGCGCTTCTCACAAGCAATTTCAATGTACGGGACGAGCCAAACGGCGGCCTGCACTTCTCGCTCGCCGCCGATGTCCTCTTCCACTTCGACCGTTCGACCGTTCGACCTTGCGTCCGGACGTCGACGCAGCACTGCGGCAGTTGCTCGACGAGGTCGCCCGGCTCCGCGCTGGCGACGTCTCGCTCACGGTCGAGGGACATACCGACAGCTTGGGCTCGCATGCATACAACCTCCGCCTTTCACAGCGCCGTGCCGAAGCGGTCGGGCGCTGGCTGGTGCGCCGGGCGGGCCTGCCTAGCCGGTCGGTTGCCGCGACCGGGTATGGCTGCGTCGGCCGATCGCGCCCAACGCGGCCGCGGACGGCAGCGACGACCCGGATGGCCGTCAGCTCAACAGGCGTGTCGTGATCGTCGTCAGGCCGCGCTGAGCCGGACTGGGTCACTGTCCGGCGCGGAAACTGCCGGGGCTCCGCCCGAAATGGCGCCGGAAAGCACGCGCGAAGGCCGAATGGTCCTGATATCCGCACGTCACTGCAATTGCCGAGACAGGCTGGCGCGTCTGGGTAGCCAGCCTAAAGGCCAATTCCATGCGCAAACGCTGACGGTAGCACGCCGGGGTCACGCCGAATGCCTGCCGAAAGATGCGCAGCAGGTGAAATTCCGACAGATGGGCAATCTCGGCGAGGTCAGCGAGGGACAGCTCATCCGCCAGCGAGGCGTGCAGCCGATCCCGAGCGCGCAGGACACGCCGCAGCAGTTCGGCGCGGCGCGCAGGATTTCGGACGGAAATGCGACGTAGCACGGGCCCGAGTTCATCACCGCCGGCGAAGACGGCAGCTTCAACCTCGGCGAGATGTTGCTGAGCGAACAGCGGATCGCCGCCTGCGTCTAGCGCGAGTGCGAGGCCCCGCAGTGCCGCCGAGAGGCGGGGCTGCGCTGCGAGGCCGAGTGCCGGCAGGCCAGTCTGGACAAGCCGCTGGATGCCATGGCCAGTGCCCGTTGCAATGGATTGCGCCAGCCAGCTGGGTGGAAAGAATAGGGAAAAGCTGTCGGTATCTTCGGCTGACCGGATGGTGCTACCATAAAACCGATCCGGCGCGACCATCAGGACTTCATCCTGGCGGACCAGGATGCGGCGGTCGCCGAATTCGTAACGCTCGCTGCCCCGGAACACCGTCTTCAAGCTGAACCCGCCGGCATGCGGTTCGACGTCGAGGCGCCGGGTGCGAAGCCGAAAAGCGACGACACTGGTACGGAACAGGCCAAACTTATCCGCCCGCTCCTCGGGGCTGGCGCTCTGCACCTGAAAAGCCGCTCCGATCTGAATGACATTCATCCGCGCATTCTAGACAATGTTCCCAAGTGCCCCGCAAGCTGGACACCAAAGCTGCGTCCGATGTCCGCTTTCCGGGGAGATCTTGAGTTCTGCTTGTGGCGCATTTCTCGCTTCACAGCCTAATTGACGCACCGCTTAGTCCGCGCGTCCTCGAGCTTCGACCGACCATAGCGCCACAAGTTCTTTATCCTGGACCACATGAAGGACGTCATGCAGGTTGATGGTAGGGTCGCAATGCGGAACCGTGCATTCGACAACCGTGCCGATCGGCAGCGCGCCCTGCCCTTCCGATGGCAGGATGCGGCCGAACTCGTCACCGCACCACTCGATCCGCCCGACGAACTCGCCGTTCAGGAAGACCCGTGGCGGCGGGCCATCGAGTGCAAAGCTCTTGCTGCCGCCATCGGTGATAGCGAAGCCGAGCGAGCTATGGCCGATCACGGTGACCGCGATGCGCAACGCCGGCTCGAATTCCGGCCCGCCCCGCCCATGCATGTCGACGCTGTCATAGGCCTCATCCATGAAGACGTAGGAGCCGGCTTGGATCTCGGTCAGCAATTGGTCTTCACCATCGAGAAGGTGGCTGCCGGTGCCGCCGCCCGAGACGATCTCCGGCGCCAACCCGGCCTCGCGCAAGGCCTCCAGCATGGATGCGAGCAGCCGGCCCATCTCCTGGTTGGCAACGCGGCGAGCAGCAAAATCGTCGATGTGCTGGACACGGCCCTGATAGGCTTGGACGCCGCGATAGAGCAGCCCATCCAAGCTAGAGACCAGCCGCGCCAGCTCGACCGCCTCGGCCGGCGTCGCGACGCCGCTGCGCCCCAGCCCGACATCGAGGTCGATCAGCACATCAAAGCCCGTGCTATGTCGTTGCGCCGCCTCCGCATAGGCGATGGCGAGATCGGCCCGATCGACGACGACGCCGATGCGCCCGCCGGCGGCGGCCGCGCACGCCAGCGCATCGATCTTGGCGGGACTGGCGATCGGGGCGCTGAGCAGGAGGTCGCGCACACCGCCCTCGAACAGCGCCAGCAATTCGCCGGGCTTGGCGCAGCAGTTGCCGAGCGCACCCGCCGCCATCTGCCGGCGGGTGATCTCGGCGCATTTGTGCGATTTCGCATGCGGCCTGAGATTGAGCCCAACCTTGCTGCAGGTCTGCGCCATCAGCGCAATATTGTGCTCGAAGAGATCGAGATCGAGCACGGCGACCGGCGTCTCCAGCCGGGCTCGGCTGCCCGGCTCGCCGACGAGCTTTTCATTAAGGGCAGCGGCACCGAACAGGGGCATGCTCATGTCCGTGTCTCCGCAAGCGCCGCGCGTCGGCGGCCCGTCGCGTCGCGATCGACGCTCACGCCATCCGCAGCGAAGACCACGCCGTAATCGCGCGCCGCGCCTTCTACCGTGACCTTGCCCTCGCGCAGATCGTCCTCGACCCGGATGGGATCGCGCTGCAGCGCATCGCCATAGCCGCCGCCACCCGCACCGATCAAGCGGAAGACGTCTCCGGCGCGGACGCTGAAGCTCTCCATCGGCATTGTCGGCAGACCCTGCGCTGCCCCATCGGCGCGGATTAGAGTGTGAGCCGAGGGTGCCCCTGGGCTGCCGCCCTCGAAGCCGAAGGGCGGGTGGTCGCGCCGGTCTCCGCGCAGGACAAAGCGGATCGGCGCGAGGAAGCGGAACTCGCGGATTAGGGAGAGCCCGCCGCGGAACTCGCCCGGCCCGCCCGTATCCGGCACCAGCCCATAACGCAGCACCTCGACCGGCATGTCGGCCTCGATCATCTCGACCGGCTGGTTGGAGAGGTTGGCGGCAGGATTGGAAATGCCTTCGATGCCGTCCTTGCCGGCGCGCGCCCCCCAGGTACCGACCACCATCTCGTTGAGCACGAAGGGCCGCCCTTCATGCATGCCGCCGCCCGCCAGCAAATAGGGCCCGCCTTCCGAGCCCCCGATGGCGCGTTCCGGCACGATCTGGGCAAGCGCCTGCATGATCGCGTCGAAGACGCGGTAGCCGACGACGCCTCGCGCGCCGCAGGCGGCGGGATAGCGCGGATTGACCAGGCAGCCTTCCGGCGCCCGGACCGTGATCGGCCTGAGATACCCTTCGCAATTCGGGATATCCTGCTGCGACAGGCAGCGTATCGCGCAGAAGGACGCCGATTCCGGCAGCGAGATCGGGCAGTTGATCGAGGCCGCGACCTGGTCGGCCGTGCCGGTGAAGTCGATGTCGATCGTGTCGTCGGCGACGGTGATGGTCGTGACGATCGGCAGCGGTACCGGGCTCTCGCCGACGCCGTCGATATAGTCGGTGGCGCGATAGACGCCGTTTGGCAGAGCGCGAATGACGTCGCGCATCATCGCCTCGGCATGGTCGTGCAGCGCATCGATATAGGCGTTGAGCTCCTCGGCACCATAGCGGCCGATCAGCGTCTTCAGCCCTTCTTCCGCGACATTGCAGGCGGCGATCTGGGCGCGGATGTCGCCGAGCACCTCGACCGGCGAGCGCGTATTGGCTTCGAGAATGCGGAACACCGCCTCGACCGGCGTGCCGGCGTCGTAGAGTTTTAGCAGCGGAATCCGTAAGCCTTCCTGCTGGATCTCGGTCGCGTAGATCGCGACGCTGCCGGGCACGATGCCGCCGAGATCGGTGTGGTGCGCCACGGTAGCGGCAAAGCCTGAAAGTCGGCCGGCGACGAAGATCGGCTTCAGGATGTAGATATCGGGCAGATGCTGGCCGCCGGAGCCGTAGGGGTCGTTGGCGATCAGAACGTCGCCCGATTTCAGCCCGTCGCCATAGCGCTCTCTAACGAAGCCCATGATCCGCGGGAAGGAGCAGAGCTGGATCGGCAGGGTGAGGCCCTGGGCAATCACACGGCCCTTCGCGTCGCAGAGCGCGGTCGAGTAATCCATGATGTCGCGCACGACCGGCGAATAGGCGCTGCGCATCACGATCAGCGCCATCTCGTCGGCGGTCGAGGCCAGCGCGTTGCGGATCACTTCGAGGGTGATCGGGTCGATCTCGCGCATGCTCATGCGGCCTCCAGGGCGATATCGATATTGCCGGTCTCGTCGAGCCGTGCGCTCTGACCGGGACCGACGACGCACGTGCAGTCGTATTCCTCGATAACGAAGGGCCCGCGCCGCGCCGTTCCGTCGAGATCGGCCCGGCCGATCACCGCGGTCGAGGCGGCGGACCTGCCGGCGCCGAAGGAAACCGTCCGGTCGGCCCGGCGCATCGGCGCTTCCGCCGCGAACTGGTGACGCGGCGCGATCAGCGGCAGGCGCACGGTCAGGCGGGCATTGACGAGATGGACCGCATCCTTCTGCGAGCGATGGCCATAGGTGCGCTCGTGCTCGCGATGGAACAGCTCGTTGAGCTTGGCGATGTCGAAGCACCGCGCCGGCACGGTCAATTCATAGGCCTGGCCGACATAGCGCAGGTCGGCAGCGTAGCGGAATTCGGCCTGCGTAAGGTCATAGCCTTCGAGCGCGAGGATACGGCTGGCATCAGCGCCGAGCTCGGCGAAGAGCTGCTCCAGCCCGGTATCGTCGAGCTCGCCGGCCAGCCGCCGCGAGGGCCGCACGAATTCCTGCTCGACATCGGAGCGCAGCAGGCCGAGCGCGCTGAAGACGCCGGCGGCGCGCGGGACGATGACGCGGCGGATGCCGAGCGCACCCGCGACCTCGGCGGCGACCACCGGGCCGTTGCCGCCGAAGGCGACCAGTGTCGCCTGGCGCGGATCGCGGCCGCGATAGGTCGAAACCGCCTTCACGGCCCGCGTCATGGTGGTGACCGCGAGCGTCAGAACGCCGCGCGCCGTCTGCTGGAGGTCGAGACCGAGCGGGCGCGCGACCTGATCGTTCAGCGCGGCGCGCCCGGCATCGGCCTGGAGCGGGAAGCTGCCGCCGGCGAGCGCGACGTCGTTGATGTAGCCGAGCGTCAGGAAGGCGTCGGTCAGCGTGGCCTGCCGGCCACCCAGCCCGTAGCAGACCGGGCCCGGATAAGCGCCAGCGCTCTGCGGGCCGACCGAGACCTGGTTCATCTTGTCGATCGCGACGATGCTGCCGCCGCCGGCGCCGATCTCGGAGACGTCGATGAAGGGCATCTTGATCGGATAGCCGCCGCCCTTGACCAGCTTGCTCGACAGATTGATGCCGGCGCCGACCTCGTATTCGGTGGTGCGCGCCGGCTCGCCATGCTCGATCAGCGCGGCCTTGGCAGTGGTGCCGCCCATGTCGAAGGAGATGATGCTCGGCTCGTCTCCGCCAGAGACCAGCCTTGCGCAGGCGATTACGCCGGCCGCCGGGCCGGATTCGACTAGCGACGCAGCGCGCTTCACCGCCGAACCGAGCCGCATGATGCCGCCGCCGGAATGCATCATCTCGACCTGGCAGGTGACGCCGATCGAGGCGAGCCGCGCCGTCAGCGCGCTGGCGTAGTTGCGCACGACCGGGCCGATATAGGCGTTCACCACCACGGTCGAGGTGCGCTCGTATTCGCGGATCTCCGGCAGGATCTCCGAGCCGCGGCAGATGTAAACGCCGTCTCCGAGCTCGGTGCGCAGGATGGCCTCGGCCTCTATCTCGTGCTGCGGGTTGGCATAGGCATGCAGGAAGCTGATCGCGACCGCCTCGACGCCCTCCTCGCGGAAGCGCTGCGCAGCCGCAACGACATCCTCGCGCGAAAGCGGCACGCGCACCGCGCCGTCGGGGCCGAGCCGCTCATTGACCTCGAGCCGCAGGCGCCGCGCCGCCAATGGCTTCGGCTTGTCGTATTGCAGGTCGTAGAGCACGGGGATGCGCAGGCGGCGCATTTCGAGCACGTCGCGGAAGCCGGCTGTGGTCAGGAGACCGGTGCGGGCACCCTTGTATTCGAGGATGGCGTTGGTCGCGACTGTGGTGGCGTGGACAATGCCGGTGATGCGGTCGGGCGTGGTCTGGTAGTCCTCGACCAGCGCCTTAAGCGCTTGGGCAATGCCGCGGCTGTAGTCGTCCGGCGTCGATGGCACCTTGCGGGTCTCGATCAACCCGTCATCGCGCGCGACGACGACATCGGTGAAGGTGCCGCCGATGTCGATGCCGATCCGGTAGCTATGCTGCGCCATCGATGTCTTCCCGGGTTTCTGGAACCGCCGTGCCGGCACGTGCGGGCAACGGCGTGCGCCGGCCGGCGAGGCCTTTCGGCACGGCGGCGATGAGGGCTTGGGTGTAGGGATGCTGCGGCCGATCGAGCACGTCGAGGCATGGTCCCTGCTCGACGATCGTGCCTTTGCGCATCACGACGATGCGGCTGCACAGCGTGCGCACCAGAGCGAGGTCGTGGCTGATGAAGAGCAGTGTCAGGCCGAGCTCGCGCGTGAGCCGCGACAGGAGGTTGATCACCTGCGCCTGCAGGGAGACGTCGAGCGCCGAGACCGGCTCGTCGGCGATCAGCACCTCCGGCTTCATCGCCAGCGCCCGCGCCAGGCCGATGCGCTGGCGCTGGCCGCCGGAAAGCTCATGCGGCAGACGCGGCCCGATCTCGGGACCGAGCCCGACCAGCGTCAGCAGGTCGACGATCTCGCTCTCGCGCTGCACCTTTGGTACGCCGCGCAGGGCCAGCGTCTCGCCAAGGCAGCGCGCCACGCTCTTGCGCGGGTTCAGCGCGCTGCTCGAATCCTGGAAAACCATCTGCACGCGCCGCCGCCACGGGCCGGCATGATGACGCATCAGCTCCGCCATCGAGTGGCCGTCGAGCAGAACCTCGCCCGAGGTCGGCCGCGCCAATCCGACCGCGAGGCCGGCCAGCGTCGACTTGCCCGAGCCGCTCTCACCGACGATGCCGACGACATCTCCGCGCATGACGTCGAGACTGACATCGTCGAGCGCGACGAGCCGGCTGTCGCGCCCGAGCAGGCGATCCAGCGGCCCGCCTTGTGGGAAGGATTTGGAGACGCCGCGCAGCAACAGGATCGGGCCGGTCATCGCGGCCTCCAGCAGGCGGTGCGGTGTCCGGCATCAGCGACCAGCGCCGGCATCTGGCTGGCGCAGGGCTCGATGACGTCGGGACAGCGCGGCGAAAACGGGCAGCCTACCGGCAGGCGGCCAAGCCGCGGCGGTGCCCCTTCAATCGCGGTCAGCGGGCCGACCGGGCCGGAGAGGCTCGGGACGCAGGCCTTGAGCAGGCCGGTATAGGGATGGCGCGGGGCGCGCTCAATCGCCTCGACCGGCCCGTCCTCGACGACCTTGCCGCCATACATCACGACGACCCGGTCGACGATCTCGGCGACGAGCCGGAGATTGTGAGAGATGAAGACGACGGCGAGACCAAGCTCGCGGCGCAGTTCCGCGATTAGGTCGACGATCTGGGCCTGCACGGTGACGTCGAGCGCCGTGGTCGGCTCGTCGGCGATCAGGAGGCGCGGCCGGCAGGCGATCGCCATGGCGATCAGGGCGCGCTGGCGCATGCCGCCGGAGAATTCATGTGGATAGGAGGCGAGGCGCTTGCCGGCATCGCGGATGCCGACGCGCTCCAGCGCGTCCGCCGCGATGTGCCGCGCTTCGGCAGCCGAGACATTGCGATGCGCCCGTACGACGTCGGTGATCTGGCGACCGATGGTCAGCGCCGGATTGAGCGAGCTCTGCGGGTCCTGGAAGACCATGGCGATGTCGCGCCCACGCAACGCCCGCATGCGTTTCTCATCGGCGGCGAGCAGGTCCTCGCCATCGAAGAGCACGCGCCCGCCGGTGGCGCGGGCCGGCGCGCCGAGCAGGCGCATCACCGCCAGCATGCTGAGGCTCTTGCCCGAGCCGGATTCGCCGACGATACCGACGGCTTCGCCGGGAGCAACTGAGAAATCGACGCCGCGCACGGCTTCGATCATGCCGCCATCGGCCGAGCGGAAGCCGACGCGCAGGCCCTCGACGCTGAGCAGGGCCGGGCTCATGCGACCAGCGTCCTGGCTTCGCTGCGCGGGTCGAACAGTTCGCGCACCGCATCGCCGAGCAGGTTGAAGCCGATCACCGTCAGCGAAATGGCGAGGCCCGGGAAGACCGGCAGCCACCATTCGCCGGAATAGATCGCGCTGCGCGCATCGGAGAGCATGGTGCCCCAGCTCGGCTGCGGCGGCTGGACGCCGAGGCCGACGAAGCTCATCGAGGCCTCGATGACGATGCCGATCGCGACAAGCAGCGTGCCCTGCACGATGATCGGCGACAGGCAGTTCGGCAGCACGTCGCCAATGACGATCTGCCAGTGGGAGGCACCCTGCAGGAAGCGGGCGCGGACATAGTCTGCCCCGGCGATGCGCTTGGCCACCGCATAGGTGACGCGGGCGAAGACCGGCGAGAACAGGCAGCCGACGAGGACGACGATCTTGACCTCGTTCGGCAACAGCAGCGGCCCTACCGGCAGTGGCCCGACGCCGAGGATGCCGACGATCGCGATCGCCCAGACTAGCAGCGGGATCGAGGCGACCCCGTCGACGATGCGCATCACGATCTGCTCGCCTAGCCCGCCCTTATAGGCGGCGAAGATCCCGGCGGAGACGCCGATCGCTGCTCCAATCAGCACCGCGCCGATCCCGACCGAGAGGGAGGCGCGCGCGCCGAACAGGATGCGGCTGAGTATGTCGCGCCCACCCTGGTCGGTGCCAAGCCAATGCCGGGCATCGGGCGCGGTCAGCCTGTCCTCGATATTGAGCGCGAGCGGATCATAGGGCGCGAGCAGCGGCGCGAAGATTGCAGCGAGCACGATCAGCGCCACGATGCCGGCTCCTAACCAGCCGCTCCAATCGAGACCATCGAGGGCTTTGCGCAGATCGCTCATGCCGCCGCCCTCTGGCGCGGGTCGAGCACGCGATTGATCAGGTCGGCGCCGAGATTGGCGAAGACGAAGATCGCGGTGAACAGGAAGACGATGCCCTGCAGCAGCAGGAAGTCGCGCTGCGAGATCGCGTTCAGCAGCGCGCGCGATAGGCCGGGGATGTTGAAGACCTGTTCGATGATCAGCGCCCAGCCGAACATGTAGCCGAAGGAGAGCGCCGCGAGGTTGACCACCGGCGGCAGGGCATTGACCAGCGCGTAGAACACGACCTGGCGAGAGGAGAGCCCCATGGCGCGGGCAGTGCGGACATAGTCGCCGCGCAAGGTCTCCTGCAGGCTCGCCTGGGTCATCCGCGCCAGCACGGCGATGTAGTAGACCGCGAGAGAGAGCGAGGGCATCAGGATGCTCTGCAGGTGCAGCGACAATCCTGCCGAGAGCGGGAAATAGCCGCCCGGCGGCAGCAGGCGCAGGTCGACGGCGACGAAGCGGATCAGCACGATGCCGAGCCAGAAGGCCGGGATCGACAGCCCGAGCACCGCGGCGAAGCGGCTGACCCGGTCGAAGGCGCCGCCCGGCTTCAGCGCCGCGATGACTCCGATGCCGATGCCGAAGGTCAGCGCGATCAGGAAGGCGAAGAGGACGATCGACAGCGTCACCGGCAGCGCATTGACGATCTCGGCTGCGACGTCGCGGCCGGTGACGAAGGACTTGCCGAAATCCCCGCGCAAGATGTCGCCAAGCCAGGCTGCGTATTGCGAGAGGAACGGCCGGTCGAGGCCATTCGCCTGCTCGAACTGCGCGATCTGCTCGACGGTCGCATCGGCCCCGAGCACGATCCGGGCCGGGGAACCCGGACCGGAGCGTGTCAGCGCGAAGAGCGCGAGACCGACGAAGAGCAGCGTGCCGATCGAGGAGACGATGCGGCCTGCGACGAGGCGGAGCATGGCAGGCTCGCTTCAGACCTTGATTTCGCCGGGTGCGATGGTCAGACCCTGGTTGACCTTCACATCCTGCACCGCCTGCCGCCAGAGATTGGAGGCATGGACATAGCCGAGCACGCCGAGCGGCGCGTCACGGGCGGCGAGCGTCTGCAGCTTGCCGTAGAGCTCCTTGAGCTTAGCCTTGTCGGTCTCGGCGAAGGCCGCCGCCAGCGTCTGGTTGAACCCGGGGTTGTTGTAGCCAGTGCTCTTCGACAGCACCTGCTCCGGCGTCAGGCAGACCTGCATGATATAGCTCGGTTCACCCGGCGACATGAAGACCTGCAGCGCTGCTTGATGCTCCCCTCGGATCGCCTGCTGGATCAGCACCGAGAACTCATAGACCTTGAGGTTGACCTTGATGCCGATCTTGGCGAGTTGCGCCTGCACGAAGATCGCGGCGTCCTTGGTGTCGAGCAGATAGGGTTCGGCCTGGATGCTGAGGTCGAACTCGGCACCACCAGCGTATTTCGACTTGGCGAGCAGCGCTTTCGCCTTGTCGAGATCGAAGCCGAGCTCCTTGTCGGCCTCGGCGTTGAACCACCAGCCGCGCGCCGGCGCCGGCACCGACGAGGGGTCGAGCAACCCATAATAAACCTTCTCGCCGATCGTCTTGCGGTCGATAGCCGCCGAGACCGCCTTGCGGAAATTCACGTCATCGAACGGCGGCTTCAGGTTGTTGGTGTACATCAGGAGCGCGCCGCCCAGCGTTGGGCGCGAGGCGCCGGTGATGCCGGGCATGGTCTTCAGCCGGTTGAACTCCCGCGGCGGCGGCGCACTGATCAGATCGACCTGGCCGGTGAGCAGATAGGCGACGCGGGTCGCGTCCTCCGGGATCATCTTGACGACGAGCCGGTCCCAATGCGGCAGGCCCTTGCGCCAATAGTTCGGGTTCTTCTTGAAGCTGATGTAGTCGTTCGGCTTCCACTCCTCGAAGACGCCGAAACCGGTGCCGACGCCGGCAGGCTTCGACTTGAAATAGTCGTCGCCATGCTCCCTGCGCGAGCCCACGGGATAGATGCCCATGTACTTGGTCAGGAAGTAAAGCCAGGGGCCATAGGGCTCCGACAGCTCGAACTGCACCTTGAGCGGATCGAGCACCGTGACCTTGGTGATGCGGGTGAAGAGCGAGCGGCGCGCCGCCTTGTTGGCGGGATCGAGCAGGTAGTCGAAGGAGTATTTCACATCCTCCGCCGTCATCTTCTTGCCGTTGTGGAAGGTGACGTCGTCGCGCAGCTCGAAGGTGTAGGTCTTCTTGTCCGCGGAGATCGCCGGCAGCGCCTTGGCGAGTTGCGGCTTCAGCACGCCGTCGACATCGTATTCGACCAGGTTCTCGAACACGGTCTGGCCGAGAACCATGGCGTCGTGATTGAGCTGGTTTATCGGATCTATGGTGATCGGATTGCTCGGCAGCACGACGGTCAGCGTCTTGCCGTTGTTCGGTTGGGCATGGAGCAGGCTCGCGGGCAGCAAGCCGCCAAAGGCACCGCCTGCTGCAGCTGCGAGAAACGCACGGCGATTTGTCGGCACGGTCAGCATCGGAGTCCCCCTTGTTTTGTGGCAATGCCTTGGCGGCGCCGGAGACCGGCGCCGCGCCGAACGAAGGAAAGCTAGAGCGCTGAGACGGCGAATAAAAATAAGAAGTGCTTGCCGGTTGATTGTCTCCCGCTATCGTCTTGGCCGATGCGCTATACCTTTGGTCAGGCCGAAGCATTCTACTGGGTCGCCCGATTGGGCGGTTTCCGCGCCGCCGCCCTGCACCTCAACCTGTCCCAGCCGACGGTCAGCCTGCGCATCAAGGAGCTAGAGCGCACCTTGGGCGCCGAGCTGTTCGACCGCTCGCTCTACCGACCGGTGCCGACGACGTTGGGCAACGCGATCTACGCCGATGTCGAGCGCATGCTGGCCCATGCCGAGCAGGTCCAGCGCCATAGCAAGGAGGGCCTACGCGGCAGGAGCTTGCTGCGCATCGGCGCCGCCGATTCCTTCGCCGCCGCTGTTCTGCCCGATCTGCTCGCCCAGCTGGCGCGGCGGCACACCGAACTGCAGGTCGATGTGACGGTCGACTTCAGCACCAGGCTGGAGCAGCTATTGCTCGATCGCTCAATCGACATTGCCTTCCTCTCGCAGCCGCGCGCCCATGAAGGGATCACCATCGTCCCGCTCTGGCTGATCGATCTCGTCTGGGTTATCGGCGAGCGGCTTCCCTTTGCCGGCAACGTCGCGACGCCAGAGAATCTGGTCGATCTGCCGATCTTCACCAACAGTTCGCCATCAGGCCTGTTCACCACCATCCAGATGTGGTTCGGCGCGCATGGCCTGAAGCCGCGCCGCCTCAACACCTGCAATCCGCTAACCGTGATCGCCCGCCTCGCCAGCGCCGGCACCGGCGCGGCGCTGATACCGCGCGAGATGATCCATCTGTCGGGAGAGAAGCTGATCTTGCGCGTGCTGGAAGCGCGTCCCGCAATCCCATCGCACAACCTATGTGCGATGTGGTGGAACAACGAATCTGCTGATGAATGCAGTTACCTCGCCAACCTCGCTGCTAAGATAGCAAAGGTGACGCGGTAAGCGTCTTGGCTTTGGTATTTGAACGTCCGCTTCCCGAAAAAACACAAATGTCTGCAGTTGGCGCCTCGCCGACTTCGCGCGCGTCAGCAGGTCCACGCTCGAGCGCTGATCCGGTCAGTATCGAAAGCCTCCTCCGGAACCGTCCAGCCACGCTTCGAATTCCTGGCGCAACAGCATGCACGGCATGCGGTCATGATACTCCGCTGTCCAGGCGTTGGACTCGCGGACTATCATCGTGCAGGTAGTGATATCGTCGCCCGTCTCAGGGTTTTGCCAGTTTTCCCAGAGCTCCGCGAACGCCAGCAATTCGCCATCGGCGGCAAAGAAGAAATGCGGCACGCGGTCTTTCTTCTCGCCAGTCCATTCAAAGAACCCGCTGGCCGGAATGATGCAGCGCCGGCTTCGATAGGAGTGCTTGAATGTCCCGCTTGTATCGACCGTCTCTATCCCGACGCCGTCAGAAGCCGCGCCAGCCATAGCCCTTCACGTTTCGCCTGGGTTGCTCCAGGGATGCCCGGGCCGGCAGATGGAGCAGCTTTAGAAGCGCCGTAGCACTCGCCGACACTGCTGAGCAGTTGGAACGCGATGCCTGTGGCAGCATTGCACTCCCGTTCGAACCGGAAACATGCCAGCATGCCGCAAGGTCAAGGGCATGGATCATGCGGGTGATTTTGAGTTGGGCGGTTCTGGCGCTGGCTTGCTTCTGGCTGGCGGGCGCTACTGCTCAAATCAACACCCTCTCCGACAACGCCGAATCGATTGCGGTGGTGATCGGCAACAAGGCCTACAAGCAAACGAGCACGGTCGATTTTGCCCACAACGACGCCGATGCGATCAAAGCGTACTTGATCAGCACGCTCGGCTTCCGTGAGCAAAACGTCCATCTGATCAAGGACGCGACGCTCAGCGAACTTCAACAAAGCTTCGGCACTGAGTCGAATCCCCAAATTGGGCGCATCTGGCGCAGCGTCGTTGCAGGTCGCTCGAACGTCTTCGTCTATTATTCCGGCCACGGCGTGCCGGACCTCGTTAGCGGCCAACCATTCCTTTTACCCCAGGACGGCAATCCCAATATCAGCGAGAGCGGCTATGGGCTGCAGACGCTCTACCGGAACCTGGAGCTGGTCCGGCAGAAGATTGGTCCGTCGCGCCAACTGATCGTCATGATCGATGCCTGCTTCACCGGCGAGACCGGCCGCAAGGGCGAGAGCCTGCTCGCGGTCTCGGCGCCTGGGTTCACGCCGGCCAGGCCGCGGACCGGCTCCGGCATCATCAAGCTGGTTGCGACCTCTGGCTCGACACCGGCGAATTGGGACCAGGGCCAGAAGCTCGGGCTGTTCACGAGCCGGTTCCTGATGGGTGCCGCCGGCCTGGCGCGTCCGTCCGGCACGCCGGAAACCGGAGCGCTCGCTTGGGCTGATTTGCAGCGCTACCTGAAGGACAGTGTCGAGGCGGCGGCACGACGCGACAGCGGGCGCGAGCAGGCGCCGGAGATCGACGAGGCCTCGCTTACCCTCCCGCTCGGCCATCCCGTGCCCGCGGTGGCGAGCGCCGTCGCGGCGGCACAGGACGAGACCAACTGGCAGCGCGCCAAGGGCGCCGGCGAACGCGGCGCGCTCGAGGATTATATCGCCAGCTGCGGGTCCGCTTGCCGCTATCGTGAGGAGGCGCTGAGACTTTTGCGTCAGTTTCAGCGCGATGCGCAGGTAACTGCTGACCGGCAGAACTGGCAGCGCCTTAGTCGTGAAGGCAAGTATGCGGATTACCTCAGGAGCTGTGGCGCAGTCTGCGCATATCGGTCGCTGGCCGAGAACTATCTTCCTGAATTGCTGGCCGCACGCGATGGGGCCGTCCGCAAGTGCGACGAACTCGCTGGCAGTCCAGGTGACCTCGATCGGAACCGCGATGTCTCTGGTGTGGCGTTCGCTAATCTGGCCGCTGAGCAAGCTATCACCGCGTGCCAAGTTGCTTCGGAGCAGCACCCGGAATTGCGTCGACTGAATTTTCAGCTTGGTCGCGCTTATGACAAGGCTAAGCGCTATCTCGACGCATCGTCGGCTTATCGCAAGGCTTCAGACAGCGGCAGTGCATCAGCTGCGCATAACCTGGCGCTTCTATTACGGGACGGCGAAGGCCTTCCGAAGGACGAAGCCGAAGCGCGGAAACTCTACGAGAAGGCGGCGCTGGCTGGACATGTCGAAGCAATGAATAGCCTTGGCGCTTTGCTTGGAAATGGGCTGGGAGGTGCGAAGGATCTTGTTGGAGCGAAACGCTGGTACGAGAAAGCAGCTCAGAACGGTCATGTCTTAGGGATGCGTAATTTTGCGCTCGCGCTGCAAAACGGGTGGGTGCCGCCCGCAAATCTTCCAGAAGCTCGGTCTTGGTACGAAAAAGCGGCAAAAGCCGGCGACGCCCTAGCGATGAGTTGGACTGGGTACATGGCGGAGAACGGACAAGGCGGTCCAGTAGATCTGCCCGCGGCTAAACGTTGGTACGATCAGGGAGCCAAAGCAGGCGACGCGTTTGCGATGTATCGGTTAGGGTACATGTGGGGTACGGCGCTTGGTGGTCTCAAGGATCCAGTCGAAGCTCGACGCTGGTTCAAGGCCTCCGCCGAACACGGCAATATCGAAGGGATGTGCCACTACGCCCTGGCCCTAACTACCGAGGATGGTGGTCCTCAGAATATGATTGAGGCTCGTCAGTGGTTTGAAAAAGCTGCTCGGGCTGGCGTAGCGCATTGCATGTACGGTTATGGAAAAGCTAACGAACATGGTCATGGAGGGCCTGCCAATTTAGCAGAAGCACGGACCTGGTATGGCAAAGCAGCACAGGCTGGCAATTCGGCTGGAATGCTTGAGTACGCTTTCATGCTTCGCTATGGTCGGGGCGGCCCAGAAGATCAGAGTGGGGCCCGTGACTGGCTTCGCAAGGCAGCAGACCTTGGCGACAAAAACGCGATGTATAGCTTGGCCGCGATGCTCGAAAAGGGCCAAGGTGGTCCTGTGGATCTGGCCGAAGCGCGCCGGTGGTATCAGAAATCCAAGCCGTGACCGCTGCCAGGTATGGTCGTCCTGTAGGCAACGCCGGAGAGCATCCGCTGCTTTGACCCACCACTGCGACATCGTCGAGACCGGAAACGAGAGCTGGCGCTTCAAGATCGGGCTCTGAACCAGGCGCGCCGCCCTGCGACCCGGAGCCGGCGCGGCTGCGCAACTCAAACCAGTCCCGCCGTCTCCTCCGCCTCAGCAGATCAAGCGGCAAGATCGCACGCTGATTGGGGGGCAACATTGCGGACCGTTTGACACTCCAAGCGCCCGGCCTAACGGGTCGGGGCTGTGATTGCGTTTGGCCGCCCTTGAATGTCCGCATGCTGGCAGTGGCCAAATGTCCGGAATTGGCGCCGAGCACTGATTAGGGCTGCTATAGTCGCGGCGGATGCGGCATCCGGAAGAGGATGCGACGATGCAGACCGAACAACACTCGACGACCTCCCGTGCCGCTTGGAACACAGGACGTATTATCGGGCCGAAGCCTCCGCTGAAGCCGCGACACATTTGGGCAATCCGCACCCGCCTTCAACATGATCGGCGCGTCCGCGATCTCGCGATGTTCAACCTCGCAATCGACAGCAAGCTGCGGGGGTGCGATCTAGTTCGCATGCGGATTGGCGACGTCGTGCTCGGTGGGACCGTACGGCTGAGATCAACGATCATTCAGCAAAAGACGGGACGACCCGTTCCCTTTGAGCTTACGGATTCAACGCGCGAGGCTCTCGCAGCCTGGTTGCGTATGCGAGGCAAAGACCAGTCCGATTGGCTCTTTCCGAGCCGGAGCAGCCCAGGCGTTCACGTTACAACACGCCAGTACGGGCGGCTGCTGGACGATTGGGTCGGGCTCATCGGGCTAGATCCAGCGCTCTACGGCACGCACAGTCTTCGACGCACCAAAGTCGCGCTGATCTACAAGCGAACCGGCAACCTCAGGGCATGTCAGCTTCTGCTCGGGCACTCCAAACTCGAAAGCACCGTGCGCTACCTGGGCATCGAGGTCGATGGCGCCTTGTTGTTATCGGAGCAGACAGACCTCTGAACGAGCGGGAGATACGATCGTATGATCGTTCACGCCGTCGGACGGACGCTTCGATGCTTCTGGAGACTGAGGCCGGCGGCATCACGCGGAATTGGAACACCGCACTAAAATGCCCGTCGGCCTCATCGAAATCGCGAGGGTTGCGCTAGCTGCGCGCCGGCAACCTTCCCGCCTTGAACGCATCGACCGACATCGTTGGCAGGTCGAAATAGCCCCTTGTCGTCGCATAGCCATGCCCGCCCATGCGGCCGATGGCGTCGAGCGCGACCGGATCGACATGGAGATTGGTAACATTGACCGTGTCGGCCCGGAAATGCGCATAAACGACCTCGCCAAGGATGATTTCGCGCGAGTTGCCAATGCCGAGCGTCGTGTGATGGCGGCATTCGAAAGCGGCGGGCGCCTGGCCGATCCAGGGACAGGGAACCTTCGTGCCCGGCATGGCAGTCAGCCCAGCCTGCGCGAGTTCGTCGATGCCGGGCTCGAAAGGCACCGCGCAGACGTTCATGCCATCGACGATGGCGTCCGAGACGATGTTGACTGTGAAGGCCAGCGTCTCGCGGACATTGCGACCGGTGTCCTTCTGCGGTCCGGTCGGCCGGTATTCGACGCCGAGCGCGAGGATGGCCGGGTCGGCTGACAGGCAGTTGAAGAAGGAGAACGGCGCAGCGTTGACTCGGCCCTGTGCATCGACGGTCGTCACCAAAGCGATCGGACGCGGTACGACGGCGCCGATCAGCAACTTGTAGCGTTCGCGCGGGGTCAATGCGGCGAAGTCGAAGGTGACGATGTCGGTGGCATCCTGACTGGGCGGAGCCATCGTCTGAACCAGTTCCGTCACGTCGTATCCGTCCTTGATTGCAGGAAGCGACCCGCGGTCCGTTGGCGCGGTCATCGCCTTCAATTCACCCGGCCCGCGCCGAGAAGCGCTCCAGCACCGATGTCAGGCTGTGGCTGTCGCCCTGCGCCTCGTCGAGGATGAGGCGGTGTTCGAGATCGTCGAGATGCTGGCTCATCAGCCGGCGCGCGGCCTGCTGGTCGCCGGCGGCGACGGCCTCGATGATGTCGCGATGATGGTTGGCGCCGCACTGATCGCCATGGTCGCGACGGTACATCGCGTTCACCAGAGAGATGCGGGCCAGAACCTTCTCCAGCGCCTCCAGCAACACAGGATTGCCGGCGAGCTTGGCGAGCTCGACATGGAAGCGCCCTGACAGCTTTTCCTTGGCCGCGGCGTCGGGCGCGGCATGGACCCGGTCCTCCTCGATGGTCAGCGCCCGCAAGGCCTCCAGCTCCTCTGCCGAGGCGCGCTCAAAGGCGTGGTCCAGCATCAGCATTTCGAGCGAGCGCCGCGCCTCCAGCAGGGCGCGGGCTTCGTCGATGCCGGGCTCGGCAACGAAGGCGCCACGGTTGCGCTTGCGCTCGACCAACCGGTCGCGCTGGAGCACCGCAATCGCGCCGCGCACGACCGTGCGGCTGACGCCGAAATGGCCGCCGACGACGTCCTCCGGAAGCTTCATGCCGGGGCGCAGCGCGCCCTCGGCGATCGCCTCCGCAAGCGTGTCGCAGATGCGCTCGACGATGTCGTCGCCCGTTGCATCACCATTGCGCTCGGCCATGCGCGTTCAATCCTCGAAGCAAATCGGTTCCGCATGTCTACCGGCTGAGGCGTCTGCCCGGTAGGCCATTTTGTAGGCAACAGATGCTATCATTTAAGCATACATAACTGAAAACATGACTGAAAGCGATTTATTCAGCGATCGTGAAATCTGCGTCGCTTCCTTATTATCGACGATATATCAACAGCTTGAGAGGATCCAAGAAGCACCCGCGCGCTCTTGGCACGCCGTTTGCCAGCATGTGGTTGAGCGATCTTTCGTTGGCCACAGAAACGGGCGGCGCATGCAAGCGATCATGGAGAAGCCGGTATCGATCTCGCCGCTCGGCCAGACACTGGCCGTCAGCGGTGTCAGCCATAGCTATGCCGGCGCGCAGGCCGTCGACGACGTGAACTTCACTGTGCCGGCCGGCAGCATCGCCGCCATCCTGGGGCCGAGCGGCTGCGGCAAGTCGACCATGCTGCGGATTGTCTGCGGACTGCTTAGGCCTAGCGTCGGCAAGGTTATGATCGGCGATCGCGACGTGACGGATGTTCCGGCGCGCGAGCGCAAGGTCGGCATGGTCTTCCAGAACTATGCGCTGTTCCCGCATATGACGGTCGCCGAGAACATCGCCTACGGCCTCTCCAGCCTGCCGCGCGAGGAACGCCGCGAGCGCGTGGCGCAGATGATGTCGATCGTGCGGCTGGAACCCTTCGCGAACCGCCTGCCGCGCCAGATGTCGGGCGGGCAGCAGCAGCGTGTCGCCGTCGCCCGGGCGCTGGCGCCGCGTCCGGCGCTGCTGCTGCTCGACGAGCCCTTCGCCGCGCTCGATCGCTCGTTGCGCGCCGACCTACAGTTCGAGTTCGTGCAGCTTCAGCGCAGCCTCGGCATCACCGCGATCATCGTGACGCATGATCAGGAGGAGGCGCAGTCGGTCGCCGAGCAGCTCATCGTCATGAACAAGGGCCGGGTCGAGCAGTCCGGCCCGCCGGCGGAACTCTACGACAAGCCCGGCAATCTCTTCGTCAACGGCTTCGTCGGCCATGCCTCGCTGTTGAAGGCGACGGTCGCCAAGCCCGCGGATGGCAACGGCCTGCTGCGCTTTGTATCCGGTTCCGAGCTGGCGATGCCCGGACCCGTCGGCTTCGTCCCGACATCGGAGGTGGTTCTCGCCATCCGCCCGGAGCATGTGAAGCTGTCGGCGGCGCCCGCGCCCGGCGCGTTGCCGGCCAAGCGCGTGCTGTCGGTGCCGCTCGGCCATCTCATGGTCCATGACCTGCTCGTCGAAGGCGCGACGCCCGTTCGGGCAATCACCGACCGCGCCTCCGAATCCGCCGACCTGCCGCGCGACGTCTTCGTCAGCTTCGCGCTCGATCGCTGCCGCCTCTTCCCAGCTCCCTGATCTCGCAAAGGACCGCCGCCATGACCAGCGCCCTCAGCCGCCGCCAGTTCGCCGCCGGCCTCGCCAGCCTCCCAGCCTTCGGCATGTTCTCCTCCCGGAACGCGTACGCCGCCGGCTCGGTCGTCGCCGCCTCGTTTCCAAATGCGTGGGAGGACGCCTATCGCAAGATCGTGGCGCCGCTCGTCGCGGCGCAGGGCACGCAGCTCGTCGTCTCGCCGGCCCTGGCGCAGGACCAGCTCGCCAAATTGCTGGCGAGCCCCGGCAAGCCCTCCTTCGACGCCGTGCTGATGTCGCCTGGCCAGACTGCGGAGGCGGTGTCGCGCGGGCTGATCGAGAAGATTGACCCATCGAAGCTGAAGAACTGGGACAAGCTCGAGGCATCGGCCCGCACCGAGTATGGTCCGAACGTCACGGTTGAGGTCAACGGCATCGCCTACAATCCGACGATGGTACCCAAGCCCGCGGGCTACAAGGACCTGTTCGAGAACAAGGCCTATGACGGCAAGGTCGCCTGGATCGGCTTCGGCTCGAACACCGCGGCCATGGCGTGGGTCGAGATCGCCAAGCTCTATGGCGGCGGCGAGGACAATATGGAGCCCGTCTTCAAGCTGCTCGCGTCGCATATGCCGAAGGTCGGCGCCATCGCCAACAATGGCAGCCAGCAGATGACGATGTTCCAGCAGGGCGAGATCGGCGTGTTCATGGCGAGCACCAGCAATGTCGCCCGGCTGAAGTCGCTCGGCGTCGCTTGCGAATTCGTACACCCCGTCAGCGGCTCGCCCAGCGTCCCGGTCACGATCCACCTCGCCAAGGGCGCGGCCAATCCGGAGGGCGTCTACCAGTACATGGACGCGGCGATCTCGGCCGAGGCGCAGTCCAAGCTCGCTTTGCCGCCGACGGAGATGATCCCGACCAATAGCGGCGTGCCGCTGACGCCCGGCATCAAGGCCTTCGTCTCCGAGGACGATATGAAGAAGCTCGTCTATCCGGACTGGGCCAAGATCAACGCCAAGCGCGCCGCCTGGACCGCGGAGTTCGACCGCGTAGTCCGCAAGTAAGCCACTTCTCAGGCGAACGCCAAGCGAGGCGCGCGATGAACCGTAACGGCCTTCCGTTCCTGTTGCCGATGCTGGCGCTCTCTCTGGCCGGCTTCGTCTTGCCGCTCGCCTTGCTCGGCGTGTTCAGCTTCGTCGACACCTCCGGCTCGCCGACCCTCGCCAACTACCAGCGCCTATTTGCGGACCCCTTCGTGCTGAGCGTCCTCGTCGATACGATCGCGCTCGGCTTCAAGGTGGTGGCGCTGACCACGCTGATCGCCCTGCCGATTGTGCTGCTCTACTGGCATGCCAGTCCGGGAATGCGCCGCGTCATCGTGTTCCTGACGCTGCTGCCGATGCTGACCAGCAATGTCGTGCGCACCTTCGCCTGGATCGTCATTCTCGGTCGGCAGGGGCCGATCAGCCAGGCGCTGGTCGAGCTCGGGCTGGCGCCGGCCCCGCGCAGCCTGCTCTTCAACGAGACCGCGCTCGTCGTCGTGCTCGCGCAGATCGAACTGCCGTTGCTGGTCCTGCCGGTGATGGCGGTCGTCGCCCGCAGCGACGGCGCGCTCTCGGCCGCGGCGCAGACGCTCGGCGCCGGTCCCTGGCGCATCCTTGTGACCGTGCTTCTGCCGATGATGGCGCCCGGCTTCCTCGCCGGCTGGGTGCTGGTCTTCGCAGGTGCCACCACCTCCTATGTGACACAGTCGGTGATCGGCGGCGCCCGCCTGATCTACCTGCCGCAATTCGTCTATCGCGAGGTCGGGGTGCTCTTCCAATGGCCGTCCGCCGCGGCCGTCGCCTTCGTCCTGCTCGCAGCCACCAGCCTGATCATGCTCGCCATGACGGCCGCGGCTCGCCATCCGAGGCTCGCCGGTCATGCTTGAAGGTCATCGTCCCTCGGACTGGGCTTATCGGTTCTTCGTCTACGGCATCGGTGGCCTCGCCATCCTGTTCATGGTCGCGCCGGTCGCGGTCGGCCTCGCCATGTCCTTCACCTCCGGCCAGACGCTGAAGTTCCCGCCGGACGGCTTTTCACTGCGATGGTACCAGGCACTGCTCGACCCCGCGCAGTCTGCTCCGATCCACACCGCGATCTCGCATTCGCTCCAGATCGCAGTGCTCGCCGTCATCGGCACCGTCCTGCTCGCGGCGCCGGCGGCCTATGGCGTGACGCGGTTGAAGCCTGCGGCATCCGCGGCCGTTGAGCCGCTGATGCTGGCGCCACTGGTGCTGCCGAGCCTCGTCTACGGTCTCGCCGCCCTGATCGCCTCGGGCCGCGCGGGCTTGAGCCCTTCCTTCGGCCTCGTCGTCGTCGGCCATATCGTCGTATTCGGCCCGCTGATGTACCGCGCCTGCGCCGCAATCACGCAGCGGCTCGATCCCAGCCTGGAGGAGGCTTCGGCGCTGCTCGGGGTCGGGCAGTTCAGGACCTTTCTGTGCGTGACGCTACCGCTGATGCTACCAGGCATCTTCGCCGGCATGTTCCTCGTCTTCATGCAGTCGCTCGACAACGTCTCGGTCACGCTCTTCCTGGCCGATCCGCGCACAACCGTGCTGCCGCTGCGCATGTTCCAGATGATCGAGGAATCGCTCGACGTCCGCGTCGCTGCGATCTCAGGCTTGCTGATCGGCACCGTCTTCCTCTGCCTGCTCGTCTCATGGCGCGTCCTCGAACCCAAGCGCCAACACTGACCGATCCAAGAGACACCCGACAAAACGATCACCCATAGGAAACAAGAAAAGTGACGCCCATGCTCGCTGCCAGCCGCCGCGTGGAGGCCCTGCTCGCCGATTTCGAGCCGGATTTCCATTTCGATCCGCCGCCTCCGCTGCCCGTCGAGGAGTTCGAGGAGAGGCTCCGGCGCGTGCGCCGCGAATGCGTCGTCGCCGGACACGACGTCGCCATCGTCCACACCGACATGATCGGCTGGTTCCACACCTCGAACTGCTATCTGCGCTATCTCTGCGACTGGATGCGCGAGGGCGTGCTGATCGTCCCGATGGACGGGGACAAGCCGCTGACGCTGATCTCGTTCTTCACCCAGGCCGTCATCCTGCCGCCGGGCGGTGAGCCGGTATTGGTCGAGGACATCTGGCAGGTTGGCGCCATCGGCCGCGAATATGCCGATCGACCGGGCTCGTCCGTCTACAAGACCGCCGAGGCCTGCGCCAAGCTGATGGCCGGGCTGATCGGGCCCAGGCCGCAGATCGCCTGCTTCGGCGACCGCAAATCCGAGGACTTCTTCGGCTTCCTGAAGGAGCTGGTGCCCAGCGCGAAGTACGTTCGCGAGAACGGCATCATCGACCGCATGCAACGTGTCCGCTCCCTGCGCGAAATCGGCATGTTCCGCGCCGCCTGCCAGCTGATCGATACCGGCATCCAGGCCGCCTATCACGTCGCCAAGCCGGGCGTGACCGATAGCGAGATCTTCGCCGCCTTCACCTTCGCGCAGCTCGCCCGCGGCGGTGAATCCGCCGACGGCTACCAGATCGGCGTCAACGAATACGGCACGCATTGCGGCAAGCCCTATGGCCATGTCCTGCGGCCGGGCGACATCGCCAATCTCTACATCTCGAACGTGACCTGGCGCGGCTACAACGCCCAGACCTCACGCATGATCGCGGTCGGCGACATCACGGCCCGGCAGGAACTCGTCCTCTCCGCCTGCGAGGATGGGGTGAAGCGCGCCGAAAAGCTGATCCGGCCGGGCGCCCTGATGCGCGACATCAACAACGCCGCCTTCGAGCCCTTCATCGAGAAGGGACTGCTGACCTCGCCCGAGACCCGGACCATGCCCTACAATTGGAGCACGGCCGATGATGGCGGCCCGCGCCTGATCAAGCGCCAATATGTCCGCGACATTGACTGGGAGGCGCAGGGGCGCAAGCTCATGCACGTTTACCCGGCGACGCACGGACCGCATAACCCGAACATCGGTCACGCCGTCGGCATGGCTGGCGCCGACAACAGCTTCAACCTGGCCTCGCACAACTACGAAAAGCTCGAAGAGGGCATGGTCTTCGTGCTGCACGCCCAGTGGTTGGAGCCGCTATCGGCCGGTGCAAACCTGGGCGACTTCTACGCTGTGACCAAGGACGGCTTCGAGAATTTGAGCTGCCACACGCCACTCGCGACGCATCGCGTCGCAGCCTGAACGAAGGCGGCTCAGCTTCCCAAAAGGGCTCTTGGCTCCATTGCAAACTGGGAGCCTTTTTGGTGGACGGAAAGGCCCAGTTCTGCAGGCGAACTGAGGTCTGCTTTCCGGCAGAGGCCGAGAGTCGGCTGTTGGCGCACCAGACGAGTTACGGACGTAGTACGGCTTCCGCTGGATGATGTGTCATGCTTGTCGAATCTCAACCGATATCAGCTAAATTCGTTGCTCTTGAAGGCATTGCGGCTAAAGTCCCGCTGCGCTGTCGATCGCGGGGACGGCTGACCCATCGCATCTCATTCGGGATTGCCGCGCTAGGAACGAAGGCGCGCTGGAATGCCGATCTCACGACGATACCTCGTCACCTCCACCTCGATCTTCCTGGTAATCGGCGCCGTGGCCCTGTTGGGCCTCGTCGGCGCGACCGTGTGGTTGAGCCAGAGGGCGCAGGTCGATGCCGGAATGGTCGACGCGCAACGCTTGCTGCGCAACCGCGCCGTCAGCATCCGCGAAGCGCTGCTCGCAGCTGAATCGAGCCAGAGAGGCTACATCCTCACCAGCAACCAGATCTATCTGGCGCCCTATGAGAACGCCAAGCTGGTCGCACAGGACGAAACCGCCCAGCTGACGCTGGACCTCGCTTCGAACGCCCGCTTCCAGGCGATGCTGCCGCGGCTGAAGCTGCTGGTCGAACAGCGGATTGCCGAACTGGACAGGTCCGTGAGCGAAAGCAACGCAGGCGGCATCGCGAACGCCGCTGCCACCATCGGCAACAATCAGGGCAAGGCCCTTATGGACGAGATCCAGGTCTTCCTTTCTGCGATCGTGATCGAGGCTGAGGACAATCTTACCGATCGGCTTCGGACCCAAACGGCCAACATCTTCGCGCTGCGGGTCGGGACGATTCTGGCCAGCCTCATGATCCTGGGCGTCATGGCCGGGGTGCTGGTCACCTATACGCGCTACACGCGCGAGATCGTGGAGGCGCGCGACGACCTCTCACAGGCCAATGCCAGCCTGGAAATCAGGGTGGCGGAGCGAACCGATGATCTCGTCCGTGCGCGGGACCGCGCCGAAGTCCTGCTGACCGAGGTCAATCACCGGGTCGCCAATAATCTGTCGTTCGTGGGGGCGCTGATCCGCCTGCAACGGCAGGCCATCCCCGGCAAGGCGGCCAAGGAGGCTCTCGACGAAACGAGCGCCCGCATCCAGGCCGTCGCCGAAATCCACAAGCATCTCTACACGGCAGGGGATGTGACCTCGGTCGCGATGGATACCTACATGGCCGCCTTGCTCGAGCAGCTCGAGCAGACGCTGACCTCCGGCGGGTTTGGCGCGACGATCAAGCACGATATCGAGCCTGTCCGCGTTCCGACCAGCGCCATCATCAGCCTTGGCATCGTGGTCACCGAATGGGTCACGAACGCGTTCAAATACGCCTATGAGGGGCAGCATGGCGTGGTTCGTGTGCTGGCGCGCAAGCAGGACGACAAGCTCCTCGTGGCGGTCCAGGACGATGGCATCGGCATGTCGGCGGGCGCGCCGGCGCGCGGCACCGGTGTCGGCTCCAAGATCGTGACGACGATTGCGCGCTCGCTCAAAGCGGACGTCGATTACGCCAGCCGAAATCCCGGCACGGAAGCCCGCCTCGTGATGTCCCTCGAGCCTGCCTGATGAAACCGGGGCTGCGGATGAAGGATCGGAAAGCCTCCATGACTGTGTCGCGCCGGACGGTGCTTGGAGCGATCGGGCTGGGTGTGGCCGTCCCCTCTGGCAGCTGGGCGCAGGACGCGCCGCGCGGGATCACAGCGCCGCGCGTCTTCAACAGCTTCGACCACAACGCGGCGCACTGCACGGTGCCCGCCGGCTTGCGGAAATCACTGGTCTTCGCCCAGGACAACAAGCGCGAGTTCGTCCAGGGCGCGGCGCGGGGGATGGCCCTGGCAGCTCAGCAGCGCGGGCTGGCGTTCGAGATCGCGCTTGCCGACAACAATCCCGCGACGATGGTCGAGCATGTCCAGCGCGCGATCGCGGATCGCGCCGGCGCACTTATTACCGCTCCCATCGACGTCGCGACGCTGGCGCCGGTCGTCAGGCGGTTCATCGCCCAGGGTGGCTATGTCGGATCGATCGTGCCGCCCCCGGCAACGACGATCCTCAACGCGCCTCAATTGGCGACGGGCAAGGCGCTGGGCGACGCTGCCGCGGCCTATACCAAGGCCAGATTGGGCGGCGAGGCACGCGTCGTGCTGCTGACGCACGATACCAACCAGTTCCTGGCGCAGCGCTTCGTCGCCATTCGCGCCTCGCTGAAGGGGCTTCCGGGCGTGCGGATCATCGCTGATATCTCGCCCCGAACCGTCGACAAGGCCGGCGGCGAGGCGACGATGCGGACCATCCTGCTGGCTCATTCGCGCATCGATGTCGTCCTGGGTGCGGACACCGTCGTTCTCGGTGCGCTGGCCGCTCTTCGCGAAGCCAGGCTCGCTCGCGACGATCAATTCGTCGGCGGCATCGATGGCGAGCCGGAGGCGCTGGCAGAGATGCGAAAGGGCGGGCCTTACAAGGCCAGCATCAGCCTGGCTTCACCGATCTTCGGCTATGCGCTCGGGCAGCACGCAGCCGATTGGCTGGAGGGGCGATCCGTGCCACAGGGTCTGGACATTCTCCCGACAGCATTGACGCGTGAGAGCCTCGCAGGCTTCGAAGCCGATCTCGCGGACCCCGCAGCCGTCTATCAGGATCCCAGCCGACGCGACGCTTATCTGCGGGCCTATGGCAATATCTGCTACGACACGCGCGCCGAATTCGTAGACTTCGGATGGTCATCGGAAATGAAGTAGCCGCAGCGAGACCTATCAAAGCTCAGCCGCCTGAGATTGCGACAGAAGCTGATGGGGCGCGTTCATCGGAGTGGCCAGCGCGGTGACGATCTGAGCAAACGCAGAGGACTTGGGGATCATCACGCTCTCCGGCACGCCCTGCACTGCCCATGCGCTCGCGCTGTCACCACTGACATACGTCATCGCCTGCCGAACTTATTTTCGAGTGCCACCCTGTCGCGGCAGTACCGAAGCAGCCCACGCTTCAATCGTCCGACCTGACTTTTGTCAGTCCTCGGACCACTCCGTATACGGCGTGTTCCGGGCCATGTGCCGGTTCCAATCGGGCGCGCCGTCGTCCCACCAGACCGGACCGCGCTCGCCCAGCGCCACCTTGGCTGCATTGACCTGCTCACGAGCCCGCGCCTAGCTTTCTTGACGGCACGTCGGGCGTTCATCAGCTCTGCGACGAGCCGATCACGCTCGTCTTCCGCAAGCCCAGGGTTCTCCAGAGCCTTCCGGCGACGATCAGGTAGCGACCATCCGGCGTCCTTTGGTGGACCAGGCACGGAACCGGGCAGTCTCTTCCTCCCTCAAGAATGCGCCTCAGCAACGCAGGAGACATCCGTTTCATAGCCGTCGCGGCTTATGATCGGCGCCAGCGCTCGCACGTGGCTGAAGCCGGGTGATGTCGCGGCCACGCCGCAACCGTCTGACAACTTCGTGTTCGATCCAAATTAGAATGGGAGTGAACTAGACGTCGGCTCGCTCGTTCCGATCCGCATCACGGCAGTCGCTTGGGTGCAAGCAGGCTGCGCATATCTGCGGCATTGATGGAGGCGGACATGCCAACTCCTCACGAGTTTAATCTGAACAGGCGCGATCTGATCGCAGCCGCCGGCGCTTGCGCCTCTCTCCCCATGTTGAGCGTTCCCGCTCGATCTCAACCCGCGCCTGTCGGCCAGCCGGTGCGCGCCGCGGTCTCACTCACCATCAACGGAGAGAGGCGCAGCCTCGATCTCGATACTCGCACGACGCTACTCGACGCGCTGCGCGAGCATCTGCATCTCACCGGGACCAAGAAAGGTTGCGACCACGGCCAGTGCGGCGCCTGCACGGTGCTGGTCGACGGGCAGCGGATCAATTCCTGTCTGACGCTGGCGATCATGAACCACGGCGCTGAGATCACCACAATCGAGGGGCTGGGCAGCGTCGACAAGCTGCATCCGATGCAGGCGGCCTTCATCAAGCATGACGGCTTCCAGTGCGGCTATTGCACGCCCGGGCAGATCTGCTCCGGCGTCGCGGTGCTCGACGAGATCAAGGCCGGCATCCCGAGTCACGTCAGTGCCGATCTCAACGGAGCCATAGCGGTGACCGAGGCCGAAATCCGCGAGCGCATGAGCGGCAATATCTGCCGCTGCGGCGCCTATTCGAACATCATCGAAGCGATGACCGAAGTCGCGGGGAGGCAGGGATGAGGGCATTCTCCTACGAGAAGGCGGGCACACCCGCAGAGGCCGCAGCGGCGGCGGCCAAGAACCCGAACGCCAAATTCATCGCCGGCGGCACGAACCTGCTCGACCTGATGAAACTGCAGATCGAGGCGCCGACGCATCTGATCGACGTCAACGGTCTCGGCCTCGACAAGATCGAGCCGACCTCGGAGGGTGGACTGCGCATCGGCGCGCTGGTGCGCAACACGGCGCTGGCGGCGGACGAGCGCGTGCGGCGCGACTATGGGGTGCTGTCGCGGGCCTTGCTGGCGGGCGCCTCCGGCCAGTTGCGCAACCGCGCGACCACGGCCGGCAACCTTCTGCAGCGGACGCGCTGCCCTTACTTTTACGACACGGCTCAGCCCTGCAACAAACGCCAGCCGGGAAGCGGCTGCTCCGCCATAGGCGGGTTCTCGCGGCAGCTCGGCGTGGTCGGCGTCAGCGATGCCTGTATCGCGACGCACCCCTCCGACATGGCCGTGGCGATGCGGGCACTCGACGCCACCGTCGAGACGGTGAAGCCTGATCGCTCGTCCCGCTCGATCCCCATAGCGGATTTGCACCGCCTGCCAGGCAAGACCCCCCATCTCGAGACGGTGCTGGAGAAGGGCGAACTGATCACTGCAGTGACGCTGCCCAAGCCTGCCGGCGGCACGCAGATCTACCGCAAGGTGCGCGACCGGGCGTCCTATGCCTTCGCTTTGATTGCTGTCGCTGCCATCGTGCAGCGCGATGGCACGGGCAGGATCGCGCTCGGCGGCGTCGCGCCCAAACCCTGGCGCGTCGAGAAGGCCGAGGCCGAACTGCCTCGCGGAGCGAAGGCCGCTGCGGAGGCCATGCTCGCCGGGGCCAAACCGACCGATGAGAACGCATTCAAGCTGCCGCTGGTCGAGCGCACGCTCGGCGCGGTGCTGGCGCAGGCAAGGGGCTGAGCCATGAAATTCGACAAGCCCGCAACCGACAATCCGATCGACCGCCTCAAGGTAATCGGACAGCCGCATGACCGCATCGACGGCGCCCGCAAGGTCACGGGCGCCGCTCGCTATGCCTATGAGCAGCACGATGTCGTGCCGGACCAGGCCTATGGCTATGTGCTGGGCGCCGGCATCGCCAAGGGCCGGATCGCCTCCATCGAGCTTGACGCCGCGCGCAAGGCGCCGGGTGTCCTCGCTGTGGTGACGGCAAAGGAAGCCGGCGCCCTGAAGAAGGGCAAGCGCAATACTGCCCGCCTGCTGGCAGGGCCGGAAGTGGAGCATTACCATCAGGCGGTGGCGCTGGTGGTGGCCGAGAGCTTCGAGCAGGCGCGGGCTGCGGCGAGCTTGGTCAAGGTGGAGTACGCGGCCGCAAAGGGTGCCTTCGACCTTAGGGCGGCGCGGGAAAAGGCGGTAAAGCCCGAGGGCGACGATCCAAGCCTCGACGACACGCATGTCGGCGATTTTGCGGGTGCCTTCAGGAATGCGCCGGTGAAGCTCGACGAAAGCTACACAACGCCCGACGAAAGCCATGCGATGATGGAGCCGCATGCGACGCTTGCCGCTTGGGAGGGCGATAAGCTGACGCTATGGACCGCGAACCAGATGGTCGACTGGGGCGTCACCGACATGGCGGCCACGCTCGGCATTCCCAAGCAGAACATCCGCATCGTCTCACCCTTCATCGGCGGCGGCTTCGGCGGCAAGCTCTTCCTGCGGGCCGATGTCCTGCTGGCGGCGCTGGGCGCGCGAGCAGCGAAGCGGCCGGTCAAGGTGGCGCTGACGCGCCCGTTGATGATCAACAATACGACGCACCGTCCGGCAACGATCCAGCGCGTCAGGCTCGGCGCCACGAAGGAGGGCAAGCTCACCGCGATCGGCCATGAGAGCTGGTCGGGCGACCTGGAAGGCGGCGGGCCGGAGGTCGCGGTGCAGCAGACCAGGCTGCTCTATGCCGGCGCCAACCGGATGACGGCGATGCGGCTGGCCGAACTCGACCTGCCGGAAGGCAACGCCATGCGCGCGCCGGGCGAAGCTCCGGGCCTTATGGCGCTGGAAATGGCGATGGACGAGATGGCCGAAAAGCTGGGGCTGGATCCGATCGCGTTCCGGGTGCTCAACGACACACCTGTCGACCCCGAAAAGCCCGAGCGACCGTTTTCGATGCGCCGACTGGACGAATGCTTCAAGGTCGGGTCCGAGCGTTTCGGCTGGTCGCGGCGTTCCGCGAGGCCGGGTCAGAGGCGCGAAGGCGACTGGCTGATCGGCATCGGGGTCGCGGCCGCCTTCCGCAACAACCTCGTTATGAAGTCTGGGGCGCGTGTCAGCCTCGACGCGAAGGGCATCGTTACGGTCGAGACCGACATGACCGATATCGGTACCGGCAGCTACACCATCATCGCTCAGACGGCAGCCGAGATGATGGGCGTCGGGCTGGATCAGGTGGTGGTGGAGCTCGGCGATTCCAGCTTCCCGGTCTCGGCCGGTTCAGGCGGGCAATGGGGCGGCAACAGCTCGACCGCCGGTGTCTACGCGGCCTGTGTCAAGCTGCGCGAAGCCGTGGCACAGAAGCTCGGCATCAACTCGATGGAAGCCGAGTTCGCCGGCGGCGAGGTCAAAGCCGGGAATCGCAGCGTGAAACTGGCGAGCGCAGCCGAAGCCGGAACGCTCACGGCCGAAGACACGATCGAATACGGCGATCTCGACGAGACCTATCAGCAATCGACGTTTGGCGCGCATTTCGTCGAGGTCGGCGTCGACGCCTTCACCGCCGAGACGCGGATCAGGCGCATGCTCGCGGTCTGCGCGGCCGGGCGCATTCTCAACCCGAAGACGGCGCGCAGCCAGGTCATCGGCGCGATGACGATGGGTGCAGGCGCTGCGCTGATGGAGGAACTCGCCGTCGACAAGCGCCGCGGCTTCTTCGTCAATCACGACCTCGCCAGCTACGAGGTGCCGGTGCATGCCGACATTCCGCATCAGGATGTGATCTTCCTCGACGAAGCGGATCCGATGTCCTCGCCGATGAAGGCCAAGGGCGTCGGTGAGCTCGGCATTTGCGGCGTGGGTGCGGCGGTGGCGAACGCCATTTACAACGCGACCGGCGTGCGCGTGCGCGACTATCCAATCACGCTCGACAAGTTGCTGACACGGATGCCCGACGCCGCCTAGCTCGGACGACGTTGACTTGTCCAGGCTTGCATTACACGGATTCAAACCGGCGCGACTTTCATATGGGGAGTGCGCCGGCCGACAAGAAAAAGCATACGGATCGGAGGATCCCGAGGCGATGAAGCTATTGCGGGCCGTCGGCATCGTGGTCGTCATTGGAATCGTCGGCCTAGCCGGATTCCTGGCCTTTGCCTGGCGTTCCGAAATCGCGCCCGAACAACCTGCTACCCGCGCCAAGTTCGAGCCGTCGCTGGTCGCGAGGGGCGCCCAGCTCGCCGCCGTCGGCAACTGCATCGCCTGCCATACAGTGCCGGGCAAGGCCGCTTTCGCAGGCGGCTTGGCGCTGCCGACGCCCTTCGGCACGATCTATTCCACCAACATCACGCCGGACGCCGAGACCGGCATCGGCCGATGGAGTGAGGCCGCCTTCCAGCGTGCGATGCGCGAGGGCGTCGATCGGCGTGGTCGTCATCTCTACCCCGCCTTCCCCTATGACCATTACACCCGCGTCACCGCGGAGGATAACCGGGCGCTCTACGCGTTCATCATGGGCCGAGATCCGGTGAAGGCGACAGCTCCGGCGAACGACCTGCCGTTTCCGCTCAACCAGCGCATCATCCTGGCCGGCTGGAAGCTGCTCTTCTTGCGCGAAGGTGAACAGCCCCGCGATCCTGCCAAGAGCGAGGCCTGGAATCGCGGTGCCTATCTGGCCGAGGGGCTCGGCCACTGCGGCGGCTGCCATACGCCGCGCAATGCGCTCGGCGCAATGGATGCCAAGCGGCATTTCGCCGGCGGCGAAGCCGAGGGCTGGCAAGCCTATGCGATCGACACCTCCTCGCCCGCGCCGGTGCCCTGGACCGTCGAGAGCATGACGCAGTATCTGCGCCGTGGTTGGCACGAACTGCACGGCGTCTCGCGCGGACCGATGGCGGAGGTGACCGGCAATCTCGGCCTGTTGCCCGACTCGGACATCGCTGCGATGGCGACCTATGTCATCGATCTGATGGGCCAGCCCTCGCCGCAGAGGCAGCAGCAGGCTGAGAAGCTGATCGAGGAAACGCGGCGGCAACCCGTGATCGTCACGGCCGCTGCCCCGCAGGGCACCACGACGGCGAGCACCGGTCGTACTGGTGCTGCCATCTACGCCTCGGCCTGCGGCACCTGCCATGACAGCGGCCGGCCGCAGCCTTTCGGCGGGCTGCCCTTCAAGCTCAGCAGCGCGGTCAATGCGCCGAGCCCGCAGAACATCGTTAACGTCACTCTGTTCGGCCTGCCGCCTGCCGATGGCGAGGCGACGGCCGTGATGCCGGGCTTCGCCAATGTGCTGAGCGACGTCGACATGGTGGCGCTGCTGAACCATCTGCGCTCGCAGTTTACCGACAGGCCCGCCTGGACGGGGCTCGACGAGATGGTGCGCCGGACGCGCTCGGGCGAGCACAAGGTCGCGGTTCGCCCGGCCGACGGGGTCGAGAGAGGGCCGGCGAATGTCGGCGCGGAGGGAAAGCCATGACGATCGCGCTCACCGTCAACGGAAAGCGGCAGGAGGTAGCGGCGGATGCCGCGACGCCGCTGCTCTATGTCCTGCGGAATGATCTCGCGTTGAATGGCGCCAAATTCGGCTGCGGGCTCGGCCAGTGCGGCGCCTGCACCGTCATGGTCGACGGCAAGGCGACGCTCTCCTGCATAACGCCCGTAGCGCTTGCCGAAGGTAGGGAGATTACGACGGTCGAGGGGCTCGGTACGGTGGCGGCACCAGGCCCGGTGCAGGCGGCCTTCATCGAGTTGCAAGCCGCCCAATGCGGCTACTGCATTCCCGGGATGATGATGAGCGCGCAGGCTCTGCTAAAGAGCAATCCGGCTCCCAGCGACGCTGAGATCCGCGCGGCGCTCCAGACCAATCTTTGCCGCTGCGGCACGCATATGCGCATTCTGGCTGCGGTGAAGCGGGCGAGCGAACTGATGCAGGCCTCGCTCGGTCCGGATGGCAACAGGAGGGCCGGCTGATGAACGCGCCTCTTGCTCCCGACCTCACACGCCGCGGCCTGCTGGCTGGCGGCGGCGGCCTGTTGCTCTCCTTCTCGCTGTTCGACCGCGGCCTGGCGCAGGCCCCAGCGCCAGCGACTCCACCCGTCCATCTGCCGGGCAGCCTTGAGACCGCCCGCTCGCTCGACGCCTGGATCAAGATCGATCCGACCAGCCACATCACCATTTTCACCGGTAAGGCGGAGCTCGGCCAGGGCGTCAGGACCGCGCTGTTGCAGGTCGCGGCCGAGGAACTGGACGTGCCGCCGGGCGAGATTGAGATCGTCACCGCCGATACCGGCCGCACCCCGAACGAGGGCTATACCGCCGGCAGCCAGTCGGCCCAGTACAGCGGCACGGCGCTGCGCCACGCGGCGGCACAGGTACGCATCCTGCTGATCGAGGAAGCGGCACGCCGCCTCTCGCTCGAGCCCGGCGTTCTGAAAAGCGAAGGCAAGGCGGTGAGAGCGCCTGACGGCCGCTCGCTCGGCTACGGCGAACTCGTCTCCGATCAGTTCCTGCGCGTCGAGGCAAAGCCGATTTCGGATCTGAGGAAGCCGGAAAGCTATCGCTATATCGGGCGCTCGCTGCCGCGGATCGATATTCCCGCCAAGGTCACGGGCGGAGAGGCGTTCGTCCACGACATGCGGATGGAGGGCATGCTGCATGCTCGCGTGATCCGCTCGACGATGCCCCGCGCCCGGCTCGCAAGCGTCGAGACGGTATCAATCGAGAAGATGCAGGGCGTCGTCGCCGTTATCCGCGACGGGGATTTCCTGGCCGTGGTGGCGGAGGGCGAGTTCCAGGCCGTGTCCGCGATGCATGCGCTGGCCGGCGTCGTCCGCTGGGAGCGCCGCTACCCCTTACCCGATCAGACCGGGCTGCCGGCCTATCTTCAGAAGAACGAGGCGACAGTCGGCACGGTGTCGCAGAGCGGCGACGCCGCCGGCGTTGCAGGCAAAGTCTTTGAGGCGACCTATACGCGGCCTTTCCAGCTGCATGGCTCGATCGGCCCGTCCTGCGGTGTCGCCCTGCTGAAGGATGGCCAGCTCACCGTCTGGTCGCATACGCAGGGCGTCTATCCGGACCGCGCCGCGATCGCCGAGATGCTCGGCATGCCGCCTGCTCGGGTTCGCGTCGTTCACAAGGAAGGCGCCGGCTGCTACGGGCACAACGGTGCCGATGACGCCGCAGCCGATGCGGCGCTGATTGCCTCGAAACTGCCCGGTCGGCCGATCCGTCTGCTCTGGATGCGCGACCAGGAGCATGTCGGCGAGCCGTTTGGCGCGGCGATGCTGATGAAGGTTCGCGCGACGCTCGGTCAGGACGGGCGCATCGCCGGCTGGAACTACGATCTCTGGAGCAACGACCACAACACGCGCCCCGGCGGGGCGCGTTCGTTGTTGGCCGCGCAATCGAAGCAGAACCCGCTGCCTCCCGCCGCGCCGAAACTCGCGATCACGGCGAACGGCAATGGCGACCGCAACGCAAATCCGCTTTACGACCTGCCAAACAAGCAGGTGCTCTGGCACTATGTCGAGGACATGCCGTTGCGCATCTCGGCGCTGCGCGGCCTCGGGGCTTATGCCAACGTCTTCGCGATCGAAAGTTCGATCGACGAGCTCGCAGTCATGGCCGGCTCCGATCCGGTCGAGTTCCGGTTGCGCCATCTGAGCGACACCCGCGCGCGCGATGTCGTACAGATGACGGCCGACAGATTCGGCTGGGCCAATGCGAAGCCTTTGCCGCATCGCGGGTACGGCTTCGCCTTCGCGAAATACAAGAATCTCGCCGCCTATCTCGCCATCGCGGTCGAGATCGAGATTGACCGTGAGACAGGCCGGGTGCGGCTCGTCCGTGCCGTCTCGACGATCGACACCGGCGAAGCGATCAATCCCGACGGGATCATCAACCAGACCGAGGGCGGCATCCTGCAAGCGACGAGCTGGACACTTTACGAAGCCGTGACCTTCGACGACACACAGGTCACAAGCACAGACTGGTCGAGCTATCCGATCCTGCGGTTCTCGAGCGTGCCGGACAAGGTCGAGGTGCATATGATCGACCGTCCCGGTATGCCCTATCTTGGCACGGCCGAGGCGGCGCAGGGGCCGACGGGCGCGGCGCTGGCGAATGCCGTGCGACAGGCGACCGGCAAGCGTATCTACGATCTGCCCCTGAGCCGGCCGCGCGTGAAACATGCGGTTGGCATCTAATTGTCGCGCCATAGGTCGGGCTATAATCCTTAAAAATCGGCGACGTACCAAGAGAACAGGAGAGACGCGATCAACCAAGCGATCGAAGCAAACACCGCGCCCTCAAGACCGGCGGGGTGCAGACTAAGTGGCGGCTTCAAGTACAATGAGGCCAAGTGGCCAGCCCGGCAACTCGCCAAAGGCGGCTCACACGCTGATCGAGCTTCTGAAGGGATCGGAAGTGCCCATGCGCATCTTGCTAGGAAGTGACGCGGTCAGGATCGTGGGCTCGGAAATCCACCGGCAGACGAGGAGATCGATGCATGGTCGGCGACGAGCGGAAAGACCCTCTTCCTCGGGTCGAATTGATGTCACTTCAGAGGCGATGGACTGCAGCGCGCTCAAGCGCGTAAGTTCGCTTTCTGACACCCGGCCAATGTCGGTTCATGGCGCTACCGTTCCCTAAACGCTCTAGCTATCTGATCCTTCAGCGGCTTGGTAATGTACTGCAGTGGCGTTCTATCCTCGGTCTGCATGCCAGCTGCGACCCGCTGCGGAGCCATGCGGGCATATTCTCAGCCGGAATCGTCACGTGGACGGTGTAGAAGGTTGCGCCGGTTTGCTGATCGCGGCTGGCGGTATCACTCGTGACGCTCGCCCTCGTCTTCCTTCCGGGACTGATTCTGCTGGTTCCAAACCTGTTATTCGGCCCGTGAAGCAGGGCGAAAAGGTAGTTGGCGGAACTTCGTTGGCGACAGCTCGTAACCTCTTCCTGAGGCGCTGTAGAACGGCGGCCTCGATCCCGGATGGAGAGGACGAAAATGAAGGTACGCAAGCTGTCGATCACCGATGCAGCCCTGGAACGCTCTCCCGGCCAGCAAGCAGATATTTTTGTCGGCAATCTGGTTGATGAGCGGCATGGTGGGCTGATCACCATCGGCTATGGGCGCTATGAGCCCGGCCAGACGCTCTCAGAGACGATGGCCGTCGATGACGTCATGATCGTCCTGAGGGGGCGGCTTTCAGTCTCGACTGAGGACGGAACATTCACCGCAGGCCCCGGCGAGATTGTCTATATGCCCAAGGGCGAAGCCGTCATAATCCGCTCCCATGAGGAAGCGACATTGACCGCCTATGTCACATATCCGCACTGGCGATCGGCACACCAGTAAGACCTGCTTCCGGCTCCAAGCGCGACTCGACGAAACGAAGGATGGTTCCGCGCTTCACGATCCGCGCCAGCTCCTTGGCGTCCCAATTCGCAAGCCCGATGCAGCCAAGCGAGGAGGCCTTGCTGATCCGCGGTGGATCTGGCGTGCCGTGGATGCCGACGGTCGATGTCAAGAGTTCGATCCAGATTCCACCGACCGGATTATTCACACGATTTGGTTGCTCAAACATCCTGGGCGCAACCGAAGCTTGCTTCGCGCGTTTTGATGCCGATGCATGGGGCTCTGACATGACATCACCAAAGCAGCAGCAACTGCGACTTGCCGGCGGAACCTATTTGTCTTTCGTCACAGCGGGCGATGAATCGAAGCTTGCGCTTCTCCTGCTGCACGGCTTTCCGAGTTCGTCGCGCACTTTTGCAGCCGTCATTCCGGAACTGGCGCAGGTTGCTTACGTGATCGCGCCCGATCTGCCCGGATACGGCGGATCAGACCCCATTCCTGTGCCGTCGTTCGACGCGTTCGGCGCTGCGATCCAGGAGCTTCTGGACCATCTCGCGATCGGTCGCCGTTTCATCTATCTGCATGACTGGGGAGCGCCAGTTGGCCTCGACATCGCCATGCGTTCTCCCGATCAGGTTGCTGGCCTTATCATTCAGAATGCCAACGCCCATCGCTCGGGCTTCGGTCCGCTTTGGGAGGCGACGTTTGAGTTCTGGGCGAATCCGACCATAGAGAACGAGGCAAAGGCCACTTCGCATCTGACCTTCGAATTCACCCGCGAGCAGTATGTCGGCGGCTTACCCGAGGAGGTCGCCGCCAAGATCAAGGGCGAGCCCTGGATCGGGGATTGGCGGGTGATGAACCTGCCCGGCCGCATGGCGATGCAGCGGGAGCTGATCGCTGATTATGCCAACGTCGTCGCTCGCTTTGATGCAATTGCCGATTACCTCCGGAGGTGGCAGCCGCCGGCGCTAATGCTTTGGGGTCGGCACGAACCATATTTCGCGCTCGCCGAGACGGTATCCTGGCTGGAAGACTTGCCGCGAATGGAAGCACATATTCTGGACGGCAGTCATTTTTTGCTTGAAACGCACGCAGAGCCCGCTCTTGCCTTCATGCGCGAGTTCATCGAGCGAACCGAGGCAAGCTGAAAGCCGCGCGGAAATCGCATCGCGACGAGGAGGACCCTGCTTCAACGACAAGCGCTAAGCAGAGCCGCCGCAACGGCCGCCCAGCCGATGCCCAGGAGGCTGAGCGCATCGAGCGCACTGGCAGTCCGGAGCAGCAAGAGCCCGCCTGACTTTGCACAGTTTTGGCTCCGTCGTCGCAGGATCAGCCTGTGAGCGAAGATTGCAGCGACGGCGAGAAGGGTCGCGGCGGTGACGATCGCGTCGTGGACTGCCGCCCGGGTCCAGCGACAGGCCAGCGATTCCGACGCATAGACCGTCAGGAAATGGGCGGCCCAGATAGTCGGCCCGACAAGCGCAGCCCCGGCCTGGCGCAAAGTAATGGCGCGGGTCACGGCTCTGCCACCATACGCGGGAAGCCGTGGGTGAGCAGCAGGCCGAAGGATGCCTGGCCGATCGCGTAGGCCCAGAGCAGCATCAGGACGTCGAAGACGACGCGCCGGCCGCCGTCGAGCCTTCCGACCAGGAGGCGCGCAATCGCGAACACGGCGATGACGATGACCACAGCGATAATCTGCGCCTGCAAGGCCGCATTAGCGTACACCATCGCCGCGTAGCCGCTGGTCTGTGGGCGCAGGCCGCTTCGCCAGTGGCCGATGAGGTCGAGTGCGAGCGCTCCTGCAAGGACGGTTATCCCGGCAAGGAGAAGCAGGGCCACCAGCCCCGTGCGCCGCGCGGTGCGAGCGAGAAGATGATGGGCGCCTGCGAGCAAGACGCCGCTGAGGCAGAAGGCTGCGAATGACAGCCAGGCACTCGCTGGAGACGGCAGGCCCGACCGTCGCGGCCATCCTTCGGCCGCCACCGTCCAGAGATAGAGGAAGCCGAACAGATAGGAGAGGTAGAGCGCCGCCGCGACGAGCAGCAGGATGACCATCGCCCACCAGCTGTGCGAGGCCGGGCCCGAGGCATAGGTCGGCAGGAGGATGCCGCCGCCGATATCGACCTCGCCGGCCGATGGCGGATCGCTATCCCACATCCAAACCAGCATCGAGACTACAGCCAGGGCACCGCAGATCGCGGCGAGTGTCACTGCCTTGACGGTGAGCAGCAGGAAGAACGCGGCGGTGAATAGGGCGGCGCAGACATGCGCATAGCCTGGTCCGCTGAGGCGCATCAAATATTGCGGCTCGGCTTCGATCGGCGAGGTCACGATCGTCTCGCGCGCGCCGGTGGCCGTTCCCGGCAGATAATAGCCGCCAACTTCGACATCGCGGGCAAGGTTTGATTGCTGCCAGAGCGGGTCGCGCCCGCCGACACGCGGAATGCTGCGCGTAGCGTATTCGTGGTTGGGCAGCCATTCGAGAGTGTTCGCACCCCAGACGTCGCCGACGGGGTTTGATCCCGTCAGCCGCATGTTCCTGGTGACGTCAACGACGAAGATCAGGATGCCGGCGGCTAGGATGAAGGCGCCGATGGTCGAAACCATGTTGAGCCCGTCCCAGCCGATGCCGGCCGGATAGGTGTATACCCGGCGCGGCATCCCGATCAGCCCAGTCACATGCATCGGCAGGAAGGCGATGTTGAACCCGGCGAAAATCAACCCAAAGGCCCAGCGGCCAAGCCGCTCCGAGAGCGAACGGCTGCTGAAGGCCGGGGTCCAATAGTAGATCGCCGCGAAGAGCGGAAAGACCATGCCGCCGAACAGCACATAGTGCAGGTGAGCAACTATGAAGTAGCTGTCGTGAGCCTGGCGATCGAACGGCACCATCGCCACCATCACCCCGGTCAGCCCGCCCAGCGTGAAGATCACGAGAAAGCCGATCACGAAGAGCGAGGCCACCGTCAGCTTGAGCCGGCCTGCCGCGATCGTTGCGATCCAGGCGAAAACCTGGATGCCGCTTGGGATCGCCACCGCCATGCTTGCCGCCGAGAAGAAGCCTAGCGAGCGGGCGGGAATGCCCGTGGTGAACATGTGGTGGACCCATAGGCCGAAGGAAAAGAAGCCAACCGCGATCAGCGCCACCACGATCAGCCGGTAGCCGACGAGCGGCGTCCCGGCCATGGTCGGCACGATCATCGAGACCATGCCCGCGGCCGGCAGGAAGATGATGTAGACCTCGGGATGGCCGAAGAACCAGAAGAGGTGCTGCCAGAGCAGCGGATCGCCGCCGCGTTCGGCGATAAAAAAGGGCCAGTCGAAAGCTCGCTCGAGCTCGAGCAGGATGGTCGCCAGGATCACCGCGGGGAAGGCGAAGACGATCATCCCGGCGAAGATCAGCATCGTCCAGGCGAAGATCGGCATCCGCGCCAGCGTCATTCCCGGAGCGCGAGTGCGCAGCACCCCGACGATGATCTCGATCGCGCCGGCTATGGCGGAAATCTCGATGAAGCCGATGCCGAGCAACCACCAGTCGGCGCCAATGCCGGGCGAGAAGCGCGTGCCGGTCAGCGGCGGATACATGAACCAGCCGCCCGACGGTGCGACGCCGAAGAAGAGCGTGCAGAAGAAGACCGATCCGCCGATGAAATAGGCCCAGAAAGCGAAGGCGCCGAGCCGCGGGAATGGAAGATCGCGGGCGCCGAGCATCTGCGGCAGCAGCAGGATGCCGACCGCTTCGACTGCCGGCACGGCGAAGAGGAACATCATCACCGTGCCGTGCATGGTGAAGATCTGGTTGTAGGTGTCCTGCGAGAGGAATTCGTTGCCGGGGACGGCGAGCTGCAGCCGGATCAGCAGGCCGAGGACCCCGGCGAGCAGGAAGAACAGGAATGCCGCTGCGATGTAGAAGTAGCCGATGATGGTGTTGTTGACTTCGCCGATGACCCGCCAGCCGCGGGGCCCTTTCCAGACCGCCGCCAGCTGTTCCAGTTCGCCCTCGGGCCTCGGCAAAGGTGAAGGCAGCTCGGCGACGCTCGTGGGCTCTGGAGCGCTCATGTCAGGCTCCCCAAATAGGCCGTCAGCGCCTCTATGTCCTCGCCCGAGAAGATCGCGAAGGGCGGCATCAGGACACCGGGTTTGCTGGCTTCTGGGTCGGTGATGAAGCCCGCGAGGTTCTCAGGCGTCGCCCGCAGGGTCGCCGCGCCGAGAAAGCGCCTGCCACCAACGCGGCTGAGGTCGGGGCCAATGACGCCAGCCGCCTGCGTGCCACGCACCGCATGACAGGCGCCGCATCCGGCCGACAGGAACAGTTGTTCGCCGCGGGCGAGGCGTTCCTCGGCAGGCCGGCCTCGCTGATCCGCCGCAGCCAGCCAGGTGTCGAATTCGGCCGGCGGCACCGCGACGATTTCGAGCGCCATCAATGCGTGAGGCCCACCACAATATTCCGCGCATTGGCCGCGATAGATGCCCGGCCGATCCGCCTTCAAGCGGAGGCGGTTGGACCGTCCGGGGATCATGTCGAGCTTACCGCCAAGGCTCGGCACCCAGAAGGAGTGGATGACGTCGTTGGAGCGCAGGGTGAATTCGATGTCGCGACCGACTGGGATTCTGATCTCGTTTGCCTCCGAAACCGGCGATGCTCCCTCGCGTTGATAGGCAATCCGCCACCACCATTGTTCACCTGTCACGTCGATGCGCAGCTCGGGCGGCGTCGGCGCTGCGATCGTCTCGCGCATCAGCCAGAGGCCGTAGCCAAGCAGAAGGCTCAGCGTGACCACCGGGAAGACGATGCCGCCCCATCGGATCAGGCCATCGCCGCTGAGCGCTCGCCGAATGCGCTCCGGACCCCAGATCGCCGCGCCAAGGGCAGCGAGGACGAGCGACAGAATAGCGGCGCAGACGGCGAACAGAATCCAGCTCAGCTGCGCGATCTTTTCCGCTTCGTCGCCAGCCGGCGACAAGGCCGATTGCGGCGAACAGGCGGAAAGCGCCCCGATGACGACGATGACCACAGGGATGGCAGCGTCTCGTCTCATCGACCTGCCTCGCGCGCGACAGCGAGGCTCGCGAAATAGGCGGCGACGTCCCGCGCATCCGCCTCGCTGAGCCGGCGCGCGATCGGCGCCATGATCTTTCCCGTCGCGCTGCGATCGTTGAGTCCGGCGCGCCAGACTGCGAGTTGGCCTTCGAGATAGCGCGCAGGTTGCCCAGCCAAGCGCGGATATTCGGGAGCAGCCTCGGCGCCGTGGCAACCAAGACAGGACGGAACTTTGCGCGAGGGCACGCCATTACGGGCGATCGCTTCGCCACGTGCCATAGCAGCGGGATCGAAGGGCTGCCCTTGCACGGCAGGCAGCGGCAGCGAGGCATAATAGCGCGCGAGCTTGCCGATCGCAGCATTCGACAAATCGACCGCGCCAGTCTGCATCACGCCGCTGTCGCGCTCGCCGGAGACGTAGGCACGCAGCGCATTCTCGATCATGGCCGCCGGCTGACCATGCAGGATCGGAACGAAGCTGCTCGGCGGGGCCTTTCTTGCGCCATGGCACCTGGCGCAGGCGCCGATCGCGTCACCCTCGGTCTGACCGGTCGCGATCTCCGCGCCGCTCTGCGGTTCGAAGTCGATCTCTCCCAGCGCCAGCTCGCGATAGCCGAGCCGGTCCAGTCTCGGCAAGCGCCGCAGGAAGGCGACCACGGCCCAGATCTCGTCATCGCGCTGCAATGACGGAAAGCCCGGCATACCGGCGTATTTCAAGCCGTGCTTGACGATCCAGAAGAGCTCGCCGTCTTTCCATAGGCCGACCTTGTCGCTGAGATCGGGTGGCGGCGGTAGCATGCTGGCGGCGACCGGACTGATCGGTGTCCCGGGCGAACCATGGCAATGAGCGCATCCCGCATGAAAATGGCCGGCGCCGAGGCGCACCCGATCGTCATCGTCGCCTTCCGGCAGGCTCGTTGCGGGGGCTCGTCGCCTGACTGAATTCTCCATGCCGAAGCGCAGGAAGTAATCGACGATCCGGAAATGCCCGGTGCTCGCTGCGACATTATAGGCGCCTGACCAGGCGAACAGCACGGCGCCCACCACCGCTATCATGCCGGTCGCGACGATTGCGCCCAGCAGGCGATGTGGCGTCGCCAGCATCCAGGCCGCTGTTCGCCTAGTGTGCGCGAGCACTGGCATCGGTCATGGGCCGGTCGCTGTCGAGCCGGACCAGCATCCTGGCGGCGAGCGCCACACCAGTGACGAGATAGCTCAACGGGCAGGCGGTGATCATCAGGAGGCCTGCCAGTTGCTGGTCGGCGAGGCTTGACGGTCCTGTCGTGCAGAGGGCGAGGACGAGGCCGTCGAGATTGTAGAGGTCACGCGGTGCGAAGATCAGCAAAGCGCCGAGCAGGCAGGCCAGCTTTCCAGTCAGGAGAAGCGCGATCAATGCTCTCCACTCCGATGCGGCGATGAGAGCCCACCAGAACCAGACCGCGGCACCAGCAAGCACGCTCATGAGCGCAACCTGGGCTGCCGAAGATGATGCAGCGAGATGCTGCACAGCCGGGGCATGCCAAGTCCACAGCGCGGCGAGCTGCACGAAGCCTGCAAGCAGTAGCGAGGTTGGGGCGAAGGGACCGCGCCTGCTCAAGCCGAGCGCCACCAGCGGCGCAACACCATTCATCAGCGCCAAATGCTGCAACATCTGCGAGGATAGCGGGCCGAGTTCGACGAGCGAGGCTGTGATCAGGCCGGATACGGCAAGAACCGCGGCCCCGATCAAGATCGGCCCGGATGCGTCAGGACATTGCGTCGTTGACCCGCGCGAGCGCTGCAAGCGTTCTCCCCCTTTAGCGACAACCTTCGATCGGCATTCCGGTTCCGCCTGATTCAAGCGTGCGCGAACAAAGCAAGGCGGATGGCGTTCAGCTCTGCGGGGGACAAATCCTGAGGTTGCTGCCATGGCTCGATTTCGAACTGCACTCGTCGCAGGCGGTGTTGCGACGTCTCTCCTGGCCCTGGCGGCCTGCAGTGAGCCTTCGTTGCCGGAGGAAGCCGGATACGGACCCAACCCGATCCTGCCGGAGCCAAAGAGTTCATGGCTGCCGACGATCAAGGTCGCCGATGCCGTCGGCTGGAAGCAAGGCGAGAAGCCGGTGGCCGCTAATGGCGGGCAGGTCACGGCCTTTGCCACAGGGCTGCAGCATCCCCGCTGGCTCTACGAATTGCCCAATGGCGACATTCTGGTCGCCGAGAGCGACGCACCGCCCAAGCCTGACGACAAGCAGGGCGGGGTGCGCGCCTGGGTCCAGAGCCTGTTCATGAAGAAGGCCGGCTCCAAGACTCCAAGCGCCAATCGCATCACTCTGCTACGCGACGGCAATGGCGACGGCATCGCGGAGACGAAGAGCGTCTTTCTCGAGAACCTCACCTCGCCCTTCGGCATGGCGCTCGTCGGCGATCAGCTCTTCATCGCCAATGCCGACGCTATTGTACGCGTGCCTTATGTCACCGGCGAGACCAGGAGCGCGGCAAGGCCCGTCAAGGTCACTGACCTGCCGGCCGACCGTAATCATCACTGGACGAAGAGCCTCGTCGCGAGCCCTGACGGCAGCAAGCTCTATGTCGGCGTCGGCTCGAATTCGAATGTCGGCGAGAACGGCATGGCCGAGGAGGAACGGCGGGCGGCCGTGCTCGAGATCGATGCGCGCTCCGGCGCCACGCAGGTCTTCGCTTCCGGCCTGCGCAATCCCGTTGGCATCGACTGGAATCCAATAACCAAGGAGCTCTGGGTCGCCGTCAACGAGCGCGACGAGATCGGAGACGATCTCGTTCCCGATTACATGACCTCGGTGAAGCGCGACGGCTTCTACGGCTGGCCCTACAGCTATTTCGGTCAGCATGTCGACAAGCGCATCGAGCCGCCGCGTCCGGACCTGGTCGCCAAGGCGATCAAACCCGACTATGCGCTCGGCTCCCATAGCGCCTCGCTCGGCTTCACCTTCGTCAAGGATGGACGAATGGGCCAAGCCTATTCCGGGGGCGCTTTCGTCGGGCAGCACGGCTCGTGGAACCGTGAGCGGCCCGTCGGGTACCGGGTGATCTTCGTACCGTTTGCCGAGGGTAAGCCCTCGGGCATGCCGAGGCCGATCCTCACCGGCTTCCTGAACGAAAAAGGCGAAGCGCGCGGCCGTCCAGTCGGGGTGCTGGTCGACCAGCGCGATGGCCTGCTAGTCGCGGATGACGTCGGCAATGCCATCTGGCGTGTGACGGTTCCGTCGAGCTAACGGTGCGTGGCCCGGCTGATCCGATCGCCGCGTTCGCCGCGGAGCGCGTGGTCACGCCGATCCCAGCCTGGGTGCGCTCAGAAACCTTACATCAGGCGTGGTATGTTGTTCGGTAGAGTCACAGCTCTGAGCTGCCGGACACCTTCATTTGAAGGGAGCGCCCGATGGCCTGTGGAGGCCGACAGCCACTGCACAGGAACGCAAGCCGAGCACATAGTCGAAGGCTATGAGAAGCGCGGTGTCTGCGAGAAAGAAGCCGAACGCAGGGCCTGGGCGCCCGTCTACAAGGACGATGCCGGTGGCAAGAAGCCCGGCGGGTCCCGGGCGCGGCAAGAAGATGGGCAATCCGGCCGCACATAAGGGCGGACGGAAGGATGGAGCGGCTGCGGCTTCGCGCTTGGCCGAGGAGCGATCAGCATCTGCGAAAGAGGCCGCCGCGCCGCGAAAGCGCTACGCCGAGCGCTGCGCGAGCCGATAAGGGATCACACCATGACTCAGATGATCACTCGCCACTATCGCAGCTTCGAGGATGCGAGGAACGTTGTCGTTTGTCTCTCGCGAGACGGCTTTCCGGCCGAACGCGTCGGATTGGTTGGGCGCCAGAAGGGCAGGGATGACAATAGCGCCGCTGCGGCAGGTGTGGGTGGCGCGGCCGGTGCCGCAACCGGCGCAGTCTTGAGCCTTGGCTCGCTCACTCTGCCGGGCGTCGGGCCAGTCATCGCCGCGGGCTGGTTCCTGGGCGGAGCCCTGGTTGGAGCGCTCGCGGGCGGTCTCGCCGGAGCCCTGATCGATGCCGGGGTTCCACAGACCGACGCCGAGCGGCATGCCGAGGCGGTCAATAGCGGGTCTGCTCTCGTCACGGTAGCAGCTGAGCCTCACGAGATTGGCCGCGTCGAGGCGATCTTGGACTCCGGACGACCGCTGTCCAAGCCGGAGAGCGCGCCCTCAGCCGTCACGGACGAAAAGCGCAACCCGCCAGACCTCTCAAGGGTCCTTTCGTAGGATCGGCGGTAGCTCGAGGCTCATAGCTGCGACCTGCGGCAAGGCTGGATTTCTGCGCATTGGCGCGCGCTGAAGCTGCTCGGCAACGTCGATTGGGTGCCGCCAGCGTGCCTCAACCAGCAAATGAAGGAACTGACTGACTTTTCCGCAGTTCTCCCGGCAGTCCCGCCAAGCGCGCCACTCGGAGAACTCTCATGGACGACATCATCTATCTCGTCGGCCTCGTGGTCGTGGTCATGGCGATCCTCTCCTTTTTCGGCCTGCGATAGGAGCGTGTCATGGCAAGCGAAACCACAGATGTCGTCGTTGTTGCTCCAACCCAAACCGCTCCGCGCTCGGGGTCCTATCTTGAGTGGGGGGCGATCTTCGGGGGCGCTGCCGTCTCGGCCGCGATCACCACGCTCTTTACCACATTTGGCTCCGCGATCGGGCTCAGCCTCGTCTCGGTCGAGCCTTCACGCTCGACTGGTTTGACGGCTCTGGCGATCGCGGGCGCGCTCTGGGCGCTTTGGGTTGCCGTCACCGCGTCCGCGGCCGGCGGCTATCTTGCCGGCCGGATGCGGCGTCCGGTCGCCGATGCGACCTTGCATGAGCGGCACGTTCGCGACGGTGCGCATGGGCTCGTGGTCTGGGCCGTCGGCGCTCTCCTCATTGCCGGCCTGGCTGCCTCATCCGTCGCGGGACTCGTCCGAACCGCGGCGACCGGAGCGGCGGCTGCGACTTCGGCGGCAGGCGCCGTGCTGAGTCAGCAAGCCGATCCGCTGGCCACCGCAGCCGACACGTTGACTCGCTCGACTGGAACCCAACCAGTGACGCAGGCCGAACGTGACGAGGCCTCGCGCATCCTGGTGCGTAGCCTCGCCAGCGGTCAGCTCGACCAGGGCGATCGCGCCTATATCGCCAGCCGGATGGCGGCGCGGATGAACATCGCCCAGCCGGAAGCCGAAAAGCGCATCGACGAGGCCTTCGCCCGGCTCAACCAGGCGAAGGAGACCGCCAAGCAGGCGGCCGAGCGCGCCCGCCGGATGGGCGTGCTCTCCGCCTTCCTGACGGCTGCCGCCCTGCTCATCGGCGCAGTTGCAGCATGGATGGCGGCGCAGCTCGGCGGGAAGCATCGTGACGAGGAACTCGACCTGACGGCTCTGCTCGGGCCTCGGTAAGGAAGCAGAGTGCTTTGGATACTCGGAGCTGACAGCGATGACGACGCCGACGATCCTGGTGCTGCCTTTCGAGGAGCGCGGGCCGATTCCCAACAACCCGCGCTTCCCGGCGCTCGTCTATCGCAAGGCGTTTTCGCCCGATCTCGCCGATCTGGCGAGCGCGATGGAACGGCGTTTCGAGGAGAATGGCTGGCCGCCGGCATGGCGAAACGGTATCTATGATTTTCACCACTACCACTCGATGGGCCATGAAGTGCTCGGCATCGCCAAGGGCTCGGCTGAGCTCGTGCTCGGCGGTGAAGGCGGCCGCGAGTTCGGCGTGACGGCCGGAGATGTCTTGCTGCTGCCCGCCGGCACCGGTCACTGTCGACTCAGTGCGAGTAGCAACTTGCTTGTGATCGGCGCCTATCCGCCAGGTCAGAGCGGCGACATTCGTCGCGATGCGCCGACCACCGATGTTCGCAACAAGATCAGACGCCTGGGCCGCCCGGTGGACGACCCAGTTTTCGGCCCTGCTGGCCCGATGCATGAGCATTGGAGCGACGGACTGTAGCTGCTGCGATCCGCCATCGTCGCTACAGGGTTACAGGACTGCTAGCGATCCTGCTGATGCCCCTGATGGGCGTATTGATCTAAGTGTTTCCCTGCTGGCCTTGTGTCGCAGCGTTTGAAGGCCGTTCGTTTGGCTCTGCCTTGTGCGGATCATTGGGGTGATGACCTGGTTCGCCGGGGCCCTTGTCGCTGCGGTTCGCGGGCGGAATCGGGGGCTGCTTGCTCATCGTGTCCTGCTTGCTTCAAGGGCAACGACGTACCGCGGACGGGGTTCCAGTTCTGCCGCTGCTTGTTGATCTCAATTGGGCTGGCCGGGTTTGACGGGAGCGACCTGAAGGTCAGTCGGGGTCTTGGGAGCGTCTCTCGGATCAACCTGTCCTGACTGACGCTCCTTCTGCGTATCCGCGTGATAGAGGTTGAAGCCGACGAAGAGCGCCACGGCCATTACTCCCAATATCGACACGGCAATCGCTGCAACCTTCTTGGCCTGTCTAGGTGGAAGAGGATTCTCAGCCATCGCACGCACTCCCGAAAATGACCTTTCGACAAGAACTTGCGTCGAGACGCGCCGTTCCAGATCCTAACTTTCAGTGCCAGCAACGGTGCGGGCGGAGTGTCGTTAGCTAGCGCGGAACTTCGCGGTCGCCTCAAGGGTTGTCCGGCAGACGTCACAGCGGGAGCCCGTCATGCCGACACCAAACGAGCTTGAAGCCAAACTCTGGAAGGCGCTCCGTTCCGACATGACGGTCATGCTCGGGCTCGAAAGATCAGGCGACAACCTGATGCGACCGATGACAGTGCAGATCGACGGCGATGCCGATCGCGGGCCGCTGTGGATCTTCTCCGCGAAGGATACCTAGCTGGTACAGGCGCTGGCAGGACGCGAGAACGCTTTCATGTCATTTGCCGACAAGGGGCATGACCTCTTCGCCAGGATTAACGGCACATTGACGCTCGCCAATGATCGCGCGGTCATCGACCGGCTTTGGAACCGCTTTGTTGCAGCCTGGTACGAGCAAGGGAAAGATGATCCAAAGCTCGCGCTGCTGCGCTTCGATCCGCATCACGCCGAGATCTGGGAGAATGAGTGGAGCTTGATTGCCGGCATCAAGCTGTTGCTCGGCTCCGACCCAAAAGAGGACTACGCAGACAAGACAGCTCATGTAAGGCTCGACTAACCAACGACCTGCACTCACAGCCACGATGCTGAGCGCGAACCATGATCAAAAGTATTCTCAGTAGCGTTGCGACCGCATGGATTGCGCGCGATGCCGAGCGCGGCGACATTCCTGAGGGAATGTCCGTTCCATTGACGCTTATCGCGGCAAGGCTGCCAGCGCCGATCCTCATCGTGGGAGCCATCGGCTATGGTCTCTATCGGCTCAACATCGAAACGCGAGCGCGCCGCGCCAAGGACGTCACCCCAAAGCGCCGGCGCTCGGCCCCGCGGAAAGCGGCATCAACCTCTGCTCGCCGAGGCAGCCGCAGCAAGGCTCGGAGCTGACCGGCCCTCGACAGCGTTTTGGGTCATGCCTTCTTGATTCGCGTCCGATCAGGCAGGGCATCAATTGCCTCATCCGCACCTTGATCCCTGTGGAGCACGCCCTCGCGCAGCACCTTGCGAGCGGCCTCATTCTTCTGTTTGGGGTCAGTCGGGATAGCCTTGGTCTTCGGCGTCGCTTCGAGGCCGATATCCTTTGGCTTCTTGCCGGCGTTCTTGGCGCTGGCAGCAAAGGTGGCGAGAGCTTCCGGTTGCTTGGCCATGACATTTTCCTCCGATTGCGTTGCAACCGGAGTGGAAGCTGATTGTTCCCCACTTCAGGGTGGCCACCACCCGGTCGGCTGGTGGCTTAGCCCGCAAATCGTGGATGGCGTCTATTCGGCCTTGAGATTTTCCGCCGAAGACTTGCCCGACCGCTTATCGGCAACGACCTCATAGGAGATCTTCTGGCCGTCCTGGAGCTCGCGAAGCCCGGCGCGCTGGACTGCGCTGATATGGACGAACACATCCTGCCCGCCGCCATCGGGCTGAATGAAGCCAAAGCCTTTCGTCGTGTTGAACCACTTGACTGTTCCGGTCGCCATTCCCTGCCTCCTTGTTGGGGTCGCAAGCATGGCTGCCGTCGCCTCGGAGGGCAACCACCCAGGGAGCGTGCAGCCCTCGGTGGTGGGCTTGCCGGGCTCGGTCTGCTCGCCATTCCCGGCATCGGTCCGATCGTCGCGGCGCCTTGGCTCGCGTTACCGCCACTGGCGGCGCTGGCGCGTTTGGCTAGTTTCGACGCCAGCCGGATAAACAGGTTGACGATCGAGCTTGCCGCAGATGTACCGGCTTCTCGATGGCTCTGGCGGCGATGTGGGAACGGCAAAAAAAGGGCGATTGCCGCAATCTAGAGCCGGCCTCCCAATGAGGAGGCCTGGGCTCTAAGACTACAGCGCCAGCCCCTCGGAAGATTGAAACACTCAAGCTGCCAAACCCGCGAGCGCATTCACCAGGACGTCGACGAGCAGGCGCCCGGCGCTCCCATCGGCGTCGAGAGTGGGATTGTAGATCGTGACTTCGATGCCGATCGCCTTTTCGCTCGCCATGGCGATTCGCAACAACTTGGTGAGCTCGTCACGCGACAGCCCGCCCGGTACCCGAAAGTCGACCGCGGGCATGATCGCGTCATCCAGAACGTCAGCATCGAGATGGATGAAGAAGCCGTCCAAACCGAACCTCGTTAGACGCGCAATGGCCCGCGCACCGGCGGCATCGACGCCCATTTCGCGGAGCGCCGGCAGGTCGAGCACCATGAGATCGTCGGGGAGCGGCTGGCTGTGGTACTCCTTCTGGTCTTCGTGGTCCCGATAGCCGAAGGCGACAACGTCGCTGGATCGAACCAGAGGCCCACGGCTTTCGATCCCGCTCAGCAACTCGGGCCCGCGTCCTGTCACCCAGGCAAGCTCCATTGACGCGCCTTCACCATTCGGCTCAGCTTCGGGTTGGAAGAAGTCCGCATTGCCGTCGATGAACAGAAGGCCGAATCGACCCCGCTTCTTGAGCGCCAGCATCGCGCCCAGCAGGATCGTGCAGTCGCCCCCCAATATCACCGGGAATTGGTCGGCATCGAGAATTGGCCCCACCGCGTCGGCAAGCTCGGGCGTCCATCTTGCGATTGCTTTTGCATTCAGGACACCCGTTTCCAGATCTGGTGTCGGGGACTTCGGTGGCACTTTCAGCTGACCCGCCCGGCGGGCATGGATGCGGTCGGCAAGCCCCAATTCCAGCAGGCGCGAAGCCAGGCGGCCCGCTCCGTCCGTCGCCAATCCTAAGGTCGAAGGTGCTTCCAGCAAAGTGTAGGATCGGTTTGGCATTGGAAGCCTCTTCTGCCGTGTCGACGCTCAATCACGCTGAGTTGGCTGCAGTCACGGCGCACCAGAGCAGGGGGGCCGCCAATTACCGCACGGTCGGCCACTCACGAGCTTCTTAAGCGCGTCCTCTCGCCAGCTCCTGCACATAAGTTTCGAGAGTCGTGGTGCCCCGAATTGGACCGTCGGCCAGATCAAAGCCTCCATCGAGGCTGACCGCGGTCATCCGAGCGTAAGAGTCCGCAGCCGCAGCGGAGAAGCCGAGTTGTAGGAATGCTTCCTTCAACTTGCTACGTGGGGTGACCGAGAGTTCGACTGGCTTGCCGATCGCGTCTGAGAATGCCTTGGCGACATCGTTACTCGAATAGCGCTTCGGACCTTCGATATAGCGCACGCCGACATCATCGAGCGGTGATAGAAGTCTCTCGGCGGCAGCCTTGCCGAGATCATACGGCGCAACCATTGGTACCGAGACATCAGCCGGAAACATGGTCGGAAGCTTGCCGGTGGTGCGGACGGTGTCGAGCAGCCCATCCCAATTGCTCATATAGTAGCCGGCGCGATTGATCGCCGCAGGAATCGATTGTGCGCAGAGGCCTTCCTCAAGCTCCCAGAGGACATTGAGATCGCCGATGCGCTCGCCGGGCTGAGCGCCGCCGGTGGATTCCGCAACGACCTTTTCTAGCCCCGAGCCCTCAAGCGCCTGCAGGATGTTGGCGACAGTCCGCCGTTCGACAACATCCGTGTCCGTGGAGGTGTCCGCAGGAGGATTGAGCAGGAAGGCTCGTTGCCCGTGCTGAAGTGCAGCTTGCAGAGACGAGATGTCCTGGACGTCGGCCTGCACGAGCTTGGCGCCTTTCGCCCGCCATCCGGCTGCCCGATCAGGATCACGCGTGACAATGGTCACCACTTGGCCTCGTCTCAGCAATTCAGCGGCTGTCGCCGAGCCAACATGCCCAGTACCACCCATGATGACGAACATGGAGTGCTCCTCTACTCTCTCGCTCGAATTCTGATGACGGAGGCGCATATGGCGCCGATGAGAAACGCGCGATCGACGTGAATGATCCGGAGATGACGTCGCTTGGGTTGCAGGCGCCAGAGATTGATGCGCCCGAGGCGCGGTACGGAACTCTCGGATGGCGAGAGGGTTGCGATGGAGACCCAAGTTCCAGAGGTATGCCATGCGCAAAGAGATTGTTCCCGGCCTCAATGCCTCTTCAGTTCAGAATTCCGCAGATTGCCTGGCCGCGGAGCAACGCGTCGCCGAACTTGCGGTCGCGCCGCCAGGAACGGCTGAGGAGGCTGAGAAGGCAGGCCTGATCGACGCGGTGAACGCCTATCGTCTGAAGCAGGATTGTCCTCCGACCGAAGGCATGGAGAACCCGATCAAGTCCCTTGAGCAATACGAGCAGGCGAGACGGCGCGTCACGGAGCTCTCGCAATATGGTGAGAACACCGCTCAAGCGGATGAGTTGGACCGGCTGATGGCCGACATCCAGATGTGGGATAACGGTCACGCTGGCGCGACGCCGCGGAGCTGACACCGACTTGAGCTCGGCGGTGAGATCTGTCCATCGACGGATCGGAGCATTGGATTTCTGGGTCACGCGCAGCCTTACGGGCTCAGTTCCGCCGTCGATTGTTCGAACCGCCAATACATTTGGATGGCTTTGTGACGCGAGAGTATTGCTGGCGCTGGGTGGCCTTGGAATTCTTTGCGCACCCGCACGAAGCAGCAGTCGGGCGGCCGCGACGCGGTTCATCGCGACAATAGGCACAACGACGATGCTGCATCATGCGATGAAGCGCGTCATCTCCCAGAAGCGGCCCGACCGCACCATTCCGAACGGGCTGGATGAAAATACCGGGGGCGCCTTCGACGCAATGCCATCTGGGCACGCAATGCATGCGGGCGCGATCGCATCGTTCTTCGGAAGCGGGCCTCGACCAGCAGCCTTATGGCTAATCTCGGGCGCCTTGGCTGCGACGCGCATGCTCACGCTTGCGCATTGGCCGTCTGGAGTCGTCGCCGGGTTCGCGCTCGGTGTGCTCGTCGAGCGGTGTTCTCGCATTGCACGCAGCATGCGTAGAAGCATGGTCCACTTTATTTCTGGCGCGGCTGTCTGAGTTGCGTCCCGACTGACGCGAGTTGGCCGTCGCGGCGCTTCGTCACCGCTTCGGCCAGCGCCCGTGCCGCATTGCGCACTTCGTCCTGTATCGCGATGTCGGCGTCCAGCGCATCGTGGTTGGTCGCATAGGGCTCCCAGTACCCGATATAGCGATCGAGTTCGGCGAGCGGTCCAGCCGGCTCCAACTGCATGAACCGCAACCAATCCGAGATCGACCGCCGGACATTTTCAGTGCCTTCGACATCGCCGTGGACGACGACCGAAAACAGCCGCCCGGCCAGATGGCGCGGATAGTCCCAGCCCGCGAGCTCGATCGCCTTTGCCTTCGCGGCGTCCTTGCCATGGGTGGCCGTGGGGTCGGGATTGCCGCCGTCGGCGCAAACGAGCCGATCCATCATGAGCTTGAGCGGGCTCGAAACCTGATACCAGTTCACCGGGCTGATAATCATGACACCATGGGCTTCGACCCAGAGTGGGTAGATGTCATTCATCCAGTCCTGACTCTGACCGAGTGAATGGTTCGGGTAGCAGGAGCACGGCCAATGGCAGAGCGGGGCAGCGGTCGAGAAGCACGCCTTGCAGGGGTGGATATGCCGTCCATACTCCGATGCTAGCCGGGAAAGATCGAGCAATTCGCTGGTCAGTCCAGCCTCCTCTGTGACCGCCTGTGCCAGTTCAGCCAAGCGATAGCTCTTCGACATTTCGCCTGGGCAGCTGTGCTCGCTGCGCGAAGAGGCGTTAATGATCAGAATATGCCTGGGGCCATCGTGACGCTGGTAGCGGGCTTCCGCGCCCTCGATTGACGCCTTGGTGGCAAGCCAATCGACCGAGAGGTCGTACTCAGGATCCACATAGCCCGCCCCAGCCTTGCGAGTGAGCGGGCTCTTGCGCGAATCCGCATAGGCTTGCCAGGCGATATCGGCGATATCCGACAGTTCGGTGCGAACACGGTCGTAGCTGGGATCGATGAACTGCCGCAGAAAGCGATGCTTGAACTCGGCCTCATTGAGGCGCGGGCTCGGCATGCCCTTGCGAGGCGCAGGCACTGCAGCCTGAGCGATGCGAGTTTTGGAATGCGCCATCGGTATCCCTCGTCGGGATAATCAAGTGGCGAAAGGCAGCTTCTGTTCCCTGACGAGCCGTTGCGCTGTCGGCGGAAGGGGAACACCCGATGTCGCCAATGGTTCATCTGGCTCTGGGAACGAGGAGGAAACCATGGACCATTCCAAGCACGTGCGATTGTCCGCTACGGAGTTCAATGCCGACACCCTTGAGGGTGCGACGATCTATCGTCCGGGCGATGACAAGATCGGATCCGTCTCCCACATCCATGGCGCAGGGCCGAGCGCTCAGGTCGTGATCGATGTGGGCGGGTTCCTTGGCATCGGCGCTAAGCCCGTGTCCGTTCCGGCCAGCGAGCTCGATTTCATGCGGGACGAAGACGGGGAGGTTCATGCGCTGACCAGCTGGACCAAGGATCAGCTGAAAGCGATGCCTGAGCATATCGACCCGTAAGGGCGCTGCCGCTGCCGCATAGGGCGCTCGCTGCATTCTCTTTTGGAACAGCCCGCGAAATCCGGCGTTAAGACGGCAGAATTCGCAGTAGTGCTCGCCGCCCTGGCAGAGCAAAGGGCTGGAGGCCCAGAAACCCCGTCGGCGATCCCGGCGGGGTTTTCGTATGTACGGGGCAGAACACTGGACGCAAGCGCCACGCCTCATTCAAGGGCCTGCGGTGGACAAAGCGAAGGCTTTTTCGGCGCAGCCGGCACAGTGCGAGTTCCTGTCATTTGACATGGACACGGCTTAGAAAGTGGCGCCCTATCGGCGGGCCGTTGTCTCCATACCGCTTTTGGACATGACCGCATGCGGCGCGTTTTGACGCTGCCAAGGCGGAGACAGGTTATGCTTATCGGAAAGGGCTATCTGAACCTGCGCGACGGGCGCGGTGTCGAGGTCGCGTACCAATTCGCGAGCGATTACGACGATCGCCGCGTCGGCTATCTCCTGTTGGATACCACAGCGCTCGACGATGCGTTGCTTTGCCATCGACTGGTCGTTGATTGCGAGGATGGGACATCGGTCGTGCTCGTAGTCATGAACCGCAGCGACAAGCATCTGGCGGTTCATGGGCGTGTCCTCGCGCCTTCTGTCGAAGCGGCTTAGGGGCGGTGAAAAGGCCGGCGCCGCGCGGCCGATGAAGGGGAGATCGGAACGTCGAGATTGACTGCGGCGCGTCTCGAGCGCCCACTGAAATACGCCGACGCCCCCTGCTTGGGTCGTTCTCAGACCTCTCGAGCCGCGATTGGGATGCGGTAGATCGGCAATCGAATGTTGCGCCAGGCAAGGTCGCACATGGCGATTCTGCCTTGGTACGAAGTGGCGGATCTCGCCGAGTTATTGGCGATAGGCGGCCATGACGGCCTTTCCCAGGAGAGCTACGAGCGCTGGTATGAAAGCGTCATGCAAACCGTCGACGACCTCCTCAGAGAGGGCAAGACGATCGAATTCGTCACGATCCGACCGGCAGCTTACTCGGCCTGGCGGGATGGAGAGGAAAACTCCCTGAAAATGCGCCGCAAATATGCCGAGCATCTTGCTGCCGAGGCAACCTGATTGAACACGCGCTTGGTGGCCGTCACCGCCACATACCGCGCATTTTGGCGCGTATGTCGATTGCAGGACCGGTGGAGGGCGCTCGCGCGCCGGCCGGCGCCGCCAGCGGCCAGGCCCGCCGCGAGAAGTGCTTCAGGAGAGTGTTTGGGATGAAGCGCGTGCGCGCCGCATAGACGTGCCGATCGCCGGTCGATGACTGGCCGTGCGTGAAGAAGCGCTGCGGCACCATCAGGTGCAGCTCGTCCTTGGCGCGGGTCATCGCGACATAGAGCAGCCGCCGCTCCTCCTCGATCTCGTCCTTGGCACCGGCGCCAAGGTCGATCGGAATGCAGCCGTCGACGACGTTCATCACGAAGACCGATTTCCACTCCTGTCCCTTGGCCGAATGGATGGTCGAGAGGATCAGATAATCCTCGTCGAGATGCGGCACGCCGGCCTGGTCGCTGGTGGCGTCGGGCGGGTCGAGCGTCAGCTCGGTCAGGAAGCGCTCGCGCGAGGGATAGCCTCCGGCGATCTGCTCGAGCTGCAGGAGGTCGGCCTGGCGCGTCGTCGCGTCCTCGTGGATGCGCTCCAGATGCGGTTCGTACCAGAGCCGAGCCCGTTCGATCTCGGCCGGCCAGCCTGAGCTGCCGGAGCGCAGCGCCTCGACCGCCTCGATGAACGCGGTCCAGTCTTCTCCTGCGCGTGCGGGGGGAGGGGCGCCGCGCAAGGCTTCCGCACCGTCGGGCGCCTGCGCCAGATGCTCGATGACGCGCTGCGCCGAGGTCGGCCCGACGCCGGGCAGGAGCTGCATGACGCGGAAGGCCGAGACACGATCGCGCGGGTTCTCAACGAAGCGCAGCAGCGCGAGCAGGTCCTTGACGTGGGCGGCATCGAGGAATTTCAGACCGCCGAACTTCACGAAGGGGATGTTGCGGCGTGTGAGCTCGATTTCGAGCGGACCGCTATGGTGCGAGGCGCGAAAGAGTACGGCCTGCTGCTTCAGCGCCGCACCGACCTCGCGGTTCTCCAGCACTTTTTCGGCGATGAAGCGTGCCTGATCCGCTTCGTCGCGAACGTTGACCAGCTCAGGCGCCGCGCCGGCGGCACGGTCGGTCCAGAGATTTTTGGTGAAGCGCTCGGCGGTGAGGTCGATCACCGCATTGGCAGCGGCGAGGATGGCCTGCGTCGAGCGATAGTTCTGATCGAGCGTGATCACCTCGGCCGGCGGCGAGAAGGCCAGCGGGAAGTCGAGGATGTTGCGGACGGTCGCGGCGCGGAAGGAATAGATCGACTGCGCGTCGTCGCCGACCACCGTCAACCCGCGGCCATCGGGCTTCAGCGCCAGCAGGATCGACGATTGCAGCCGGTTGGTGTCCTGATACTCGTCGACCATGATGTGGTCGAAGCGCCCTCCGACATCGGCCGCAAGATCGGCGTCGCACATCGCCTGCGCCCAGTAGAGCAGCAGGTCATCGTAATCGAGGACGTTCTGCTGCTGCTTGGCCTCGACGTAAGCTCCAAAGAGCTGCTTGAGCTCCTCCGCCCAGGCGATGCACCAGGGATAGGACAGACGCAGGACATCCTCGATCGGCTGCTCGGCGTTGACGCAGCGCGAATAGATCGAGAGGCAGGTACCCTTGGTCGGAAAGCGCGCCTCGGTCTTCGAGAAGCCGAGCTCGTGCCGGACGAGGTTCATCAGGTCGGCGGCGTCCTCGCGGTCATGGATGGTGAAGGCGGGATCGAGCCCGATCTGCTCGGCAAGGTCACGCAGCAGCCGCGCGCCGACTCCGTGGAAGGTGCCGGCCCAGCTTAGCGCATCCACTGCGACACCGGCGCCGTCGCCCATTACCTTGCGCGCGATGCGCTCGACGCGGCGGATCATCTCGGATGCGGCGCGCCGCGAGAAGGTCATCAGCAGGATGCGCCGGGGATCGGTGCCGCAGACCAGGAGGTGGGCGACGCGGTGCGCCAGCGTATTGGTCTTGCCCGAGCCGGCGCCCGCGATGATCAGCACGGGTGGGGCGGGGTCAGCGCCGCTGCCATGCGATACCGCCCGCCGCTGTGCCGGGTTGAGGCTGTCGAGGTAGACGTGCGCGTTCATGGATGATTCGACCTGTGCCCAAGAACGGGAACATAACATGCACGTTCGTGGCAACGTCGAATGACGGCAGTAGAGTGTCCTGAGGAGAACACTCGCCGCTCGAGGCGCTTGTGCCGCAATGGATAGTCTGTCGTTCGTTCCGGCATCTCAGGTTACGGAGAAGCATGCCAGAACAATCCACAGCGCCTCGCGCCCAACCGGTCGGCGGATAGGTGCCGCAGCCCCGCCATGGCCGATTCCTCGCTACTTACGCCCCCGTCTGGGGCGGGAACGGTTCGCGCCGTACTCAGTTGGAAAGGGTACACCCTTCCGACACAGGAGAGTTCGTATGAGCGCCCTGACAGGCAAGAACATCCTCATTCTCGCGACGAACGGCTTCGAGCAATCCGAGCTCGAGGTGCCTCACGCCAAGCTCAAGGAGGCCGGTGCCACCGTTCACGTTGCTTCGCCCGAAAGCGGCGAAATCAAGGGTTGGGACAAGAAGAACTGGGGCAGGGCGGTCAAGGTCGACAAGGCGCTCGACGCGGTCGATCCCGCCGCCTACGACGCTATCGTCCTTCCCGGTGGGCAGATGAATCCCGACACCCTCCGCGGCAACGACCGAGCCCTGGCGCTGATCAACGACTTCTTCAGCCAGGGCAAGGTGGTGGCCGCAATCTGTCATGCCCCTTGGCTGCTCATCGACACAGGCATCGCCAAGGGTCGGAAGCTGACGTCCTACAAGACGATCAGGCAGGATATGATCAACGCCGGCGCACATTGGCAGGACGCCCAGGTCGTTACCGACAAGGGCGTGGTCACCTCGCGCCAACCCGATGATCTGCCGGCCTTCGTCGCCAAGATCATCGAGGAGGTGCGGGAAGGCCTGCATGACCGCCAGGCCGCTTGACAAGCTGTGAACCTGGTAAGTGGTTACGCGAACGAAGCCCGACCGCTGTGGTCGGGCTTTTGCGCTTCGATCGCTGCTTGTCGGAGCGAAAAAGCCCGCTCCCGAAGGAGCGGGCCAGAAGTTGGATCGTCAATGCGCGCCGCGCACTGCCCAGCCGATCACTCGATGATCTGGACAACCCTGCCCGTATTCGGATCGACCAGCACCGTGCGGTTGTTCACGACGGTGTAGCGATAGCCGGTGACGCCGTATTCTGCGGGTACCTCGCGGTAGACTACTCCTTGCTGCGGCAGGACCGTGCCGACCGCGAGCGGCTGCGCATAAGTGTACGATGTCGGGCGCTGGGTGATCACATATTCCTTGAAGCGCGGCGCCAGCTCGCTGCGCATCGACGGCGGTTCGCGGAGGCCATTCGGCTGGCCCTGGCCCTGAGCGAAAGCCGTGGCCGGCAGCAATACGAGCCCGGCGGCGAAAAGAGCATTTCTGAGCATGTGCTGTTCCTTCATCGCGGTGAAGCCGAAGCTCAAACTTCGCTATCCTCGCCCGATGAACGGCCCGGCTGCTCTCAGGTTCCGATGGCGCTTCTGCCACGCTCCCGACCCTGGGCGTTGTTGCTGCGCGCTGGCGAGCGTTTCGACCGTGAAGGCCGGGTGCCGGCGCCTCGTCGCAACTGCTCTGCCCACCTTCGGTAGATTTCTGATTTGCTGCTGCCCATGACCGACAGTGCCGCTGACGAGGATGCTCGGAATCTGGCCGCCGGTCCGGCGTTGGAGCCCAGAAATTCACGGTAGTACTCGCTGTCAGGCGGAGCAAAGGGCTGGAGGCCCACGAAGCCCCGTTGGCGAACCCGGCAGGGCGTTCGCGTTTGCGGAACTACACGAACTCGACGCGGTTCTAGCGAACGGGGGTCACTGGGAGCGACTTCGATGCCGAAATACCGCTTCACGACGGTTGATGGCGATACACTCGATATCAGTCCGGACTGGCTGGAATTTCCGGACGACCAAGCGGCTATATGCGAGGCTCAACGGGCGCTCGCGGATATGGCCAAGGAGAGCCTCCCAGACGGCCCGCACAGGGACATGCGCGTCGCCGTCGAGGTCGTGGGAGGCGAGGTGATCTACCAGGCGTCGCTGGAGTTCAATGGCGAGTCCGGTAGCGACATGCGAGCCAAGGCTGGCGGCGCCACGCTCGCGCATGGGAACGGCAAACTGAACTGACGAGGGATGCTGCCGACAGCCATTGCGAACGTGGTGGCGCGTCTTATCTTTCCGGCGACTACCAAGCCCTGAAGATGCCGATGCATATCCCAACTTTCCGCTTCCCTGGCGTGCTCAACTCCCAAGAACTACTGGTCGCGGAGGCGATCCAGGCGCGTGCCCTCGCCTCGCTGAGCGCGAACGGCGACATTTCCGGAGGCGATCCGGAGGCCGCCAGGGCGAAGCTCGGCGCCATCGTGCTGCGCCTGATGCTGGACCGTACGCGGTCGATCGACGATTTGTCGGCTGCGGCCATCGCTGCGTTCAACGCCGACTAGGACTTCGCCTGCCCTTCGCAGACCGGCACAGAATGCGGTCTTGTTGCCTCTATCTTCAGCATGCCGCGCAGGAACCCAATCATTCGCCAAATGTTGCGCTTTCGTCATCGCAAAGGGACAGCGCAATGGACATTCGCGTCGGCTATCGCATCGAAATCGTCACCGCCCAGCCTACCCCCGCCCTCCTCCTGCTCGACCCTCACCCAAGCCGCGACGCCGATCTCGTTCAAGGGCGGGGCCCGAGCATCTCGGCTTTGAGCACCGGCGCTCCCATCATCGCATCGGAGTATACCGATGGGTTCGGCAATCGTTGCAGGCGGCTTGCGGTGCCGGCAGGCGGCGCGGTGTTCTCGAATGATGCGGTGGTCCGCGACTCCGGAGTGCCCGACCAATGGGACAAGGCCGCGCAGGAGATCTGGCCGGCGGACCTGCCGCCCGACGTTCTCGAATACACATTGTCCAGCAGGTATTGCGAGGTCGACGAGCTCTCGGGCGCCGCTTGGGGCCTGTTTGGAAATTTCGCGCCCGGCTGGAACCGGGTCCAGCAAATCTGCAACTTCGTCAACGCGCAGATTCGGTTCGACTATCAGTTCGCGCGCAACACCCGAACGGCGATGCAGGCGATGAACGAGCGCGTCGGCGTCTGCCGCGACTTCACCCATCTCGCTATCGCTCTCTGCCGCTGCATGAACATCCCGGCGCGGTACTGCAACGGCTTCCTCGGTGACATCGGGGTGCCACCCGATCCTGCTCCGATGGACTACAACGCCTGGTTCGAGGCCTATCTTGGCGGACGCTGGTACACGTTCGATGCGCGCCACAACGTGCCTCGGATCGGACGTGTGCTCGTTGCGCGTGGCCGGGACGCCGCCGACATCCCGATGATCCACACCTTCGGGCCGCACATCCTGCAACGGTTCCAGGTCATCACAGAAGAGGTGGAGGCTCCTGCCGCGGCATTTGCCGCGTAAGGCGTTGCGACATCAAGCTATTCCGGCTGCGCTCTCGGCTTTCCGATTAGCCGGCTACAATTCCAATGCATGCCTTATCGCAGGTCCGGTTCCGCACGGAACAACGGCCATAGGGCAACGTTGATCCGGCGGCTGGGTCATCGGGTTTTGGAGAATACATAATGCGCAATTTGATCGTCGCTCTAGCCGTTGCCACGTCGTTCGTTGGAGCGACCGCTTCGCAGGCGCAGACCGCGACGACTGCCACGCGCGAGGTTTACGTCAAAGCGCAGCCGACCGACGTTCTGAGCAGCAACCTGATTGGTCTCAACGTCCAGAACACTGCCAAGGAGACCATCGGTGAGATCAAGGATCTCGTCGTCTCGAACGGAACCCTGTCTGGCCTGATCCTGTCTGTGGGCGGCTTTCTCGGCATCGGCGAGCGCTATGTCGTGGTCGCGCCGCCGGCTGTGAGCGTCGTCTACTCTGAGAACGACAAGAAATGGTCGGCGACCATGGACACGACGAAGGACGCCCTGAAGGCAGCGCCGGAGTTCAAGTACGAGGGCCGCTGGAGCAAGTGACCCGTCCCAATAACCGCCAACAAAGGAGGTCCGCAATGGACTGGAACCGTGTCGAAGGGAACTGGAAGCAGCTCAAGGGCAAGGTCAAAGAGCAGTGGGGCAACCTGACCGATGACGATCTCGACGTGATCGCAGGCAAGCGCGACCAGCTCGAAGGCAAAATTCAGGAGCGCTACGGGATTGAGAAGGACAAGGCGAAGTCAGACGTCGACAGCTGGTACAATCGCCAAAACTGGTGAACTCGATCGCGCGAGCCAGCGCTGCCCAGACAAGCCTCGGGCGTAGGCCCGCTGCTCTCAACGAGCCGCGGGCCTCTTCACATCAATGGGTGATCCTCAGCGCGCCAACACGGAGAACAGTCATGACGAAGCCGAACGGTTCCGACATTCGTGCCGCGAACGTGCGAGCCGAGCGCCAGAGCGAAACGCCTGGGGGCGCTGCCATTGCGCCCATGCACCCCGATTCTCACTCTTCTGCCGAGCCGGCTGTCGAGACCCCGGTCGAAGCCCGCCAAGGCTTTCTGGGCGTGCCGGTCCTGGCCGTGCTCGTCGCTGGCCTGGTGCTGGCCGGGATCGCGGGGTTCGCGGTCCACTTTGCCATGCGGTAGGGGGCAAAGCAGGGCTCGGCTTTCGCGTCGGATCAGCGACCATGAGGTGCTCGCCTCCTGTCGGTCACGGACCGCTCCCTTGTTTGACTCATGGACCGTGATTTGCTGCCTTGGGCGCAGATAGGTTGGTAGGGCGTTCAATGAATGAAGGCGAGGCGTCCGGGGTCGAGACGCGACTGACGGACCGTGAGCTGGAATTCGCTCGTGTCCAGAAGATCGGGCAGATCGGCGGCCTGACTGTGGATCTGCGCGGTGGCCGGTTCCGCAACACGCGTTCGCCGGAATATCTTGCGCTGCACGGCCTTCCTCCAGATGCGGTGCACGAGACGCATGAGGATTGGGTTCGGCGCATCCATCCCGATGACCGGGATCGTGTCCTGTCTCACTTCCTTGAAACTGTCCGCGGCACCTCCACCGACTACGAGGTCGAGTACCGCATCATCCGGCCAAGCGACGGGAACACCCGCTGGATCCTTGCCAAGGCGGAGATTGAGCGCGGCGAGGCTGGAGAGCCGCTCCTGCTCCGTGGCGCCCATATCGATGTCACCGCCAGGAAGCAGGCGGAAGAGCATTCCGAACTGGTCGCACGCGAGCTCGGGCATCGCATCGCGAACATCTTCGCGGTGGTGAACAGCATCGTGCGGCTGGCAGCGCGGACCGAGCCGGAGAGCCGCCAATTCGCGGCAAAGCTCGAGGAGCGGTTCGCGGCACTTCACCGCGCCCATTCATTTGTCGGCCGTCCCAAGAGCGGCGCGCACGGCGGCATTCTGAAGCTGTTGTCGGATCTGCTCGCGCCCTATCAAGACGCGGTTGGGCAGCGCGTCAAAATTTCAGGCGAGGACGTCTCGATCGGCCCGCAAATGGCGACGAGCCTTGCTCTCGTCGCGCATGAGCTGGCGACGAATGCTGTCAAATACGGCGCCTTGTCAGCAGCAACAGGAACTCTATCCGTCACCGTCGACTGCGATGAACAGGGCGTTCGCATCTTCTGGCAAGAGACTGGTGGACCAGTCATAGCAGCGCCCCCGGAGCGCTCCGGCTTTGGCTCGACCATGATCGACCGCGCTGCCAGATCCATGGCCGGTTGCGTGATCCAATATGCCTGGAAGCCCGACGGGTTGCTCGTTACGCTGTCGATGCAGCCAACAGGTTTGAATCGGTAGGGATATCGCCCTCTCGATCTGATTCACGGCTTGAGGATGATCCAACACCCAAGTCCGGCAAGCAGGACCGCTGCGGTATAAAGCCAGCCAATTCGCAAGGGCATGCCGTTGAACTTACCTTCGTAATCTTCGTAGCCTGGTGCTATTTATTCCGGATGGCATGGCTTGATCTGCATTAAATTTACGCATGTGAACCACCGTTCACATGCTCAAGACTAAATCAAAGGCTGCTCGGCGGCGCCCGATCCCGCCGGCGAATTGTGTGCCGCATCGCCCCGACCGAGAAGCTCGCTGGCGAAGGGTCTCGACCGCCTCGGCTGATCACTGTTCGCGCCGGTGACAACCTGCCGGTGCTATCCTGTCATTTGACGTCGACAGGCGGCCTGGAGAGGCAAGAGGCCGTGTAGGGGCCACTCCTGCGGTTGTCAGGACTCTAGTGGTCGGGGTTCGGCTTCAAAAAGGGGTACCGCACGAGGCGGCTCCCAATGGGATGGTCAACAAGGACATCAAGACCATGGACAGCCTCTTCGTCCATAACCTGCAGGAGATCTATTGCGCCGAGCACCAGATCAAGAAATCGCCTCTCGACATGGTCGACCAAGCGACCAGCCCCGAGCTGAAGCAAGGCTTTCAGTCGCATCTCCAGCAGACGGACTGGCATTTCGCCCGGTTGATGCAGGGCTTCCAACAGCTCGGCGCCAAGGCGAAGGCGGTCACTTGCTCGGCGATCGATGGACTTCTGTCCAAAGCAAGCGACATCGCCCCGATGTCGATGACAAGCAGGTCCTCGATACCGCTCTGATCGCTGCCGCCAGGCGGTCGGGCATGATGAAATCACCCGCTACGGAACTCTGGCCAATTGGGCCATGTGCTCGGGCGCGAGGATTGCGCATTTCTCCTTAAGCAGAACCTCGACGAGAGCGCTGCGACCGATACGAAGCTAACCGAGCTCGCGACGAGCGTGATCAACCGCCAGGCGGCGTGACGTTCGAGCGCCGGACGGGGGGTTTTGCTCGCTTCCGGCATCCCCTGGCGATGCAGAGGCGAGGCGTTCGATCCGCGGACGCGAAGGCGGAACTTCTCCGGGCCGCCGCCGTTATCTATACCACTTGGCTAACTATCTGCCACATAAGGAGATTTCGATGCGCAACGTGGTGCTCACGCCCCTTTTCTGCGCCTTGCTGTCGACAGCGGCCATCGCGCAGACGTCGACCACGGCCCCGACCCCGTCGCCCAACGCTCCAGCGGATGCGAACGCGCCGCTGCCCGGCGCCAACAGCTTCACGGAGGGGCAGGCCAAGAGCCGTCTCGAAGCGAACGGCTATTCCAACGTGAGCGGGCTCAAGAAGGACGACAATGGCGTCTGGAAAGGAACCGCCACCCATTCCGGCGCGCAGGTCAGCGTCTCTGTCGACTATCGCGGCAACATCACCCGCAACTGATCGCCGGCTTCGAGTCACAAGAGGAGAATTCTCATGCGAACTGTCACTCGCTCCTATGAGACCTATGAGGTCGCCCGCGGCGTGGTCGAAGAACTGCAGGCAGCTGGGTTCCCCGCGGCGAACATCAGCCTCGTCGGGCGGCACGCAAGTACCGACAACAGCAATGCCGGGGAAGGTGCCGGTATCGGTGCAGCGCTCGGTGGTACGGCCGGGTTGCTCGCCGGGCTCGGTCTGCTCGCCATTCCCGGCATCGGCCCGGTCGTCGCGGCAGGCTGGCTCGCATCGACCGCGGCCGGCGCCGCGGCTGGCGGCGTGACCGGCGGCATCATCGGCGCGTTCACCAGTGCTGGCGAGGATGAGGAGAGCGCAAACTATTACGCTGAGACTGTGCGCCGCGGCGGCACCGTGGTGTCGGTCAAGGCCCATGAAGACCAGGCGCCGGCGGCCGAGGCGATCATGGACGGTGCTGTCCCGATCGATCGTGACGAGCGGCTCACGGCATATCGAAACGAGGGCTGGAGCCGGTTCGACGAGAGAGCGGAGCGCTATCGCGGCCCCATCGTGTGAAAGAACCTACCCTGATCGGGTGCCAGGCGCGCGAAAGGGCGCCTGGCATCTCCGAATTCGCCAGTGGTGACGGTAGCGCATTTGGCTAGGGTCGAAGCAGGCCGGATAGGCAGAGTCAAATTTCGAGCTCGCCGCGGATGTACCGGCGTCTCGATGGCTCTGGCGGCGGTCGAGGGGGCGGCAAAAGAAGCGCAGTTGCCTCTCGGCAATCGAAGGCCCGGCTTCAAGAGCCGGGCCTTTTCCTTAACTCTCTCGCTATATCAGGGGCGGTCAATTCCTGAGAGACTTGTCCGCCTGCAGGCTCTTCTTCAACGCATCGAACAGGTTGACGACATTGCCGGGCCGCTCCTTGCCGCCGGCGGCCGAGGCGACCTTCCGCGCGCCCTTGCGCTTCTTCGCCGCGATCAGCTTGAGCAAGTGCTCCTGCACCGGGTCCTTCACCATCTCCGGTGACCAGTCCTTGGTCTTCGCTTTGATGAACCGTTGCGCCAGGTCGAGCAGCTCGGGCTCAGGCTTGTCTTTGTCGATGTCGGCGAAATAGCCGTTCTCGTCGCGGACCTCGTCGCCATAGCGCAGGGTCCAGAGTACGATGCCCTTGTCGCGCGGCTCCAGCATCACCGCCCGCTCGCGCCGATAGAGTACGACACGCGAGACGCCGACCATCTTGGTCGCCGCCATGGCGTCGCGGATCACCGAGAACGCCTCCTCGCCGACCTCGTCGTCAGGGACGAGATAGTGCGGGCTATCGAGATAGATCCAGGGGATGGTATCGCGTGGCACGAAGGCATCGATGTCGATGGTGCGGACGGTGTCGAGCTTGACCGCCTCGAGCTCCTCGTCCTCGATCAGGACAAGTCGGCCTTCTTCCGCCTCATAGCCCTTCGCCTGGTCGTCCGGATCGATCGGCTTGCCGCTCTCTGCGTCGACATAACGGCTGACCACGCGATTGCCGGTCTCACGGTTCAGCGTGTGAAAGCGGACCTTCTCGCTCTCGGTTGTCGCCGGGCTCATCGCGACCGGGCAGGTGACGAGCGAGAGCTTGAGATAGCCCTTCCAATAGGTGCGGGCGGGCATGACGACGCAACTCCTCGAACGCAACTGCCGACTCAATGCGGCTTGGACGATTCAGTTCCCGGCCTTGGGAACCTGCCGGCTGACGCTGCATTGAATCGCTGGTGTTGCGTTGGGAGTGGCGTGTCATGGTTGCGGCGCGGGCGAACTGGAAAGGCTATCTGAAGTTCGGCGAGATCATCTGTCCGGTCGCGCTCTACACCGGCGCCAGCACCTCCGAACGTATCTCTTTCCACACAATCAATCGCGATACCGGCCACCGCGTCCGGCGCGAGTTCATCGATCCCGTCACCGAGAAACCGGTCGACCTTGAGCATCAGATCAAGGGCTTCGAAATCGACACGGACCGCTATGTCGAAATCGAACCGGACGAAGTCG